>Ga0129306_1002491_pt1 | contig 16140 bp, 20 predicted proteins | sample P827metagenome_FD_94438 | JGI IMG/M metagenome (GOLD analysis project Ga0129306, IMG submission 94438) | Capybara group fecal microbial communities from Wisconsin, USA - P827 metagenome | ecosystem: Host-associated > Mammals > Digestive system > Large intestine > Fecal | place: USA: Wisconsin... | reverse complement strand
TAAAAGCCTGCAGGGACCTCACCTGACACCTCCGTCTCTGATCACAAACTCCACATCATGTTCGGCCAGATATTTCCGGGCCTTATCTTCATCCTTTACAAACACTCCCTTAAACTTGTTTCCGAGCAATGTTTTGATCTCTTTCAGTTTCTTTGCAGACTCGTTTATTACCAGAACCACCGGTTTATCCGCTTCTTCCTCTTCTTTTTCCAGCATCTCACGGGTATAGAGCAGTTTACTGTCTATGTATGTAAGCAATATATTCTCCAGCTCCTCATACATGACCGGTTTGGAGAGATAATCCGCAAATCCTTCTTTCAGATAGCTCTCTCTGGCACCGACTATCGCATCTGCCGTAAGTGCGATGATCGGTGTATTCTCAGCGAGATGTCCCTCTCTTATCTGTGACAGCGTCTCCCGTCCGGACATCCCGGGCATCATCTGATCAAGCAGTACTACATCATATTTCCTCTGTTTAAGGAGATTCAGGCATTCCGGTCCGGATAGAGCGGTCGTCACCTGTATCCTGGTATCTTCAAGAAGTCCGGTCACAACTTCGAGGTTCATTTCGTTATCATCAACGACCAGGATCTTTGCATTCGGTGCCACAAGGATAGGTTTATACTCCGAAACCTCCGCCAATGCCGCATTCAATTTTTCATTGAAGTTGCCTATTGGAGAATCGTCTATCATCTTCTGAATGATCCTTGTGGTAAAGACCGTGCCCTTGCCGTACTCACTCTCCACCTCTATGGTCCCTCCCATCATTTGGACCAGTTGATGTGTGATGTTTAATCCGAGTCCCGTTCCTTCAATGTTCCTGTTACGCGTTTCCTCAAGTCTTCGAAAAGACTCAAAAAGCGTACCCATATCTTCCTGACGTATACCTATCCCGGTATCGCTTACAACAAACTCAAAACGCTCCCCACTCCTGTCATAGCTGGCGTGAACCCGTACGGAGCCCTGTTCGGTGTACTTGATGGCATTATTGATGATATTGAGCATGATCTGACGTACTCTGATCTCATCACCGTACAGACGGACAGGAATGTTTTCATCGATCACAAGATCATATTTTAATCCTTTATCCTCTGCCTTTTTGATGGTCATGTTGGCGATATCGTTAAACACCGAAGCGCTGTCATATTCAACCGGCACTATCTCCATCTTCCCCGATTCGATCTTGCTTAGATCCAATATGTCATTGATGATAGAAAGAAGTGTCTTGCTGGCACTCCTTATATCGGTCGCATACTTGCTGATCCGGGTATCACCGGACTCCCTGATTATCATCTCATCCATACCGATTATTGCATTCATGGGAGTACGGATCTCATGCGACATATTGGCGAGGAAATTGCTCTTAGCGTTGTTTGCGGCTACCACTCTTTCCTCGTTAAAATTTCTAAGTCTGGATGCATAATCATTGAGATTGGACAACATCTTCAGATCCTGCTCAAGCCTCTTATTCTCACGTCTGAGTATTCTGTTTTCTTTCTCAAGAATCTCTTCACGGGTTTTTTCCATTCTTTTACTCTTCCCCACCGTCAGAATGATTCGTCAGCTGATCATATATATCCTTTGTAAGCATTACGTACTGTGCATCATGTTTTTCCAGATACTTACCGGCCTTCTGCGTGTCAGTCACATATGTTCCCTTAAATATGCCTTCCGTCTTTTCCTTGACAAGGCGGAGCGATTCGGAGTCGGAATCAATCACGACGATGTGACTCAGTTGTTCAGCGGGAGCCTCACCCTTTGATACTTCGGCAGCTGATTTTCTCTTTGCATCAGCAGCAGATATCCTGGCAACATCTTCTTCAGTTATCTGCAGAGCCTTCGGCAAATGCTTTATCAGTATGTTTTCCAGGTCATCCGCTCTGACCGGCTTAGACAGATAGTCATCAAACCCCTTCTCAAGATAGTATTCGCGTGCTCCTGCCACCGCATCGGCTGTAAGCGCTATCACGGATACTCCTCTCATGTCATATTTCATACGCATGTTCTTCAGAGTCGTAACTCCGTCCATGCCCGGCATCATCTGATCAAGAAAGACCACATCATACCGCCTGTGTTCCATCTTTTCGATACCTTCGGGGCCGGACAGGGCAACATCAACTTTCATCTTCGTCCGTTCCATAAGGCCCGATATGACCTCAAGGTTCATCTCGTTATCATCTACAACAAGCACTGATGCGTTGGGTGCCACAAGGAGCGGTCTTTCTTCGCCCTCATAGCTTTTTATCTGCCTGATCCTGTCCGTAAAGTCACCTATGGGGGTGGCATCAACGACCTGCATGGGAAGATACGCGGTGAACGTCGATCCTTCCCCGTATACACTGTCGACATCGATATGACCTCCCATGAGCTCGACATAGTTGCCTGCTATACTTAAGCCCAGTCCGGTTCCTTCGATGTTTCTGTTCTTGGTCTCTTCAAGTCTGTCAAAGGGTTGGAACAGTTTAGCCTTGTCCTCTTCCCTGATGCCTATGCCGGTATCGGCAACGGTAACGACCAAGGTGACCATATCACCTGCTTTAGGCGCAAAAGAAGCAGCTTCATCTTTTTCAACTTCGAGATTCACCCGTACGGATCCTTCGGCAGTATATTTAACGGCATTATTGATAATGTTGAGCATGATCTGTCTGGTTCTGATCTCGTCTCCGTAGAACCTTACGGGAATATCGCCGGCAGCGTCAAACCTGAATTCTATCTCCTTATCTGCAGCTCTCCTGCCGGCAATATTAATGATATCGTTTATCACGGAACATATCTCATATTCCGAAGGTACAAGTTCGGCCTTGCCGGATTCGATCTTACTTAAGTCCAGGATGTCATTGATGATGGAAAGAAGCATATTACCGGCTGATTTAATATCCGATGCGTATTTGGTGATCTTTGCATTGTCTTTTGCTTCCCTTAAGATCATCTCATCCATGCCGAGTATCGCATTCATCGGAGTACGTATCTCATGGCTCATGTTAGCGAGGAAATTAGTCTTGGTCTCACTCGCCCTGACAGCTATGGCCGCTTCTCTCTGCGCCTCCCTGACCGCATACAGTTGGTGGATGATAGCAAGCGTGATCGTCCAGAAGAGTCCGAGTATCACAAATGTACCCGCATGCTGTTCATCTACCGTTACCACGCGGATGATCTCAAATACGCATGACAGAAGCAGACCTATAACACCGGCAAAACTGATCAGATAGGATTTATAGTATCCTCTGACAAAATCAAGAATCAAAGTGATTACGATACATATAAGTATCACGCCCTCGGTGATTGCCAGAAACGGAAGCTGCGTCAGAAAATCAAGTGTGCCGGAAAAATGCAGAAGGCAGGCACACACCGTGACCATCTCCAGATAGAACAGGCAGAAGATATATATAAACCTGTAACGGCGCTCCTGAAGGATATCCAGGTAATATGCAAACGGGTAAGGTATCAGAAGCACCATTAAATATGACATGGTACCGTCTATGTAATAATGCCTGAACGCCAGTTGAAACAATGCGGAATCAAACACAAGCCAGAGAGACATGAACAGCACTCCGACCCCCATGGCGGTGATCGGTGAAGGCATCTTTCTCGAAAAACGAAGGAGAAGCCCGATCACTATGGCTATCACGGAGATGGACATCAGCGCAAAAGTCAGTATGAAATTGACTATATCGAGACTGATGATATGCTCGATGATCCCCAGACTCGTGCCAATATATACAGGACGAAGATTGATAGTATTGTTTCGGTTGGCGTAATACACTATTCTGATCGTTTTACCTGCATCCTGAGGATACAGTTCGACAAAAATGTGAATACGCTTTAAAGAACCGCCTATTATCGTATCTTTGTTACGGTCATAGCTTTTTCTTAATTCACCGTCAACATATACCGAGGTATCGGCATCACTTAAGTAACAGACCCATGTATCATCCGATATGGCATCCGGAAGGGACGTCTCACAGGCGAGTTCTTCACCCGGTGCCATTTCATAACTACCCGGAAAAGAAAGCGGCGAATCCGATCCCACTCTGATGAAGTCCGTGATTTCCTCACATCTGTAGGTAATCTGGTCTGCATCCTTGCCTCCCGAGATGTGCACAGCAAAAAAAGACACGGCAAAAATGATGATTCCCAGAAATACAAGGGTGATCACCACGACCAGCTTTCGCTGTATACTCTCATACGGTCTTTCCGTCAGATCTTTGACATTTTCTTTTTCCATATCACTCTATGGCGGGAATGATCGATCTCACCAGCTCTGCCGCCTCATCATACATAAAATCCGATATATTATCGATTGCTTCTTTAAGGATGTTCTTCTGAGTTATCCTGAACGGATATCCCATGAGTTTCCCTGCCAGTTCGGCAGACAGGTCATCATCAAAATCATCAAGCGTAGCCAGCAGTTTGTCCGCCGTATCCCTCGCTTCATCTGCGGATAATTCGCCGCTCACCTTGACGGCTTCCATCTCACCGATCGGTCTTATGGTCTCTATCACAGCCTTGTACATATCCAGCACGGTTCCCGTCTTGGAAGTGATGAGGGCGAGATCATTATTCCTGGACGCAGTCTCAAGTTCCTCAAAAGCAGCAGCAAGTGCATCCGCACCTATCATCCTGGAATTGCTCTTTAAGGAATGCACTTTGATGCAGTAGTTTTCGATATCAGATGATTCAAGCAGATCGGTTACTGCTGCTCTGTTGTTTTCATACCCTTTAAAAAAACGCTGCAGTGCGGAAAGATATTTTCCCTCACTGCCCGTATAGCCCATTCCGTTTGCCGTCGATATTCCTTTTTCATCCAACCATTTTAAATCCATTTGAGAATCTCCTTATATCCGGCTCAGCCGAGGACATCTATGATCTTTGCAACGATCTCTGACTTCTTTGAGGGCTTTAACACATAACCCTGTGGTTTCAGTTCAACTATCAGTTTTATGACTGCATCCTTGTCCGACATTCCTGTCAGGAAAACGACGGGGATATCCTTGTATTCGGGGTATTCCCTGAGCATCTTAAGGACCTCGGGACCGTCCATCTCCGGCATCAGATAATCGAGAAGTATCAGATCGACTTTGTATTTTGCCAGAACCTTCAGGATGTTTTTGCCGCCGTTTATTACCGTGACTTCATAGAATTCCCTGAGGTGTTCCTTGATCATCATGAGCTGCTCGGAATCATCATCCACGACCAGGATGTGTTTTCTCTCAAACTCCTTCGGTTCCTTTTCGTTCACATATTCGATAAGGGTCAGCGAGTTCTCCTTGTCCTCGAATTCCTTCTCCAGTTCATCAAGTTTCCTGTATAATGCCAGAAGCGACACCGGACGTGACAGGAAGAACATCCTGTCCAGATCCGAATTCTCCATAAAGCACTGTCTGTCTTCATCGTTGGCAACGACGATCACATCTATGGAGCCGATCTTCACGCTTTCCTTCAAAACATCGAACACCTTGACGCTGTCGCTGCTCTCATCCGACGAACAGATGATTATCACATTCGGCAGTTCCTTTAGCGATACTTCAAGGAGTGCCTTTTTGGACGCACCGCACTTGATCAGATCGTAATCCCTGTCGGAATCCAAGTGTTCGCATATGTCCGAAGCTATCCTTCTGTTCTTGCCCGTGACCAGTATCTTCATCCTCATGTCCTTACTCATGTTTCGGATACTCCTTTGAGTTCATGTGTTTTTAATTCGTTCAGTTCCCTGTTTATCTCTTTCAGCTGAGCTTTGTATGACAGATAATTGATCATCCAGATTATGAAATATGCGATCGTCATCATGATGAACATCGTGAATATGACTCCGATATCTCTGAAGGTGAACCATCTCATCAGAAATGCCATGATGTAATATCCGACCATAACAGTTACATAATGAAGGCTCGTACACTTAACGATGCTCCACTCCTCGATGCTGTATACTACCGATCCTCCCACGGCTATAATTCCGTATATTCCGGATACTATCGCCTGTATCGTAAAGGCGACCAGAGGATTACCCACCGCTTCTATCAGTTCCCTGGAGCACAGATACAGATTACCGTCCGCATATGTGAGCGTTGCGGAAAATGCTGTTATCATGACTCCTGTTATGACTCCGATCCCGAATCCTATCGAAGAAAGCATTATCAACCTGTGTGAAAACTTCATATTAATTCACCTGCCAATCCCGGATTAAGACTTAAGTAACTCTTTGATGGACTTAACGCAGCTCCTGGATGCCCAGGACTTGGTTCCGTTCTCAAATTCGACACCTATCGTACCTGCGATATTGATATCAAAACTCTTAACCTTATATATGTTTATGATCTCTGACTGTGATATCCTGATGAATCTGGTCGGGTTGAGATCTTCTTCAAGAGCCGCCAGTTTCTTTCGAACTGAATAGGTTCCGCTGTCAGTCTGAATGAGTATCTTGCGATTCTCTATGTAGGCCCTGATGATATCCCTCTGTGAGATAAACTCCAGTCCGTCATCACCAACCGCCGGAATGCGGGGATAATCATTCTCCGTCACATTCTCGATAGCATAGATGATATTCTCGACCTGTCTGTTTTTCTCTTTGGAATAGATCTTAACTTTCGGGTCTACGCATTCCTCATCTATGACCACTTCGATATCAACCATATTGTTCATCTTCAGATTCTCCGATCTTATGATTTTGGACACAATATATCTGCAATATTATAACCAAAAACGGAATACGCAAGTGTTGTTATGCGTATTCCGTCATTATTGATGTCTATTCGGTATAAAAACTGCCGCCCCGCTTTTACAGGATGACTTTTATCCCAGACCGAATGCTTTCTCCGCCAGCAAAACGGTCTGTTCGATCGTTCTGTTCTCATCTCTGTAGATCACGTTAAAACCGGAGTTCTCCAGCTCATCATATGATTCCTGTGAACATATGAGTTTCAGCCCTTCCCGGTAGTTTTCCATGGCCTTTTCGGGATCGGGTTCCTCCATGATCAGCTGATACAGAAACTGTTTTTCGGGATCCGGGCGGTCAAAGAATCTGTGTATGGGAATCTCGGGATCGGAGAGCATCACAAGAGTATGATCCGGGGGCGCGATCTCCCGCAAGGTTTCAATGCCGATGTTTGTATCAACAAAGACTATCTTACCCTGATCGCAGATCTCAGGGAGCATCCTGAGTTCAAGTATTTCACACTCTTTCTTGGCACCGTCGATCCAGTCCTTGTATTCCTGCGGTGATCTTCTGATAAAGTCATGCCAATCTACAAGATCCCTGGTGTATGTCAGACAGGGGAATTCCGCAGTATCGAGTTCTCCGGGATAATTATCATGATAGTTTTCTTCACAGGCTATGCCGTTATGCTTTTTAGCCAGTTCCTTGACCATGGTGGATTTCCCTGCATATGAGGTTCCGATTATAAAATAGGCATTTTCAAAAAACATTATTGATCAATCTCCATGAATTCATTCTACTCTGTCAGCTCGATCTGGTTTCCCTCAAAGACTACCACGCAGCTCTCATAATATCCGTCGCCTGTAGTCCTGGGCCCGCTGACGACCTCGAATCCGTCTGCTTTTAACCGGGCTGTTACCTCATCTACTTTTTCCCTACTTCCCATTGAGAATGCGATATGAGCATATCCGGTACGGTTAAGAGGCTTCTCCGGATCCTCCAGTCCGGGCTTGTTCATCAGTTCAAGTCTGGCACCGTCATCAAACGTAATGAAAAATGATCTGAATCCCGTACCGGTATTATGATATCCGTCATTGGACCTGCCTCCGAGATACTTCACACAGAAATCCCTGGCCGATTCAAGATCACTTACATACATTGCAATATGCTCTATCACCATGTGTATCACCCTTCTTCTTTTGGCAGAGGTCTGTTTTTGTCGTTCTTTACAACTCTTGTAGGAAAACGGGTAATGTGCTTTATTTCGGTCTCTCACACGGACCTTTTTATCCAGGCCCCCGCCACTGCTGCAACACGAACCGCCGTATCGTACAGTGCGGTATATCCGCCTTGCGCCAAAGAACACTAATACTATTAAAACCAGAATAACAACTGCATTTCCCATCTTCAGTTTATTAAGTACCTTATTCTACTCTTATAAATTAATTGCAAACACCGCGCCGGGTTAGTTATTGCTAACCGTATAGATTATACATAGCAGTGTGTCATTTTTCAACACTTATTTGTCATCGGATTTCTTTCTCACGGTTACTTACTCTTTTTCTTCGGTGCGGGAAGCTCATCATACATGGCAGCAAAGAGTTCCTTCAAAAACTCTCTGTTATCAACATCATCTACTAACAGCATTTCCTTTGCGCCTTCATAAGGAAGCTCCAATGATGCATCCGGCATCATCTCTCCTGCCGCTTTTACATTCTTCACAAGAAAACGATCGTCATAAATACCGCCGACGATCTTTCCGCAATAATATATGATATACTCCCCCATCATCGCTTTATAGGATATATCATCCAATTCCGAAAGCTGTTCCAAAATAAAATCCAGGTATTCTTTGCTCGATGCCATATCGATTCCTCCGTAAAACAGGATATTTCAGTATTCATCCAGGAAATTGTGCCTTACGCCATTCTTCTTATACTCAATTATGGTATCCAGGTTGACATTCTCCACACTGCCGAAAATATTGGACTCGACAAACGGGTTTGTCTTTTTTAGTTCAGCGATCAGTTTCTTTGTTTCAAGTCTTTTGCTTGACGAGGTACCATCCTCATGGCACGTGGTGCATATATCCGTAAAGTGACAGGCACACTGCAGAAAACGCAGTTCATTGTAATCTCTCCACGCGCAGATATCTGCTTCCCTGACCAGGTATAGCGGCCTGATAAGCTCCATGCCTTCGAAATTAGTACTGTGCAATTTCGGCATCATCGTCTGAATCTGGGCACCATAGATCATTCCCATCAGAATTGTTTCGATCACATCGTCGTAATGATGTCCAAGCGCGATCTTGTTACAGCCAAGTTCTTTAGCCTTACTGTATAAATATCCGCGTCTCATCCTGGCGCACAGATAACATGGATTTTTCTCTATCGTATCTACAGCATCAAATATGGTACTCTCAAAAACAGTGATCGGAATTCCGAGCGCTTTTGCGTTGCTTTCGATCAATACTCTGTTTTCCCTGTTGTATCCGGGATCCATCACAAGGAAAGTCAGATCAAACTCTTTCTGTCTGTGGCGTTTGATCTCCTGAAACAGTTTAGCCATAAGCATGGAATCCTTACCGCCGGATATACATACGGCGATGTGATCCCCGTCTTCAATAAGATTATATGTCTTACAGGCCTTTGCGAATGGTGTAAAAAGCTGCTTGTGAAACTTTTTCTGTATGCTCTCTTCAGCGCGTTTTCTTTTTTCTTCTATGAGTTCACAGTCAAGCACCATCCTGACTATTGAAACCGGTGTGCCGAGATTCCATTCTTTTTTGCATCCGTCAAATTCAAAACCGTATTTGTGATAAAAACTTATAGCTCTCTCATTTTTCTCAAGCACCCACACAAATACGGTATCGTATTCTCCAAGCCTGGAAACTGCCTCATTCATCAATCTGTATCCGATTTTTCGGTCATAGTATTCTGACAGGACATAAATCGCCATAACCTCGCCTGCATCCGTCAGATCTTCATCTCTCGACGGACCGTATACTGCAAATCCCACAACTTTCTCTTTATCCTTAGCTACCAGAGTGTTTTCCGGGAACTGCCTGGCACGTGCAGTTGTAGCCTCTACAGTCATCGTATCAAGATATCTGTCGCACACGATACCTCTGTAGGCCTCCTGCCACGAAGTACAATGCACATATCCCCTCCCGCACAATTCCTCATCGGTCTCAGCTGATTTTATGATTATTGAATCGTTTATTTCTCCCATGCCGTTTCCAACCTCTCCTCAAGGCCCAATCTTCCGAATACTATTGCCTGTTTTTTTCTCTCTCGATCTTTTGCATTATCGATTCCACAAGTTCATCCTTGTCCTTGAATCCGGATCCTTCCCCGTCAGCTGCCCGGTAATAGAAATCACCGATCCGGATATCGCAGTACCCGGTCTCATCAGCCAGCCACATCAGGGAATCCGCGATTGACCCGGCAAACTTCCTGATCTCTTCATCATCTGCCGTATAAATGTCTATTCCCTTAAAGGTAACCTCCGTATCAAAAGCATTGTACTTGCTGCCTTCTATGGCATCGTCCATGGACTCAAAGAGGACTTCCCTGTACGGTCCCCTGACAAAATAATACGTTTCATCCGTAGCGTATTCATATGTATCCACGTACGGGATCTGCGGAAAATACTTATCACGAAGGTCGTTCTGGTACTCCACTAATTTCTTCCCGTAATAATACCGGTTTGATTCTTCGCAGTAGCGATCCTGCATTTCGCCTTCTACCCACTGCACCCAGAACTCGATCCCGGCCTCATCCGTTCCGTATATGGCGACATAGTAACCATACTCCGCCCAGCCGTGTTCCTCTCTGACAGAAAAACTATGCCCCGGGTATTTCTCCGCAAGAGCTTTTTCTGTCTTTTGAACATAATAATACCGCTCTACGGGAGTCTCATATCCGAGGAACCAGAACACACCCCGGACGACCTTGAATACCCCGAAGAGTACAATCGCCACAACGGCTATTATTATCACGGTGGTGAACCATCCGTTCTTTTTATTGCTCGTTGTTTCCATCATATAATTCCTAAACAAAAAACTCCTCACTGTATCCTCTGCAGAATACCGCTTACATCCACTCCGGGATGAGTCAGATACATTCTGCAGATGCTTTCCGCGAGTTCTTCCGATATCTTCAGCTTTTTCGCGATCTCCTTGTAGCTCCTGCCTTTGTCCGTCATATCCATTGCTTTGGATATGATTCTGTCAATATCACCCGGAAGCTTTGAATCCTGCGCAGAGTTATCTATGGTGATCTTCTTTATCTCAAACTCACCCGGTCCCGAAATCTCGAGCAGGGCAAAAGAAACTTCCTGACCAGGTCTTCTTTTCCCGCAACAGCCGGGATTAAACCAGACCTGTTCGTCTTTTTCCGTCAGGCTGTATTTATGACTATGGCCGTAAATGATGATCGAAATATCTGTAAGGTTGTCGCGGATTCTGGATTTGTTGTGAATAACATAGATCTTATTCCCGAGAAACTCCAAGGTTTCTGTCTCGGAAAGCCCCTCTGCCCACTCCTTATCAGCATTACCTCTGACAACGGTTACAGGCGCTATCTTCTCAAGGCTGTCTATTACAGTCTTATTGTCTATATCACCGGCATGAATGATGTGATCCGCGTCTTTTAATCCGTCAATCACTTCACGGCGCAGTAATCCATGTGTATCCGAAACGATTCCTATAAGCATCATGTCATAATTATATCTTACCTTCTGTTTATCACGCAAAATACTCTTATATCAAAAAAGACCAATCCCTCTTTGAATTGGTCTTTTCGGATGTTTTATTCTATTCCCTCTTAGCACCTCATTTATCGCCGCGTTCTCAGCTAAGGCTCTTAAGGGTAGAGATCAAAGATACGATTGCCTTAACAAACTTTATCATCGCTTGTCCTCTACCTTTAGATCTAATCACACCATGTTGTCATGGCTTGTAATTCAGTGTCTAAAAAATGAATTTGTTGTCAAATTGTTGTCTTGGGCATGCGGAAGTTGGTTTTTCATTTAACCGGCTTTTAATCTTTAATCTGTTTCCATGGTCTTACTTTGCCTATCCAGCCGTTCTCATTCCAATACTTAAAATCGGTGTACTCAGGATTCTTTTTACCAAGGCTTGTCTGCAGCATTCTTACCATGTAGAACTTTGTTTTCACCATAACATTTGTATGAGCCGGTTTATCATCATTTATGGCATGCATTTTTCGTGCGACACTGCTCAGTTTCTTTTGAAAGGATGCTTTTCTCTTGTCCTCGATCTTGTCCCAGTCAATTTCGGACATCAACTTGAAGCTTACTACTTTGATGTCCGAAATGCCCCACCAGGAAAGGCTGTCCTTAATATCTTTTGCTGTAGATCTTCCACCGGCCCCCAGGCACTGTGTGATTATCACCGCCCGCTTCCCGAACATTTCCTTCGCCGGACGGTGAGGCATCCACCTGTAACCGAAATGGTCAAGCATAGCCTTCATTGCGCCGGTTGTATGGAAAACATACGCGGGTGATGTAAAAACAAGCAGATCCGCTTCAAGCAAGGATTTCTCAATCTTCTGCACCTTCTCGGCATCCTTACAACGCTTCTGATCATTCCTGAAGCACGCAGTACATCCTATGCAGAAACCCGGACCATCCTTGGGAAGATAATATTCCGTGATCTTTGAATCGTCTCTGAACTGCTCTAAAAATATTTCCTTCATTCTGTATGTAACACCGTGTTTTTCGGTTCCGTTTATCACTGTGATCTTCATTTTGTTCTCCTCGGCGATCTCCTCTTATTATTCTGCATGTTTTTTTCATCTCTTGCGTACAGTTTGTTAAACTGCCGAACATGCGCTTCCATTGTCTTAAGTGCCTCTTTCTCACGCTCTGGATCCCGATCGCATATGGTCAGAAGCATGTAGATCGGCGCGTAAAAATGTAACGTCATGATCTCTACATTCTCGGTCTGTAATACACCCGATGAAACCATCAGGCCAAAAAGCATTCCCTGATATGAAAGCGGATCATCCACATACTGCTTCATATATGCAGCTGCAAGTTTTTTATCATGAAACTGTTCAATGGTAAGCATCTTGCGAAACCGTCTTGTATAGTCATCATGCAGGAAATAAAGAAACAGATTGTTCCCCAGTGTGATCAGCTGCTCTTCCGATATATGCTTATAGATCTCAGCATCTTCCGCAGCATCCGCCCCGTTGATCTTAAGAGCACTTGCTTCCTCTAAAAATCGCCTGTTCATCTCTTCAATGATCGCATCAAAAATGGCCTGCTTGTTTTTGTAATGCTTATAAAGAGATGGCGCTTTAATACCAACCCTTTCCGCAATATCCGCAACAAAAACATTTGCATATCCCTTTTCTGAAAACAGCGTCAATGCTTCATCCAGTATTCTTTGTTTGGTATCCATTTTGTTTCCTCTTTAATTTAGCTAATTTGAATTAGCTATATTATAGGCTAATTTAAATTAGCTGTCAAGGGCAAAAAAACGGCCCGAAGAGCAATGCCCTCCAAGCCGCCAAACACCTTGCCTCGATAATACAGGATATATTCTTCCATCATTGAACGATGCGTTATCTCATTTTCATCATTTCTGCGTTTCATCCGGATAATCCCAGAAACCGCCTGTATGGAAGTTTTCATTACCCAATGGTTTTGCTGTCAGTTTGAAGATAACACATCCATCCGGGCACACAACAGTTTTTGAGTATTTCCCTTCTCCACCAACTTTGGTTAGATCGCCACCGCTTCTTACAGCTTCCATCAAGGGATACAACATCATCATCGTCTTTGAACAGATTCCGTAACCTTCCTCGTTAATAGGACATCCATATGTACATTTATATACATCACCAATCTCTTCGCCATTACGACAATATCTTTCTGTATTCTCTCCATGCAAAAAACCTGTCACTTCTATCGTAAATTCATATTCTTCGTCATACCACTTTTTCATATTTTCCTTATCTCCATGTGTCAATTATCCAATTCGTCCGTACTATTGCTTCAGGTTATCTATTATCCCTTGAATGATCTCCGGATTCGGATATCCATTACCGTTAGTATTTTCATACTCTTTTAGTGCTGTATATTCGCGTTTGTATAATCCATAAACAGCAATGTCCTTATCATGATAATCTTCATATTTACTGAATATTTCTATGGCTTGCTGCAGAGGTATCCACACCCTTGTATAACCTGCAATTTTCTCCGCTTCTGTAAGATGTTGACAGCCGGTATCTTCAATCAGTTCACAGATGAAATAGTGGTTAATGTGCCTCCACACATCGAATAACTCTTCTATATCAAGATATCCGCTCACTGCTTTTGTCCTGTATCCGGTCTCCTCCAGCATTTCACGCTCGCAGCATTCCGCATAGGTTTCAGTTCCCTCTACGCCGCCACCCGGAATAATATATAGCCCGCTTTCCGGCTCATGACACAAAAGGATTTCCCCTTCATTGATAAGTATCCCTCTACATGCGTGGCGAAGCATCTCTATATGTCCAAGGTAGTCATCGTTTATAAGTTGCATCTGCTTAGCCGAAGTCTTTCTTATTCTCATAAAGAAATGTCCTTCATCTTCTCCGGCTCTGTAAGCTCCATTTTTGATCATTACCTTCTGTGATGCAACATTGTCCTTGTTAACGCGCAGATAAATCTCTTCTTCAAGAACAATTTCTTTTGCAATTTCAATTGTCAGCTTTAATCCTTCAGATCCATAGCCTTTACCTCGAAACTCTTTTGAAATACTGTATCCTATATGGCCTGCCCCTTCACGAAGTGCATCTGTCAAATGATGTCTTATTCTGAATTCTCCGATCAGATGATCTTCATCCCACAAATAGTAATATGTCTCCGGCACGAACCAATCAGGCATATCTACCGGGTGTTCATATGATATCAGTGTTGGAAGCACCTTGTCTCTGTATTCTTCAAATGAGACACCATTATAAGGATTTGTTAGCCCATTCTCGTCAACAGGCAACGAAGTAGTATAAGCCCACTGCGCTTCTATATCATTCGCATTGATTTTTCTCAATTCCATTTTATCAGTCCTTCCCGGAAATATACCGTTCCACATTGTATTCCGATATAACCTACAATCGTATCATCCACACAAATTTAAATTTGTGCGTTCCTACGAGCGGTGCAAGGATGCATCGAATCGGCTGCCGGGAGCTCGCTCACAAGCAGACGCATTCGTATGCAGACTTATGACGCGACAGCGCGTCATGAGCATGAAGCGCAGCGGAATGCGAATGTCAGCACCGCAATAAACTCCGATCTGTCTTAATCAGTTTTACTTGAAGATAATCTTCCTAAGGTTATCAAAATAAAAAAGCACCCAAGTTAACCCGAGTATTCTGCTATCTTCTCTGCACAATGAGCAGCAGTCCTACTATGGTTACCCCATGGACCCGGATTGCAGCTCTCCGCTTCTCTCAGTATTTCTTCTGCCTTGTCTCTATCAGGATACATAGTTACCTCTCATCTGTCACAAAATGCTTTACTCCGTCTTCCGGATGTAACAGTTCGGTCCTGAAGAACTCAGGGTAATACTTTATTGGATCATCAACATCTATCCACCGCAGGAATTCCTCATGATCATCTTCGCAAGGAACTGTCATGTCCTTATCTGCCATTAGTTAATACCTCTTCTATTCCCATTTCTTCCACACATCCGGCTGGTAGCCGAGGGTGGACTGTTTTCCATTTCTGACAACCGGCGTCTTGATCACCTGCGGATTCTCCAGAATCTTTTCAAGCTTATCCTCTTCTGCGGTATACCGGATCAGGGCAAGCGTATCCTGATCCTTGCAGTTCGGATCCAGCATGGCATCAATGCCATCATTAGCCTGGGCAACTGAGGTGAACTCCCCCTTACTCATGCCCTTCTCCTTCATGTCAATGAACTGGTACTTGATGCCCCGCTCCTTAAAGAAGCGCTCCGCTTTCTTTGTATCATTGCATTTCTTTGTTCCAAAAATCTGTATGTTCATTAAATCAGTACTCCCTCAAAACGGTCTATACGATATAGTATCTATCCGGATTTCATTATGACTATTTTGTTCCCTGTTTTCAAGCATTTCTTGCTTGGCTGAGCTTATTACGGAACGTGTCAGGGGCTCTCTTAATCTTACAAATACTCTCAAAATGGGATCTTTCAAGAACCTATGATAGCCCCCGGGCGCGTAGCGCCCGGGCACCAAACTTTAGAATAATGAACAGTTGTCAAAGCAAGAAAGCTGACAACAAACCGCACTGCAAAGTGCGAACGTGTACAATAGTGATATTTCGCTGTACTGCTGCATTCCCTCAATTAAACCGAACGCATGGTCGGGAAAAGAAGTCGCTGTCCCTTAAATATCCCTCAATATCCTCCAATATGAAATCTTGAATCAATAATTAATGGCTTTCAGAAGGATCACTATGGATAAGTATTCTACACATGTTTGTGACAT
>Ga0129306_1002487_pt1 | contig 16168 bp, 14 predicted proteins | sample P827metagenome_FD_94438 | JGI IMG/M metagenome (GOLD analysis project Ga0129306, IMG submission 94438) | Capybara group fecal microbial communities from Wisconsin, USA - P827 metagenome | ecosystem: Host-associated > Mammals > Digestive system > Large intestine > Fecal | place: USA: Wisconsin... | reverse complement strand
CCACCTTCAACAATCAGCGACTGGATGCCCTGCTGATAAAGGTCGTCAATCAGCTGTGGCAATGGGCGATTATGCGTTAAGACAATACGTTTGGGATTGGGCCCATGCCAATGACGAACGGTTAGCTGAGGATGCTCGCGAATATCGGTAGTATGCCCTACGAGAATAGCATCCTCCTCAGCTCGCAGCTGATGGGAAAGCATCTGTGTCTGTTCGTTGGAAATCTGCAGTGCATGACCTTGGTCGTCGATAAACCCATTGGCAGTCTGTGCCCATTTCAGAATGATATATGGACGATGTTCACGATGATAGGTAAAGAAACGACGGTTAAGCCCCTGACATTCCTTTTCCAACACACCAACAGTCACCTCGATACCTGCATCACGAATCATCCGAATGCCCTTACCCTGTACTTTGGCAAAAGGATCAATACAACCCACCACCACACGACGAACCCGCTTTTTAATAATCAGTTCAGCACAGGGAGGTGTCTTGCCATAATGGGCACAAGGCTCCAATGACACGTAGATTGTAGCCTCGTTCAACAGCGGCTCGTCTTCACTTTTAACAGAAGCGAAAGCATTCACCTCAGCGTGTCCTTCACCATAGCGCACATGATAGCCTTCGCCAATAATCCTGCCATCAGCTACTATCACAGCTCCCACCATCGGGTTGGGCCGAGCTCCTTGAATCCCATTGGCTGCCAGTTGCAGACAGCGTCGCATATACAGTTCATCGTTCATCATGTGTGCAAAGATACGAAGAAATTTGCATTTAACCGCATTTTTTTGTACCTTTGCACAATAATGAGCTATCAAGAGTTATGGCGCAGGTTAGCGCAGGTTTATGAAGAAGGCGAGGCGAAAGCCATTGCCCGTATGGTTTATGAGACCCGTTATGGCCTGTCAATGAGCGACTTGCTGATGGGGCGCGATACGGATGTGCCTCAGGACGAACTGGAAACCATAGCCCAACGACTAGAGCGACAAGAACCCGTGCAATATGTATTGGGAGAGGCCGACTTTGCTGGTCATACGTTCCTCGTCAACAAGCACGTATTGATACCTCGCCCAGAAACAGCCGAACTCTGCCAATGGATCATCAACGACACAGGGGGACAGTCCCCTTGTGATATACTCGACATCGGAACAGGCAGTGGATGTATCGCCATCACTTTGGCTGCAGAAATGCCTCAGGCAAAGGTCACAGCGTGGGATATCTCCACAGAAGCCTTGGAGGTGGCTCGCGAGAATGCCAGAAGAATGAATGTACAGGTGGCTTTCGAACTGGTGGACGCCTTAAATATTCCACTCATCTCAAAACATGACATCATTGTCAGCAACCCGCCTTATATATGTAATAAGGAACGCGCGCGAATGGAGGCCAATGTGTTGGAGTATGAGCCCCATACGGCACTCTTTGTACCTGATGATGACCCACTGCTATTCTATCGGGCTATTGCAACCTATGCGCTGAAAGCCTTTAACAAAGGGGGGAGTCTTTACTTTGAAATCAATCCGCTCTATGCAGATTCTCTCGTCAAGATGCTAAGCATGATGTCGTATCACGATATCGAGACAAAAGAAGACCAATACGGCAAAACCAGAATGATGAAAGCACGACTATGAAACAAAAGACAGAACAAGAGGCTTATCTGATGCTGACAACACTCTGTGCACAGTCAGAGCATTGCCAATATGAAATGATAGAAAAGATGCGCAGATGGGAGTTGGACGAAGAGACACAGGCTCGCATTATGCAACGTCTTATCAGTGAACGATATGTCGACGATGAGCGCTACGCGCGAGCCTTCGTCAAAGACAAGGTTCGCTACAATAAATGGGGACGTCGAAAAGTGGAACAGGCCTTATGGCAGAAGCGCATTGACGATGATATACGCCAGCGTGCCTTAGATGAAGTGGATGACGAGGAGTATCTCAGCATACTACGCCCTCTGCTCAAGCAAAAGCGCAAGTCGACCAAAGCAGCAGATGACTATGAGATGAACCGCAAACTGGTCAGGTTTGCCCTTAGTCGTGGTTTCACTTTTGATATTATCCGACAGTGTTTAGACGTAGAGGATGAAGACGAATTGGTGGACTAGGCTGTTAGACTTCATTTCCCCTCGCCAATGTGTGGTCTGTGGCAATCGGTTGTCTCCTACGGAGCGTTCCATCTGCTCCGTCTGCATGCTCCATCTGCCTCGCACCACCTATCAGTTTACACCCGACGACAATCCGATGGCGCAGCTTTTCTGGTATCTGACACCTGTTGAACGTGCTGCATCCCTCATCTTTTACGAGCCCCATTCTGAGACGGCCCAGATTGTTTATCAGATGAAATACGGCAATCGTCCAGATATTGGCGAAGACATGGGACGACTGATGGCTGTAGAAATGCAATATGGCCGCTATTTCGAAGGCATAGACGCATTGGTGCCAGTACCATTGGCTTCCAAACGACTACGACAGCGTGGCTATAACCAGAGCGAACGACTGGCAAGTGGTATCAGAGAGATAACAGGCTTGCCTGTCATCACCAAAGCCATCAAGCGTAAGAAGTTTGTACAAAGCCAGACACAACTCAGTCGTCACGAAAGGCAGGAAAACGTCAGTGACATGTTTCAGCTGAAAGATGAAAGCCTACTCAAAAATAAACACATCCTTCTGATTGACGACATCTGTACCACAGGAGCAACCCTCATTGCCTGTATAGATATCCTTAAAGCGATAGAGGGCATCCGTATCAGCGTGCTGACCTTCGGATTTACAAAGAATTAAGGGAAAGTACCCCGACCGCGAATCGAACGCGGAACTAAGTCTTAGGAGGACCTTGTTATATCCATTTAACTATCAGGGCATCAAAATCTGCTGCAAAGGTACAAAATAATTCGCAAATATTTCGTACCTTTGCACTATAATTATTATCAAAAAGAGAAAAAAGCATGGGAAAATTAGTCATTAACTCGTATGACGAGTTCGCTGCCCACCTGGGCGAAGAGCTGGGAGCCTCAGAGTGGTTGCAGGTAGACCAGGATCGTATCAATCTTTTTGCTGATGCCACATTGGACCACCAGTGGATTCATGTAGACGTGGCTCGTGCCAAAGAGGAGAGCCCTTATAAGTCGACCATCGCTCATGGTTATCTGACGCTCTCGCTGCTTCCTTACATGTGGGATCAGATTATTGAGGTTAACAACATCAAAATGCTGGTGAACTACGGCATGAACGATATGCGCTTTGGACAGCCAGTAATTACAGGTAGCCGTGTGCGCCTCGTCACCAAGTTGCACAGCATTCAGAACCTGCGCGGTATCTGTAAGGCAGAAATCAAGTTCGTAATTGAGATTGAAGGTCAGCGTAAACCGGCCCTTGAAGGTATCGCAGCTTTCCTCTATTATTTCAACTAAGTTATTCTAAAACAAAAAAATAGCCCGCTTCCTTGTTGGAGGCGGGCTGCTTTTTTACACGGATTCTTTATTTAGCTTCCTCTTCGCGGATGGTACGACCCATTACGATGAAGGCCGTAGGAGCAGCGATGAAGAGTGAAGAAAGCGTACCGAATACAACACCCAGAATCATAGCGAACGAGAAGCTGCGGATAGAGTCACCACCAAGGATGAAGATACACAGCAACACGATCAGAGTAGTGATAGATGTATTGATAGTACGAGCCAGCGTCTGATTCAGTGAATCATTGAACAGCTGCTGACGGTCGCGCTTTCCATAAAGCTGGAAGTTCTCACGGATACGGTCGAATACTACCACCTTATCGTTGATAGAGTAACCAATCACAGTCAGGATAGCACCAATGAATACCTGGTCGATCTCCAGTGACATGGGAAGGATACCCCACAGAGCAGAATACATACCAATTACCACCAGAGCATCGAGAGCCAGTGCGATGGTAGCACCTGTAGAGTAAGCGATGTTACGGAAGCGGAGCAGGATGTAAAGGAAGATGGCTACCAGAGCGATGAACACACTGATAATAGCACCATGAGTAATATCCTTAGCCACAGCAGGACCTACCTTAGCCGAGCTGATGATAGAACCACCCTGACGAACATCAGGATTCTTGAATGCCTCAACACTCTCCTGTGATACGAAACCGCCCTTCTTCAAAGCATTGTAGAGGATAGTCTCAGCCTCGTCGTCAACGTTAGGATTGTTAGACTCGATATCCCAGTTGGTAGAGATACGGATTGTCTTACCATCAGTACCCAGAGCAATCACAGAGGTATTAGCCTCCTTACCGGCATTCTCACCAACCGTATTGATGAAGGCACCAGCAAGTGTCTGGCGAACCTGCTCAACAGGAGTCTCCTTGTCGAGGGTTACAACGTAGTTACGACCACCAGTGAAGTCGATGCTCTGGCTCAAGCCACGAACAAAGAAGCAACCGATGAAGAAGATAGCAGCAACACCCCAAACGGCGAAGCTCTTCTTATACATACCCATGAAGTTGTAATGGGCATTCTGCATCAGGTTCTTAGAGTAACCTGTTACGAAGGTCAGGTTGAGCCACTTGTCCTTCTTCAGACGGTTCTCGTAAACCAGACGAGTAAGGAATACTGCTGTGAAGAATGAGCAGAAGATACCAATGATCCAAGTGGTAGCGAAGCCCTTAACAGGACCTGTGCCGAAGAACAGCAGGATGAAACCAGTAATCAGAGAGGTTACGTTAGAGTCGAAGATAGCTGAGAAAGCGTTAGAATAACCCTTCTGCAGAGCTTCCTTCAGACCCAAGCCACGCTTCAGCTCTTCCTTGATGCGCTCGTAGATGAGCACGTTGGCGTCAACGGCAGTACCCAGCGTCAGCACGATACCGGCGATACCAGGCATCGTCAGAGCAGCCTGGAACGAGGTCAGGATACCCAACGTGAAGAACAGGTTGAACAGCAGGGCAATATCAGCCAAGATACCAGGAACAAAGCCATACAGCATGATCATGTAAACCATCAGCAGCACGAAGGCTACGATGAATGAGATGACACCCTGCTTGATAGACTGAGCACCCAGTGAGGGACCAACCACCTCTTCCTGTACGATGCGGGTAGGAGCCGGCATCTTACCAGAGTTCAGCGTGTTAGCCAAGTCTTTGGTAGTCTCGATGGTGAAGTTACCAGTAATCTGAGAGTTACCGCCGTCAATCTGAGTCAGGATACGGGGAGAGCTATAAACAGCGTCGTCGAGCACGATGGCTACGCCACGACCGATGTTCTGCTTGGTAATCTGGCTCCAGCGACGAGCACCGTCAGAGTTCATCTGCATAGAAACAGAGGGGTGACCCATCTGGTCGAACTCATCCTTGGCATTGGTAATCACGTCACCCTCCAGTGGAGCACGGCCGTTAGGCTCAGTCACCTTCAGCGCATAAAGTGCATAGATATCACCCTTGGTATTCTCACCACCGAAGTCCTCAGGCTGAGCACCCCAGCGCAGCTTGCACTCAGCGGGCAGCACCTGACGGGCAACGTCAGAATAGATCACCTTGTTGACATCAGCAGTATCGCGGGCATTGGCATAACCAACGATTGACAGTCCCTGGGGAACGGGCTGGAATACAGCGAACAAAGGATTCTGCTTCAGAGCCTCAGCCTTAGCCTTAGCGTCAACAGCCTTATCCTTCTTGCCAGCAGCCAGCTTTGCAGCCAGATCATTGGTAGCAACAGCGGTAGTATCGGCAGTAGCTTCGGCAGCTACAGCAGCGGTGTCAGCAGCAACCTCTTCCTCAGCATCGCCACCAGTGATGGCATACTTCTGGTTCAACTGAGCCAGCAGAGGATAGATCTCCTGAGAGTTATAAGTCTCCCAGAACTCCAGGTTGGCAGAACCCTGCAGCAACTTACGAACACGCTCAGGTTCCTTGATACCAGGCATCTCCACCATGATACGTCCAGACTGACCTTCCAGCTTCTGGATGTTAGGCTGAACAACGCCGAACTTATCAATACGGTTGCGCACTACGTTGAATGAGTTGTCAACAGCCGACTGAACCTCAGCACGGAGTGCAGACTCCACCTCTGAGTCAGATGACTGAGTGCTCACCTTGCCCTTCATCTGCTGTGTAGCAAACACAGCTGCCAAGGGGCGACCGTTTGAATTCTTCTTCCAAGCCTTGATAAACAGGGAGATAAAGTCGTCCTGACTGGTCTCCTCTTCTTTCTTAGCCTCTTCCATTGACTTCTTGTAGGCTGCGTCTGTCTTGTGGTCTGCCAGCACGTCAACAACGTCAGGCACAGAAACCTCAAGAATAACATTCATACCGCCCTTCAGGTCAAGACCCAGGCCAATCTCCATCTCGCGGCACTGCTTGAACGAATAAATTCCGCAGTACACTTTCTCGTTCATGATTGAATCCAGATACTCCTGTCCTGCCTCTTCACCCATAGCGGCTGCCTTATTCTCGTGGTAGCGGGTTACGAATGAGAAGGAAAGGTAGAAGCAGCAAACGAGCACCAGAACGATTGCGACAAATTTTACAATTCCTTTGTTTTGCATTTTGTTAATTATGTTATTTAATTTTATGATTTCTTTTTTTTAGCCTGCAAATATAGTTATTTTTCTCCACTTACCGAAATTTATCAGCAAAAAACACGCTTTTTTCAAGGTTTTCACCTTATTTTTAGCCAACAAAGTACCGGATTATGGTCACTGGCATCCATTTCGCTGTCTATTTGGCAGTTATAAGGCTGAATATCTTTTGAACAAAAAACATGGTCGATTCTAAAGGAAAACGCTTTCTGATTATATGACAAACCGATACCACGCCCCGTACTGACAAAGCAGTCGGTAAGGTTCTCTCCCATCGCATGTCGCGAATAGGAAATCGGATTATCGTTGAAATCGCCACAGACCACTATCGGATAGCCAGCATGCTCCTCAACATATTGTTTTACAGTCCTTATCTGTTCGGCTCTCTTGGCGTTAGCCTCAGCCAGTTTGACGAGCAGCATCTGCGATTCCATACGGACAGAGTCGCGCGGCGTTTCGCCCTTAATCAGCTGGCGATAGACTTGTCGGTCTTCCGTTGACAGATGACAACTTTCAAAGTGATTATTGACGACAATCAGCGTATCCTTCCCCACCTGCAGCCACCAAGCCGCACTGCCATTGGCCAGCGAGTTGTAAGCAATGCGCTCGCGCTTAATAATCGGATACCGTGTGTGTATACCCAACGCATTGAATGAGAGGTTGTTAATGACTAATACCAACGTGTCGTTAGAAGGAAACACTTTGGCATATTCCTGGAAGACATAGCGTCGCCAGGAGTCTGCATCTTCCTGCACACAGACAATGTCTGCCTGCTGGTCACGCAGATAGTCGCGCACCATCTCAAAACCATTCTCATACCGGTAGTTTCCGCCATAGGAACACACATTATAGGATATGAGTTTGATGGCATCATCGGGAACTTCCTGTGACTGGTGAATGGGCATATATATACTGATAGGTACGTACGCGAGCAAAAAGCCGGCAACAGGCACCCATGCCCTCGTCCACTTGAAGATAAGCCAGAAGAGCAGAAAGCCCATGTTCATCAGCAAGAAAAAAGGGAAAGTCATACCTACTGTTGACAACAGCGGATAGTCCGTAGGATTGATACGGTCACTATATCCTACCAGGAGCATCACCACGATTGTTGCGATATTAGCCCCTGTCAGCATTTGAACCGTAAACTTCTTCAATTGCTTTATCACGACCGACGACTTTGATCAAACAGTTTCTGCTTTTCCTCCTTCGTCAGACTGTCATAGCCACTTTTACGTATCTTATCCAAAATGGCATCTATTTCCTCTTGGTTCTGACGTTTGCGGGCATTATACTCCTCGTCCGTTTCGCGCTGGTTGTTCGTCGGCTCAGCCTTCATTCTGCTGGCACGCTTCCGTTCGTCAAACTTGCGCTTCATATTATCGAAGAACTCCTGCCCATGACTGCGCCCGAAACGCTGACTGGAATCCGGATGCTTCTGCCAATACCTTATCAGCAGAAAACCAAATAACATACCGCCTAAGTGAGCCATATGAGCCACCCCGTCGCCAGGACCACTCATGGCAGAGAACAGCTCGATGGCAATATAACCTACGATGAGCCACTTGGCTTTGATGGGGAATGGGAAGGGAATGATGAACAGCCGCTCATTGGGGAATATCATACCAAAGGCCAACAAGATACCATAGACAGCACCTGAAGCACCGATGGTTGTCCACAAATTAATATAGCTGTCGGTTGTCATCTGCACACCACCGGCATTCACATACTGATAGGCAGCTATTCCCTGTATACTATAGTCGGCATACTGTACTATTTCTTGAATGATACCAGCACCTACGCCACAAACAATGTAATAAAAAAGGAATTTCTTAGGACCCCATACACGCTCTATCACACTACCGAACATCCAAAGGGCAAACATATTAAAGAGGATGTGGGTAAAACCGCCATGCAGGAACATATATGTGACGAACTGATAAACCCTAAAATCACTGGCCAAGAAGAAATGCAAACCCAACAGTGAGGTCAGTTCAACACCACTGCGCTCAAGCACTATCGTGGCGATGTAAGCCAGGATATTGACAATGAGCAGGTTCTTGGTCATTACCGGCATATTATTCATATCTACTGAGTTATCGTTTTTACTAATTTCGGGCGCAAAATTACGAAAAATATCTCTTTTTAGGCACAAAAACGGGCTAATACAAACTTTTTTTGCTTAAAAAAGTGATTTTTTTCGATTTTTTGTTTGTTTTTTGACAACTTTGTTCTATATTTGCGTCAGAATTTGACTTTTAACTATTAATAATTCATTTAAAAACAACAAAATTATGAACAAGACAGAATTAATTGAGAAGATTGCACAAGGTGCTGGTCTGACAAAAGCTGATGCCAAGAAGGCTCTCGACGCTACCGTAGAAGCTATCACTGGTGCTCTGAAGAAGGGTGACAAGGTTCAGCTCGTAGGTTTCGGTACATTCGCCGTTTCTGAGAAGCCCGCTCGTGAAGGTATCAACCCCGCTACCAAGCAGAAGATTAAGATTGCTGCCAAGAAGGTGGCTAAGTTCAAGGCTGGTGCTGAGCTTGCAGACGCTGTTAAATAAGTCACGTTTGTAAATAAAAATGAAGAGGCTCCCGTTTGGAAGCCTCTTTTCTTTTTACATCTCTTTTGAGATCAGGGCTGCTTGCCAATGTAAGCCAAGATACCACCGTCCACATAGAGCACGTGACCGTTAACGGCATCAGAAGCGTGAGAAGCCAGGAACACAGCGGGACCACCCAACTCTTCTGGATCCAACCAGCGACCAGCGGGAGTCTTGGCGCAGATGAAGCTGTCGAACGGATGACGGCTGCCGTCTGGCTGACGCTCACGCAGGGGAGCGGTCTGTGGGGTAGCAATGTAACCCGGGCCAATACCGTTACACTGGATGTTATACTCACCATACTCTGAGCAGATGTTGCGGGTCAGCATCTTCAGACCACCCTTGGCAGCTGCATAGGCAGAAACGGTCTCACGACCCAGCTCAGACATCATCGAGCAGATGTTGATGATCTTACCCTCGCGACGCTCCATCATCTCGGGGATAACGGCAGACGATACAATGTAAGGAGCAACCAGGTCAACGTCGATAACCTGCTGGAACTCGGCGCGCTTCATCTCGTGCATGGGGATGCGCTTGATGATACCGGCATTGTTAACGAGAATGTCAATCTGACCAACCTCAGCGTGAATCTTCTTTACGAGAGCCTTCACGTCATCTTCCTTCGTCACGTCGCAAACGTAGCCGTGTACATTCGTGATGCCAGCCTCCTTGTAGTTGGCCAGACCGCGCTCCAGAGCTGCCTCGTTGATGTCGTTGAAGATAATGTTTTTGATACCAGCGGCTACAAATGCCTTCGCAATGTTGAAGCCGATTCCGTAAGATGCGCCAGTGATCCACGCATTCTTACCTTCCAATGAAAATGGATTTGCCATAATAGTTTTGTTTTTATTTTAAATCAGTAATTTGATAAAAATCTTGATCTCCGTAGTCGAGGTTCTCGCCGCCCATACCCCAGATAAAGGTATAGTTATGAGTAGCGGCAGCCGAGTGGATGCTCCATTCTGGCGAGAGCACAGCCTGCTCACCGCGCATCCAGATATGGCGAGTCTCCTGCGGTTCGCCCATGAGGTGGCAAACAGCCTGGTCTTCTGGCAACTCGAAATAGAAGTATGCCTCCATTCTGCGAGAGTGCACATGTGCGGGCATCGTATTCCACACAGAACCGGGAGCCAATTCCGTCATACCCATCTGCAACTGGCAGGTCGGCAGCACTTGGTTCACCAGCATTTTGTTGATATCACGCTCGTTCGACATTTCCAGTGAGCCCATGTGAGCCACTACTGCATTCTCTTTGTTCACCTTCTTACACGGATAAGAGGTGTGAGCAGTAGCCGAGTTAAAGTAGAACTTGGCGGGTTTACTATTGTCTTTCGACGCAAACACCACCTCGCGGTCGCCACTTCCGATATAGAGAGCTTCCTTGTAATCAAGTTCGAACACCTCGTCACCGACAGTCACGGTGCCAGCTCCGCCCACATTGTAGACACCCACCTCACGACGATGCGTAAAGCAAGGCGCCTTCAAGGGGTCGATAGCCTCCAACTTCAGCGCCTCTCCTACAGGCATAGCGCCACCCACCACGATACGGTCGTACATGGAGTAGACCATATTCACCTCATTCTGAACGAACAGTCGTTCGATGAGGAAATCGCGGCGCAGACGCTGCGTATCATAATGCTTCACATCTTCCGGATGAGCCGCATATCTTACCTCATAATTAGTCTTCATTTCTTCTTTTGGTTCGTTTTAGTCCGCATTTGAATTGCAAAGATAATGCATTTCTCGGAAAAACCATCAGATATCACCTATGATTTAAATTAGATTAATATTTACCAAGTGATATTCATACCCATTGTCACGCTGGCTTTCGAGCTGAGAGGGATGCCCTCTTTCGACTGCTTGCCCAGGATATGATCCATACCAAGGAAGAAATTGTAGCCACGGGGATGGATATTAAGCACCCAACCCATGCTGGCAGCAAAGGAGCCTACAGCAAAGCTGGCACCGCCATCCAACCACTTGAGCGGCTTCCAGTTGGCACTGAGACGGGCTTCCGTCCACGAATAGTCACCAAAGAATCGGGTAGAGCTGAGCAATCCGAACGACATCTTGCGATAAGCGGGCAGACTATACTCTGCACCCACATTCAGGGTAGCACCGATGCCCGTGGTGCGTCCGCCCTGATCGCCCTGACTCTGCAGGTTGGCAAACTGAGCCACCTGGTCGCTATATTTGTCGCCATCAGCCTTGAACACACCGTGCTTGTTGACATCAACATCGTAGAATCCTTCGAACTCCATATTATCGGAGATGTTGCGAGCCTGGATGTCATTGTTCCAGCTGATGAAGCCCAAGTCGAGCAGCGATGCGCTCACTTTCCAATCATCATTAATCTTGTAGATGGCACCCAAGTCGACAGCCAGTCCGAAGCCAGCCACGCCAGCTCCGTCTACCTTAGCACTATTGACATAACGGTAGGAACCGCTCTTCGACTTATAGTCCTTGGTCTTCTCCTTGTATTGGAATCCCTTCACCGACACATCTGCCGTAGCCTTACCGCTGACAATCCAACGGTTGGCAGCAGAGAGGTCTGCCCGCATGTTCTCCAATTTCACATCGGCACGACCGGCACCCAGCAGCACCTTCAGCTTAGCACCAATGCGCAATTTCTTGTTGATGTTGTGAGAGTGTCCGAATGCCAGCTCAGCATACGAGATGGCTCCCGCACTGATATCACCGATATCATAACTGCGATTGCCTGTATTCTTGGCAAACTCAAACAGCTCATAAGGCAGCGACACACCAAAGGAGGCCTTGGCGTTCAGCTCGATGGTATTGTAGCCTCCGAAGCCCTTGAATCCGGCAGAGAGCACGGTGATGCCCACCTGTCCGATAATGCGGTTGTTGCCCTTGTTAAATTCACTGAGTGCCTTACCGCTGTCGATATAAGGGTTCATAAAGGTCGTCAGACTTTTCTGACCAGCGCTTCCAGCCAGTGGATTGTCCAGTATTACAGCATCGTAGCCGAAGTTGCCTTGGGTCCTGACATTGAGGTTACCAAGGGCAGGGATAGAGAAATAGGATTTATCATTATCGTAGGCAGGGTTCATCGTGTGACGATACGTATAGTCATCGGTGAAATAGGCCGAATTGAGGTCCTGTGCCATTGTTGCAACCACCGACAGCATCAAGGTGGCAGCAGCCAGTAACAGTTTCTTGTGTTTCATCGTTATATATGCTTTTCGGGGTTCAACATTAGTTTGCATCGTAAATCAGCTTGCCGTTCAGCGTGATGTCGACATTCTTCAGAATCAGCGTCTGCGTCGTCTTGTTCAGTGTCACACCACGCAATGATTCGTTGGAAGCGGCTTTCAGCTTGATCTTCAATCCGTCGAGCTTACTGATATTACCACTTACCTTCACGTCGATTTCCGACTCTGAGGAGCCCGTAGTGACACCAGCCACACTGTTCTTCACCAGGTCGATTGTCACGTCGCTCAACTTCTGTCCGTTAGTACCGATGGCATCAGCCTCCAATACCAAGTCGGCAGGAATCTGATTGACGGCGATTCCCTTCAGCTCCACAAAAGCGCCAGTGGCCAACGACAACTTGTCGATATCCGAGTTCCATCCGTCGAAACTCTTGGTATAGACAATCACTGCATTAGGACCAAAAGCCAGCGGAGCTTCGAAGCGGTAGTTCGGAACCAGCGAGTATTGGTGTCCCATCAGCACAGTAGCCTCCTCTTGGGCAGCCTTCACCTTATTTATATCAAAGCGAATGGTCATACCTTCGCGCAGCTTGTTGATCAGCTTGGAGAGATTGTCGTCGGTGATGACCTGATACTCACTCTCGCTGACTCCCGGATTCTTGCGGCAAACAATCACCTTGGTCTCCACAGGTGTCTGTCCGTCTGGAGAGGCCTTGACATGAATGGCCTTGTCGCCCGTCAGGCTGATAGCGCCTTGATAAGTGTCAGAAGTCAGCTGGGCCTCGATGACGCCACCCAGCGGCATAGTCGATGTCAGCGTCAGGAATATCTGCGGATTATCCAAGTCTGCCACCACCTCCTCGTCAATCAGGAAATCAGGAATACCAGTAATGGTCACCGTACCTGCCGAAGTCATATTGATATCGGGATCGAAGACACCACGGGCACCCGTGATGCGGATTCCCTGCATACGGCCCTCACCACCGATGGTTATCGTCGATTGAGAAGGAATCCTCAGCTGGTCAACTCCGAAAGCAAACTGCACCTTTCCCTTCATGCTGAACTTGCCGTTAGCCAGCTCGGCATAGTTATCGTCGTCCACTTTCTTCACATTGATGCGGGTCACCTTGAACTGCAATTGCAGGTTGCCTCCACTCTGATTACGCAAACTCAGTATGTTGGTAGTGGCATCGAAATTCTCCGGCTTTGTCACGCAAGTCATTTCCAGCATCTGGGGGAAACTAATGGTGATGTAACCGAACTTCGTGATGTCCGAGGGGAGGGTCAGGTTGAGTGTCAGGTCAGCGCCGTTGTCACCCAGCACCACATATTTCAGCGACTTCACTTCCTCAGGAGCTGCAAACTCGTAATCCAACAGCGAGATAGCCTGACTGCCCTCCATCGTCTGCCCATAATCCGACAGCGTGATGGTCTGTCCGGCAAAAGGCCGCAGGACATCCGGAATCGTGATGTCAATGTTCTGACCTGCCGACAAGTCTTGCGACAGCGTGATAGGATCAATCGTCACCGACACCGGATTAACCGTTTCCGGGGATTTTCCAAACCAGTAATCACCTTTCGCATCCGTCCATATCAGGTCGGAGCCTTGAATGTCCAGTAAATCGTCGAGCACGATGGCTGACGTAGAATTGTTGCCTGGCAGCGCCACTTGGTCACCACCAAATCCCAGCGTCAAGTCTACTTTGTCAAAGTCGTATTTGTTGTCAAAGCATCCAACCAGCAACAAACCGCCCACAACCATTAGCAGACCTTGTTTTAGAAAGAGTTTCTTCATAATACTTAATAGTTTAGTAGAACATAATAATCTATCGTTGTCGCAAAGATACAACAATTTTTGGAATTGGCAAACTTTTTGCGACTAAAATTTCATGAGGGGCATCATAAAACGAAAGAGAGCGCCTCCATCATGTGTGAAGCGCTCTCTCTCGTTGTCCAAGGCGGATTCGAACCACCACAAACAGAACCAAAACCTGTTGTGCTACCATTACACCATTGGACAATCGTGCTTGTTAGCGGGTGCAAAGGTAGTGGTTTTTTAGGCCACTACCAAATTTTTTCCCGATTATTTCACGATAAGCAGGTAATAATTCTTCTTACCCTTCTGAGCCAGCAGGTACTTTCCGTCAATCAGGTCGTCGGCAGTGACGGCACGGTTCTGGTCGGTCAGTTTCTCCTTGTTCAGCGATACTCCGCCACCCTGCACCATCTTGCGCATCTCACCCTTCGAGGGGAATACGGGAGCTGCGGTGGTGAACAGTTCGATAGCTGGCTGACCGAGCTGGTCCTTGCTGATTTCAAACTGGGGCACACCGTCGAACACGTCGAGGAAGGTCTGCTCATCCAGCTTCTCCAGTCCTTCCTTGGTCGACTTGCCAAAGAGGATGCTGCTGGCCTCGATAGCGGTGTCGAGAGCCTCCTGCGAGTGAACCATCAAGGTGACCTCCTCGGCCAGACGCTTCTGCAGCACACGGCGACCCGGATCCTGCTTGTGCTCCTCTACGAGGGCATCGATGACGTCCTTCTCCAGCGATGTGAATATCTTGATGTAGCGCTCGGCATCCTCGTCGCTGACGTTGAGCCAGAACTGGTAGAACTTATAAGGAGTGGTACGCGCGGGATCGAGCCAGATATTGCCGCTCTCCGTCTTACCGAACTTCTTACCGTCGCTCTTGGTGATGAGCGGGCAGGTCAGTGCGAAGGTCTCCACGTCGTTGCCCAGCGTGCGGCGGATGAGCTCCGTACCCGTGGTCATATTGCCCCACTGGTCGTTGCCGCCCAACTGCAGCTTGACACCCTTATGCTGATAGAGATAGAGGAAGTCGTAACCCTGCAACAGCTGGTAGGTGAACTCGGTGAACGAAAGTCCGTCGCGAGCCGTACCGTTCAGGCGCTGCTGCACGCTCTCCTTCGCCATCATATAGTTGACGGTGATGTGCTTGCCCACCTCACGTGCGAAATCGAGGAAGGTGAAGTCCTTCATCCAGTCGTAGTTGTTCACCATCTCGGCAGCGTTAGCCTCCTTGGAGTCGAAGTCGAGGAATTTGGCCACCTGCTTCTTGATGCACTCCTGGTTGTGGTAGAGCGTCTCGTTGTTCAGCAGGTTGCGCTCCTGACTCTTGCCCGATGGGTCGCCAATCATACCGGTAGCGCCTCCCACGAGGATGATGGGCTTATGTCCGCAGCGCTGCAAGTGACGCAGCATCATGATACCACAGAGGTGTCCGATGTGCAGCGAGTCGGCTGTCGGGTCGGTACCCAGATAAGCCGTTACCATTTCTTTCTGGAGCAGTTCTTCTGTGCCAGGCATGATCTGTGCCAGCATTCCGCGCCATTTCAGTTCTTCAACAAAGTTCTTTTTCATATTTTCAATTATCAATTATCAATTATCAATTGGGCTTACGGCACCGGGTCATAGCCTGATCCACCCCATGGATTACATCTTAATAGTCGCCAGATTGCCAACCCTAACCCCTTGATGGGTCCGTGCTTGATAATCGCCTGCTTGGCATATTCGCTGCATGTGGGTGTGAAGCGGCACGAAGGGCCGAGCAATGGCGAGATGGCCAGCTGATAGAAGCGTATCGGCAAGATGAGCAGCCACACGATGGCTTTCTTCACGCACTGCACAAACTGCTTCATAGCTTCTCGCTCACTCGTCGCATGAGCGACACCATCTTACGCTCAATCTCTGCTGAGGGACAATGCTCGTCCGACAGCCACACACAGGCCATCAGCAACTGTTTGTCCTCCGGCATCCCCTCCGCTATCACCTGACGGTTGCGGCGGTAAGCCTCACGGATCTGGCGTTTCACCCGATTGCGGTCAACGGCATGTT
>Ga0129306_1002485_pt1 | contig 16178 bp, 13 predicted proteins | sample P827metagenome_FD_94438 | JGI IMG/M metagenome (GOLD analysis project Ga0129306, IMG submission 94438) | Capybara group fecal microbial communities from Wisconsin, USA - P827 metagenome | ecosystem: Host-associated > Mammals > Digestive system > Large intestine > Fecal | place: USA: Wisconsin... | reverse complement strand
TGTGTGAACATCATCATGAAGGACCTGGTGATGCTGATGGAGCCTAAATATATAGAGGTGGTGGGACTCTTTACTCCACGAGGCGGCATCAGCATCTATCCCTATGCCAACTACGGACAGCCAGGAACAAAATACGCCGCTCTGGCTGAGCAGCGTATGATGAATTACGGTTTGCGGTAGTAGGACTGCGTGTGATCCGGGAACTGCAGGATCAGCGTGTCGCGGCGCAGTGTCACAATATCAACGGTATCGATGGTAGGAACCTCACCCTCTTGGGTGAATCCTGCCAGCGTGTCGGCTTTCAGAATGAGTCGGCCGTTGAAGATGTGCCACTCCGTATAGTGCTTGATGGCGGGGAATTCCACAGGACTCATATCGTCGGTAGTGGTCTGGCGGCGCATGTCTCCCATGGCCATCACCGTATGGTCGCGCTTCAGCCGGAGCGTGTATTCGCGTGGGGTCAGCCATTGCTGGCGCAGCGAGTCGGGGATGCGCTCCAGCATGTGGCGCTGCATGCGCTGTGGCATCTTGTCGATGTTGCGCAGGGTGGGGGTGACCATATAGCCCCAAGTGCTGCGGAGTGCCTCCAGATTGATGACGGTCAGCGCCTCCACCGTATCCTCAGGGTTGACGATGACAGCCACCTCGTCGCCAATATGCGGACGGCCGAAGACGCGATGCTGCTGACGGGCAGAGATGATGTCGAACGTGTCGAGATGGTCGGCAGCGTAGGGCATGAACACCAGGATGGAGTCGGTGCTCCCGTCGCAAGCCAGTCCGTAGCGCGTTGAGTCGCCAGGCAGCGTCTGATAGAGCGACGGAGTGTCGCCATTGTTGTCGGCTGATGGCTTTTGGCTGCATCCTACGGACAGGATGAGTGCCAAAACAGCAGGAATTAGTATTTTTTTCATCATGTTTGTCTGATTTGGCTGCAAAGATACGAAATATTTTATTCTTTTATTTTTTTATTCTTTTATTTTTATTACCTTTGCAGAAATATTTAATATTTATACCTTATTTCATCGTATGAAAAAGAAGATTAAGTTTAGTCTCGTTTATCGCGACATGTGGCAGTCGTCGGGTAAGTTCCAGCCCCGCAAGGACCAGTTGGAGCGCATTGCCCCAGTGATTATCGATATGGGCTGTTTTGCCCGTGTGGAAACCAACGGAGGAGCCTTCGAGCAGGTGAACCTGCTGGCTGGTGAGAATCCTAACGGAGCTGTTCGTGCGTTCTGTAAGCCTTTCAACGAGGTGGGCATCCAGACCCACATGCTGGATCGTGGCTTGAATGCGCTGCGTATGTACCCCGTGCCCGACGATGTACGTGCCTTGATGTATAAGGTGAAGAAGGCGCAGGGTGTGGACATCCCCCGTATCTTCTGCGGTCTGAACGACACACGTAACATCATCCCCAGCATCAAGTGGGCCAAGGAGGCCGGCATGATTCCACAGGCTACGCTGTGTATCACCACCAGCCCTGTGCACACGGTAGAATACTATAGCGCCATTGCCGACGAGGTGATTGCTGCTGGTGCCGAGGAGATCTGTCTGAAGGATATGGCAGGTATCGGACAGCCCGCCCTGCTGGGTGCGCTGACCAAGGGCATCAAGACGAAGCATCCTGACATCAGCATCCAGTATCACGGTCACTCAGGCCCCGGTCTGTCGATGGCTTCTATCCTGGAGGTATGTAACAATGGTGCCGACATCATCGATACCGCTATCGAGCCGCTGTCGTGGGGTAAGGTTCATCCAGACATCATCTCCGTTCAGTCGATGCTGAAGAACGAAGGCTTCGAGGTGGCCGATATTAATATGAACGCGTATATGCAGGCGCGTAGTCTGACGCAGGAGTTCATCGACGACTGGTTGGGCTACTTCATCAATCCTGCCAACAAGCACATGTCGTCACTCCTGTTGGGTTGCGGACTGCCTGGTGGTATGATGGGTTCGATGATGGCCGACCTGGGTGGCATCCACAGCTCTATCAACAAGCTGCGTGCCAAGAAGGGCGAGCCCGAGCTGAGCATCGACGACATGCTGGTGAAGCTGTTCCAGGAGGTAGAGTATGTATGGCCAAAGGTAGGTTATCCCCCATTGGTAACGCCATTCTCACAGTATGTGAAGAACATCGCCCTGATGAACCTGCTGACCATCGAGCAGGGCAAGGGTCGCTATGCTATGATGGACGACGCGATGTGGGGTATGATTCTCGGCAAGAGCGGAAAGATTCCTGGCGAGATTGCTCCAGAGCTGAAGGAACTGGCTGCCAAGCAGGGTCGCGAGTTTACCAATGTCGACGCCCACACGCTTATCCCCAATGCTCTTGACGGCTTCAAGAAGGAGATGGATGAGAATGGCTGGGACTACGGACAGGACAACGAAGAGCTGTTCGAGCTGGCTATGCACCCAGAGCAGTATCGTCCGTTCAAGAGCGGTATGGCCAAGAAGAACTTCCTGGCTGACCTGCAGAAGCAGAAGGATGCTAAGTTGGGCTCTAAGATGAGTCCTGAGGAACTGGCTGCCTTCAAGCACGCCAAGGCCGATGCCCTGACGGCTCCTATTGCTGGACAGGTTTACTACGAGTTCTCTGGCGAAGGCGCCTGCGAACCTTGTCTGGAACCATTCGTTGGTCAGACCTACAAGGAAGGCGACACTTTCTGCTATATCCAGGCACCTTGGGGCGAGATTGTTCCCATCCCCGCTGCCTTAGGTGGTAAGCTCGTCGAGGTAGCTGCCAAGCAAGGCGCTAAGGTTCGTCGAGGTGATAACCTTGGATGGATAGAAAGAAGTGAAAAGTAAAGAGTGAAAAGTGAAAAATTTGCTACCGCAATTATTTTCATGGACTATCAGGCCATTATCGATAAATATTACCCTGCGGACGATGAGCTCCGCAGGGTTTTATTGCTGCATTCAAGGCAAGTCGCTGACCGCTGTCTGCAGATAGTGCGGAAACACAAGGAACTGCCTGTAGATGCGCAGTTTCTGGAGGAAGCCGCCATGTTGCACGACATCGGCATCTACCAGTGTGATGCGCCCTCCATCCATTGTCATGGTACGGAGCCTTACATCAAGCACGGACCTATAGGTGGTGATCTGCTCCGTCAGGAAGGATACCCCCGCCATGCCCGTGTGGCTGAGCGTCATACAGGAACGGGACTGCCTGGTTTTGAGCCAGAGACGCTGGAGGAACAGATCGTGTGCTATGCCGACAAGTTCTACTCCAAATCGAAGCCCGACCACGTTCGTAGTGTGCTCGAAACAGCCCAGTCGTTGGAGAAATTTGGGCATGCTGGCGTGGTAAAATTCCTGGAATGGGCCAAGCAGTTTGAGTGAAAAGATGAAAAAAACTTTAAGGCGGAAGCAAATTCTTCATTTTTCACTCTTCACTTTTCACTTATTTTCGTACCTTTGCAGCCGTGAAAAAAGAGACGCTTGTTTTCTTGTTGCTTTTCGTCATCCTGTTTGCGTTGGCGGATGTGCCCAGATTGCGCTTTCCAGAAGGGGAAAGGGCAAGCGACTCTATCGTTGCTGATTCTACAGCGAAAAAGCCCGTTCTGAAGGACTCCATTCCTGTGGATTCCCTGAAGCTCGACTCCCTGATGAAGAACGACACCACGCTGATGGACTCGCTGCACAAGGCCATCTGGAAGCACAACAAGGCCATTGACGACTCGCTGCGTGCCGACTCGCTTAACCGTCAGCGCAAAAACGGTATCGACGCCCCCGTCCACTATACGGCAGCCGACTCGATGACCTACGAGGGCGCGTCGGGCATTGCTCACCTGTATGGCAACGCCAGCGTGAAATACGAGGATATGGATCTGCAGAGCGACCAGATCTACATGTCGCTCGACTCCAGCCTGGTGCATGCTACGGGTTCTGAGGACTCTACGGGTACCAAGTTTGGCACTCCCGTCTTCAAGATGGGCAACGACACCTATGAGACGGACACGATGGCCTTCAACTTCAAGACCAAGAAGGGTCTTATCAGCAATGTATACACTGAGCAGGACGACGGATTCATGACCTCAGAGCTGTCGAAGCGTAATGCCGATGGCGATATGTTCCTCTATCACGGCCGCTATACGACGTGCGACGAGCCCCATCCCGACTTCTATTTCGCCATGTCGCGTGCCAAGGTGCGTCCAGGCAAGAACGTGGTCTTTGGTCCCACCTATCTGGTGGTGGCCGACGTGCCGCTGCCCTTCGCCATCCCCTATGGCTTCTTCCCCTTCACCAAGAGCTATTCCTCCGGTTTCATCATGCCTACCTATGGTGACGAGACCTCACGAGGTTTCTACCTGCGCGATGGCGGCTACTATTTCGCCATCAACGACAAGATGGACCTGAAGCTGATTGGTGAGATCTATACCAAGGGCTCGTGGGGTATCTCCGCAGCCTCCAACTATCGCAAGCGCTACCGTTATAGCGGTTCGTTCCTGGCCAGTTACCAAAACTCGGTGGAGGGCGATAAGAACATGCCTGACTATTCGAAGACCACCAGCTTTAAAGTGCAGTGGAGCCATCGTCAGGATGCCAAGGCAAACCCCTACAGCTCGCTGTCGGCCAGTGTGAACTTCGCCACGACGAGCTATGAGCCCAACAACCTAACCTCGATGTATAATCCGCAGGCCATGACGCAGTCAACACGTACCAGTTCTGTTTCGTGGAGCACCACGTTCTCCAGCATTGGCATGACGCTGAGCACCACCACCAACCTGAACCAGAACATGCGCGACTCCACCATCGCACTGACACTGCCCGACCTCAACATCAGCATTGCCCGCTTCTATCCCTTCAAGCGTAAGCATGCAGTGGGCAAGGAGCGTTGGTATGAGAAGATTTCGATGAGCTATACGGGTCATCTGAGCAACTCCATCACCACCAAGGAAGACAAGCTGATGAAATCCAGTCTGACCAAGGACTGGCACAACGGTATGCAGCACACCATCCCCATCAATGGTAACTTCACGCTGTTCGGATACCTCAACCTGAATCCCTCGCTGAATATCACAGACCGCATGTACACGCAGAAGTACAAGCGCTCATGGGATGTCGAGAACCAGCGCGAGGTTGTGGATACCATTCAGGGCTTCCATAATGCCTATAACTGGAGCTTCAGCGTCAGTGCGTCGACCAAGCTCTACGGCTTCTACATCCCCAACAGAAAGCTCTTTGGCGAGAAGATACAAGCCGTGCGCCACGTGTTCACGCCCTCTGTCAGCTTCAGCTACGCACCAGACTTCAGTGCATCGCGCTATGGATTCTGGGACACCTACCAGAAGACGGACAAGGACGGCAACGTGACGATGGTGGAGTACAACCAGTATCAGGGAACGCTCTTTGGCGGACCGGGTAAGGGTAAGACGGGTAATATCTCGATGGACATCTCGAACAACATCGAGATGAAGATCAAGTCGGATGACGACTCGACGGGTTTCAAGAAAATCAGCATCATCGACGAGCTGGGAGCTTCGATGTCGTATAACATGGCCGCTGAGACGCGCCCCTGGAGTGACCTCTCCACCCGCTTGCGCCTGAAACTGTCGAAGAGCTACACGCTCAACCTCAATGCCGTCTTTGCCACCTATGCCTACGAGGCCGACTCTGTGGGCGCCCGTCCGTATATCGGCAATCGCACGGAGTATAGCTATGGTCGTTTCGGACGTTTCCAGGGTATGTCGCAGAACCTCTCGTACACCCTCGACAACAAGAAGGTGGCCGACTTCTTCAAGCGCTTGCGTGGCGAGAAGGTGGATAAGAAAGACAAGGACAAGAACAAGAAGAACGACTACGACACGGGTGTGGATACCAACCTCGATACGGATATGGAGGCCGGTAAGCATGGTGCCAAGCGTGATACGGAGGGTATGGCCGAGACCGATGAGGACGGCTATATGAAGTTCTCCTTGCCTTGGTCGCTCAGCATCGGCTATGGTATCACCATGCGCGAGAATACCAGTGGCGACTTCAACTACGACTCCATGCGCTATCCGTATAAGTTTACGCAGAACCTGAACTTCAGCGGCAATGTGCGTATCTCTGACGGATGGAACATCTCCTTCTCGTCAGGTTATGACTTTGAAAACAAGAAGATTTCGATGACAACGGCATCCCTGTCGCGCGACCTGCACTGCTTCAACATGTCGTGCTCTGTGGTGCTGGCACCTTACACCAGCTATAATTTCTCCTTCCGTTGTAATGCCGCCACCCTGACGGATGCACTGAAGTACGACAAACGTTCATCGTACTCCAATGCCGTCCAGTGGTATTAATTGCCAAGCAGTGCTTTGATACTTTCCTCCTCACCTACAACCCAGATGATGTCGCCTTCCATGAAACGGCGCTTGGGGTTGAAGGGCGACAGGTTCTCCTTTCCTTCCTCCAGTCCTACTACCATACAGCTGTAGAGGTCGCGAATGCCGCTTTCTTCCAGCGTCTTTCCCACAAACTGGCTGTCGCTGCCGATTATCAGCTGTCGCAGCTTCATCTCGCGATGCTCCAGATAGGGGTCTTCACCCACCACTTCCTGGCTGATGGCCTGTCCCAGTTTGCTCAGCTGCTCGTCACTGCCAATCACCTGCAGCTTGTCGCCTGGGAAGATGATGTAGTTGCCGTCAGGAATGTTCAGACGGAAGTTGGCACGCAGAATACTGCTCACATGCACACCATACTTGCGTCCAAGGTCCAGCTGGCGCAGCGTCTGTCCCATCCATTGCGAGTTCATGGGCACGCTGAAGTCGGCAATGTGGATATCACGGTCCAGCAGCCGGCCTTCGTATAGCGGACGCTTCTTGCCGTGCACCTGGGCTTCGATTTCCCTTGAGCGCAGGTTCATGATGAAGAGTCGCTCCAGTCGGATGCTGCGGTTCTTCGTCCAGCGCGAGAATACCATCAGCAGTACGGCAATCACGCCAATCGTGATCATCAGTGCGCTGGAGAATCGGCTCAGATAGTTGCAGATGTAGAAGATGAAGCCCACAGCCACCATACCTCTCACCAGAATGGTGAACAGCAAGGGCAGACGGTTGATGTTACTCTCGTCCCACAGAGCCCTGAACTCCTCGCTGCGGTTCTTCTTCATCACCATAGCGCGCAGGAACGGTGCGATGAGGATAACGGTCAGCACACCCGTAATGGCGTTGGCATACCAGTGCAGCTCCCATCCGGGCAGCAGCTGTCGCATGAAGGGCAGCACGAAGGTGAACATCACGGCGATGGTGGCCGAGCTCAGGATGGAGTATACGATGGTGTTGATGGCCATCTGCGTCAGCATCTTCTTCCATTTGCTGGCCTCTGTGGTCTGCGGATGACTCATGCTCAGGTGGTTCAGCGTCTTGATCAGATTGTTGGGCAGACGTTTCTCCAAGCTGTTATAGGCTGGTGTGGCCAGTCGTATCATATAAGGTGTGAGGAACGTGGTGATGACGGAAACGGCAACCACTACGGGGTAGAGGAAGTCGCTGATCACGCCCAGTGAGAGTCCCAGCGAGGCGATGATAAACGAGAACTCACCAATCTGCGCCATCGAGAATCCGCATCGCATGGCCGACTTGAGCGACTCGCCGCCCAGCATGAAGGCTATGGAGCCGAAAATGCTCTGTCCGACGATGATGGTCAGCACCAGCAGGATGATGGGGACGGCATATTCCACGAGGATATGGGGGTCGACCAGCATACCTACTGATACGAAGAAGATGGCACCAAACAGGTTCTTGACGGGTTCCACCAGGTGTTCGATGTGCTCAGCCTCTACCGTCTCAGCCAGGATGCTACCCATGATGAAAGCACCAAAGGCCGACGAGAAACCTACTTTGGTCGAGAAGACGGCCATCGCACAGCACATGCCCAGTGCTACGATGAGCAGCACCTCGTTGTTGATGAGCTTCCTCACCCTGCGCAGGAACAGCGGAATGGCAAAGATACCCACCACCAACCACAACACCAGGAAGAATCCTATCTTCATCACAGAGCCCAGCATCTGGCCTCCGTCGGGATCGCTGCCGCTGGCAATGGCACTCAGCATCACCATCATGACGATAGCCAGGATGTCTTCCAGTATCAGCACTGACATCACCAAACCCGCAAACTGCTGTTGGCGCAGCCCTAAGTCGTCGAATGCCTTGTAGATAATCGTGGTCGACGACATGGCCAGCATAACGCCCAGGAAGATGCAGTCCATCTTCGGCCATCCGAACATCCTGCCCACCAAGACACCCAGCATCGACATGCAGAAGATGATGGTGATGGTCGATATGATGGGCGATGCACCCATCTTCAGGATTTTCTTGAACGAGAAGTCCAGACCCAGCGAGAACAGCAGGAACATCACGCCGATGTCTGCCCACAGGTGGATGTTCTCCGTGTCAGCCACACTGGCTGTCAGCGTCATGTGGGGCGACACCAGGAATCCTGCTACGATATAGCCCAGCACCAGCGGTTGCTTCAACTTCTTGAAGATGAGCGTCACGATGCCGGCAACTACCAGCATCAGCGCCAGGTCTTTGATCATGGGAGCCAGTTCAGCCATTGTATCCGCCTACTAATTCACAAATCTTGACTACTACCTGCATGGCCTTCTCCATCGACTGGATGCTGACAAACTCATACGGCCCGTGGAAATTAATGCCGCCAGCGAAGATGTTGGGGCAGGGCAGACCCTTGAACGACAGCTGTGCGCCGTCCGTACCGCCTCTGATGGGCTTTACCTTCGGACTGACGCCCACCTCCTGCATGGCTCTCAGCACGATGTCGATGACGTGCATCTGCGGGTCTATCTTCTCCTTCATATTATAATACTGGTCGCTGATGACGGCTTCCACCGTACCCTCGCCGTATTTCTCGTTCATCTTGTCCGCACATTTCTGGATGAACCGCTTGCGGTCCTCAAACGTGTCGCGGTCGTGATCGCGGATGATGTAGCTCATCTTGGCCTGCTCAATGTTCGACGTGATGCCCAGCAGATGGTAGAATCCCTGATAGCCCTCCGTCGTCTCAGGGGTCTCGTCCTCAGGCAGCATCTTGGCAAACTCGGCAGCCAGCGCGTTGGCGTTCACCATCTTGCCCTTCGCATAGCCTGGATGCACGCTGATGCCCTTGATGTTGATCTTGGCCGATGCCGCGTTGAAGTTCTCAAACTCCAGCTCGCCCACGTCGCCGCCATCCATCGTGTAGGCCCATTCGCAGCCAAACTTCTCCACATCGAAGTGGTGGGCACCCATGCCTATCTCCTCGTCAGGGTTGAAGGCCACGCGAATCTTGCCGTGCTTGATCTCCTTGTGCTCCTGCAGATACACCATAGCCTGCACGATTTCAGCGATGCCGGCCTTGTCGTCAGCGCCCAGCAGCGTGGTGCCGTCCGTCACTATCAGGTCTTCGCCCACGTGTTGCAACAGTTCAGGAAATTTCTTCGGACTCGACATGATGCCTTCGCTCAGCAGAATGTCTGTGCCGTTATAGCTCTTCACAATCTGCGCCTTGATGTCAGCGCCAGAGCAGTCGGGACTCGTATCATAGTGCGAAATGAAGCCGATGGTAGGCACGTGCTCCTTCGTGTTCGACTTCAGGGTAGCATAGATATAGCCCTTGTCGTCCATCTCCACGTCGTCCAGTCCTTCCTTCTCCAGCTCCTTCTTCAGGTACTCTGCAAAAATCAGTTGTTTACTCGTACTTGGCACCGTCTGGCTGTCTTCAGCCGACTGGGTGTCGAACTTGGTATAGTTCAGAAATCTCTCTACAATATCCATATTCTTCGTATATTTTTTGCAAAGGTACGAAAAAAATTGTAACTTTGCACAAGAAAACAAACTAATTTGCTAAAAACGAAACAATGAAGAACGTCATTTGTGTACACACGGCCATGGCTTTGGTGGAGCCACTGACCAAGATTTTCGCAGAACTGCTGCCTGAAGTTAACGTCAATCACATTGCCGACTCGTCGCTCATCAAGGAGGTCATTGCCAACAACGAGGTGACGCCTGCCGTCCGTCGCCGCCTGCTGTCTTATTACAATGCAGCTGCCGATGCAGGGGCTGATGTGGTGTTCAATACCTGTTCCAGCGTGGGCGATGTAGCCGACTATGGCAACACCTACTGCCGCATTCCCGTTTTCCGCATCGACCAGCCCATGGCTGCTGAGGCTGTGGCTCATTACGATCGTATTGGCGTCATCTCTACGCTGCCCACCACGCTCGACCCTACCTGCCGTCTGTTGCGCAACGAGGCCAAGAAGGCCGGTCGCGAAGTCGTGCTCGTCGAAGGACTGGCCGATGGTGCCTTTGCAGCTGGTCAGAGTGGCGATGGTGAGACCCACGACCGGCTGATTGCTGAGGCTGCCCAGCGCATTGCCAAGGATGTCGATATGTTCGTGCTGGCTCAGGGCTCGATGGCCCGTATGGAGCAGCGCCTTTCTGAGCTGACGGGCAAACCCGTGCTTTCGAGTCCCGTTCTGGGTGTGAAGGGTCTTCGTAAGTTCTTGGACCTTTAATGTTCAATGTTCAATGTTCAATGAAGCGTAAGAACGTCATCCTGACCATGCTCGTTATCCTGGGTATGGTCACTTTCCTCGACCGCATCAATATCAGCGTAGCCGGATCCAGCATCATGCCCGACCTGCAGCTGTCGCCTTCGCAGTGGGGATGGGTGCAGAGCGCCTTCATCCTCTCCTACGGACTGATGCAGATACCCATGGGAGCCCTGGGCGATCGCTTCGGCCATCGCAAGATCCTGTCGCTCATCGTGCTCTGGTGGTCGCTGTTCACCGCCTTCACGGGCTTGGCTGGCGGACTGGCCTCGCTGCTCGTCATCCGCTTCATGTTCGGCATTGGCGAGGCAGGCTCCTCACCCTGTTCTACGGGCGTCATCTCCCGCTGGTTCGAGAAAGACGAGGTAGGCAAGGCGCAGGGCTATGTCTGGGCCGCCTCTCGCATGGGTGGCGCCCTCACTCCCTTCGTCGTCATCCCCGTCATGATGTGGGTTGGCTGGCGCGCTGCCTTCTATCTCTTAGGAGCCTTAGGCATCGTCTGGGCTGTCGTCTGGTATTTCTACTATCGTGATACGGAGATAGGTCCTACCCATAAGGTCGAGAAACTGAAACATGGCATGCAGGAAGGCATCTGGAAGGATATTCTGAAGAATCGCCAGTTCTGGCTCATTTGCGCCATGTATTTCTTCTACGCCTTCGGCTCCTGGTTCTTCTTTTCATGGTTCCCCACGTTCATGGAGTTGGGTCGTGGTTTCGACAAGTCGGAGCTCACCTATGCCGTAGCCGTACCTTTTATCATGAGTATGATAGGCAATATCGCTGGCGGACATCTTACCGACCGGCTCACGCGTCGCTATGGCATCCGTGTGGGTCGTAAGGCACTGGGTTCCACCTCGTTGGCCGTCTCAGCCGTCTGCATGTTCCTCGCCGCCTTCATCCCAGGCAAGATGGCCGTCTTCGTGTTCCTCTCCCTCTGCTTCGGCATCTTCGACCTCATGCTGCCCTCCGCTTGGGCTTTGTGCATCGACCTCGGCAAGCGCCATGCAGGCACCGTCAGCGGAGCCATGAACACCGCAGGCAACATCGGCGGCTTCTGTTGCGGTATCCTCTTTGGCGAACTCGTTCAGCAGTCTGGCAACTACAATCTCCCCCTCTACATGATTGCCCTCATGCTCATCATCAGCGCCATCCTCTTTGCCTTCATCAATCCCGAGAAACCTATTATCAAGGAGTGAAAAAGATATAACCCGCTGAAATTCAGCGGGTTATCTTTGATTTTTGCGGAGAGGACAGGATTCGAACCTGCGAACCAGTTTTGCCGGTTACACGCTTTCCAGGCGTGCCTCTTCAACCACTCGAGCACCTCTCCTTGGTTGTAAGCGACTGCAAAGGTACTATAATTAATTGAGAATTGAGAATTGAGAATTGAGAATTATAATTTGTTAACTATACCCCAAAGACGCGAGTTACATTCTCGTTTGTCTGGTTGCAGATTTCTTCTTCGCTGACGTTGTAGGCTTCAGCCAGGCGGGTGATGATATGGCGGACGAAGGCGGGTTCGTTGCGCTTGCCTCGCTGGGGAACGGGAGCCATATAGGGGGCGTCAGTTTCGAGCACGATGCGGTCGAGGGGGACGCAGGCGGGCAGCACCTCAGGCAGATGGCTCTTCTTGAAGGTAGAGACACCGCCAATGCCGAGCACGAAGCCGTCGAACTCTAACAGTTGGCGCGCTTCCTGCTCGTTGCCCGTGAAGCAGTGGAACACGCCACCATGAAGTTGACCCATGTACTTTTTTAGTATTGCAACCATCTCGTTTTGCGCCTTACGACAGTGAATCATCAGGGGTAGGTGCATGTCTACCGCCCAGCGCACCTGCTCCTCGAAGGCCAACAGCTGCTCTTGCTCGAACTCACGGCTCCAGTAGAAGTCGAGACCGATTTCGCCGATGGCAATGGCTGATGGATGATGGAAGATGGATGATGTAAGCTGTTCGCGCCAATTGGCACGGACCTCCTCAGGATGAAGACCGAGCATGGGGTAGCAGAAGTCGGGATATTGGCTGCAGACATCGAGCACAGTCTGGCAGGAGGCCGCGTCGATGGCAGGGAGAAACACCTTGGCACAGCCAGCCTCGCGGGCTCGCTGCACCACTTCGTCGCGATCAGCGGCAAATTCCTCGCCATCGAGATGACAATGTGTATCAATATATGAAAGCGGTAGCAAATTTTTCACTTTTCACTATTCACTTTTCACTTATTACGATGTAATAGTTCGTCCATGTAGGCACGGATGTGCTGCTTGCGATCCTCAGGAACGTTGATCTGGGCTAACGTCTGGTTGGCCAGTTCGAAGTAGTAGTTGATCTTCTGTTCGCAGAGCTCGCGGATGCCTATCTCGTTGTAGAGGCGGGTGACCTCGGCCACCTTGACTTCGCGGTTGAAGGTCTTGGCATCAATCCAACGGAACAGTTCAGCACGCTGCTTCTCGTTAGCCAGCTGACAGGCGTTGATGAGCATATAGGTCTTCTTGTTGCTGGTGATATCGCCACCAATGGCCTTGCCAAAGACCTTGGGGTCGCCATAGACATCGAGCAGGTCGTCTTGCAGCTGGAAGGCGAGACCAATCTGTTCGCCCAGCTGATACATGAGGTCGGCTTCAGCCTGAGGAGCATTGGCCAACAGGGCTCCCATCTTCATGGCGCAGGCCAGCAGTACGGAGGTCTTCAGACGGATCATCTCGATATACTCGTCTTCCGTGACATCATCGCGCGTCTCGAACGACATGTCGTACTCCTGTCCCTCACCAATCTCGAGAGCGGTGACGGTGAAGAGGTCGAGCACGGCTTGCAACTTGTCGGCAGGAACCTGAGCCACACGCTGATAGGCCAGCACGAGCATCGAGTCGCCTGAGAGGATGGCCTTGTTGGCATCCCAGCGGCGATGTACGGTCTCATGGCCGCGACGCATGTCGGCATTGTCCATGAGGTCGTCGTGAAGCAGGGTGTAGTTGTGATAGGTCTCCAGACCAATGGCAGGCATGAGGATGTCTTCAGGCTGCTCGCGCCACAGGTTGTAGCTGAGCAGGGCCAGAACAGGACGGATGCGCTTGCCACCAAGTGAGAGTACATACTGCACGGGCTCGTAGAGCGATGCGGGTTTGCGGTCGTAGGGCAGATGGGCCAGGAAGTCGTTCACCTTCTGCAGGATTTCGTTGGATGAGAGTTGTTTCATATCATTGTTATAATTTAAATACGATAGGGATGCACACCTTGGTGCGACAGGGACGGTCGTTCTGTACGCCAGGCTGCCACGTGGGCATCATGCGCAGCACGCGGAGCGCCTCTTGGTCACACTCAGGCGATAGCGACTGGGTGATGTTGATGCCCGTCACGGAACCGTCTTTCTCGACATAGAACACGGCCACCACCTTGCCCTGCTTCCTCTGGTCGCGGGCTTTCTGGGGATATTGCAGGTTCTTGGTCAGCCATTTCATGAACTCCACGGCTCCACCAGGATACTGCGGCAGGTCTTCCACGATATGGAAGTTGAGTGGATTGTTGGGGTCGACATCCAGCGCGGCCAAAGCCTTGTCGTCTTCCTGCTGGTCGGTCAGCAGTGTCTCGTCATCCTTGCCTTCGCCCTCCATGGGCTCGTCGACCTCAGGAATCTCCACCTCATCATCGACCACGCGGAGCTGCTCGCCCTTCTCCAGCTGTTGCTTGTCCTTCAGCTGGGTGACGGTCTCCTCGTTCGACATGGGCACCAGTTCGCTTTCGTGCATCAGGTCGCTGAGGTCCATAGGGTCGATACCATCATCGCTGGGTACTGAGCTCCACTCCATAGCGACATAGAAGGAGGCCAACACGAAGATAAGCCCCAGGAGGAATCCTGTGGTGCGGCGCTGCTCGATATCAGCCTGTGGTGTCTTCTTTTGTTCCATTGTGGCTACAAAGATACGACATTTTAGCCATAGATTGCACGGATTAACACGGATTTAACACGGAAATGCAATATTTTTCGTACCTTTGCCGTTGTTTATGATGATGAGACGATTGTTTTTATCGCTAATGACGTGTCTGACGGCCATCCAGATGCAGGCACAGGAGAGCCAGGAAGTGTACAGCTTTCTGCGCTTGCCCGTGAGTGCCCATGTGGCTGCTTTGGGAGGTGACAACATCACGCTGACAGACGACGATCCGACGCTCATCTTCCACAATCCGGCACTCATCAACGGGGTGAGCGACAAGAGCATCAACCTCAATATGATGACCTATATGGAGGGCGCAAAGACGGCTTCCGCCTCGTTTGTGAAGGCTTTCAAGGAGCGCGGCTCGTGGGGCGTCAGTGCGCAATATATGGACTATGGAAGCATGAAGGAGACCACTGTCGGCAATCAGCAGACGGGCACCTTCTCAGCCAAGGACATCGCGCTGGCAGGAACATTCGCCTACATGCTGACCAACGAGCTGAGCGGTGGTATCACAGCCCGCTTTATCTCGTCATCCATTGGCAGCTACAGCTCAGCAGCCGTCAGCTTTGACCTCGGACTGAACTATCTCTTCGAGGGTAGTGGATGGTCGCTGTCGGCAGTGGCTAAGAACCTGGGAGGACAGATCAAGGCCTATGATGACGACTTTGAGCGCATCCCCCTGGACCTGCAACTGGGTGTCAGCAAGCAGTTTGCCGATGCTCCCCTGCGCCTGCATGCCACCCTGACGCGACTTAACAACTGGGATGAGGGACTGGGGAAACACCTGGCCGTGGGTGCTGACCTGATGTTAGGCTCAGGCATCTACGTGGCGGCAGGCTATAACTTCCGTCGCTCCAGCGAGATGAAAATATCCGATGGCGAGAGCGAGAGCAACCATGGGGCTGGACTCTCGATAGGAGGCGGACTGCAACTGCAACGGTTCAAACTGCACGTGGCTTATGCCAAATACCACGTGTCGGCCTCTTCATTATTAATTAATGCAACTTATACACTATGAAAAAAATAACAATTGCAATTGACGGCCACAGTTCGTGCGGCAAGAGCACAATGGCCAAAGACCTGGCCCGCGAGGTAGGTTATATCTATGTAGATACGGGTGCGATGTATCGCTGCGTCACGCTGTTTGCCATGCGCAACGGTCTGTTTACTGCCAATGGTATTGACGAGGCCCGACTGCGCAGCATGATGGGTGATATTCATATCTCGTTCAAGTTTAACGCAGAGGCTGGTCGCCCGGATACCTATCTGAATGGTGAATTGGTGGAGAAGGAAATCAGGAGCATGGAAGTATCAAGTCATGTCAGTCCGATAGCCACCTTGGGCTTTGTGCGCGAGGCGATGGTTGCCCAGCAACAGCAGATGGGGCAGGGTGGAGGTGTCGTGATGGATGGTCGCGACATTGGTACTGTGGTATTCCCCAATGCCGAACTGAAAATCTTCGTCACTGCATCAGCTGAGGTACGAGCCCAGCGCCGTTATGACGAGTTGAAGGAAAAAGGCATGGAAGCCGATTACGAGGACATTCTGAAGAACGTGCAGGAGCGCGACTATATCGACTCGCATCGTGAGGTGTCGCCCTTGCGCCAGGCAGAGGATGCCATCCTGCTGGACAACTCGCACATGACCATTGCCGAACAGAAGCAATGGCTGATGGAGCAGTTTGAAAAGGCGGTAAATCTCTAACCTCTCACCTCTTACCTCT
>Ga0129306_1002483_pt1 | contig 16209 bp, 12 predicted proteins | sample P827metagenome_FD_94438 | JGI IMG/M metagenome (GOLD analysis project Ga0129306, IMG submission 94438) | Capybara group fecal microbial communities from Wisconsin, USA - P827 metagenome | ecosystem: Host-associated > Mammals > Digestive system > Large intestine > Fecal | place: USA: Wisconsin... | reverse complement strand
CCTTCGTCGTCGGTGACGCGGGGGAACATCAGGTCGATGGCGTCCACGCCGGCGGCGCGCGCGGCGATGACGATCATGCGGCGCGACCACTCAAGCTCGGTGCCCTCGGGCGTGCGGCTGGTCTTGAGGTCGGCCACCAGGTCTTCGCCGCCGGGCAGGATAGCGGCCACGCGCTTGCTGGCGGTGGCCACGTCGTAGGCGTGCCAGATGCCGTAGGCCGTTTCCAGAATGCAGAACAGCTTGATATGCCCCTGCTCGATGCCGTATTTGTCTTCAAGGCGGCTCAGCTCTTCGTCAACGTCTTTGATGATCTGCGGGCTGTCGGCCTTGGGCAGGCGGATGCCGTCAAGACGCTTGTGCGGCACGACGGCTTCAAGGTCCTTCTTCCAGTATTCGGTGTCGACACCGTTGATGCGGACGGTCACTTCGGTGCTGCCGAAGTCGCCGCGGCGCAAAAACTTTGACACCATCGTGCGGGCGGCGTCTTTCTCGGTCAGCGCCACCGCGTCTTCCAGGTCCATGATGATGCCGTCAGAGCCGAACAGGTGCCCGCGCACGAGCATGTTCGGGTTGTTGCCGGGCAGATAGAGCATCGTGCGGCGCATCAGTTTTCACCTCTCAGTCGTTTGACGGCCGTCTCCACGCGGGCTTCCAGCACCACGTCAAGCGAGCCGTGGTCGTTCACGTTCACGGTCACATCATTTGCGCCGAGATTTTGCAGCGCGGCGCGCACCGTTTTCTCCATTGCCGTGCGGAAGCGGCTGACGCTGCTCCCTTCCAGTTCGATCGTCACGCCCGCGCCGGGAGCCGCCTCGGTCACCGTGACCAGGCAGTCCATCGACTCAAGCGTGCCTGCGCTTGCAGTTTTCATGCGAACAAGACCTCCTTGAAAGTGCTTTTATAAAATTGAAGATTATTATACGCGGGGAGTTGCGTTACAGCGCGATGTCGCTCAGCAGCCGGCCTTCCTTGCGGGCCGGAGCGGGAGCCAGGGGCGAGGCGGGATGGCCCACCGACAGCGAGGCCAAAATAACCTCGTCATCGCGCATTCCAAGCGGAGCGAACAGTTCGCGCAGTGCCGGCAGGTCGTTGAGCCAGTGCGGCTGGTTGCTCCAGCAGGCGGCCAGGCCCAACGCGTGCGCGGCCAGCAGCATGTTCTCCACGGCGGCCGCACACTCGGCCATGCTGTTTTCGCCGTTTCGCGGCGCGGCGGCGGAGATCAGCACGGGCGCGCGGTGGATGAAATGATAATTCGGCGTACGCGCGCGCAGGATGGACGACTTCATCACGCTGCCCTCGCGCGGCTCCATCGCCGACAGTTCGCGCTGCACGATGGCGTTGAGCGCGGCGATGTGCTCCGGCTTGGCAAGCGTGAAAAGCCGCACGTTCTGCGAGTTGTGGCCCGTGGGCGCGTGCAGGCCGCAATTCAGGATGACTTTGAGCAGCTCCGGCTCCACCGGCTTGTCAGCATAGCTGCGCACGCTGCGGCGCGTCAGCATGTTTTCGATAACGGCGTTCATCGTATGGCCTCCGCTCTGTCCGGGAAAAGAAAATCCCCCGATTTTGGCTCACTGTAGCACACCGCGTCGCAAAAGAAAAGCACACCGTATTTCAGTCGCTGCGCTTTAAAGTTGCGGTCACGAAAAACACAGCCATAACGGCGCAACGCCCGCAATGCGGATGTATCATCACAGATTATAAATGAATGCTCGTGAAATGCAAAATTGAAATAATATTTTTTTGCTGTTGCGGGCGGGATTGTATTTTTGAGCTGCCGGCGTTCCGGAAGATGCCGGCGGCGCGGTAAAAATGGTATAATCGGCTCGAAATTCTATCCTTAAGGAGCGCCGCTCATGCTGAACAACTACCATTATTTCATCACGCTGGCCGAGGAGCTGAATATCTCGCGCGCGGCGGAAAAACTGTTCATCTCGCACCAATGCCTGAGCAAATATTTAAAAAATCTGGAGGCCGAATACAAAACGCCGCTGCTGGAGCGCACGCCCAAACTCAAGCTGACGCTGGCCGGCGAGGCGCTGCTGGCCACGTTCCGCAAGGTGCAGTTTTTGGAGCAGAACCTGCAAAGTCAGCTTGAAGACATCAAAAACGCGCGCCGCGGCGTCATTCGCCTGGGGACCACGGAAGGCCGCTATCGCATCCTCGTGCCGGAGCTTTTGGCGCAGTACCACAAACTGTATCCCGAAGTTCAGCTTGACGTGCGCTATGCCCAGTCCGACGAGCTGGCCGAAGGCCTGCGCAAAAACGAGCTTGACGTGGTCATCCTCAACCGCACGTTCGTTGACGAGCGTGAGTTCGAGTTCCAGCCGCTGATCGACGAAAAGCTGTATCTGATCGTATCGGACAATATGCTGGCGCGCTATTTCCCCGCGCAATACCCGGCGTGCCGGCAGAAGTTCCTCGATGAGGGCGTTGATCTGGCCGATTTTCAGGCGTTCCCGTTCGTGCTCAACACGCGCAAGTTCAAGTCGCGAATGCTGATCGACGCCTACGCGCTCACGCACGGCCTGACGCTGCGGTGTATGCGCGAGCTGACGCAGCTTGACGTGCATTTTCAACTGACGGCAAACGACTATGCCGCCAGTTTCTGCTGGACGATGTACCTGCCCACCGTGGAGGGCATGAACCGCCGCGACCCGGAGCACCACCTCAACATCTTCCGCATCCGCCACGGCGATTTCAGCAACCAGTTCGTATGCGCCTACCAAAAGGGAAAATTGCTGCCGCAGTACGGCTGGGACCTGATCGCCCAGATCCGCAGCAACTGCGCGCGCTTCAAAAGTTACGAGCCGGAAAACACATAACGCGCGCGACCTCGTCCATCCTTGCTATTTGCGATGCCGCGGGAATGAGCAAATCAATTTTTACCGGGAGCTGCTGAGTCATGAAGAGTATGAACAAGAAAATTTGTGCGCTTGCCCTGTTATCGGCGCTTCTGCTGGCCGACGCCACGTTTGCGGTCGATGCCGTTTCGCTCCTCACGGGCGGGGCGCTGACGGAAGACGACGCCGCATTGGCCGTGCCTTCGCTTGCCGACGACACTATCATTTCGCCCTACAAGCCCGCCCCCGACGCAGCCGCGTGCGCCAAGCGCGCTCAAGCGATCGGCAGGCAGCTTGACGACTGGAAGGAGCTGAGGAGCAACGCTGCCGCCGCACGCTTCGGTGTGAGCGAGGAAGCTGTCGCCAGACGCAAGGAAACGCTTGCCGAATTGAAGCACCTTTATCCGGCTGTCATCACTGCCCTCAACCGCAAAGCGCACCTGGAAGCCATGCTGGCCGAGCGCAAGGCCGATTTATCGGCGCCCGAGCTGACGCTGACGGAAAAACCGCCCTACACACTCACCTATTACAACGCCTACATCGATCAGCTTGACGAGCTGAGCGAGCAGATCGACGACGCGCGCTACGACCTCGACCACGCCGAGGCGGCGGCCAGACGCACGCGCGAGCAGACCGGCGAGCGCGAAGCGGCCTGGCGCCTGGCTCGCGACCTTTTGGCACGGGGCGAGACGCCGCAGACCCGCTGGCAGCTGGTCGATGCCGCGTTTATGCTGGAAGCCGCGCGCGCCCGCGAGGTGCTGGCCGACCTCAAACGCGGCAACGCCGCCACGGTGCTGTCCATCCGCCAGACGGCGCACGACCGCTACGACCGTGTGCGATCCTACATCCGCGATAACCTCGACCTGAGAGAACAGAGTTTTGAAGCGCAGGTCAGCGCACTCGACGCTTCGGTAAATAAACTGGAAGAGAAGCGCGTGCAGCTGAGTCTCAACTATGTGGGCGCGCTGAACGAACTTGAAGCTGCGCAGATGCGCTATGCCGCCGCCCGTGGCGATGCCCGTGCCGCGGCGCTCGTTGAGCGCGACCTGCGCGAAGACGAACGCGACGCCGCACGCAACAAGCTTGAATACGTGCAGGGGCAGTTGAACATCCTTGCCGCACGCCGCCGCGCGTGGACCCTGCGCTACGACATCGCCCGCGGCGCCGCCGACCTGGCAGCCATCCCCGATGCGGTGAAGCTTTTGGGCGAAGGTGTGCGCGGGCTCGACGAACAGCTTGCCGCCGTGCAGAAGGACATGCTGGTCAGTCAGGGGCGCCTTTCTGCCGTGCAGAAACAAATCGACGCCGGCACGGCCGACCCTGCAGTGCTTGCCATGCTGGAGAAAGACCGCGCCTCGCTTCAGGCGGCCATCGACGACAGCCTTGATTACTCGGCGCTGGTGTTCAGCGTCCGCGCGCAGGAGCGGGCCCTCATCGCCGAGCTTCAGGACAAGTACAAGACCGTCCCGCTGTGGGACAAACTGCGCGTCTGGCGGCAGACGCAGGGAGAGCAGCTGCTCAACACCGAACTGTGGCAGAGCGGCGGCTATGCCGTGCGGCTGCGCGAATTTTTGTTCGCTCTCGCGCTCATCGTGCTGGGCAACTGGGGCGCGCGGCGCGTTTTTGCCATGCTGCTGTGGGTGCTGTGCCGGCGCTTCACCATCGACGAGACCAGCCGCCGGTCGCTGACGCGGCTGTTTTCCTATTTATCCGGCCTGATCATCTGTCTGGCGGCGCTGCACATCGTCGGCATCCCGCTCACGGCCTTTGCCTTCCTGGGCGGCGCTGTGGCCATCGGCATCGGCTTCGGCACGCAGAACCTGTTCAAAAACCTCGTCAGCGGCATACTGCTCACGCTCAAACGCCCCTTCCGCCTCGGCAACGTCATCGAAGTGGGCGATGTGCTCGGCTCCGTCACTGACATCGGCGTCAGCGCCACGATCATCCGCACCTTCGACGGACGCGATGTGATCATCCCCAACAGCGATCTGCTCGAAAAGCAGCTGGTCAACTGGAGCCTTTCCGATCACCTGCTGCGCAGCAAGATCGAAGTGGGCGTTGAATACGGAACTTCGCCCAAACGCCTGCGCGAAGTGCTGCTCGGCGTTTTGTCCGCCAACGCCAACGTGTTGAGGAACCCCGCGCCGACGGTGCGCCTTACCGGCTACGGCGAAAGTGAGCTTGAGTTCGTCGTCTCGTTCTGGGTCGATCAGCGCCGCTGCAGTGCCTACGGCTTGGCCTGCCAGCTGCGCGAGGACTTTATCTATGCTCTGGACGAAGCCGGCATCGAGATGGCCTATCCGCATGTCGATGTGACGATGCTCAATTCCGCTGCGGCGACGCCCAAACAGGAGTAGCGTTACCGCGAGTTTCCTGCGACGCCCGAATGAAACCGTTAATAACACGTTCGTAGGGGCGGCCCTGTGTGGCCGCCCGTCTTTCCGGCTCTCGTCTACGCAAAATTACACACGAGCAGGAGAGTGGACATGTTAGCCCTTTCATTCGCAAGCAGTATCATAAATAAAAGGCTGTCTTGCCGCTCATCTGTGCGATGAGGGTGAGACAGCCTTTTTGTGATGTTTTGTGCGCGGCGTTACTTGATCCGCTCTTCGGGGATGTAGACGGCGCCGTCGAGGATCTTGCGCGCGGTGCGGTACACGCCGCCGCTGATGATACGCCCGTCCCTGGCGTCGGTGATCACTTCCATGGGGCCGTAGGGCTGGCCGATCAGCAGCGTGTCGCTGTTGTGCGCGCGCTCGCTCATCGCCTCGTACACCAGCGTGCCGGGCACCTTGGAGGCCGCGCCGGTGCAGATGGCACCGGTCACCATGTAGGCGCGGTGCATCTTCTGCATGGAGCACAGGCGCGCGGTGATGTCAACGTCTTCGGCATGGATTTGCACGCCTTCGGGGTTGACCCAGTCCTGCGGCTTGCTGACGAAGCCGATCTTGGGATAGGCCGGGCTGGTGGACGTGGCCAGCGAACGATCCTTGACGATGCCGATCATCTCGGCAGCGATAGAGCGGATGGATTCGATCAGCTTGAGCGTCTCGGGCATACCTTCAACTTCGGTGGGGAGCTCGGTGCCCTTCAGTCCGATCTCCTCCGGCACGAGGAAGACGACGGGATTGCCGGCATCGACGATAGAAACGGTGAACTTGCCTTTGCCGGGCACTTCGATGATGTCCTTGGGGTTGCCGGTGGGCAGCAGCTTGCCTGTGATCGAACCGGCGGGGTCGAAGAACTTGACCGTCAGCGGCGCGCCCGTGCCGGGAACGCCGGGGATGCGGTAATCGCCGTTTGACAGCACGCGCCCGTCCTTGACCGGGTAGGTGACGTGGATGATCTTGTCGGTGTTGGTGTTGTAGATGCGCACGGTGGTCTCGGGTTCCACGGGCTTGAGCAGATTGTTGTCGATGGCGAACACGCCCACGCCGGCGGAAAGATTGCCGCAGTTGCCCTTCCAGTCGACGACGGGCTTGTCAACGGCCACCTGGCCGAACGTGTAATCCACGTCGGCGTCGGGGCGGTTGGACGGGCCGATGATGCACACCTTGCTGGTCAGCGAGTTGGCGCCGCCGAGACCGTCGATCTGGCGCTGATCGGGCGAGCCGAACGCGGTGAGGATCACTTTGTCGCGCTCGGGGCCGGGCGCGGGCAGCGAGTTCTCCAGAAAATAGATGCCTTTGCTGGTGCCGCCGCGGATGATAGAGCAGGGGATGGTGAACGCTTCACGATACATGACGATTCCTCCTGAAATGAAAGACGTGGTCGGACCGGGGTCGGCCGCCGTAAATAACTCTGTTTCCTGTTGACAGTCAAAATTTATCATAGAGCTGGGTAATAGAAAAGCACATTTTGATTTGAGGCTTGCACCTAAAAGTTGCATGATCAGTAAACAACGACCGCATTGACCCAGACTCGGGACGGTGCGGCCGTTTTTTTGCGGCATAGCGGATAAACGGCCATTTTTTGAGCGTTTTGAATCGCTTTGTTAAGTATAAGTTCGGCGTGTTGCGGCGTGACCATAATTGACACAAATTATTCACAACCGTATAATGATTCCCGTAATAATCAATACGTTGTTTTTTTTTTTTGCGATTTTTACTCGTGCGGCAGTTGTTTTTCAGGATCGGCCGTCGCGGGGAAAACGGAACAGGAGGCTGCACAGCATGAGACAAGAACACATCGAAAGCATCATCGCCAAAAGAAAGCCTATGGCGGAGCGCGTGGCGCAGGTCGAAAACCAGCTTGCCGGCGTGCTCGACCGCTATGCCGCCTTTCGCGGCACGAGCCGTCGCTTGCTGGAAGCGCCGGGGATCGCCGGCGAGTTTTCCGAGTTGACGGGGCTTTTGACGGAATGCGACGGCATCGCTGGCGAAGGAGCGGTCACACGTGAAGATCTGCGCAAGATCCGCGAACGGCTTCAGCGCGGCACGTTGAACATTGCCGTGATTGGCCGCGCCCGCCAGGGCAAAAGCCGTCTGCTGCAGAGCGTGACCGGCCTGAGCGACGAGGAGATCCCCAGCGGCGATGTGTCATTCTGCACGGGCGTGCGCAGCGACATCATCAACAAAAACTGCGAAACTTATGCCGTCGTGCACTTCCTGAGCGAAGAAAAATTTCTCAAAGAGTCGATCAAGCCCTATTTCGACGAGTTGAGCAAGCCGGGCCTTTTCCCGCCGATGAGCGTGAGCGCGTTTCGCGGTTGCCGCCTCCCCCAGCCGGGCGAGCTTGAGACAAAATATGTCGATCAGCCGCGGCTCGACCTGGCGCTCAAACATCTTAAAAATTACCAGGAGCATCTTCCCGAGTACGAATCACTGCTTGGCCGTCCCCCGCAGCAGATACGGCGCGAAGACATCCGCGAATACGTGGCACAGGACAACAAACGCGGCGATAGGGTGAACTTCAAACACTTGGCCGTTGACAAAGTGGAAATCTACTGCCGCTTCCCCAACACGGACGTGGGCTGCCTGCGCCTGATCGACCTGCCGGGGCTTGGCGACACACGCAAAGGCGATGTGGAGCGCGTCGTATCGGCCCTCAGCGATCAGGTTGATCTCGTCTTCTTCCTGTCGATGCCGGAAAACACAGGCGCCGGCTGGGACGACAAGCAGCTTGCCCTCTACAGCGAAGCTCGCAGCGCGCTGGGCGAAAAACTGCCCATCGAAAAATGGTCGTTCTGGGTGTTCAACCGCAAATCCGGCTTCGGCTCCGACAACGCCAAACAGTGCGAGTACCTGAAAAATGCCATGCCGGAGGCGCAAATAGCCGTTTCCGATTCGGTCATCGTCAACTGTGCCGATGCCAAAGCGGTGAGCGAACAGCTGATCGACAAAGCGCTGGATTATCTGGCCGCCAATATCGCCGACAATGACGCAGAATATGCTAGGAACGTACAGAATGAAGTATCATCGTTTGCTACGCGCCTGAAGAATAAACTGGAACAAGCGCAGGCCCTGTTGAGCGAGACGAATGCATTCGTTCAGGACGGCGACATGTTCGACACCCTTTTCGACGAACTGTGGGAACCTTTAACGGTTGAACTGGAAGGCCTTGTCGGCAAAGGCAGCCCTCTGCGTGAGCAGCGCAACAATCCCTGCGCTGAGCTTGAAGAGCGGGTGGAAGCGATCCTGCGCCGTGAAGAGGATGGCGACTTCCCAATCACAGAAGAGAAAGTGAAGCGGCTGACTGTACAGCGTCACAGCGATCGCACTGCCTACGATGAGTGCCTCCATGAGTTGCGTACCCGCCTCAGTTCGTGCATGCAGGAAGACATGGACGACATCATCGATGCCGTGCTGAAAAACATGAAGTCGTCCATCGGCTCGATCCTGGGCAAGACCGGCAGGCTCGAAGCGCGATTTGGCCCTGCCGACGACACGCTGCTCGTGCGCCTGATCGAATATATCGAATCGTCCCCTCGCAAAGACGAGATGCCCCAGCTCCTGAAAGGCCTCAAACTCGTCAGTGACTGGAAAATGTCGTACCGCAGCTTTGTCCAGCACCGTATCCGCGCCGCTCTCGGCAGTCTCGATCCGCTCGACGACGCCAACAAGACCTGGGGTACGCCTAATGATGCAGAACAGACGATGCAGATGCTGCAGCCGATGTATTACCGTGCGATCTCGCAAATGAGGGAACAGTTTGCCGGTATTTTCAAAGAGCCCAACCAGGCGGCCTTTGCCGTAGCTGAAGAGTTCACAGACATCGTGCTCCGCTCTTCGAGCGGCGAGGCTGAAAAGAACAAGGGCAGCGTCGTAAACCAGTGGCGCAGGCTGTACCGCTCCATCTGCGGAGATGTCTGGCCCGATGAGTTCGGCGCCAAACAGGCGACGCGCGAAGTGAAAGAGCGGCTCAACATGCCCCTGACGACGCTCCTCGACGAACTGCGGAACCTCTCTGCGTTCACTTTTACACGCTAGAGCCAGGGCAAAAACATGGACACAACGTTAGAGTTTCGTTTTGTTACGCGCACGCACTCAGACGATTACCGTGTTTTCAGCCACGGCGGCCAAAAGTCCGACTATCTCGACGAAGAAGAATTCGCTCCGCTGCGGCGCGTGACGAAGATCGTGCCTGAGCACGGTCCGAGTGCAGCGCTGTTTCATCGGGACGGCAAAATATTCCTTGTCGTCTCCGGTCTGGAACGCGGTGCGAACGATTTTGCAGGACGTTCGATCCGCTTCTCGTTTTGCCGCATCTGGCAGACGGCAGGAGAAAACGAAATAACTCGCGTGCTCACGTCGTTCGGGCGAGTATGTCGCGAGACAGTCGCCTGCCAAGCAAAGGTTGCCGAACTGCTGCGCGAAATGCCCGTCACCAAAAAGGACTGGCAGGGAAATGACGTTCAGGGCGAAGGCGTGAACTTTGACGAAAAAGCGTTCGCCGACTGGTTAGAAGCTGGGCAAACAGCCATCAAGCCAATTCTCTGCGAAAATGAACGGCGCTTCGACGTTGGGCAAAACGTCTGGCCCGGTCCTGGGCTGATGGTCAAATGGAGCCTGCGCGAGCCTGGAAAAATCGTCTGCGAGCGTCTGAACATGCAAAAGTCGCCAGTCGTTTCCAAAAACAAACGAGAGAAGATGCAGGAAGTTCTGCGTGAATTGCCCGAATGGCTGAAACAGCACAAAAAGAGCCTGCTGGCTGGCATGACAGCTGTCGCGATCGTCGCAGCCGGAACGGCTTGCTACGTTCGTTCAAACACCCCACAACCAGAAACAGGGGAAAAAGCTGCCACAAACACCGCGCCTGCCGCAGATGCGACGGACGCAAACAGCTCTGCGCCAGTCAGCGCGGATGCAATGGCCGCAAATGAGCCCCGCGGCATGGAAATAGACAGCAAACACTGAAAGGAGCATGTGCTATGAGCATTACAGATATATTTAAACCTAAACCGAAACCTGACGACGCCTCCAAAAAAGCTGCCAAGATGGCGGTGAAAGAAGGTCTGGAATTCTGTGTCCTCGGCCCCAGCGGCTCGGGCAAGACGACGCTGCTCGCCTGCCTCAACGATGCCTTCCAGCGCAAGATTGGGGCGACGATCACTCCGGCAGATCCTGAGACGTTCGCGCTGCTGAACGACGCATACGAAAGCCTTAAAGCCAAAGCAGAAGACAGCAATCAGCAATTTGCTGCAGCCATCCCTGGCACGGAAGAAAAGCGCGATTTCCTCTTCAACATCAAAGGCAAAAACGCCAAACTGCCCGTAAGATTCAACGACTATCCGGGCGGCTGGATGCTTCCCAGCGACTCGCACTTCGAAAGTGTAAAACAGATGGTCAGACAGTCGTCCGTCATCATCGTGGCAGTCAAAACGCCCTATTTGATGGAAGAAAACGGGAAATACGCCTCTGAAGCGCGTGCGAATGATATCGGCTGGCTCCTCGATCAGGCGTTTGAGGAAGACAACGGCCGCGAACACCTGATCCTGCTCGTGCCCGTAAAATGCGAAAAGTACATGGCAAATGATTCGGAACGAGAGCGCATGATCGCCGCTGTCAAAGAAGCCTTCGCCACAACGATCGCGCTGGGCCGCAGCCCAAACTACAAAGACCGTCTCGCGATCGCTCTCATCCCCGTCCAGACCGTCGGAAACGCTGTATTCTTCACCTTTAAGGGAGCGAGGATGGAAAACAACCGCTTCACAGGTGAGGAAATCTATATGAAAACAAAAAAGGAGTTCAACCCTCAGAACGCCGATCAGCCGATGCGCTACCTGATGCGCTTTCTGCTGCGCCTGTACCGTCTGCGCAATGCCTCCTGGTGGGACATAATCCTGAGCACAATCTTCCGGGAAGGTGATCTGAACGATGTCGCCCAAACGATCGCTGACGGACTTCTTCCCCCCGAGGGCCGAGACGGCATTCGCATCTTTAGCGGCAAACAGCTGCTTGATTTTGGACCGCAACAGAAAAAAGAGAAAGGAGGCATCTTTTGGTAAATCTTTTTGCGAACACAACTCCGTACGAAACATCGAACGACATTGCAGACAATTTCGTACCGCAGTTTGAATGCTGCTTTCTCGGTGCGCCCAGTTCATGCAAGACAACGCTTCTGGCATGCCTGGATATGGCGTTCTGTCAGATGACGGCGGGAGGGCATCTTAGTGTTTACTCAATGGAAGGTCAGTACCCTTTTCAAGAAGTTTTTTATGAGCTGGAACATGCGGCCGATACCAGAGAGCAGGGCAAGTTTGAAACGTGTATCCTAAGCACAAAAGAGCTCATGGAATGGGATTACTGTGCCTTCATCGGCGACGGACTGCTGGACTTCAGAATCCATGACTGCCCGGGCAGTTGGCTCGGCATATCGCAGAGCACTCAAAATGGACTTATTTCCCTCATTGAAACCGCTCAACGGTCATCGGTCATCATCGTGACGATCAACGCAGCGCAACTCATGGAATCAGACAGCGTAAGTCCGGAAGGCATGTTGGCCAGCAATATTAGTTTCGTGCTGGACAAAGCTTTTGAAAATGACGACGACCGCGAACACCTGATCCTGCTCGTGCCGACCAAATGCGAAACATACATGCAGGATGCAGAAGAACGCGATCGGCTTTTAGAGCGCGTCGAAGAGGTATTCAGTGCTACGATCCGGCTTGCCGAGTCGCCGGCTTACAAAGGCCGTCTCGCAGTCGTATACCTGCCGGTTCAGACCGTAGGAAATGTGCGGTTCCAACAGATCTTGAATCCTTGGGAAGAGGTTTATATTAAAGACACAAAACGCCCATTCTCGCCGAAAAACGTCGATCAGCTCACGTTCTGGCTGCTCAAGTTTTTGTTGCGACAGTATGTCCGCGCCGAAAAGTACGCAGATTCTGATATCGAAGCAGACGTAGACAAATGGCTCAAACGTCTTGGCACCGGCGGTATCGCCGTCCTATGCGGGAAAGAACTCCTCGGCCTGTAACCGCTTTCGCATCGAACCGAATATACGAAACCGCCGCCTCATCCAAACGCGAACGGATGAGGCGGCGTTTTTTTTGCAGCAGGCGCTTTCGCGCCGAAAGGGGGCATATCAGTCGCGGACGTACACGTATCCTTCCATGATGCGGCGGGCGGTGCGGTCGAGGTTGCCGCTCAGCACCGTGTGCGTGCCGTCGGGGTTGTCCTTCAGGTCGGCGTAGGCGTGCATGACGCCCCACGGATGTCCGATGCGCACGTGCTGAACGTGGTTGTCGGGGCGTTTGCCTTCTCCGCAGACGATCTCGTTGACGATAGTGCCGGGCGTGTTGGCGGCGGTGACGGTGCAGATGGCGCCGGTGCCCATGTAGGCGTCGATCATCTTCATGTTGACAGAAAACAGGCGCCCCACCAGGTCGATGTCGTTTGCGGCGATGTGCGCGCCGCTGCCGGCGGTGTAATCCACCGGTTTGCGGACAAAAGCTATTTTGGGCAGCGTCTGGCTGTTGATGCGGGCGTCTTCAAGGTCTTTAGCAAAGCCCAGCAGCACTGCGCCCGTGCCGCGGATCACTTCCAGCCTGCGGCAGATGTCGGCGCAGTCGGGGCGGGCGTTGAACTCCGAGGGGATCTCGGTGCCCGTCACGCCGAAGTCTTCCGGGTGTACGAAGATGACCGGGTTAGCCGCGTCGACAAAGCTGTACTCGTACACTTTGCCCTCAACTTCGATGGTGTCTTTGGCGTGTCCCGTGGGCAGCAGCTTGCCGGATGCGGCGCCCTGCGGGGCCACGAACTTGAGCGTGACTTTGGCGGCGGTGCCGGGCACGCCGTCGATGGCGAAATCCCCCTCCGTCACGGCGCGTCCGTCCTTGACGGGCACCTGCGCGACGATTTCCTTGCCGGTGTTTTTGTTGAAGATATGCACCTCGGTCATCGGTTCCACGGCGGGCACCAGGCCTTCGTCGATGGCGTAGGGGCCCACGGCGGCGCTGATGTTGCCGCAGTTCATCGTCTTGCCGACGATGGGGGCCATCACGTCCACCTGACCGAACATGTAGTCAACGTCGATGCCGGGGCGGTCGCTCTTGTTGATGATCGCCACTTTGCTGGTGGAGGTGTTGGCGCCGCCCATGCCGTCGATCTGGCGGCGGTCGGGCGAGCCGAACGCGGACAAGATGACCTTGTCGCGAGCAGCCTCATCCCTGGGCAGGTCTTCGTCGCGGAAAAACACGGCCTTGCTCGTGCCGCCGCGCATATAAACGCAGGGGATCTTTCGGTTGGGTTTGTATTCCATGATCGGACCATCCTTTTCAGAACAGGGTAAAAGTTTGGGGCAACTGCGGCCTTTTTAGCAGAATGTCTCTGTCGTTTCAAGCGTTTTTCAGGCGTGGGAAGGCGTTTCAAAAAATGAAAGCGCGACCCGCAAAAAAATTTTTTGCGGCGGCAGGGAAACGCCGCTTCATTTGCCGGAGTCATGCCGTGTCTTTCCTCAGCCGGCGCGCCAAGCTCGTCAGCACAGCCTTGCCGTGCCTTTTCGCTTTGTTCGCGCAGCTGCTGCGGAGCTTGTGAGGCGCGATCGTCGGGCAGCGGAGGAGCCCCACGGGCAGCTTTTCCCTAGAATCCGCCGTATTTCTTGAAGTACTCGTACAAGTCGCCGCACTGGATGATCTTCACCATGATCTCCGGCAGCGGCTGCACGGGGATGGTCTTGCCGGTGGTCTTGTTCAGCAGCGTTGACGCGCCCAGTTCGTAGATGACCACGTCGCCGTCGGCGATCTCGTCGGTGTCGCACTCGATCACGGGCAGGCCCACGTTGATGCTGTTGCGGTAGAAGATGCGCGCGAACGACTTGGCGATCACGCCCGTCACGCCCGAGGCCTTCAGCGCCACGGGAGCGCCCTCGCGGCTGGAACCGCAGCCGAAGTTTTTGCCGGCCACGACGAACGCGCCGCCTTTGACCTTTGCCCCAAAATCGGGGTCGAGGTCTTCCATGCAGTGCCGCGCGTGCTCCTCCAGCGAATTCGTCTTGGTGTACTTGCCGGCGATGATCAGGTCGGTGCTGATGTCGTCGCCGTATTTGATGCATTTGTTCTCAAACGCCATGCGCATAGCCTCCCTTACAGTTTCGTCGGGTCGGTCAGGACGCCCTTCAGGCACGAGGCCGCCACGGTCGCGGGCGAGGCCAGGTAGATGAACGCCTTGTTGTTGCCCATACGGCCTTTGAAGTTGCGGTTGCAGGTGGAAAGCACCACTTCGCCGTCGGCCGCCACGCCGCCGTGCGTGCCCACGCAGGCCGCGCAGCTGGGCATGAAGACTGAAGCGCCGGCGTCGGTCAGGTCTTTGATCAGTCCCTCGGCGGCCGCCTGCACGAGCACGGCCGTGGAAGCCGGCGTCACCTGCATGTGTACGTTCGGCGCGATGTGTTTGCCGCGTAAAATTTCGGCGGCGACGCGCAAGTCTTCGACGCGCCCGTTGGTGCACGAACCGATATAGCCGTAGTCGAACTTCGTTCCCTCAAGCTCGGACACCGGGGCCCAGTTATCGACCAGGTGCGGCTTGGCCACGCTGGGCACGACCTCGTTCAGGTCGAACTCGATCGTCGTCTTGTACTCTGCGTCGGCGTCAGCTTTGACGGGGAAGTCGTCGCGGCACATGAAGCCCGTTTTGCCGCCCATTTCCACCAGCATGTTGGCCATCGTCATGCGGTCGGCCAGCGGGCACTCGTTCAGCCAGTCGCCCACAAACTCGAAGGCGATGTAGTTGCCGTAATCGGCGCCCAGTGCCCCGATGATCGTCAGGATAACGTCTTTGGCTGTGCAGTATTTGCGCAGGCGGCCCTTCAGCACGATCTTCACCGTCTCGGGCACCTTGAACCACGTTTTGCCGCAGATGGAAGCGGCCATCAGGTCGGTGGCGCCCACGCCGCAGGCAAACGCGCCGATAGCGCCGTAGGTGCAGGTGTGCGAGTCGCTGCCCACGGCCAGGTCGCCGGGCTTGACCAGGCCGCGTTCGATCATCAGCTGGTGGCACACGCCCTGCCCGATCTCGAACAGGTGGATACCCTGCTCGCGTGCGAACTTTCTCAGGTCGTTCAGGCCGTTGGCCAGCTTTTCGTTGGGCGGCGGGGCGCAGTGGTCCATGACGGCAGCCATCTTTGCGGGATTTTTCACTCTGGTGCCGCCCAGTTTTTCAAACGATTTCAGCGCCAGCGGCGCGGCTGCGTCGGTCAGCATCGTCAGATCGACGTTGCAGAACACCAGCTCGCCGGGCGTGACCGGCCGGCCGGGACCTTCGCACAGGTGCGCGCTGAGGATCTTTTGCGCGATCGTCATTCCCATGTCCGCATTGCTCCTTTCTGGATAGCTCATTGCAAAAAGCGGGCCGGCTGTGATGGACCGGCTCGCTTTTTGCTGCTGTGTTGCGCCGGCTTATTTGGCAAGGCCGATGGCCTTGACGAGCACGGACATATCTTCGTGACCCTTCATCAGCACCTTGGTGAAGCCTTCGCTGTCGGCGTACACCTGAGGCTCGCCAAGCTTCTTGGCGCGCTCCTGGTACTCGGGCGAGGCGATGATCTCGGCAAAGGCCTTTTCGAGGTACTTGCGGATCTCCATGGGAACATCCTTGTGGCAGAACACGCCGCGCCAGCTGGTGACCAGCGCCGGATATCCCTGCTCCTCGAACGTGGGCACGTCGGGAAGCTCCTCAAGACGCTTGTGCCCCACGACGCCGATGACCTTCAGCTGACCGGCCTTGACGTTCTCGCTGAGGGCGGGCAGGAACGAGCTGATCGCGGTGACGTGTCCGCCGAGCACGTTGGCGATCCCCGGCGCGGTGCCCTTGGTGGGGATGTCCTTGGTCACGCCGGCGATGCCCATCTGATAGATGGCGTTGGCGCCCTGGATGTGAAGGCTGCTGCCGACGCCGGGGTGGCTCCAGGAGAACTTTCCGGGGTTGGCCTT
>Ga0129306_1002481_pt1 | contig 16223 bp, 23 predicted proteins | sample P827metagenome_FD_94438 | JGI IMG/M metagenome (GOLD analysis project Ga0129306, IMG submission 94438) | Capybara group fecal microbial communities from Wisconsin, USA - P827 metagenome | ecosystem: Host-associated > Mammals > Digestive system > Large intestine > Fecal | place: USA: Wisconsin... | reverse complement strand
GTGGATGAGATGGCACACTCCGGCAGGAGAGTTTCAGCCATATGTGCGGCACCGACCATACTCGGTCACAGAGGCATACTTGAGGGGAAGCGTGCCTGCTGTTACCCGGGACTTGAAGGTCAGCTTACCGGAGCTGCGGTATGCGCAGACAGTGTCAGCGTGGACGGTAATATCATCACATCGAGAGGCGTGGGGACTGCGATCGATTTTGCACTTGCGATCATCACTGAACTGATATCGGCGGATAAGGCCGATGAGATAGCCGGGGCAGTCGTATATCGTAAGTGATCATAAGGGGTATACAGAGGGGTTACATATGAGCGTGAGCTATGACGAGATAGTCAGGTATAACGAAGCCGGCAGGTTTCATGCCGACTGGGATTCACTGACTGCATTTGAGATGCCGGCCTGGTTTGAGGGTGCCAAGTTCGGTATATTCATCCACTGGGGTGTATTCAGCGTACCTGCATTCAATAATGAATGGTACTCCAGGAATATGTATGTGAAAGACTCACCTGAGTATGAGCATCACATCAGGACATACGGCCCTCAGAAGAAGTTCGGCTATAAGGATTTCATTCCCATGTTCAAGGCCGAGAAGTTCGATCCCGAGTATTGGGCAGAGGTATTTGCCCAGTCGGGAGCCAGGTATGTGGTTCCTGTTGCGGAGCATCATGACGGATTCCAGATGTATGACAGTGATCTCTCGGAGTACTGTGCTGCGAAGATGGGTCCTGAGCGTGATGTGATCGGAGAACTCAAGGCGAGCGTAGAGAAGAGGGGACTGGTATTCGGTACATCTACTCACCGCGCAGAGCACCACTGGTTTATGGGCGTGGGCAGGGAGTTTGATTCAGACATCCATGAGCCGTTAAAGCGCGGCGACTTCTACTGGCCGTCCGAGAAGACTCAGCCTGATTTCCAGGATCTGGATGCAAAACCTTATCCTCCTGAGGAGTTTCTTGAGGACTGGGTAGAGAGAACCTGTGAGATCGTTGATAAGTATTCGCCCAGGATATTGTATTTTGACTGGTGGATACAGCATAAGGCCTATAAGCCGTATCTGCGTCAGATAGCTGCATATTATTACAACAGAGGTCTTGAACGCGGATTCCCCACAGCCATATGCTACAAGCATGATGCATTTGCTTTCGGCAGCGCCGTGGTAGATATCGAGAGAGGTAAGCTAGCAGTTGCCAAGCCGTATCACTGGCAGACGGACACCGCGATAGCCCGCAACTCATGGTGCTACACCGATTCACTTATATATAAGTCGGCCGATGAGCTTATCTGCTATCTGGCTGATGTCGTTGCTAAGAACGGTAATCTGCTCTTAAACGTTGGTCCGAAGGCGGATGGTACTTTTGCTCCCGAGGATCTGTCGATCCTGCTGGATATAGGTGAGTGGCTGAACGTAAACGGTGAGGCCATATATGATTCCAAGCCTTGGAGATATGCCGAGGAAGGGCCGACTGCGGAGAGCGAAGGCCAGTTCAGTGACGGCAGCGCGACGGAGTATACTTCACGAGATATCAGATTCACATCCGGTAACGGGGCCATATATGCGATAGTCCTTAAGTGTCCGGATGACGGTAAGTTTGATATATGCTCCGTGTCCAAATCCACTGATCCGACCAAACCCGCATTCCACGGTATGATAAGCAGGGTTTCGGTGCTCGGTCAGGGCGAGAGCGAGAAGTATACCATTGATGAGAAGGGGCTTCATTTCACGCACAAGGGCTTAAAGAGCAAGCTTCCTGTGGTAGTTAAGATCGAAACAGAATGATGACAAGGAGATAATCTATGAGATTTATTAATGATAACAATGCTCTGATAGCAAAGAATAACGGTGAGACATTAAGGATCGAAGCATGGGGAAGCGATTCATTAAGAGTAAGATCCACCATGTTCTCCGAATTTAAGAATCTCGAGTGGGCACTGACTGAGAAGCCCGGCACATCGAGTCCTCGCGTTGAGATCGCCGAGGAGGATCATTGGGTAGGTGACGGCACCATAGATAAGAAGCCGATCGCTACTATCGTTAACGGCCGTATCAAGGCAGTGGTAAACTTTGCCGGAGTCATCACATTCTACAGAGATGACGAGCAGATCCTCAGAGAGTACTTCAGAGCTTATGACGGTACTCTGTCCAGGTCCAGCCGATGCCTCAAGGTGGTAAATCGTGAGTGGAAGGGCGTGATCGGCGGCAGAAGCTACAAGCTCAATATGAAGTTTGAATCCAATGACGGTGAGAAGATCTACGGCATGGGACAGTATCAGGACGGCCGGCTCGAACTCAAGGGCTGCATGCTTGAACTGGCGCAGCGCAATTCGCAGATCTCCGTTCCGTTCATGATCTCATCATATAACTACGGAATGCTGTGGAATAACCCGGCTGTGGGCCGTGTCTCCTTTGGCAGGAACTACACAGAGTGGGTGGCTGAATCAACAAATCAGATGGATTACTGGATCACGGTGGGCGACAATCCCAAGCAGATCCTGAAGTCATATACGGATGTGACCGGACGTGCACCCGCGTTCCCCGAGGATCTGATGGGGCTGTGGCAGTGCAAGCTCAGATACCGTACTCAGGATGAGGTACTGGAGATCGCTCATGCCTATGAAAAAGAAGGAATCAAGATAGATCAGATCGTTATCGACTTCTTCCACTGGACAGTGCAGGGAGACTGGAAATTTGATACGAAATACTGGCCGGATCCCAAGGCTATGGTAGATGAGCTCCATTCCATGGGCATCAAGGTCATCGTATCGGTATGGCCGTCAGTGGACAGAAAGAGTGAGAACTTCGGTCCGATGATGGAGAGAGGACTGCTCATTAAGACCGAGCGCGGTGCCGCACAGACCTATGACTATCAGGGCGACTGTGTGGAGATCGATCCGTTTAATCCCGAGACCCGCGAGTATGTGTGGGAAGTATGTAAGAAGAACTACTATGATTACGGCATAGATGCTTTCTGGCTTGATAATTCCGAGCCCGATTACGGCGTATATGATTTCGAGAACTACAGATATTATGATATGCCGGCGCTCGAGTGCTCCAATATGTATCCGCAGATGTATTCACGCGTATTCTTCGATCCTATGAGCCGGCTCGGAGACGGCACTGTCGTTAATCTGCTCAGATGCGCATGGGCAGGCAGCCAGAAATACGGCAACGTTGTATGGTCAGGTGATGTGCCCTCAACATTCGAGGCATTCTCGGATCAGCTCAAGTGCGGCCTGAACATGGGTCTCGCAGGTATTCCCTGGTGGACCACCGATATCGGCGGATTCATGACAGATGATGTGGCAGATCCCAGGTTCAGACAGCTGCTCATCAGATGGTATCAGTTCGCTGTGTACTCGGCAGTGCTTCGTATGCACGGAGACAGAGGTCCCTATAATATCCCTCCGCTGGATGACAGGGACTGGGGCGGCGGATATCTGCATACAGGTCAGCCCAATGAGTTGTGGAGCTACGGCGAAGACAACTATAAGATAATGAAGAAATACTATGATATCCGTATAGAGATGCATGATTACATACGTAAGCTGTATGAAGAAGCTTCAACGAACGGATCTCCGCTGATCAGAACCATGTTCTATGAATTCCCGGATGATGAGATCTGCTGGGATCTGGATGATCAGTATATGTTCGGAGACAAGTATCTGGTTGCACCCATACTCAAGATCGACCAGTACAGCAGAGATGTTTATCTGCCTGCAGGAACATGGAAACTCACATCCGACGGCAGTCTGGTAGAGGGTGGAACCACCGTATCGGTCGACGCTCCCATAGATTATATGCCTGTATTTGAGAGAATCTGACGGAACCGGCTGATTTAACATGGACTCAAGAGACAGAAAAAGGCTCAGACGCGCCCGCAGGCGCAGAGCCGAAGTAATAGCATATACAGTAGAGATCATTGCGGGCGTATGCATGATGGGCGTATTGATCGGCTTCCTGCTGTGGCATAATTCGTTTACGGAGATCCTTCTCTCCGATTATGTGACACTTAAGCTGGACGGATACGATCATTACGGTACCGCGACCCCGGTAGTGAACGGAGATTCCGAATATGCCGAATTCTGGTCCACGGTGACGGCTTCGGTTAACCAGGGGATCAACATCAGTAACGGTGATGAACTGACTGTCACATTCAAGTATGATGAGGAAGTTGCCAGGAGCAATAAGCTCAGGATCGACGATTCCGAAGCCAAAGTGATGATAGAAGGACTTGCCGAATCCACGATCGTGGATGATGAACTGATCTTCTCGGGATTAACGGTCACGGAGAACGGACTCAGCCCCAAGGTCAGCATCACGGTGGAGAATACATCCGAGGACAGCCTGATATCGGGGGTCGTATATTCCGTTGAGGGAGACCGAAGATTCTTCTCGGACGGTGATGTGGTTCAGATCAAAGCGGAACTCCCGGAAGGTGCATTTGATTCTCATGAGTACGTATCCGACAGAGAACCCGGAGAGGCATACATTTATGAGTATCCCGTGGTATCCGAGGACTGTTACATCATGAATGCCGCCGATATCAGTGCCGAGCTTCTCAAGAACATGGAACAGATCGGTGCGGATCTTATATATGCGGCTGATGCCAACGAATACGGACTGCGCATCTTCCAGCAGGAGGCTCATATACAGCCTGTGTTCAAGGGCAATAAGACCACCTTCAAATGGGTCAATCCCTATATGATATCTGCTTACTTCCACAGTGTTACACCCGAGGGCCTCGAGCAGATAGAGAATCATGCCAACGATGTTCAGATCGTATACGGCGTGACTATCACGCAGGATGACGGCAAGAGCTGTCTTGCGGAGATAGTAGTTCAGTTTACAAACATAATACGTCACGCTGACGGCAGCGTGGAACTGACTCCCGAGATGGGCAGGATAGTATCCGCCACATACAGGGATAAGAACGTTAAGAAACTGGTATCCGTTGATTCAAATGAGAACTATGACACCGTGAAGCTCACTAGCTAGGAGGCAATATGACTATTCTGGATAATCCTTCACTCAGAGAGAAACTGATGGAGCAGTTCCATATCAAGGATTGCTTTGAGAGCCTGACCGGACTGAACTTTGATCTGGTGAATTTCAGTGCCGACGAGTATATGATCAGAGAAGGCGAAGTACCGGACTGCATCTATTTCCTGCTCGTAGGCCGCGTGAAGCTCTACGCCTGCTCTGTTAAGAGGGACTTCGGTGTTGTTTTTATGAATAAGGGATTGATCGGAGATGCCGAGTTTGTGACCGGCGGTGCAGCCACCAGATCCGCACAGGTCGCAGGTGATGCTCTGTGCATGAGATTATCAACACGGACCTCACGCCACAGACTGATGAGCGACAGGACGTTTCTCAGATATATGACACAGCAGCTTGCCGAGAAACTCACTCTGACAGAGACGACTCCCGCTGATGCGGGCACCCAGATGTCCACTGAGGAGAGACTGTATGATTACCTGAAGCTCTCGGCCGAAGACGGACGCATTACCGAGAGTCTGGGAACGATAAGCCAGCTCATGGGTGTCAGCTACCGACATCTGATCCGTATGATGAATTCGCTTTGCGATGAGGGCAAGATACGTCACGGCAAGCGAAAAGGAGCATATTTCATCAACTAATGAAGTCATTATTCAAGGATCCGGTCAACAAACTCCTTATATTCGCCGAGGTTTGACGGCGGCACTAGCGTGCCTGCTATGATCTGATCCTTTAGATCCATGGCTTCATTATATATCTCCTCGGGATAGAGAGTATGCTGTCCGCTTATCCCGACTGAATTCTCGGCAAGTCCCAGATTGAATGTCTGTCCGCCGATATCATTGCCTGACAGATATTCGCCTGATATTGTGAACATTGCGACGCTTACGTATTTAAGTGCACTGGTCAGGATGTTGGCAGGGGCCAGATATGACTGATCCTTATCGGCACCGATAGCGTAGAGTCCGTATTCTTCGGCAGCCTCGAATACTCCGAGTCCGGTTTCTCCCGCAGCGTGAAAGACGATGTCGCATCCCTGATCATAGAGTCTGGATGCTGCTTCCTTACCTTTGGCTTTATCCGAGAATGTATCTGTGTATTCGACACACACATCTACGGTCTTGCCTTTTGCCTGTTCTGCGTAGGCTACTCCGCCCATATATCCGCACTGGAACGCTTCGATGACGGAGTTGGATTCACCTCCGACAAAGCCTACCTTACCTGTCTGCGTTACACATCCTGCGATATAACCGACCAGGAATGACGGCTCTTCATCGCGGAAGATCACACAGGTCATGTTATCGGGAGTATCGTCCAATGCATTATCTATGATCGCAAATGATATCTCCGGATGCTCCAGGGCAGCTGTCTGCATTGCTTCGGCGCTGCTGTAGCCTACACTCCAGCAAAGATCGGGATCCTGAGCGACACAGCGGTCCAGGTTGGCGGCAAAGTCCGTTCCGGGCTCGGTCTCAATATAGATCTCATCACAACCGTAATGTCCGACCGTACGTTCAAGTCCCTCCCAGGCACTCTGGTTAAAGGATTCATCATTCATGCCGCCCGAGCTCGTTACGAGTCCGATGACACGTGTGGTCTTGAACATGCTTAACGGATTGGTGTCCACGATGGGCTTGTTTGAGGTCGATCCTCCGGATCCGATCGGTGTCGTGACTTCTGAAGATGACTCTGATGAGGACGCCTCTTCGGATGCTTCGGCTGCAGATGTATCTGCGGAGGCCGTATCCTGTGAGGCGGCGGTGGTTCCGCATGCGGTCATGCTGATCGCCAGTATTCCGCCTGCCAGTATCGCAGTCAGGTTTCTTCTGTTCATAAGTTGATCTCCTTATCAAGTTTGACAGGATAAACGTCTGTCACCGGTAGCCCGGTTCAGTCTGCTTCCCATCTGCCGCAGGCCCCGCAGGGAAGTACCAGCGCGGATCCCGTTATGGGGAGGCCGAGCTCATCGGCATCTGATCTTCCGCCGAAACGGGGCGTAATGACCAGATCGGTCATTGCCTTAAGTACCCCGGGCTGTAATCCCGTGGTATATGAGTTTATCAGGAAGAAGAGCGGTGTATCCGACAGAAGCTCACTGCTCTTTTTTATAAGATCGAATACGCAATCTTCGATCTTCCAGGTTTCACCTTTGGGTCCGCGTCCGTATGAAGGGGGATCCATGATTATGGCATCGTATCTGTTTCCGCGACGTATCTCGCGCTCCACGAACTTCACACAGTCGTCAACGAGCCAGCGTACGGGCCTATTGACCACACCGGTCGATACAGCGTTTTCCTTTGCCCAGGTGACCATTCCCTTGGATGCATCAACGTGTGTGACAGCGGCTCCGGCGCTAAGCGCGGATACCGTAGCTCCGCCGGTATAGGCGAAGAGATTAAGGACTTTGACGGATCCCTCATCGGAAGAACCGCCTGAGTTTTTTATGCGGCGGCGTATCAGATCTGCCGCCCAGTCCCAGTTAGCCGCCTGCTCCGGGAATATACCCGTGTGCTTAAAAGCGAACGGCTTGAGATTGAATGTCATTTCCTTATAATTAATGGTCCACTCCTCGGGCAGATCAAAGAACTCCCATTCACCTCCACCCTTGGATGAACGGTGGTAGTGGGCGTTGGGGTGTTTCCACCCGCGATGCTTCTTATCCGTATGCCATATGACCTGCGGATCGGGCCTTACCAATATGTAGTTACCCCATCTTTCGAGCTTCTCCCCGTCGGATGCGTCGAGGACTTCGTAGTCCTTCCAGTCTGATGCGATTATCATTGATCTTTTTTCTACCTATATATATAGTATAAATACACGTCAAAACATACCATATATATAAAAGGGTCCGACGTCAAGAAAAAACGTGAAAAATAATAAAAAAAACGCTTGCATTATGGATTTCATTAATATATACTAGTTCGTGCTGTGACATTGATAGCGATGAAGCGTGAGGTTGCTGCCTTCGTGGCAGGTTTTCCGTGGAGCGAATGTCAAGTTAGGAAACTGACGACAAGTCACTGTACCTGAGATAGTCCGGCAAGACCGGAAACGACGTGTGGTTTTATTTTTTTTGATGAAGATTATGACACACACGGGAGAGTGTACAGTCACCGCTTGTTGTACGGGACGACACACAGTCGTTCAAAAGTGCGAAAAGGAGGCGACTTTTTTTATGGCAAGTCAGGTAATGAGAATCACACTCAAGGCTTATGATCACGAACTGGTGGATGCATCCGCCAAGAAGATCATCGAGACAGTCACCAAGAATGGATCAACCGTAAGCGGCCCTGTTCCGCTTCCTACTAAAAAGGAAGTTGTAACCATTCTGCGTGCAACCCACAAGTACAAGGATTCAAGAGAGCAGTTCGAGCAGAGAACTCATAAGAGACTCATCGACATCATGACTCCCACCCAGAAGACTGTGGATGCGCTCCAGAGACTTGAGATGCCTGCAGGTGTCTACATCGATATTAAGATGAAGTAGACGTGAAAGTGCATCCATGCACTTTCGAACACGTCAGAACACATCCTGTGTTCGAGACGTCGACAGAGAAACAACAATATTAAGTAACTGCAGCTAAGCTGCCAAACCACTCCTGCTAGAATGCATGAGAACTCATGCCGCTGTAGGACAGAAGGAGGAAAAATGAAGAAAGCGATTTTAGCGACGAAAGTCGGTATGACACAGATCTTCAACGAGGACGGAACACTGATCCCCGTAACCGTATTACAGGCCGGTCCCTGTGCAGTAACTCAGATCAAGACAGTTGAGAACGACGGTTACAGCGCAGTTCAGGTTGGCTTCGTAGATAAGAAGGAGAAGGTCGTTAACAAGGATGCAAGCGGAAGCAAGTCCGTTGCACACAGACACGGTGTTAACAAGGCTGAGAAAGGCCATTTCGATAAGGCCGGCGTATCCGGAAAGAGATATGTCAGAGAGTTCAAGTTCGAGAACGCCGATGAGTACGAGGTAGGCAAAGAGATCAAGGCTGATATCTTTGAGGTAGGCGATCATGTAGACGCTTCCGCTATCAGCAAGGGTAAGGGCTTCCAGGGTGCCATCAAGAGACTCGGACAGCACAGAGGTCCCATGAAGCACGGTTCCAAGTTCCACCGTCACCAGGGTTCCAACGGTGCATGTTCTTCACCCAGCCGCGTGTTCAAGGGCAAGGGTATGCCCGGTCACATGGGATGCAAGAAGGTCACGGTTCAGAATCTGACAGTTGTCAGAGTAGATGCCGATAAGAATCTGCTGCTTGTCAAGGGTGCCGTTCCCGGACCCAAGAAGGCGCTGGTTACTATCAAGGAAACAACCAGAGCAGACATATAAGAGGTGAAAGGAGGACGAAACAGTGGCAAGCGTAACTGTTTATGATATGAAAGGCAAGAAAGTCGGCTCCATCGAGTTAGACGATGCCGTATTCGGTGTAGAGATCAACGAGCATCTCGTACACATGGCTGTAGTACAGCAGCAGGCTAATAACCGTCAGGGCACGCAGAAGGCCAAGACCCGTTCTGAAGTGAGCGGCGGCGGACGTAAGCCTTGGAGACAGAAGGGTACCGGTCATGCAAGACAGGGTTCCATCAGAGCTCCCCAGTGGACAGGCGGCGGTGTAGTATTCGCTCCCGTTCCCAGAGATTACTCTTTCAAGATGAATAAGAAAGAGAAGAGAGCAGCTTTAAAGAGCGCCCTCACAGATAAGGTAGCAAGCGAGAAGCTCATCGTTCTCGACAAGTTCGAGCTTGACGAGTTCAAGACCAAGAAGGTAGCTGAGGTTCTTAAGAATCTCAAGGTTGAGGGCAAGACACTCTTAGTTCTGTCCGATACAGATGAGAAGGTTGTTAAGAGCGCAGGCAATATTCCTACGGTACAGACCTCTCAGGTAGGTACACTGAGTGTATACGATGTAGTAAATAACGGCACACTGGTAGTTACCAAGGATGCTGTAGAGAAGATTCAGGAGGTGTATGCATAATGGCAGCGATCCAGTATTATGATGTGATCCTTAAACCCGTGGTCACTGAAAAGAGCATGAATGCTATGGCCGAGAAGAAGTACACTTTTCTGGTACATCCCGAGGCTAACAAGAGCCAGATCAAGGAAGCTGTTGAGAAGATGTTCGACGGCGCAAAGGTTAAGAACGTAAACACCATGAAGCAGGACGGCAAGACCAAGAGAAGAGGCATGGTATACGGCAAAACCGCCAAGACCAAGAAGGCTATCGTAACACTTACAGAAGACAGCAAGGACATTGAGATCTTTGCAGGGCTTTAATTACTTGCCTGACAAGTACAGTTTAGGAGGAAGAAATGGGAATTAAGACATATAATCCGTATACACCTTCCAGAAGGAATATGACCGGATCCGATTTCGCGGAGATCACCAAGACTACTCCCGAGAAGGCCCTGACATATTCACTCAAGAAGACCGCCGGTCGTAACAACCAGGGTAAGATAACCGTCAGACATCACGGCGGCGGAAGCAGAAGGCTGTATCGTAAGATCGATTTTAAGAGAAACAAGGATGGGATCCCTGCAAAGGTAATCGGTATCGAGTATGATCCCAACAGAACTGCCAACATAGCACTGATCTGCTATGAGGATGGCGAGAAAGCTTATATCCTGGCACCCGAGGGATTAAAGGACGGAATGAAGGTCATGAACGGTCCTACAGCCGAGGTTCGTATAGGTAACTGCATGCCTCTGGAGAACATCCCCGTCGGTACCATGGTACATAATGTAGAGCTTCTTCCCGGCAAGGGCGGCCAGATGGTCAGAGCTGCAGGTAACGGAGCTCAGGTAATGGCTAAGGAAGGCAAGTACGCAACCTTACGTCTGCCTTCAGGCGAGATGAGGATGGTTCCCGCCGGATGCCGCGCGACTATAGGTATTATCGGAAACGGTGATCACAACCTGATCAATCTCGGTAAGGCCGGCCGCAAGCGTCACATGGGTATTCGTCCTACGGTCCGCGGTTCGGTCATGAACCCCAACGATCACCCGCACGGTGGTGGTGAGGGACGCGCTCCTATCGGTCGTCCGGGCCCCAGCACTCCTTGGGGTAAGCCTGCAATGGGTCTTAAGACTCGTAAGAAGAAAAAGGCTTCCAACAAGATGATAGTAAGACGCCGCGACGGTAAGGCGATCAAGTAAGGAGGAAGAAATTCATGTCTAGATCACTTAAAAAAGGACCTTTCGCAGACGAGAGCCTGCTTAAGAAAGTAGACGCGCTCAATGCTTCCGGCGACAAGTCAGTTATCAAGACCTGGTCACGCCGCTCCACGATCTTCCCTTCCTTCGTGGGACATACAATTGCAGTTCACGATGGCAGGAAGCATGTGCCGGTATATATCACAGAAGATATGGTAGGTCATAAGCTCGGCGAGTTCGTAGCAACCAGAACCTACAGAGGACATGACAAGGACGAGCGTAAATCCAAGGTTAAGTAAGCCCTGGCAGTGAAAGGAGGCAATAATCTATGGCTAAAGGACATAGATCTCAGATAAAGAGAGAAAGAAACGCACAAAAAGATACCAGGCCCTCCGCTAAGCTCAGCTTTGCGAGAGTATCAGTAACAAAGGCCTGCTTCGTACTCGATGCCATCCGCGGCAAGGATGTAGAGACCGCACTCGGAATACTCGAGTACAACCCCAGATATGCATCATCACTTATCAAGAAGCTGCTTGAATCTGCAATCGCCAATGCAGAGAACAACAACGGAATGAGCCGTGATAATCTCTATGTCGCAGAATGTTATGCGAATAAGGGACCGACAATGAAGCGTATCCAGCCCAGAGCACAGGGCAGAGCTTACAGGATCGAGAAGCGTACCAGTCACATCACACTGATTCTCGACGAGAGATGATCGGTTACCGATACGAAAGGAGAAATTAATGGGACAGAAAGTTAATCCTCACGGTTTAAGAGTGGGTGTTATTAAGGATTGGGATTCCAGATGGTACGCAGATGATAAGGATTTCGCAGACTATCTGGTTGAAGATTACAAGATCAGAGAATACCTGAAGAAGAAACTCTTCAGCGCAGGTGTTTCCAAGATCGAGATCGAGAGAGCATCTGACAGAGTAAAGGTTATCATCTATACCGCTAAGCCCGGTGTTGTAATCGGTAAGGGCGGTACAGAGATCGAGGTTACCAAGGCAGAGCTTGCAAAGCTTACCGACAAGAAGCTCTCTGTTGACATCAAGGAGATCAAGAGACCTGACAAGGATGCACAGCTTGTTGCAGAGAATATAGCAAGCCAGCTTGAGAACCGTGTATCCTTCAGACGTGCCATGAAGTCATGCATGGGCAGAACCATGAAGGCGGGCGCTCTGGGAATCAAGGCTGCAGTTGCAGGCCGTCTGGGCGGTGCCGATATGGCACGTACCGAGTTCTACTCGGAGGGAACCATCCCGCTTCAGACACTTCGTGCAGACATTGACTACGGCTTCGCTGAGGCCGATACGACTTACGGTAAAGTCGGAGTTAAGGTATGGATCTACAAGGGTGAGATCCTTCCTACCAAATCCAACGAGGAAGGGAGCGATAAATAATGTTAATGCCTAAAAGAGTTAAACGTCGTAAGCAGTTCCGCGGAAGCATGGCCGGTAAGGCTACTCGCGGCAATACGATCACATATGGTGAATACGGTATCGTCGCTACCGAGCCTTGCTGGATCAAGTCCAATCAGATTGAGGCAGCCCGTATCGCCATCAACCGTTACATCAAGCGTGGTGGTAAGGTTTGGATCAAGATATTCCCTGACAAGCCTGTAACCGCTAAGCCGGCTGAGACCCGAATGGGTTCAGGAAAAGGTACTCTTGAGTACTGGGTAGCTGTTGTTAAACCGGGTCGTGTAATGTTTGAGATCGCAGGAGTTCCTGAGGAGACAGCAAAGGAAGCTCTTCGTCTCGCAACACATAAACTTCCCTGCAAGTGTAAGATCGTGTCCAAGGCCGATCTGGAAGGCGGTGCTGCAAATGAAAACTAATAAATATACAGCTGAGCTGACAACCAAGACCGATGCGGAACTGGCACAGGCTTTGACAGATGCCAAGAAGGAACTCTTCAACCTGAGATTCCAGAACGCTACTAACCAGCTTGACAATACAGCAAGAATTAAGGAAGTCAGAAGAAACATAGCAAGAATTCAGACGATCATCACTCAGAAAGCTAAAGAAGCTTAATTCGTATTGTCGCGGAAAGGAGATATACAGTGGAAAGGAATTTAAGAAAGACCCGTACCGGCAAGGTTACCAGTAATAAAATGGATAAGACCATTGTTGTTGCCATCGAGGATCATGTTAAGCATCCCCTTTACAACAAGATCGTAAAGAGGACCTACAAGCTCAAAGCTCATGACGAGAACAATGAATGTAACATAGGTGATACCGTTAAGGTTATGGAGACAAGACCTCTGTCCAAGGATAAGAGATGGAGACTTGTTGAGATCGTAGAGAGAGCAAAGTAAGGAGATTAATCATGATTCAACAGGAAAGCAGACTGAAGGTCGCTGATAACACCGGTGCCAAAGAGCTTCTCTGCATCAGAGTTATGGGCGGTTCCACCAGAAGATATGCAAACATCGGTGATATAATCGTTGCTACCGTTAAGGACGCTACCCCCGGTGGTGTTGTGAAGAAGGGCGAGGTTGTCAAGGCAGTCGTTGTACGTACCGTTAAGGGCGCACACCGCAAGGACGGTTCTTACATCAAGTTTGATGAGAATGCTGCCGTTATCATCAGAGACGACAAGACTCCCAGAGGTACACGTATTTTTGGACCCGTAGCAAGAGAGCTTCGTGACAAGCAGTTCATGAAGATCGTTTCTCTGGCTCCCGAAGTATTATAAGGAGGACTTGTAATGGCAACTTGTAAGATTAAAAAGGGTGATACCGTAAAGGTTATCGCCGGAAAAGATAAAGACAGAGAAGGCAAGGTTATCTCTGTTGATCCTGCAAAGGGCAAGGTAGTCGTTGAGGGTATCAATATGATGACCAAGCACGAGAAACCCTCCGCAGCCAACGCTAACGGCGGTATCGTACAGAAAGAGGCACCCCTTGATATTTCCAACGTGATGTACATGCACAAGGGCAAGGCAACCAGAGTAGGCTTCGAAGTTAAGGATGGCAAGAAAGTCCGCATCGCTAAGTCTACCGGGGATGTCATTGATTAACAGGGGAGGAGCGAAAATTGAGCAGCAGACTTAAAGAAACATATACGAAAGAGATCATGGACGCCATGACAAGCAAGTTCGGCTACAAGAACGTTATGCAGGTTCCGAAGCTGGACAAGATCGTTGTCAACATGGGCGTCGGTGAAGCAAAAGACAATGCGAAGGTCCTTGAAGGTGCCGTAGCAGATATGGAAACGATCACAGGACAGAAGGCAGTCATTACGCGTGCCAAGAACTCCATCGCAAACTTCAAGATCAGAGAGGGTATGGCTATCGGCTGCAAGACCACTCTCCGTGGAGACAAGATGTATGAGTTCCTTGATCGCCTCGTTAACCTGGCACTGCCCCGTGTACGTGACTTCAGAGGTGTAGATCCTAACTCATTTGACGGCAGAGGCAATTACGCTCTGGGTATCAAGGAGCAGTTGATCTTCCCTGAGATCGAGTATGACAAGGTTGACAAGGTCAGAGGTATGGATATCATCATCGTAACCACTGCACACACAGACGAAGAGGCCAGAGAGCTTCTCAGACTCTTCGGTATGCCGTTTGCCAGATAAGGAGGAATCGTATTCATGGCTAAGACATCTATGAAGGTTAAGCAGCAGCGCAAGCCTAAGTTTTCTACCAGAGAGTACACCCGCTGCAGGATTTGCGGTCGTCCGCATTCAGTGTTAAGAAAGTACGGAATCTGCAGAGTTTGCTTCCGTGAACTGGCTTACAAGGGACAGATCCCCGGCGTTAAGAAGGCCAGTTGGTAATTCAGGAAAGAATAAGAGTAAGGAGGCAAAATCAAATGACAATGAGCGATCCTATTGCAGATATGCTTACCAGAATCCGTAATGCTAATACTGCAAAACACGATACAGTTGATATCCCTTCTTCCAAGATGAAGCAGGCTATCGCCGAGATTCTTCTCGAAGAGGGTTACATCAAGAAGTTTGAGCTGGTTGATGCCGGTTCATTCAAGAATATCCACATCACACTCAAGTATGGTGAGGACAAGAACGACAAGATCATAAGCGGTATCAAGAGAATCAGTAAGCCCGGCTTACGTGTATACGCAGGTAAGGACGAGCTTCCCAAGGTACTGGGCGGTCTTGGAATAGCTATCATATCTACCAACCAGGGCGTTATCACCGACAAGAAGGCAAGAGAGCTTCAGGTCGGCGGTGAAGTGCTTGCGTTTGTTTGGTGATCTTAAAGATTAGGAGGTACGGGCATGTCACGTATAGGAAGAATGCCAATCGCCATACCTGCAGGAGTAACTGTAGATGTGGCAGAAAATAACACAGTGACTGTAAAAGGTCCCAAAGGGGAGTTAAAGAGAACACTTCCCTCTGAGATGGAGATCAAGATGGAAGACGGTCAGCTGACCGTTGCACGTCCCAACGATCTCAAGAAGATGAAATCATTACATGGTCTTACCAGAACACTGATCAACAACATGATCGTTGGTGTTACTGATGGCTATGAGAAGAAATTGGAAGTAAACGGTGTAGGTTACAGAGCATCCAAGTCAGGAAAGACTCTGACACTGAACCTCGGTTACTCTCATCCTGTAGAGATGACTGATCCTGAAGGTATCGAGACCGTATGTGATGGTCAGAATATCATCATCGTCAAGGGCATCGACAAGGAAAAGGTTGGACAGTTCGCAGCAGAGATCAGAGATAAGAGAAGACCTGAACCTTATAAGGGCAAGGGTATCAAGTATGCTGATGAGACTATCCGTCGTAAAGCAGGTAAGGCTGGCAAGAAGTAATGCCGCATAGAAATTTAAGGAGAGTATAAAGATGGTCAGGAAAGAATCTAGACAAGAAGTACGTGCTAAGAAGCACAGAAGAATACGTAACCATTTAAGCGGCACAGCTGCAAGACCCAGACTGGCAGTATTCAGAAGTAACCAGCACATGTATGCTCAAATAATCGATGACGTTGCAGGTAACACACTCGTTTCCGCTTCAACTCTTGAGAAAGAGGTTAAGGCTAAACTGTCAAAGACCAATGATGTCGAGGCAGCAGCTTACCTCGGATCCGTGAT
>Ga0129306_1002480_pt1 | contig 16238 bp, 11 predicted proteins | sample P827metagenome_FD_94438 | JGI IMG/M metagenome (GOLD analysis project Ga0129306, IMG submission 94438) | Capybara group fecal microbial communities from Wisconsin, USA - P827 metagenome | ecosystem: Host-associated > Mammals > Digestive system > Large intestine > Fecal | place: USA: Wisconsin... | reverse complement strand
TCGTTCTGGTAGTTCTTATAGAGCGTCTGGGCTTCAGTGGTAAGGGCATCAACTTCTGCCTGCCACTGCTTCGACACCTGGTTCAACTGTTCATTAGCACGTTCGTAGGCGGGGATGTTCTTCAGGATATACTCCATATCCACTAAGGCGAACTTCTGGGCTGAAGCCGTTGTCCATCCAAAGATACCACAGAGGGCGCAGATAATCAGTTTCTTCATAATTGCTATATTTTACGTTATACGACTCTTTGACGTTTAAAGTGTTAAAAGGTTTAATTAGAACTCCTGTCCGAGAATGAAGTGGAAATTGCTGCCACCTCTCGACATCGCACCGCTCTGGTTGGTATAGACATTGTCAAAACCGTAGGCCCAGTCGATACCCATCAAACCCACCATGGGGAGGAAGATACGGACACCGATACCTGCTGAGCGCTTCATCTTGAACGGGTTGAAATCCTTGGCATCTGCCCAAGCGTTACCACCTTCGAGGAAGCCGAGGCCATAGATGGTCGTGTTACCCAGCATCAGCGGATAGCGGAGTTCGAGTGTGAAACGGTCGTAGGCATAGGAGTTGTAAGAGGAGATCTTGCCGCCCTTCATCATCGTCTCGTAGGCTGAAGAGTAGGAGATGGCACCGTTCTCGTAACCGCGCAGACCGATGGTCTCTTCTGAATAGCCGTAGGAATAGCCGCTCATACCGTCACCACCGACGTAGAACGTCTCAAACGGTGAGCGCTTATTGCTGTTGTAGGCACCCAGCAGGCCGAACTCCACACGGGTCATGAGCACCAGGCACTTCTGACCTCCGGTGAGGGCGGTGAAGGTGCGGGTCTTGAACTTCCACTTGTGGTACTCGATCCAGCGGTACATATCCTGCAGCTCATCTTCGTAGGAGGCCGAGTTGGCGTTCTGGGCCAGATTGGCATAGTCCTTGCCGTCGAAGGCTGACCAAGGCGGCGTGAGGGTTGCCGACAGGAGGAACTCAGAACCGCGGCGTGGGTACAGTTGGTTGTCAGTAGAGGTACGTGCCAATGTCAGACCGAGGTTGATATTGTTACAATTACCGTTATGGATGTAGAAATAACTCCAGTCGCGCAGCATATAACGGGTATAACCAAGGGTAGCGGAGAACTGGAAGTAGTCATCGGGCCAGCGCAGGCGCTTACCCCATCCGATGCTGGCACCGAAGACGGTCATCGTCTTGTCGTCGTCAAGCATCGAGTCGTAATTATAGTAGTAGTTGTTGTACGTGCCGTAGCCGTAACTATACATCGCATAGTTGTTATAGAACGAGTTGTTACGGTAGTAACTCGAGATATCCGATTGGTGGGAGTAGTAGGCACCGATGTTGAAACTGTTTGGACGCTTGCCGCCAAACCAGTTTGTGCCGTAGCTCGCACTCAGAGAACTGTAATATGAACCGTTCGTCTGGAAGCTGAAGGCGAGTTGCTCACCGTCACCATAGGGCAGGATACCGCGATGCAGCTTGTTCTTGCCGAAGAGGTTACGGATAGAGAAATTGTTGAATTTGATGCCGATCTTTCCAATAATACCCGTCTGTCCCCAACCCAGCGAGAACTCCAACTGGTCGTTGGATTTCTGCTCGAGTTGCCAGTCGATATCCACAGTACCGTCCTCGTAGTTGGGCTTGATATCAGGCACTACTTTCTCCGGGTCGAAGAATCCCATCGAGGCAATGTCGCGCTGGGAGCGCTGCAGGGCCTCCTTGTTGAACAGGTCACCAGGTTTTGTGTGGAGTTCACGGCGTACCACCTCCTCATAGAGACGGTCGTTACCGTAGATGCGGATATGATTCAGGTGGGCTTGCGGACCCTCTGTGACGCGCATCTCCAGATCGATGGAGTCGCCGACGATGTTCACCTCCACGGGGTCGATGTTAGAGAACACATAGCCATTGTTGTAATAGTAGTTGCCTGCGGCATCCTCATCTTCCTTCAAGCGCTTGTTGATGTGCTTTTGGTTATAGATGTCGCCAGACTTCATACCCAGTACGGCATTCAGATAGTCGGTGGTCACCACGGTGTTGCCCACCCAGGTGATATTGCGAATGAAATACTTGTCGCCCTCATCGACTTTTACATAGATGTTCACATGCTTGTCATCGAAATTGCTGATAGAGTCTTCGATAATGGTAGCATCACGGAAACCTAACTCGTTGTACTTCTCGATCAGTGCCTGCTTGGCTTCCTTATAGCGTTCGTCGGTAAACTTCTTGGCTTTGAAGATATTGTTGAATTTGCCGGCCTCATGGATCTTGCCGAAGGCACCCTTGCTGATCATCGAACCCTTAATCTTGCTGTCCTTCAGTTTGTCGTTGCCTTCAAATATAAGATGGCGAACCTTCATTTTGGCTTTCTTGTCGATGTTCACATCCAGAATAATCTGTCCAGGGTGGTTGGGATCGTCAATCTGGGTGATGTCAATCTCAGCATTCTTATAACCTTTCTCGTCAAAGTATCTCTTAGCCAGGATTTGGGCACGGTCGATAACGTTACGCGTCAGACTCATGCCCTTCACCATGCCGAGTTTCGTCTCCATATCCTCACGCTCAGCCTTCTTGATACCGTGATAGACGATGTTGCTGATGCGGGGACGTAAGCCCAGATGGATGCAGAGGTAGATCTTGGAACCGACGATGGAATCGGCGGTGATGCTCACCTTCGAGAACAGACCGTTGCGCCAATAACGCTTCACGGCCTCGGTGATCTGGGAACCTGGGATATCTACCATCTGGCCCACCGTTAGTCCGGAAAGGCCTGTAAGCACATAGTCTTCATAGCCATCCACGCCTTCTACGGCAATCCCGGCAATCTCACAGGTACGGGGCGTACCGGCATACGAGATGTCTGGGTTGATGATCTTGTCTTGAGCAGAAGCGATTAAAGGTAAAAAGATAAACAGGTAAAAAGGTAAAACCTTTCTTACCGTTGCCTTCACCTTATTTATAATATAATTATATAACACTTTACTATCTTACTTTCTTACCTTTTTACTCTTTTACCTTTTCTTCGGCCTCTACCTGGGCTTCGGTCTTTCCGAAACGGCGCTGACGGCTCTGATAACTGTAGATGGCCTTGTAGAGTTCTTCTTCGTTGAAATCAGGCCAGTAGGTATCGCAGAAATACAGTTCCGAATAGGCGATCTGCCAGAGCAGATAGTTCGAGATGCGGATCTCTCCACCCGTGCGGATCAGCAGGTCGGGATCTGGCATAAAATTCGTCCAGAGGTGATCGTTGATAGTTTGTTCGGTGACGTCTTCTGGGTTGAGTTTGCCCTGCTTTACTTCCTCGGCAATCAAGCGCGTAGCGCGTGTCAGTTCCAATTTCGACGAGTAACTCATGGCAACCACCATCGTCATTCCGTCATTTTTGGCCGTCAGGTCTTCCATATAGTGAATCTTCTTCTGTACACCTTCGGGCAACCTTTCGATGTCGCCCACCATCTGGAACTTCACGTTGTTGTCGGTAAAGAGTTCCATTTCAATGAAACTAAGCACCAGTCCCATCAGTGCCTCTATCTCGTAGGCGGGACGGTTCCAGTTCTCAGTGGAAAAGGTGTAGAGAGTCAGGTACTTGATGCCCAGTCGCGCACATTCTGCTGTGATTTTCTTCACTGTGTCCAGTCCGGCTTTATGACCGAAGGTGCGGTCTAATCCACGCTCGTTGGCCCAGCGCCCGTTGCCGTCCATGATGATGGCAATGTGCTGAGGAATACGGCTCATGTCCAATAGTTCTTTCATATAATCAGTCTCTGTCGTTATTACACGTTTTGCATTTCGCCCACAGGTCGTAAGAGAGTCCCACCTGGAATACGCTGTAGCAGTCGGTATTCTTGAAGAGTCCGCTACTCTTGATCCCGTAAACGTCTTCCCTGCCGTCGAGGTTGTCGCTGGGCGTGAAGCGTATCACCCATTCGGCCGTGAGGTTCAGTCGTTGGGCTATTTTCCATTTGATGCCGGCTCCGATGGGCAGGTTCATCGTGATACCGCTGTTGTCACCACTATGATGGGTCAGTCCCAAACCGAGGGTGATGAATGGCACCAGCCGTCGCGCCCCCCTGTATTCCTGCCCCGTGCCATATGCCCAGAAGTTGTACTCATACCGAAGATCGGCCTCGGTTATTTGGTTGTTAAACTCGTAGTGCTCTACTATCGGAGACCAGGTGTCCGCATCGTCGGTAGAACCCTTGATCTTTCCTGTTCCGATGTTTAGTGCCAGTGCCATTCTGGGGTTCAGACGGTATTTGGCCGTTATTGCGCCCCAAGGTTGCATCCCTTTCAGGATATTGCCGTTGAAGTCGCCTGTGTAGGCAATCAAACCGGCTCCGGCTCCTACTTCTATCCTGTATTCTGGCTCATCTTGTGCCATGACATAAGGAGTGGGAAGAAGAAATGCTGTCAGCAGCAACCCTCTTATCATTCTACCAAAACCCCTCGCCATACTTCGTTGGTGTCTTTGTCTTTGAACCAGAGGGCACCCTCGTTATCAGTGACAGCCTCCACGTGCTGGAAGCGTGTGTCACCTCCGTCAGGCAGCGTGAACTGGTCTGACGTATGCCATGTGATACCACCGTCCTGACTGACACGGATTGTATTGGCACTGATGGCCATCACCTTGTCGTGAAAATATACGAGGCTGAGGCTGGGAGTGGCAGGCAGATAGTATCTGTTATATTCTTCGTAGGGCAGATAGACCCATTTACTGGACTGACTGCCCTCACCGTATTCTGCGATTTTACGCCAGACAACACTGATGACCTCTCCCTCCTCGATAATACCGGCAAGCAACTGGTAGTCTGTCTCTTCGTTGGGAGCGAAAGGATAGGAAACGAAAGCGATATCCTGTTTCGGCAGTAGTGATATGTCATCATCAAGGTTGTCGGGCGTCCATGTGGTACCCTCATCTTTTGTTACCATGATTTTGCCATCTTGACTGAAGGCATAGGCCTCTTTCGTACCAGTACCTATGAAAGACTTCAGACCGGCATCGGTCACTATCTTCTCCCATTTTTCTTTTTCCGTATTAACGGGATACGACTCTGCTGTCATCTTTTCCCAAAGGATCGTCCCGGTTTCCACCTGATGCTGGTTGAGCGTTACCTCATAAGTGCGGTATTTCTCCAGCGTGTTGTTATACACGCGGATCTCCCTTGGCTGGCTGAAGTCGATGGAGTCAGAACTGGAATAGTTGTATAGCGTATCGCTATTAACACTCTTGATAACGATGCTGCCGCTATAGGAACTGCTGCTGATTGTGGCCAGTACATGCTTCAAATCACAGTCCTTGGGCAGAGAGTCGGTATTGTAAATTTTATACAGGGTCTGGTCAATGGTAAAAGTGGGCTTAGTGGTCAGGGCCTCCTTATAGATGGTGTCATTACCAGTCTTCTTGGAAGTTGTATGGATATACCTGTTGGCGGCCGACAGACTGAACCCGGTGATAGCCATATCGTCATAGGTGGTCACCTCGTAATTGTTGTCAGAGCCTAAGCATGAACTGTATAGGAGCACGCTCATCAGTGTGATACAGAGTGCAAAAATATGTCTTTTCATTGAAAGAGAATTCTTTTTCTTCACAATTTGGTTGCAAATTTACGCACAATTCCGCAAATTTGAGCCATTTTCACCTTATAATTAAAGAAAATATGATATAATTTGACCGATTTTAAGTTAGTTTAGTGTTTTTGTGTAAAAAAGAGTGCGGTATGAATCACTCACCCCGCACTCCTTCTCAACGTACATTGGTATGCATCAGTGTTACGATACTTAATACCGTCACTACAGACACGGCTACCAACATCACCGTTGTTTGAAAATCTAATAACATAATCTTTACCTTAAAAACTACTAACCTAATGAATAAGAATATAATCTCACGATTACGTAGTGCAAAGGTACAAAGGTTATCATGTTTAACCAATAAATAGGGGCGATTTCCGAAGAAACCGCCCCTTATTTTGATGTAGGTCAAAAAGCGTTTTTAGAGCTTCGGGCCTGCAAACTTTTCCCTGCGTAGGGCGAAGTTGCTTTCGGTCCTCGCTTTACAGTTTCGGACCTGCAGCGACCAGAGCCTTACCAGCCTCGTTGCCCTCGTACTTCTTGAAGTTCTTGATGAAGCGGGCTGCCAGATCCTCTGCTTTCTTGTTCCACTCAGCGGCGTCAGCGTAGGTGTCACGAGGATCGAGGATAGCGGGGTTCACGTTGGGCAGGGCTGTGGGCACCTCGAAGTCGAAGTAAGGGATCTTCTTGGTCTCGGCCTTCAGGATAGCGCCATCCAGAATAGCGTCGATGATACCACGCGTATCGGGGATAGAGATACGCTTGCCGGTACCGTTCCAACCAGTGTTCACGAGGTAAGCCTTGGCACCGCTCTTCTCCATGCGCTTCACGAGTTCCTCAGCATACTTGGTGGGATGCAACTCCAAGAATGCCTGGCCGAAGCAAGCACTGAAAGTTGGAGTGGGCTCAGTGATACCACGCTCTGTACCAGCCAACTTGGCTGTGAAACCAGAGAGGAAGTAGTACTTCGTCTGCTCCGGAGTCAGGATAGATACGGGAGGCAGTACGCCGAATGCGTCAGCAGAGAGGAAGATCACGTTCTTAGCCTCAGGACCGGCGCTCTTCTTGTTCACCTTCTGGGCGATCTTCTCGATGTGGTTGATAGGATAGCTGACACGGGTGTTCTCGGTCACGCTCTTGTCGGCGAAGTCGATCTTACCGGCAGCGTCAACGGTGACGTTCTCCAGCAGGGCATCGCGCTTGATGGCACCATAGATGTCAGGCTCGTTCTCCTTGGAGAGGTTGATGACCTTGGCATAGCAGCCACCCTCGAAGTTGAACACACCCTCGTCGTCCCATCCGTGCTCGTCGTCACCGATCAGCAGACGCTTCGGATCGGTTGACAGCGTGGTCTTACCGGTACCGGACAGACCGAAGAAGATAGCGGTGTTCTTACCCTCCATATCGGTGTTGGCAGAGCAGTGCATGGAAGCGATACCCTGCAGGGGCAGATAATAGTTCATCATTGAGAACATACCCTTCTTCATCTCACCACCGTACCAGGTGTTGATGATGCACTGCTCACGAGTAGTAGTATTGAAAGCTACACATGTCTCTGAGTTCAGACCCAGTTCCTTGTAGTTCTCAACCTTAGCCTTAGAAGCGTTATAGATCACGAAGTTGGGCTCGAAGCTCTCCAACTCCTCAGCGGTAGGCTGGATGAACATATTCTTCACAAAATGAGCCTGCCAAGCAACCTCCACGATGAAGCGAACGCGCAGACGGGTAGCCTCGTTGGCACCACAGAAAGCATCCATCACATACAGGTTCTTGTTGCAGAGCTCCTTGATGGCGATTTCCTTAACCTTTGCCCAAACCTCCTCACTCATGGGGTGGTTGTCATTCTTATATTCCTCAGATGTCCACCATACCTTGTCCTGGCTCTGTGCATCCTTCACGATATACTTGTCCTTAGGTGAACGACCGGTGTAGATACCAGTCATAACGTTGACGGCGTTGAGCTCGGTGTTTACGCCCTTGTCGAAACCCTCGAGACCAGCCTTTGTCTCCTCCTCATAGAGGTACTCATACGATGGATTGTGAGCAATCACGGTAGAACCGGTGATGCCATACTGAGTCAAATCTAACTTTGCCATATTACTAAACTTGTTTTAATTGTGAATATTATCCTTGTTATCGTTTTCTTTTTCTCGCTGCGGCCTGTCCTCGCCGCGCATTTCTCAAATGCGCTGCAAAGTTACTAATTATTTGCGGATTGACAAGTGGGAATTAGCAATTTTTTGCGCGCACACAAACCTTTTTAGGTTAAAGAATTTAAAAACGATTGTCGGAGTGGCGCTTTTGCCACTCCGACATATCAAATATTCTCGACCTGGGACTGACCCCATGTCGCCCGACAAGTTTGGAGACGGTTTCCCGTTATTGTCGCTCCATCGGGAGTCTGTCGCAAGAAAGTCAGTCATTTCTTCCTGAATTCTTTGCATATCAGATGGATCAGCCGTACCTTTGCAGCCGAAATCAAGAATAAAAAGAATGAATAAGGTAATCAGACATATCAGAATCGCTGTGCTGCTGGGAGCGTTGCTTAGCCTCTGTTCGTGTGCAGATGTCGCAAGCATCATCATCGAAGACACCTTGCAGGATGCCCTGGCATGTAGCCAGACACATAATCGCACGAAAGGAAACCATGCCTCCGACAAGCAGAAGGCCAAGATGGCCGAACAGCTTAAACAGTCAGGCAAGTGCCCCACCTGCCGTGGTATGGGCAGGACGCCCGACGGCCTCTACATCTGCACCACCTGCCAAGGCTCTGGCAAATATAAATAAGCAGGAAATAAACCAATAAAATTAGCCGAAAGTTGGGGCTTTCGGCTAATTTTTGTTTACTGGGGACAGACCCCTCTGCGGAGTCGGAGACATCCGCATTTGGGTCAGTCCCAGACCAGTCCCGGAGTTAATCCCAGGATTTAGCCCAGATTATTTGAGGATGACCTTCTTGGTGACGGTCTGGCCGTTCTGGTAGGTGACGGCCTTGATGAAGAGACCGTTGGACGGGTTGGTCACCTCACGGCCGGTGAGGTCGTAATAGACGGTCTTGGCCACCTGGAGGTCGGCACCGAGGGGCTTGACGGAGGTGACGGAGACACTGGTCTCGCCAGCCACGACCGAGGTCACGTTCTCAACCACACAGTTGGTGGGATCTTTACTGTCGTAACTGGATACGAAGGCCAGCACCTTCAGGTCTTCGGTCTTCCATGACGGGTCGATCTTGAAGGTGTAGGTATAGGAGGCAAAATTCTCATACCAGTCGAGTACGCTACCCCATGTCTCGTTGACGGCGCGCAGCACGTGCTGGTGGACATATTTGCCACTGGCGCCGCTCTGATTGATAGCGTCAATGTTGTCTTCCGTCAGGAAGAGGGTGATGCGGGCGGGTGTGTCGCAGAAGTTCCAGCCGCGCTGACAGTTGATCGAGATATTGAGATCATCACCGTCAAAGGCTGTCCTCATGTCGATGCCGACATACGAGGGCTCGTCAAGACGTGCCTCCACGTATTCCTTATAATAGCCACGGCTGACCACGGGTGTCACATCGTCCCATGCGAAGCGGTCGTACATGAAGGCGGGTGCATAGGTACCGTCATCGTAGAACCAGGTGTAATCATTGTCTGCATCGATGGTCAGCCAGTCGGTATAATATCCTGCGTGGTGGCAGGCGACGGCCGTGCGCTGGGCCAGGTCAGGATAGGTTATCATGAATTCATGCAGGCCAGCGGCAGCATCTGGACAATAGACACATTTCTCCGTGGTGAACTCCTCGATGAGCACGTTGCGGGGCCATGTCGTCAGGTCGGCGACGGTCGTCACGTCGCCAGTGGCGGTGTTGTTGGTGGCGGTGTTGTCGTTGCCGTTCACCTTGGTGATGGTCAGTGTCTTGGTGACTGTTCCCTCTGTTTCATCGGCCTCGAAGGGGATCTTCACCTTGGCGGTGACTGCATAGGGGATGGCCTCGGTATCTATCGTCTTCTCTCTCGTCGTGACACCGTTGGAGGTAATGGTGAAGGAGATGCTGGTGATGGGATCCTTGCCACTGTTGGTGATCTTCACGGGTACATCCACGGTCTGTCCGAGGCCGACGACGGCTGGTCCGAAGTTCTCGGCAGTGGCCAGGTTGTTGGGGTAGGTACCGCCATCGAGCAGCAGCTGCATGACAAGGGCGCCATAGCCCGCTACTTCTTCCCAATCAAAACTGGTCGCTGAGACATACATGGAGTGATCTACGTAGTTGCCTCCGAAGGGGATACAGTATTCCACATCCTTGATGGTGAAGGAATAGCCCACGTAGATGGCCTGGTTGTTCACCTCGAAGGGTGTGGTGAGTTCGATGTCGTTGAATTCGTTGGACAACGATGCCACATCGACGCTCTGCACATAGTCGGCAGCATCGGCTGAGGAGGGCAGGGTCTTGGAGATCCAGACCTTCATCATGCTGACGTTCGACGCTGTAGTAACGTAGATACGCATGGCCTTGATCGAACTGGATCCTACGAAATTGTGGTTCTCCGGAATGAAGATGGCGCAGTTGAAGGTTTCGGCATCACCTGTTCCCAGACCTCCAACATCTCCACCAGTGTAATAGCCCCACCACATCTGGGTGTCGGTGGGCTCCAGTGCTTTTGCACACACAGTTGTCATGAGGACAACAGCCAAAAGTAATAGTTTTTTCATAAGTGAAATGGTTTTAAAAGTGTTATTAATGTGAATGATCTCTTAGCGGAATGACTTCTTACGGGTCTTGCTGGAGCCGTCCTGATAGACGGTCTTCTGCAGATAGACGCCGTGCTTGGGATGGCTGGTCTTCTGGCCCGTGAGGTCGTAGTAGGTGACGGAGACGACCTTGTTGGCGGCCGTCGTGCAGAGACCGGTCATGCTGAAGTTGAAGTCGAGGGTGATGGTTGGACCATACTGGTCGATGCTCCATTTCTGGGTGAGGGCGTCCTGTTTGTAGGTCACCAGCTGGTAGGTGACGACACATCTGCCCTCTTCCACGGGCGACCACTCGGTCTGCATGTTCTTCAGCTCCTCACCAGCGAGGGGGCCGCTTTGGGTCTCGAAGGTGCCCGTCTTATCCTGAGCCACACAGTTCTCGGGGAAGCAGGTCTGGAAGAGACCGTTGTCGATGGTCTGGATGGTGTAGATGCCGCCGATCTGCACCTCCTCTGTCGTCTGGTTCTTGACATAGAGTTTGGTGGGCATCTGGATAGTCCCGAATACGTCCATCTCGTATTCCGTGAAGTTGATGGTGGTGCCATCTTCAATGAGGTTGCCGTCCTTATCGGCAAACTGTACGGGGAATGTGGTCTGGGACTGTATGCCCAGTGTCGTGACAAGTCCCTAGAATAGTGTAAAGAGTTTCTTCATAAGCAATGGTATTTTGTCTTGAATTTATCGTATCGGTGTCTTGGTGGCCTGGAGCACACCGCTGTCGTTATAGACGAAGGCGACGATGCTGAGGTTCCTGATGTTCCAGCCGGCGTCAACGGCCTGGGTGTATTCCCTGTGTCTGCTCTCGCCCTCGCGGATGGTGATGTCCTCGCCCCATGTGCCGTTGACGGCCTGTCTGAACACATGGTTGTGCACATAGCCGGCATTGGCGGAGCCGTCGGGCATCAGCTGCACGGCGGTGATGCCATCCTCCAGCACCCACACTTGCAGCTTGCCGTTGATGGTGCCGTCAGTGGCCGTTGCCGTGATGCCGATGTGGAGGGTATGGCTGCCCTCTGCCGTGGCCGAGGCCGTCAGCGTGAGTGGGGCGGACTTGGCCAGTTCCTCCTTCACGGCGGCTGCCCACTCGGGATAGTTGATAGGTGCATGGCGGTTCACCAGTCCGACGGGCTGATACTCCAGGTTCCAGTGGTTATAGTATTCGTCGCCCGTCTCCGTCGCCAGTCCGAGGGTCGTGGCGTTGCCCTTGAAGCCCAGCGGTCCGCCGTGGATGCCGACGGCAATGACGGCCGTGTCGCCGTAGGTCTCCACCAGCTGGTCGATGATCTCCGTGCCCTTCGGACAGTTCACGCACTGCTGACCGGTGAAGTCCTCCAACAGCACCGCCCGTCGGCTCGTCACCGGCTTCTCGTAGATCAACCGGTCCTCGCGGTCGATATGATCGCAGGCGGCCAGCAGCAGTGTCAGGAGGCAAATCGTGATGTATCTCATCTCAGAAGTTATAATTATATGAAACGGTGAAGCCTGTCGTGGCGGGGATCCATCGGCACACGCCACCTGAGCAGTTATAGCCGGCACGGGTACGGCCGTAGCCCGCCTGTATCCGGTGCTGGCCGATGTTACAGGTGACCAGGCCCTGGTAGTAGTGGATATGGGTCTCGCCGACGTTATACATATCGGCAACGGTGATCATCCAGTGGGGCACCAGCGACAACTCCAACAGGCCGTAGGCCCAGTCGCCCTGATCGTCCTTCGTCGTCAGGTACTGCACCTCAGCGCGCAGGGTGGTCTTGGGCGAGAACTGGTACTTGCCGTCGGCAATGAAGATGTCGGAGTGGATCATCCCGCCTTCACCCTCGACGACGGTCTTGTTGTAGCGTTGGTTCATATACATCAGACTGAGCTTGAAGTCCTTCGACAGCTTGCGGGTCACGGTGATGTCCAGATCCTGGTAGTAGGTGTCGTCGCCCCATTTGAAGAAGGACGACGAGTAGCCGTCGGTGATGGCCAGCGGGTCGCCGGTCGTGTCGTAGAACTGACGGTCGATGGCGCGGACATAGGAGTAGTTCACCTTGATGTTCATGCCGTACTTGCCGCCGAGGGGTGTTTTGCGCTTGAAGTTATAGCCCAGTTCGGCTTGATAGGCCCATTCGCCGTCGGCCACCTGTGTGGCGTAGGGGTAGAGGGCGGCCAGGGCATAGGTATGGTCCTGTGTGAACGCCGGCAGGTGGTTGATAGCTGAGGAGATGCCGATGGCCTTCGACACATCGTTGGTGCTCTTGAACGACATGTTCTCGCTGCGCTTGGCCTGTAGCAGCACACTCAGGCCCTTCTTCGAGTAGGAGCCCGAAAGCATGGCGGCAGAGCCGTTGCGGAAGATGTAGTTGTTGGCAAACGAGGGGTCGGCACCCTTCTGTGCATATTCCGCGAGGATGCTCCAGGGACCGCTGTTCAGACTGACGCGTACGTCCCAGGCGTTGACGAACTTCGGGAAGTGGACGCGGTAGGCGGGCAGGACATAGACATGCTCGTCGCTGTCCTCGTATTTGTTCACCCATGAGAAGCCCGTCATCAGCCGTGTCTGGTGCTTCTGCAGGGCGGGGAGGAAGGCGTCGAGGTCGATCTCCGCGTCGGCTCCGCTGACCAGCGACTTGTTCCACGACCAGTAGCGGCGCTGTTTGCCGGAGAGGACCTTCAGGGTGATGCCCTGTACGGGCTTGGCCAGGATGCGGCCGCCCAACAGGGAGTTGTCGATGCCTAAGGAGCGCTCCTCGTAGGTGCGCAGGATGAAGCCGGAGCCGAACTGCTCATAGAACGTGCCCGCCGTCAGCTCTACCTTACCCAGACGGCCCTTCACCCAGAAGTTGGGGACACCCCAGCCCTTGAAGTCGTTCTCGAAGCCCGGCAGCGGGTGCTCCAGATACTCCAGACGGGCCCCGGCATCCACATACCTGCTCTGCAGCATCAGGTCGGCATAGGTGTTGGTGAGGAAGTCACCGGTCTTCTCCGCACCCGTCTTGTCATCGTTCTGCGGGATGAGCATGTCGCTTTGGACGCTGCCCGAGAGTGCGATGCCCTGCTGCTCCTGGGCGGAGGCCGTCAGACAGCACCAGGTGAGGAGATATAGTAACCGTTGTCTCATTCCTTGACGAGTTCCAGTACCTTGTCGATCAGTTCCGACTCACAGCCGTCGGTATAGCCGTTATGTTTATAGACGATCTTTCCCTCCCCGTCGCAGACCAGCACGAAGGGGATCATCTGGATGCCTAAGGCCCGTTTCAGGTCACCGTTGGGATCCAGCAGGATGTCGTACTCCCAGCCGTGGTTATCCACCAACGGCTTCACCTTGTTGATGTTCTGCGCCTGGTCGATGCTGATGGCGAAGAGCTTGACGCCCGTCTCCTGTTGCCAGTCCTCATAGACCTCGCTGATGGCGTCCAGTTCGCGGTTGCAGGGCTTGCACCAGGTGGCGAAGAAGTCGATGATGAATGGTTTGCCGTTGTTCCTCAGGGTGTCGGTACGCACGTTGTCACCGTCGATCGTCCTCAGCGTGACGGCCGGCAGCTGTGCATGGATATGACCCATGCATACGAAAAGCAACACAATCAATGTAGTCAATAGTTTCTTCATATCTTTATATGATTTGAGTGCAAAGATACGAAATAATCCCGAAGGTGCAAAACTTTCGGGATTATTTTTTTATCGACACGTCCCAGGCTATCCCTGAGAAATACCGTTACTCGCTTAGCAATGGTCAGTCTTTCTTCAGGACCTTGAGCTTCGCTCGAGCTCGTTCACGTTCGGAAGAGTTCGAGCGAGCTCGACTCTTCGCTCACTTAATCATGACCTTCTTGCCATTGACGATATAGATACCCTTTGGCAGACCGTTGAGCGAAGTCACCTGATGACGTACCTTGCGGCCGCTGAGGTCATAGACATCGAACGGCGCTGTGTCAGGAGCCTCATCGATGGCCTTGACGCCTGTCGTCTCGTCGTTATCGCCCTCCAGCGAACGAGTGGTCGAGCTGCCGGTGACTGTCACTGTGCAGGTGGTACTCAGCCCTGTCACCTCTGAGGTACAGGTGATGGTGGCCGTACCGGCACTCACGCCCTTCACCTTACCGGCACTCGTCACCGTGGCAACTGTCTTGTCCGAGCTCGTCCAGGTCACACTCTGGTTAACTTTAGAAGGATAGACCTTGGCGGTCAGCGTCACCGTCTTGCCCTTCGCGACACTCACCTTGGTCTGGTCGAGCTTCACATAGCCGACAGTCACCAAGCAGGTGGTGCTCAAACCCGTGGCAACGGAGGTACAGGTGATGAAAGTTGTGCCAGCCTTGACACCCTTCACCTTACCGGCACTCGTCACCGTGGCGACGCTCGTGTTCGAGCTCTTCCAGGTCACGCTCTTGTCCGTCAGTTTAGAGGGATAGATCGTAGGCGTCAGCGTCAGTGTCTTACCCTTCTCAACGGTTACCTCTGTCTTGTCGAGTTTGACGTAGCCGACGGTCACCGTGCAGGTGGCTTTCTGGCCCGTGGCCTTGGAGGTGCAGGTGATGGTGACAATGCCGGCCTTCACGCCCGACACCTTGCCCTTGCTCGTCACTGTGGCAATCTTCGTATCAGAACTCTCCCATGTCACACTCCTGTCAGACAAGGATGAGGGATAGACCGTGGCCGTCAGTGCCACCGTGCTGCCCTTCTCCACGACAGCCTCTGTCTTGTCGAGTTTGACGTAGCCGACGGTGACCTTACAAGTGCCCTTCAGCCCCGTAGCGTTAGACGTACAGGTGATGGTGGCCGTGCCGGCCTTCATGGCGATGACCTCGCCGTCGCTTGTCACCTTGGCTATCTTGGTATTCGAACTCTTCCACGTGACGCTCTTGTCGGTCAGCGCATCGGGATAGACCGTGGGCGTCAGCGTTATCGTCGAGTATTTCTCAAGGATGACCTCCGTCTGGTCGAGTTTCACCTCGCCCACCGTCACTGTGCAGGTGGCCTTCAGACCCGTCACATTCGAGGTACAGGTGATGGTGGCCGTGCCGCTCTTCTTACCCGTCACCACGCCGTCGGCCGAGACCGTGGCGACAGATGTCTTCGAACTCTTCCAGGTCACGCTCTTGTCTGTCAGTTTAGAGGGATAGACGGTGGCCTTCAGTGTCAGCGTCTTGCCCTTCTGGAGGTTTGCCTCCGTCTGATCGAGTTTGACATAGCCGACAGTCACCTTACAGGTGGCTTTCTGTCCCGTCGCATTCGCGGTACAGGTGATAGTGGCCGTGCCGGCCTTCACGCCTGTCACCTTACCCTTGGTCGATACCGTGGCGACGGACGGGGCCGAACTCTTCCACGTCACGCCCTGGTCTGCCAACGCCGCGGGAACGATCGTGGCCGTCAGCGTCAGCGTCTTGCCCTTCTCAATGGTGGCCTTGGTCTTGCTGAGCGTAACCCCGGAACTGCCTTCAACGATATTGGCGATACTGTTCCAGCCCTCAGCATCCTGGTATTTGCTCATAGTGCCCGCAGGAACATAAAGAGTCGCATCCTCGGCAATATAGTCGAAAACGTTATAAATATCATACGGCTCCGTTATCTCAGAAACGACGCTCTTTAGTTGGCTACAGTAATAAAAAGCTGAGGGTCCAATGTCGGTCACGCTGTTGGGGATGGTGACAGAGGTCAGATCAGGGCAGTTCGAGAAAGCACCAGAACCGATTTCCGTCACACTGCTGGGAATAGTCATGGAGGTTATGCCGGCACAATTACGAAAAGCACCTGCCCCAATCATAGTCACCGTGTTTGGAATCACCGTGTTCCTGCAACTGCATAAGAGGGTGTTTGATGATGTCTCTATAATCGCGTTGCAGTTGTCACGGGAATCGTACACCGTATTACCCTCCTCTACTGTGATGGAGGTTAAGCCCGAACAGTCGAGGAAAGCATCAGATTGGATTTCTGTCACACTGCTGGTAATAGTC
>Ga0129306_1002479_pt1 | contig 16242 bp, 21 predicted proteins | sample P827metagenome_FD_94438 | JGI IMG/M metagenome (GOLD analysis project Ga0129306, IMG submission 94438) | Capybara group fecal microbial communities from Wisconsin, USA - P827 metagenome | ecosystem: Host-associated > Mammals > Digestive system > Large intestine > Fecal | place: USA: Wisconsin... | reverse complement strand
GTATCTTAACTCAAAGATACAATAATTGTGAGGTTTTCGAATGTTATTTATTTCTTACATTTGTTACGGCGGGTCTTACCCACGCCCTAAAGGGCGTGAGCTTGCGACCGCCTATTTGTCAAGTCGAACCCAAGGTGCATGAGTATGACGGTGAGCGCGTGGCAGTATCCTTCCATGTCGCCGGTAATGTCTACCATGTTGACGAGAGGCTGTATGTTACGGATCTGACGGTCGAGCTCTTGGGCTTCCTCGAACGTCTGGTTACGTCCGGACGGGTTGTAAGGCTTCACCCGCCTGATGAAGAAATCGATTCGTCGGTTCCACTTACTTCCCTCGGATATGCACAGGTTCTTGAGATTCTGGTCTTCCGTGTAAAGCGAACCCAGCTCGATGGGCGAGTCGGTGATGATGACGTCCACCTTGCCTATGAGGCGGTTCATACGGCGAATCTGCTGCCCCGTAATGTAAGGTTGGTTGTTGGCCATGAACTCCTTGTCGCCTTCCCATGCGAGTTCCTTGGCAAACTCGGTCACGAGCTCCACGTTCACCTTCTGCAGCTTGAGGAAAGCGAAGAGGAACGCCGCGCCAGTGCTCTTACCGGCACCGGGACCGGCGAAAAGGTTCACGACGAGCGGACGCTTGGGCTTCTCGTCCTCTTTCGGCGGCGTTTCCATCGGCACGGTAGTAAGCAGACCGTCCTCGTTCAGAACGAGCTTCTTTTGGCCGAGGGTACCCATATCTTGCGGACCCAAGTGCTTCGCCATATCATCTAGCACCTCTTCAGCCTTCGTACGCTTCGGAACTATTGTAGACATACCGAGCTCCGGCGAGAACTTGATCTCGCACTTTTCAGGGTCGAGCAATATATTGCCGTCGTCGTCCTTCGTGCCCAACATGTCAAGCAAGTCAGCCGGTTGATAATCGCGCACACAATGCGTGATCGTACCCAGCATGCGATCGGTCGAGCCGCAATCAAACTTCACGCGAGAATAATCCCGGTTATTTATATTTTTCATCGATTCGGCGGCGGCTTCCATATCCAAGTTGATATTATGGACGACATTGTGGATGTTCGTCATCTCGTCCATTTCACGAGCAATTTCTTTTCCTTCATTTTCCATCATCTTCGTTTCTCCGCATGAAATATAGCAATCATTTCCGTTTGACGCAACCGGCCTTCTTGATCCGTTTTTTCTTCTTGACACTCTCGTACTCCATGCCCATCTTCATCATCGGCGACTCAGCAAGCGATATAGCTCCCTTCGTCTTGGTAGTCGTGAGCAGCGTGTACGCGGTAGGGTCAAGCCGTTCCTCGCCGAAATTCTCCAGTATCATCAGCTCGCGGAGGATCTCGCACATCCAGAACGCGTCGCATAGGTCGTTGTGCGGCGACTCGTACTGTTTCAGCTTTTCGAATATGTCGTCCGGGTACAGTTCCGGAAACGCCTTCCTAAAGGCCAAGCACATCGATATCTTGTCGGCGTCGCCGTCCCCGGTAGCGAACCGCTTGATCTGGCCGATTCCGAAGTTGATTATGCCGATACCCATATTGTAGGCAAGATAACGGATTCCGCCGCAGAACTCCGCTATCTGCAAGATGCTGCCGCTTCCAGTGTGCGCCTTCGATGTAGCGTAGTCTTCCATGCCAAGGAAAGCCACGTCATGCAAGCGTTTTCCAATGAGGTCATAGGTCATCCGCTGACGCTCGGGTATACACAAGGCCGCGTACTTGTCAGCAGGGCAGAGATACTGGATATGGACATTGCCCTCATCCACGGCGTATATCTTCGTAGTGGTGTAACCGTAGAACTGTATGCCCTTGACGGTGAGGTCGTCCGCCAAATCCATCACGACAATGCCGCTGGACTTGATGGACGGGTCAATCCCGGCTATCTTCATTTTGTCTCCACCTTGCTGCAATAGACATTCTGGTCCCAGTACTTCATCGCGTTGGTAAACCAAAGCACCTGTTCCTCGGAGACGGGCGTATAGTGGTGGTAATCCGTACCCAAGTCGAAACCGTTGGTCTTAGCGAAAGAACGACCGTGAATGTGTCCGTACAGATAGACAGCGTTCTCGCGCTTCGGCGCAGGGAAGTCTACCGGCTCGTGGACAATGACATAGTCGTGCCAGTTTCCTTCGGAGTCTGGTAAGCCAGCCCAACACATATCGTTCTCGTCAGTCTGGTCGTAAAGCTCGATCTCGCGTTCCGTCGCGAAGTACTGGTTGAAGTCCTCCACAATGGCCGTAATCTGATTCTTGTACTTGCGGTCGTAATTGCCGAGAACCCAGTGCAGCTTCTTGAAGTTGAGGTTGCAAAGCAAGTCCTGAAGCAAGGAGAAGTCGGTGTAGTCGGCGAAGTCCCCGGCGTGGTAAACGATGTCGTTCGGACGGACACTCTTGTTCCAATTGGAAATCATCGTCAAGTCCATCTCGGTCACGTCCACGAACGGACGGCAAGACAGCTCAAGCGTACGCTGCTGGCCGAAGTGCGTATCGGAGGTGAACCACTTGCGCTGTTTGGATGCTTGCAAATCGCGCACCACATCTGCAAGCATCGTTCGTAAGTCGTTGTACCACTGTTTCTTCTGCTCCGTAAACTTGAGCGTGAGGTACTTCATTCGGATGGCGTCTTCGGGGAATCCGAAGTAGACACCCTTCTTCTTGTACCACTCGCCGAACTCGATGTTCGTGGTGAAGGCCGGCCACTTCTCGCATCGAGGTACCCAGAACACGAGAGCCGAGCACATATTCATCATCGTACGCTCCCACTCGGTCTGCGCCCAGAGTGCCGACGGCTCGTGACGCTCCATGTCCGTGTATTGGTCGTTAGTCGGGGTTATCACGGTGCCGGTGAACCCAAGGTCCTCCAGGATGTCGAACGCGCCGTACCGCCAGTCCTCCTCGTAGTCGAAGCGCGGACATGGCCCGGCGAGGAAGATGGAGTTACGCATGTTGACAGCGGGGTTGAGCGACTGGGTCTCCGAGTTGTACGGTTCCAGTACGTGGAATGAATACTTCTTCATATAATACCTCCTAAATCACTTCCAGCACGTTGGAAGCGATTGGATATGCGTTGACGTTCTTGTTGGCCAATGTGATCTCGAAAGGAGTCTTGGCCGTTATGTTGATGATAGGATACTGTGCCTTGGTGATAGTGATGTCCGGATAGCCGCCGTCACGGCTATACCGCTGGACGACGGCGTCAAAGTCCTTCCGCGACGACATCTCGTACTTCGCGTAATATACAGCCGCCTTCTTGACCTTCCGGCGTATGGGGATGGAACGAGGATGCGTCTCGTGGGCTGCGCGGTTGTACGGTCTGATATACGTCTTGATATCGTCCCACCACGCGTCAATAAGGCCATCGATCAGTTCGTCGGTCGATACGTCCTCGGTAAGCCCAGTGTCCTTGAAAATCTTCTCAAGTCTCTGGTCGGACCTACCCGGCATCGTATCGACCATCCTTCGTAATCGGTTCGCCGCCGCCACCGCGTCCATCGACTTGCATCCAGCCTTGGCACTAATCCGTCGCCGCAAGTCGAACAGCGACATGCCGAAAAACGCCATCTTATCTACCATATTCAACCTCCCTTGAACAGTTTTCGATAAGCTCGTAGTTTCTTTTCTTCGTCCTTCTTTAAACCTAGTATGGAATCCTTCTTCCGCGTCTTGATGTACCAGTCGATGAATCGGTCAATGAAGATACTGTCCACTTCATAGCGAGACATCAAATCCTTCGTTATCTTCTTTTCCTTTTTGTAATCTCGCTTAGTCATCACTCCTTGATGCTTCGTTATAGCGTGATATACAACCGAGCGTCCACGTATCGTGCAAATCAGAAACTCCAAACCCAAATCCATCCTCGGTCCACCGACCCAGCCGTGGTCGAACAGCTTGCTCCCGGAATTATAGATTACCGGCCGCATCAGCTTGCCGCGATTGTCCACGGCTACGCCGTCCCATATTGCAAACTCGACACTTCCCGGCGTCGCGTAGAAACGGACTTCCTTGTCGTACGAAAGACGGAAATCGCGCTGCTCGAAACCCTCGCCCCATCCGTCAGACATCTGTCCATTGATTTCATGGATACACATATCCAGAAATTTCTTGAAATCCTTGATATTGGCACGAGGAGCTGTTATCGTCGTACCGTCATTTAACGGCAGTTTCTCGTCGTATTGGGGAAACTTGAAGAATACGGTAACCCGTATATAAAGCTTACCCTTGTAGACCGTCATGTTGAGACCGCCCGAATAAACCGTATATCCAAGAGTTTTCGCTTCGTCAGACATGCCGTACTCCGCGATATCGTCGCTAAAGTCGCACTGCAGCTGGCGTTCGATCTCATCCACTAGCGTACTAACGGTACCGTGGTAACTGACCCATTTACGGGTACGTTCCCGGTAACCGCGCACACTGCACGGCACGTAAAAATCCACCTTCATCCGTATAACCTCCGCGAACGGTCGACGGAAAGCCTCCGGCTACCCGAAGGACTTTTCCGAAATGCAAACAACGGCAAGACCACCAATTGGCAGCCTTACCGTCGGGTTTTAAACTGATGTATTAGGTACGGACATCGGCACCGCGAAAGATGGGGATGGCCGGCTTCTGCTGCGGAATGTCACCGAGGGTGAACTTGTTTGTAGACGCAGTCGCGACGTTCTGGCACGTCAACTGGCGGTACCAAGGCGGATCTTGTATCGGGTGGCCCGGCTGCTGAACATACACGATGTTCGGTTCAGCCGCCTTCTTCATCTCTTCGATCATCTTGTTGAGCTGGACATTGTCGAGCTTGACCACGCCGCTGTTGGTAAATGGGTCAGCTGGAACGGTGGGTACCGGTTCCAGCAACGTTCGTGAGCCGGAAGCGACGTTTGCCTCGTCCTTCATGGCGTCCAGAACTTCGATCTGGCCGTCGATATAGCCGATAATGGATGCGGAATTAGCATCCGGTGCGGAAAGCTTGGTCTTGACCTTGGTCAAGAGGTCCATAACCTTCTCGATGGGAATCTTGATAGAACTTGCCATATTAGGTTTCCTTTGGTTTCGTTAACCCAAAATATAGCAATTAGTCCGGATATGTGCAACTAGAATGCCAAATCTTCCTCGTCGGCATCCTTGTTCGCGTCATTCAGCTCGAACATGGCGAGCTCGTTAAGGGTAGACCCTATCATCTCGTCCGTCGTCCCGTCGATGTGGATGGTTATGGTCACCGGAACACTGCACTTGTCGAGACGGACGAGGAAGTCCATGAGGCGCGAGCGGTACTGCGGCTTGATGGAGTTAAGGAAAACCTTGATATTATTGGAACGGCTTCCCTTGCCCTTGTCCCACCCGTAGACGTTCACGATCTTCTCGATCTCGTCATGGAGACCCTTCTGCATCAGGTGGATGTCCTTCACGTTGATATCGCTTGCCGTATTGGGGCACTCCGAAATGAACTTGTCGAACATGGAACTAATGTCATGCAAATTGGAAGAGTCCAAACGGCCATTCTTAAGGAACGCATTACACCCCATGCCGTTCCCTTGGTACACCAAGTAGACCTCGGTTACGTTCCGGTCTTGCAAGTTGGCCACCATCTCGCCGCGCTCGTTGCGGAACTGGAACCTTACCGGCCTCTTGCCGACCAGACTAACATAGCCTATCGTAAACAGCGGACTGATCCCCATAAGATACTTGACGGCGTCTTCGCTGACCCACGACTTCTTCTTGAATAATCCGAACATAAAGTCTCCTTGTTTATTTTCCTCTAAATATAACAAATGTAAGTGAACTTGTCAATACTTTTCAGAAAAATAGCAACAAAAAGAGCCCGGAACAACTTCCGGACTCTTCAAAACGAGCGAAACGGCCGCGTCTATCCGAACACGACGTCCACGTCAAGTTCGAGGGATTCGCATAGCGTCTTCAGGTTCTTGAGCTCGTTGTAAGCCGCTTCGAGACGAACCGTGTCGCCGCACTTCATTGCGTCGACGGCCTCAGAACGCCACTTGAGGTACTTCTCCTTCAGACGGCGCAGGAAACCCGGTTCCTTCTTGATATCGCCGTAGATGGACGGGTCGTAGCCGGCGCGTTCGAGCTTCTCGGCCTCGGCACGGTTGGCCTCGTCCTCCTTGACCATCTTGTTGTACTTGTCGCGGAAGCCCATCTTCTTCTGGTTAGCCCAGAATTCCTTGTTCTGCGCCTTCGCGGCCTTCTCGCCTTCCTTCTTGGCGGCCTTCTCGGCCTTCTCGGCCTCCTTGGCATCGTTTTCGGCGATTTCACCCTTCAGCTGCTCCACGTCCTGTTCAAGCTTGCCGGACACGGCATCCTTGAACGCGTCGTGCCAGTCCTGTCCGCCCAAGTCGGCACCCACACCGAACTGCTTCTCGGCGGCCTTCTCGATCTCGGGGATGATGTCGCTCTCGAGGAAACGCTGCGCGGCGACCGGGTTCAACCGGGCCATCTCGATGAAGGCGTTGCCGGCGTCCTGGATCTGCTGGTACGTCACGGTCTGTCCCGGATTCTCGGACATGTTCTCGCCTTCGACCGGCCCGGTTGCAGCACCGCTATACGACGTGTCCGACTTGGAGAACGTGCGCGGCTGGGTCATCTCGATGGCCTTGTTGATACCGCCGAAATCACCCCATTCGAGCAAGACGTCAAACGACTTCTTGACGTCGTTTGCGAATGATTCCAGCATGGCCGGGTGGTCCTTGTATGTCTCGGCAAGCTTGCCGACGGTTTCGTGGAAAAGTTCCTGTGCGTTCATAGGGTCAACCTTGTAAAGAATTCTTTAAACCAAGTTTATCATGTCGACCAAAAAGAAAAGGCCGTCCGAAGACGGCCTCCACACCCCAATCCAACCATACATCAATGATGGCTGATGTCGCCGCTCACGGTCTTGCACGAACCACCGACTGCCCCGCCTACTTTGATGTCGCCAGATACAGTGGAAATGTCGCCAGACACATGTTGGCCAACTTCTACGTCTCCGGAAGCCGTCTTGATGCTTCCGCTGTTACCCGTAACCTTGATGTCGCCTGACGCCGTTTCAATACGGCCCACATCGCCGGTAACCTCGACAGTTATATGGCGGTCGTCGCACTGGTCGGTTTCCTTTCCGTCGACTGTTATCTTGCCGTTAGCGGAAATCGTGATGTCGCGGCCAACATAACTCTTTCCGTTCACCGTGAACTACGCACCGCCTAAAGGCGGTGAGCTTCGGGTCTTGCCATCAACACCGAGTCTTGCCTAGTTGCAATCGGATTGCAATTCGGTAGAGGACTTAGCTCCGGCGAGGCTTGTTCCAAGCACTCAGCTCTTTTAGACGAGCCAATCATCAAGACTACACGGGCAGAATGGGTGTCCCTATCCATCACGTAGCCACACTCGCATCGGTATATGCGGTCTGCAAGAGTAGGATGGTTAATACATCCGCAGACTGGACACAGCTTGGTAGTCGGTTCCCACTTGGAAATCTTGAAACTGCGACCGCTTGCTTCCAATGCAACCAGCCGTTGTTTCAATGCGCCAAGACACGAGGACTGCACTTGTTTTCCAAACAGTCCCTTATGCCAGTTCTTAATCTGCTCGTCTTGAAAATAGATAACATCATAATCGGTTACTAACTTGTGGTATATCTTATTGCTCATATCCTTGCGGACATTGGCAACATGCTCGTACTCACGCTTCAGTTGACGCCTACACCTGTAATACAGCTTTGACCCCTTCTCGTTCTTTTTCTTCCCTCTACGGTTAAGTTTCCGTGACAGGAATTTTAGGCGGTCAGTTTCTTGCACATTACACTTGTACTTGTCACCGTACGATGTCGTTATGGAATCCTTTATTCCGAAGTCGAGACCGACATTCCTGCCGGTAGGAATCCTCTTCTCCTTCGGTAGCATTACGCTAATCTTTACATAGTATCCGGATGCCTTTCTAATCAGCTTGGCATCGGCCAGTTCAAACTTTTCGAATTGATGCAGCTGGTCCATCCCATGAACACGGAGTTTACGGAAACCCGGAATGGTTATTCGGCACCCGTCCAATATCTGCGTGAATCCTGTAATTATCGGGAGGCAGTTCACTTCCGATTTGAATTTCAAAGCGCCGACCTTGATGCCTTTCTTCTTTGCCTTGGCAAGATTGACAATGTCTGTTTTCTTCTGTGCCACCGTTGCCCTATGTAGAACTGATGGCAATGTGACTGTATCCGTTATCGGGTTCTTGTCCTTGTCGTAGTGGACTACATCACGATGTTCAGTGTACTTGTATTCGAACATGCTGTTGTCTGGTTTCTCATTGGACAAAGACAGCATGTCGTTGATTACCCACTTCGCTTCCTTGAAGCATTGGGCCAGCTTATTGAAGGTTTCCTTCGGATTATGCCTTATGGACACTTTAAGCTCGAAGACACGGCAGATCTGGGTCTGCCGCCTGGCCTTCGTTGCGGACATGCTTGCCCGTATCTTGGCCTTCGTTTCTTCGCTCCGTATCAGTTCCATAATTCAGTTTCTTGACTTCAATTAAAGTTTATAGCATCTCAACTCAAATATAATATGTTTTTGAGTGCTTGGAATGTTATTTATTTCTTACATTTAATGCGGCGGGTCTTACCCACGCCCTAAAGGGCGTGAGCTTGCGACCGCCGTTTTGTCACGCTTCGACTTCGACCGCTTCACAATTTCGGAGGAAATCATGACGGTTCATTATGTCCATATCCTGAGGGAAAAGACCATGGAAGAACTGTTCTCCCTTCTGAACTTCCGCCTCCGCACTGTCCTTGTCCGCAAACCGGTCGGCCGTCTCCTCCGGTCCGCCGAAGGGGACTTGGGCTTCCGGCTGGTTCGAGTTGTAGAACAGCTGGTTCGTCTTGTGCTTGAGTACGTACATGGACGGTATCCCTTCATTTACCGCCAATATTGAGCATCGGCATCAACTTGTTATCGCAAGACATGACAGACGGAAGCTCGCCGTTCCACTTCTCAAGGAACTGGAGTGTGAGATACGCGGTGCCTCCATGTTGGGAAAGAGCCTTCATGCGGATGGCGATTGCCTGAGAATCGGCACGAGCTGCGTTGACCTTCTGTTTATTCTGCTCTTCCATCTGCTGGGTGATGTAGGTTTCCTTCTGTGCCTTTTGCTCCTGGACTTGCTTATCTTCAACGGAAGTCTTGAATTCCTTGGAGAACTCGAACGAAGTCAAGGCAAACCCATCAATAATAATCGGTGCCTTGGCTGAATCAAGCTTAATCCTTAATGTGCTACGCATACGATCGCGGATTTCCTCGCGCTTCTGGAGCATATCTTCGGCCTTATACTGTGGAGTAACACCAGTAATGGTCTCATTAATCTTTGGAACAAGTATATTAGCAACATACTCGATGCCGTAGTTCTTGTACACGACATCCACCTTCATCGGATCGACGTGATAGTTCACCTGTGCGGTTACAGTAACCGTCTGAAGGTCATTAGAACCAGCATCAAGAGTCACTGTCTTGAGTTCGGTTCGGATGGGGAACTTTACAACTTCGTCCGTGAGTGGGTTGATGACGTGCATACCCGGTCCGAAAGTTTCGGAGTATTTACCCCAAGAAAGGACTACGCCGCGTTCGGTTTCGTCGATGACAGAGCAACCCGCGAAGAACATCGCGGCCAGAAGAATCGAAAATAGTTTTTTCATTGTTTACCTCTTTTGTTTTCGACAAATATAGGAATTTTCCTCAATATTGTCAATACTACGATTAAAGATTTTCGCACTGGTCGTCCTCGCACCCCTCAGACCATTCCTCGCACATCACGCCGTGCTCCTTGAACCACTTGGCAACTATCTGCCTATGGCAGAACTCGCCACGCGGCTCGTAGCACAGCAGAATCTTGTTGTCCAGCTCGGATGCGAGCTCACGTGCGTCCATGTGGTCCAGTACGTCCTTGCGAAAATCCTTCTCGAACTTCAGCTTGTCGATAATTCCGCGCTTGTAGCACTCGACCAGACACATCGGCGGCGACAATCGTATCTCCCTAGGCCCCGTAAAAGCCGGATGAGTACGATTAGCGATGGAAACCAGCCTACCGGCCAGTTCCGGATATTGCATGGCGGTATCGTAGTTGCTCGTATAGATCATGACGGTTTCTTCGGAACGACTATGAGGTGCTCCGGCTCGTTGACGAAATCCAAGATGTAGTCCACCATCTCGGCAACCGACTCGGTGGATTCGGTGAACTCCTTCTTCCCGAACGTACGGTAGCCGCCTTCCTTCAGATGGTCGCCCACGCGTATTCCGAATGCGTTTATCGAGTCACCGGCCGCCGTCGACAGTATCGCCGTCGCCAACGCTCGCTTGTTGGCGACCGTAGGCACCACGTTGTACTGCTCGATGACGTTGTAGGCGGATTGCGGAAACCGCAGGATGCCGAGCAAGTCGGTGGCCTGTTCAAAATTCTCGTTCTCGAAAAGATGGAAGCTGTCAGCTGTCGCGATGATCTGCACACCGCGAGAAGCAGCGAGCTTCATAAGATGCGGCATCTGCGACTGCGTGACACAGTGCATATGGAGGTCGATATTGTCGATAAGGACGGTTCCCGGCTTCCCGGAGATGGCGAGCGCGAGCATCGTCATGGCAAGGTCACCCATCGTAGGACGTTCGGCGAAAATATCCTTGACATTGTATTCGCCGTCATCGTCACGTTCAATAGGCCGATACGCCAGCTTCACTTCGGGAGACGCCGGACACTGGCCGTCCGGCAACGGCCACTTATAGTCCCAGATGTTGCTACGGGCGTCATACATCGTAGGAACGTTTGCAATATGGTTAGCCAAATCCCAATCTGGGTCGCGTTGGTCTATAAGCTGCTTCAACATCCGTACACAAGGAGAACTCTTCATGTACTCATCGGAACCGCCATATACACGGGACGCCAAATCCAAACGGGTATCATCCAGCAGAACAGCGTTGACTTGACCAATGGACTGTAGCTCGTCGTGCTGGCGGCTCTCCGAGCAGTCCTCGCAGCGGCTCTCGAACACTAGCTCGTCGCCATGGTACAGCTTGACCCAGTGATGATATCGGTCAAGACGCACGACGTGAAGTTTTCCATGGAATGTCACGAGCGTGAACGAGTCGAACAGTTTACCGGACATCCCAACGAAATCGCATAACGTATCGTTCAGCGGACCGAGGTTGCCGTGCTCCAATATGCCGATGGCCGTCTTGAGCAGTTTCAGCAACGACGTCTTGCCGCAACCGGTCGGACCGGTAATATACGGCTTGTCCAGAAATTCGAGATGGTAATCGTACATGCCGAGGAACCGTCTCACCTCGAACGACTTTACCCAGTTATTGATATATTTGCAAGAAACCATATCTAGAAACTCTGCGAGATGATGTTAAAATCTATTTGGAACCACGGTTTGCCTTCGGTGTCCATGGCAAGCTTCACCTCTATGCTCGGGTCGTTCACCCATATCGGACGCTCGCTGTCGTTATCGTCCGTAATAGGCTTCAGCTTGAGGAACGCGTGATAGATACCGTCGGCCGGCATCGACGACTTGTATGCATGGCAATATTTGTCATATATCATCAGTCCGGCTGGGTCATTCCGATTGTCCCACCCAAGCTCGTACATCGCGATAAGTTTCTCGCACACATGTTCGACTTCCATAGACAAGTCGTAACCGTGGCAAACGATATCCAGTTTCTTTGCGGTATACGCCACTCCGTCAAAATCGAAAGCGTGAAGCGATTCTTGCACAATGCCATGCCATTTCGACCAGTCGACCTTGTAGTTCATCACATCGTCACGGGTCAACTGCTTTGACGATGCTACGCTTCGTTTTTTTATAGCAACCATAATATCGTTCCTGTTTCGGCTTTAATCATAATCTCTCTAAATATAGCAATGCGTACCGGCCATTTCAACCGTCGGCGGATTCCAGCATGTCCATCAGGATATAGGTCTTGCCGTCCACGACGTAGGAAGCACCGTCGAACACGATGTCGTACGCCTTCATGAACTTCAGCATGTCGAAATAGGCTACGCCTAACCGGTACTTGCTGTCGACTATGCTGACGTGCGCCAGTCTAATTCCGTTTCGCTGCAGATATTCCATAGACCATTCGTACTTGAACCGCTGGTCTTCGATCTTAACGCCCTGCTTGAACTGGCTCACACTCGACTTGATGATGTCGTCGGCTGTGGGCGGCCTCCAGTTCTTCAGCCGTTCCTCGATTTCTTTCTCCTTGGCCTTGCGCCTTTCTTCTTCAGCCTTGCGCCTTTCCTCCTCGGCCTTCTGCTCCTCGATGGAGAGTCCCCAGTTGCGGTCGAACTTTATCTTGCCGTTCTCGTCGAGACGAACTTCCAGACGCCGTGCAAACCGGTCGCTCCAGAACCATTCCTCGATCCGAACACGCTCCCAGTTATCGTCGTGGGAACCTTCTACGCCGCTCAAGCAGCCATTGTCGTATACCGGATTGTATCTCTTCATGTCCATAACATAACAAAAAACGGTCCCGGAGTCAACCGGAACCGTCAACTAGCAACCAAAAACTAGTCGTCCCAATACGGAGAATTCTTGATGAACTTGTTGGTGCGCTGTTCGCGCTTGTTACGCTTCCAGTCCACGCCAGCCGTCTTCGCGAACACCCTCGCCGCCTTGGATTGCTTTGACCAACGCGCTTCCTTCTGTTCCCTTGTCTCTTCCGAGACCACTTTCTGCTTCTTGTCCTTCATATACTTGTCCTTATCTCTAAAAAAAGAGCTGGTGACAGGACTCGAACCCGCAACATCTTGTGTACAAAACAAGAGTTCTACCAATTGAACTACACCAGCTTGGCCGGTTTTCCCTTGCGGGTCACAACTCCCCAAGACCGGAAACTTGTCGCACTTCTACGATATGGCTCTCGCCACACTCCTTTCGGATTGCGCCGCTCGTTCATGGGACGGACGGTTTGCCCGTCGGCTCACGGATTTTACTCCGGTGTCGCTGCTACCAACGCGGGGTTCTACGATGCGCCCTAGGTACGCCAATTCTACATGTCGGTTCCCATAGCAATCTCCAGTTTATCAGTTTTCCTCGATAGACCCGGTCGAGTTTCCGACTACGGCCAGAGCGGCATTGTACAGCATTACGTCCGCGAGGTATTCCTTTTCCGGAATAGGCGCGAGCACCTTCGCCATCCACGGCTTCTCGTCGTCCGGATTAATCGCCGCAGCCAACGAGTTCAAAAAACCGTTCAGCCCGTTGCCTTGCATATCGTGTGTCGTCTGCATGTACGAATCGCTGATACCGCCGTGACCCGACGAACGGATCTCGTAAGTAGTCGTCCATGACATGCATAGACCAGTCAAAGGCGGCAGCCCCACCATCTTGTAGACTATGTTTAACCACCTCATGAACTTCTTCTGGTCGTCCTCGCACGGCGTATTCGTACGAGGGTCGCTACCATAGGCCATCATGCCGATTGCCAGCATGAGGAAATCGACGAACTTGACCGGCGACGGCTCGAAATCCACCGCTCCCCAATCATTCCGTATTAGTTCAAGATGAATCTTTCCGCTCTCGTCCGGTACGGGGAACTCCTCGACCGGTCTCAGCTTGTTCCCGAGCGTCAAGACGTGATGACTACTAGAATTGGTCTCGAATGACCCTACACGTAAAGTTTCCATGCTAGCACCCCTTTTCGAATACTATTCCGACCACGTCGCCCAGCTGCACGAAGGTGCCGCCTTCCAATTCGTTGGAATCGATGGATATATCGGCAAACGCGCTCGTGATGTGGTCGAACGCATTGTCGGGAATGGACGGAATGGCCTTCCGGATTTCATCCTCGCCGGCGTCGTCGCAAAGCATGCTCAGCAACTTGACAGTATCCTCGGCAGAGATTACTTCGTGGAAGTTGTGATCCATCAGATTCTCGTACATCTTCTTCTGGAACAGCTCGACGGCTTCTCCGATGTCGAGAATCGTCCCAGCACCGGGGTCGTACTCGTTGCCAGTACGCTTCCAGTCGACGATGAACCGCTTCGGCCACTCAGAACCATAAGTCTGGGCGGACATGAGCGTCATCACGTGACAGCTGCTAGAATTGGTCTCAAATGCGCCTTGGCGAATAGTTTCCATAAGCTACCTCATGTCGGCACCCTTATACTCGATGTTCTTCTTCTGGTCTATCCTGACCAGGCGGAACTTGTCTTCCGACTTAGACATCGTAGCGAACTCGTAACAGCGTCCACGTTCCTCGACATCGTTGAGGAATACATAGCGACGCCCATCTTTGTCAACTTCAACCGTAGACTTGAACGACTTAATCCACTCGACACGGTGATACTCGTCGAACGGGTTAACACATAGCACGAATATGCCGTACAGCACGTCACCGGGGTTGAACAAGGTCGGGTCAACGCGGACCAGTCCTTGCTTCTTGAATTGCTGGTCGGCAGTCAACGTAGGAACAACCGGCTCGGGTACCGATTCGGTTATTGTCGGCTTGCTCTTAGCTCGTTTGACCTTAAAATCGACCGGTACGATGTCGGCAAACACGTCGCGCTGCTTACCGGCGTAACGAGAGATTAACGCGACTTGCTTGTCGTTGACCTTGTCGGCCATGCGGAGCGCAAGCAGCAGCTCGCCACCGTCTGCAACCTTGCCGTCGACGCTATACTGCATGCCGGCCGGTTCGGACTGAAAATAAGCGAGATACCGCTTGTACACTTGGTCTTCGACAATGGCATAGCACTCGGGTATGCCGGCCTTTTCAGCAATCTTAATCGCGTACATATCACTTCCCCTTGGACTTCTCTTCCGAAGCCTTGAAGTTATAAATCGGCTTAATAGTCTTAACGATTTCAGCCGTTTCCTGAATGTTTCTAACGATCTCGGCCATCGGCTTATAGGCCATCGGCGATTCGTCGATAGTCCCGGTGCCTACACATGTCGTGTAGACGTCCTTCATGGATTCCTTGAAGGCTTCCATCGTAAGGGTTTCCTTGGCCTTGGAACGAGACATCAGTCGGCCAGCACCGTGCGGACCGGAAAAGTTCCACTCCGGGTTTCCCTTTCCCTTGACAATGAGCGACCCGTCACGCATATTCATCGGAATAAGCGCCACCTCGTCCTTCTGCAAGGAAATTGAACCCTTGCGGAGAATCATATTGTCAAGGTCGATATAATTGTGTACAGTACAAAACTTGTCCAAGATCTGGTGCTTCTTGATACCGAGTTCCGACACAACCACATCAATCATAGCCTCACGGTTCCAAATAGCGAACTCTTGCGCGATCTTCATGTCGTGCAAGTAGTTCTGCATCAGCTCACCCTCAAGGTAAGCGAGTTCATCCGGAATCGGGCAAGTGTTCATCTGGTTAGCCTTCAGTACGGTCTCGATTTCGGACTGGCGTCCTTGAGCCTTGAGCTGGTCGATAACCTCTTGCTTTGTGCGGTTCTTGTTCTTGTGATACTTGACAGCCTCGTTCTGGTAATACTTGCACACCTCAATGCCCAAATGGCGCGAGCCAGAATGAACAACAAGGTAATGGTTGCCATCATCATCCACATCAATTTCAAAAAAATGATTTCCAGACCCCAATGACCCGACCGAATAAAGCAACTTATCCGCATTCACCGGAGCAATCATTTCATCAAGATGCACACGGTCAGCGAAGCGGTGCTTCTTGACATTATGATTCATACCAGACGGAATAATCTGGTGCCAAATCTTGTCAACCTTCGGCAAGTCGAAGTGGAACGACTTGTCTACCTTGAGCACAAGCATTCCACATCCGATATCTACGCCGACTAGATTCGGCACGACACGGTCAACAATCTTCATCGTCAAACCGATTACGCATCCGGTCCCCGCATGACAGTCCGGCATAATCGCAAAGTGAGAACCCTCTGCGAACTTCTGGTTCATCAAGTTCAGTATCTGCTTGTAAGCCGCCTCTTCCACCGTGTCGGTGTAGACGGTCGCCTTATTGAACTTACCCACTATCTCAATCATTTTCTTATCCTCTATAATTGGGATAAATATAGCAACATTCAGGGTAAATGTCAACACGCCAGTCGCCTAGCTGGTATGGCAAATCCTTCGTCATATGCATGTACGCCTCTTCCGGGTCGACCGGTTCCGGGAACATGTTCGTGTCCATAGCCGGTATGGACACGAGGAAAATCATAATAATAGTCCAGGCCGTGGTACGCCGGATCGCGCACTTGAGCAGAACCAAGCACGTGACGAACGCCCATAACATTGT
>Ga0129306_1002477_pt1 | contig 16275 bp, 15 predicted proteins | sample P827metagenome_FD_94438 | JGI IMG/M metagenome (GOLD analysis project Ga0129306, IMG submission 94438) | Capybara group fecal microbial communities from Wisconsin, USA - P827 metagenome | ecosystem: Host-associated > Mammals > Digestive system > Large intestine > Fecal | place: USA: Wisconsin... | reverse complement strand
GAACTTACTCCGGGAAGATGACGGGGTAGTCTATGGGGATTCGGGATATCTTGGAGTGCAGAAGCGCCCCGAAATCGCAAGCAACGAGCATTTTTCAAAAATTGATTTCCGCATTAACCGCCGCCCCAGCGGTCTTCCCAGGGTCAGTGACAACGCGATTGACTGGGAGCGTTATATTGAAAACCGCAAATCCGCGGTGCGCTGCAAAGTAGAGCACGCGTTCCGGATCATCAAGTGTCAGTTCGGCTACAGGAAAACCGTGTATCGTGGTCTGAAGAAAAACGAGAACCGACTGTACGCCATGTTCGCCTGCGCGAATCTGTATGCGCTTGCCATCGCCGGACGAAAACTTTCCACAACCTGACACAGGGGCAGTCTGCCCTTTTTCGGGAAACGGAGCAGAAAAGCAGATAAATAACGGCTGTTTTGCACTGAAATTACCTAAACTAAGCGCAAATAGCGGCTAATACATCGAGTAGGAACAGGATAAAGGCTATTATTCAGAGGTTCCCTAAAAATCGGTACAAATTGCAGTCAAAAATGCGGGCGTATCCGAAAGGTCGAGGTTTCGAATCCTTTCGGATCCACCACCAGCAAGATAAGTGGTATAACCGCTATCCTTTCTTTCGTTTCAATGACCAGGAGCATTTCGGCTCCGGGCCCCTATGACTTCTCTTACTCACCCTCCAGACACAGAGCCTGAAATTCTTCAAACGACACATTGAACTCAATGTCGATCTCATAGTCACGCCGTACACGAACAACCTTTGCAAACTGGGCCACGATCATTTTCTTGGCCTCAAAGGTGCAGTTATCGTACATCTCAGTCCAACCTATCATTTAGTCATATTCCCGCAGCACCTAACTGGCATCACGCAGAGTTTCCTACAACTCCGTTGTGGCTGCTTGAATTTGCTGCTCCAACAGTTTGATTTGGTCTGTGGTCTCTTCCACAAGGCTGTTCAGCAGGTCTACATCTAAACGGCTGGCGCCTTGAACAACCTTGATCGTCTCGGCTCGCAAGTCCTGATGCTCTCTGCTTCTTCCGGTACTGGTCATTCAGGTTCCGCAAATCCTAAAAGATTCCGTTTGCGTCAACAGCATATCTGCCGCAGGATTCCTACGCTTACAGCACTTCGTTAATTTCAATCTTCTCACCAAAGGGACCCAGAAACATAATGAACTTGGATCCATTGGGAAATATTGGTGGAGCATAGGTAATTTCTTCATCCAGAAATTTGATGCCTCGCTCTTCCAGCCTGGTCTTTACCTTTTCGATGTCGTGCACACACAAAGCGATATGATCTACAGGGCCATCAACCTTGGTGGCATACTCGCCGGGCTGTACCAATTCCAGGATCAAGCCGCCATTCTGCACAAAGCCAATATGCCCTTTCTTAAACGCAGTACGCTCGATTAGCTCAAACTCCAGAATATTGGTATAGAAATCAATGGCAGTCTGAAGATCGCCAACCATTATGCCCACATGGGCAGGGCCGTCGATGAGTTTTCCCATATTCATTCTCCTTATCGATTAGGCAATGGCCGCCTTCATGATATTCTCATCGGTAATCTGATCGCCGATAAATTCGCCGGTGATATGTCCGTTACTGAATACAATGCAGCGGTCACTCATAGCCAGGAGTTCCGGCATATCAGAGGACACCATAATGATGGAAACCCCCTGTTCCACCAACTGTCCCATGATCTTATAGACCTCGGCTTTCGCACCCACATCGATTCCTCGGGTAGGCTCATCCAGAAACAGGATCTTGGGGGACTTCAGCAGCCATTTGCCCAGAATTACCTTCTGCTGGTTGCCGCCGGACAGGTTCACGACCAAGGTTTTCAGACTGGGAGCCTTGACTCCTACGCGTTCAAACATCTCCTGTGCGATCTTCTTTTCGTGCTTCTTGTCGATCACATATTTACCGGGAATATCACGCAGCACCGCCAGGGTCATATTGGATAGGATATCGAACATCCAGATGATGCCGTTTGTCTTTCTCTCCTCGGTCAGGAAACCCATACCAGCTCTGATGGCGTCCTGCGTATTGCGAATCCGGGTCTCCTTGCCGTTGACAAAGATTTTCTTTGTCACCCCCTTATTCCGAAGTCCGAAAATTGCCTCCAAAGATTCGCTGCGTCCAGCGCCCACCAGTCCGCCGATTCCCAGAATCTCACCGCGATGGAGCGAAAAGGACACATCCTCGATGATATTTTTCCCTGGGATACTGGGATGGGGGATCGTTAGGTTCTCAACTCTAAGAGTTTCTTCTCCGATTTCGAAATCTACCTTAGGATAGAAATCCGTAATTTCACGTCCCACCATCTCCGCAACCAGTTGATCCATCGATACTTTATCCACCTTGTGGCTGTTGATCATCTCTCCATCACGCATGACCATGATGCGGTCGCTGATCTGAAAGACTTCATCCAGTTTATGAGAGATATAAATACAGGATCCACCCTGGGAACGAAAGTCCCGAAGGAGAGACATCAGGATCTCGGTCTCCTTATCCGTCAATGCAGAGGTAGGCTCATCCAACACAAGGAGCTTCGGCTTTTTCACGAATGCGCGCATGATGGAAATCATCTGCAGCTGACCGCTATTCAGCCGCCGTCCCATCATCTTCGGTGAAGCATCCAGTTTGATCGTCTTCAGAGCCTTCTCCGTCTCGGCATAAAGGGTCTTAAAATCCACCACACCATTCTTGCCGGGCAAGTTTCCGATGAAAATATTCTCAGCCAATGTGGCGTCCAGAAGAACACTCAACTCCTGCGAAATCATTTCAATGCCGCTTTTCTGTGCATCTTCAATACTGTGAAATCTCACATGTTTTCCATCCACATAAATATCACCTTCATAGGTTCCTGCCACATAGGTTCCGTTTAAGACCTTCATGAGAGTGGACTTTCCAGCTCCGTTCTCTCCGCAGATGGCAAGAATCTCCCCCTTATTGACTGTGATATCAACCTTGGAAAGCGCCAAGACACCGGGGAAGCGCTTAGTTACCCCACGCATCTCAAGAATTGTTTCACTCATATGAACACCTCTCTTTACCCATCAATTAATACGGGTAGCGGCATCTCTGCGGAACTTATCCAAAATAATAGCTAAAATCAAAATCAGACCGAAAACAAAGTTCTGCCAGTAAGTAGACACGCCTGCCATGATCAATGCGTTGGTGATAACCGCAAACAGGAAGCAGCCGATCAGCGTACCCACAATCGTACCGGATCCGCCAAACATACTGGTTCCGCCGATGACAGTAGCTGCGATGGTAGTCAACTCCTTACCGCTGCCAATGGTAGTAATTGCACTTGCAAAACGGGATGCATAGAGGACTCCCAAAAGGCCCGCAAACACGCTGACCAGAATATGTCCTGCATAGAGATAGAAATTCACACGAATACCTGCCATTCTGGAAGTCTCACGGTTGCCACCGACTGCGCAGATAGAGCGACCAAACTTGGTTTTTTCCAACAGGAAGTAGAAAATCGCCGCCTCAATCAGCGCAATGAGGATGGTCGTAAAAAACCGGGTTCCCGGGAAGATGCTTCCCTGACCCACAATCTTAAATTCTTTCGGAAGTCCAGTAATAGCAATGCCCTCCGTCCATACCAGAACAATACCGTTGATCATGTACTGGAGGCCCAGAGTAATGATGAAGGGCGGCAAATTGAAATGGAAGATAATATATGCCTTCACCACACCGATGATACAGCAAACCCCCACAACAACCAGGATCGCAAGTGGGATGGACATACCCGACAGTAGGCACTTCGCACAGACCACACCGCCCAAACTAATGACAGCACCCATAGTCAAGTCGATATTGCCCAAAATCATTAGGAAGGTGTAGGGAGCTGCTAAAATAAAGGTATAGCTTGCAGTGCGCGCCATGTCAATCATATTATCCGCTGCAAAGAACACCGGATTGGCAACAGCCATAACAGCAAAGATGATGAGCAGCGGCACGATTCCACTAAAATATGGCTTCTGGGAGATCAAGCCGAAGAAGGACTTCGCTAAACTCCTGTCTCTATTCTCCACCATAGAGTAAAACCTCCTATTATTTCATTGTCTAAAAACGCATTTTCTATAGCATCGAAGGAGAGGCCTACGCCTCTCCTCTGATGATCATATGCAGAACGAGGCTTACAACTCAGGAACCTCACCAAAGCCGTGCTCAACAGACCATTCTTCAACGATGCTCTGATCCACCACGCCATAGGGGCAGGGATAGTCCCACTCGATGGGCTCACCAGCCAAAAGCTTATTCGCCATCTCCACCACTGCATCACCGTAGGAAGCATAGCCCTGGTCAATCAGGAATGAAACCGTGCCGGCCTTAACAGTAGCCAGGGTTTCAGGAGAGCAGTCAACACCGCAGCTATAAATCTTACCCTGCAGGTTGTTTTCCACGATGTAGGTATGGAGACCAACTGCATCAAATGCGCCCATGCCAAATACCACATTGACAGTGGGATCCTGCAGTCTCACTGCGGACAGCTTATCTGCAACCTGCGCAGCATCGTTGCCGTCAGCCTGGATGGAATGGAACTTTGCATCCGGGCGCAGCTGGGAGAATTCATCAATGATCGCATCCCAGCACAGCTTTGCAGCGTCGTTGACTTCCGGATAGAGCATGATTGCGTTGACCGGCTCGCCTTCAGGAATCACCTCGTTCATTTTCCGGGCTTCCAGGCGTGCGACTTCCTCAATATCAGCGCCGATAAAGCCATCATTAAGATCCTCGTTCTTATAAGGCTCGGACAGGTTAAAACGGTCGGGTTTCACGCCAAGTCCGATAACCAGCATACCAGCATCATGTGCGCGGTTGCAGGTGTCAACCCACATATCGCCGTGGCGACAGGTAGTGATAAGAATATCAGAACCGGAACTAATGGCGTTCTCTGCGAACTTGATCATTTCTTCTTCATCCAGCGCAACTGCCGGAGCCAGGACTTCACCTTCCCAGCCGTTCTTCTCAAAAGCGCGTTCCAGGGAAGTTTTTGCGGTTCCCCAAGCTGCACTTCCTGCCATCAGAAGAACCGCAGTCGCCTTAATGGGCTCTTCGGTAGAAGAGGAATCAGCAGGGGTGGATGTAGCAGGGGTGGATGTAGCAGGGGTGGATGCAGCAGAAGCGGATGTAGCGGGATCCGATGCGGCGGGCTTGCTTCCGCAACCAGCCATGAGGCTGACTGTCATGGCGGCCATCAGGACCAATGCGAGCACTCTTTTCATCTGTAATTCTCCTTCTTTTTTATGTTAATCTATGTCTACTTGTTCAAAGACAAGTTTACATACACCTTCAATTGGTTTATTGAAGCATCTTGCTCCAATTACTTCTGCCAAGGCTGCTTTTCAGAATGAATGACCTCATAAGGACGATTGCCTACTTCGTGATGTAGTAGCATCGTCATATAGGTATCCTGCAGGCCGTTTGCAAAAGAATAGGGCGCGTCACCGGTCTCGATATAGTGCTTCATGTGCAAAGACATCTTTGCCAGATCCGGATTCACGCCAATACCTCTGGACAGCAGATCATTGGTATACAGAACATCCCCATCCATAGAAATGTCGATCAGCCCACCATCATCGGTGAAACGACTCTGCAGCACAGCAGTCTTGCAGGAGCCATTCTTAGCAACATACTTGATCTGATCATCCTTGATCTCTCCGCGAGATCCGCGAATCAGGACGCAGCGGGAACGAATACCGGACCAGAATGTTGCAACTTGGAAATCATAGATACCCAGCTTGCCGCTTTCAAACTCCACCATTGCATGGTAACTGGAGGCATTGTGCAGAACACCATCCAGAATCCGGCGGCCTTCAGCATCTGTCGTCAGCTTGAAGTCATAGTCCATGTGCTTGGACAGATATTCGTCAGCGTACTGAGTCATGCCCGGCAGGATGGGTCTGGAGCTATGATCGTGGGTCAGGGTGATCGGAGCATCAAACTTCTTTCCCACCATGGTGAACGGGGAATCCATCTCGTCCAGCACCAGACGCATGACGCTGAAAGCATGGTACTCATGGGTGTGGCCGATGGTACAGGTGTTCACATCGCCCAGATAGCCACGCTTGATGGCTTCCAGCTTGGACTTCCAGAAAGGCTGTTCGAAGCAGTTCTCCGCAATCAGAATCTTGGCTCTCTTCTCCTCGCTCAAATTCCACAGCTTGTACAGATTCTCCATGGAGGTAGCAGGCGGAGTCTCTGCCAGCACTGGGATACCGGCCTCCAGCAGCGGGATAATCACCGCATCCTGATCGTAGTAGTTGATGCAGACGATCACAAAGTCGGGTTTTGCGGTCAGGAACTGCTCCATCGTCAGAGCGCCGGGAACACCGAATTCCCTGTTAAAACGCTCAGCCTTTTTCTGGGAGCGGAAAAGCACAGAGCAGATCTCAAACTCATCCTCCATTGCCTTCAGCGCCTTGATATGTAATATGGAACGACCGCCACTGCCCATAATGCCAACTCTCATTCTTGCCATTGTAATAAGCCCCCCTTTCTCTTATCGAACCTTGACAACACCCTTCACCACAGTGGCTTTATTGTGAATGGCCTCGTACAACGCATGCTCTAGATCGTCAAATTCAAACACATGGGACGGGATGTTCTTGGCATCAATTCTGCCGTCCGCAACCGCCTGGATCGCCGCTGGATACACATTACGATAGCGGAAGACACAGCTGAAGGTCAGTTCCTTATCCAGGGACTTTCCGATGGGCAGAGTCATCTCTCCGCTGGGAGAATACCCAACCAGAACAATATCGGCACCCTTCTTGGCTACGTTGATTGCCTGGCGCGCAGCAATTTCGGATCCGGAAGTCTCCACCAACAGGTCAAAACCCTTGCCTCTGGTGACCTGATTGGCAAATTCCTCAAAGTTCTGCTTCAGGCTGTTGCAGGTAGCAGTAGCACCCAGTTCCTTTGCCTTCTTCAGGCGGATATCCACCACATCGGAAATGTAGACCTCGGAAACGCCGTAAGCCTTCAGCGCCAGCATGGCAGCAATACCAATGCAGCCAGAGCCAAAGACCATGGCAGTTAGGCCCGGATGGGCATGACCGCGGGCCGCGGCATGGAACCCCACAGCCAAAGGCTCGATCAATGCGCCCTCCATGGAGCTGACACTGTCAGGCAGTTTGAAGCACAGGTGCGCTGGATGGGTCACATACTCGGCAAACACGCCCTGCACAGGAGGCGTTGCAAAGAACTGCACATCCGGGCAAAGGTTGTACTTGCCATTGCGGCAAAACTCGCACTCCCCGCAGGTAACATTGGGTTCCAGAGAAACACGGTCGCCAACCACCAGGTTCTTTACATTCTTGCCAACGGCAGTTACGGTGCCGGCAGCCTCGTGACCCAGCACAAAGGGGGGCTCAACAATAAAGTCGCCAATACGACCGGCTTCATAATAGTGCAGGTCAGAGCCGCAGATGCCGACATACTCGACCTGAATCTGGACTTCGTTGTCCTTAGGCTGCGGAATGGGTTTTTCCACGAAGCGCATCTGCTCTAACCCAGTCATTTCCGCTACTCTCATCATTCCAGTCATCATCATTCTCCTTGATGTTCCTTCAAATACTCAACATACTTGCCGCAGACAAATTTCTTTCCCTCATAGATTTTGTTGTCCTTCTCATAAAGGCCAATCAGTTCACCGCAGGGGCCGACAACAGAGCAGTTCTTCATTTTGTTGATGGGAGGAGGATTTCTGGAGCCGCAGCCCGGAGTACCCACCTTATCAGGGGACAAGCCGTGTGCCAGCAGATATTCCACAGCCTCATCCACATCTCTTACCATGATGCCAATGTGATTATAGTAGCCGGGGATATTGTCATAATGGCGCTTATCCTTGGTCTCCAGAATCTCAATGAAGAAATCACCCAGGCGAACCTGTCCATTTTTCAGCGGGAAGAAGCCTGAAGGATCCTCCTCCCCTTCCAGATACAAGTCGCCCATCACCTCACCAGGAAACACCTCGGTATAGAACTTCATGACCTCCTCATATTTGTCCGTATAGATAGCAACATGAGCCAGGCCTTTAAACAGTTTTTCTTCCATGTTTATGAACTCCTCCCCTCTATTTATATGCGTTATATACAGTCTGTTAAGTGGTTTATTTGCCAAAATGGAATCCCCAGGATTCTTCCAGAGCTTTCAGGCGGAAATAAGCTTCTTTGGGCTTTCCGTCATCGGTGCAAAAGCCGGCACCGCCGATGTAGGATCCGGCATCCGTCAGCTTCCACCAGGAGCAGGACTCGATCTCAGGGCAGGCATAGGCGATGGTGAAGAAGTCTTCCAGCCAGTCAGCCTGGACTCTCTCGCTCCACTGCATATCATGCCATGTGCCGTTATACATAGTACGCAGGCAGTACAGTCCTCCCTCATGGGTGGAGCGGCGCACATCCGTGTGGTGAGAAGGAACGCCTAACTCGGTAATGTGGATGGGCTTTCCAAACACCTTAAAGCGATCGAACAACTTTTCCAGAGACATCATATCTCTGGAGGGCAGATACAACTGCATACCCAGCAGTTCGTAATCGATGCCGCGTTCCTCGCACCTCTTGAAGTATGTATACGGCGTCATATTGCGCTCATTGACGATCCCCCACTGCACCTTGCCGTCCGCCACATTCTCGCCGAACATGAAGCAGGAGTTTATCAGTGTCTTGGCATCAGGGTTCACCTCATGCACATCGTCGCAGGTCATCTTGGTCATTTCCACCAGTTCGTCCTGCTCCATATTCCAGATGTTGCACCAATCATGCGCCTCGTTGATGGTCTCATAGATCTCCACACGATCCTTGTAGCGCTCGGCGTGACGCTTAACAATACGGTGCAACTCACGTTCCACGCTACCGTCCTTCCACTTCATGTCACGAATCCACTTCGGCCAATCATCGCCGTGTGCCCACCAGAGGGGATGCGCCTTAGGCTTGATGCCATTTTCTTCATAGGCGTCAAGCAGCCTGTCAATATACTGATAATTGGGTTTCCCCCGCTCAGGCTCCACATCAATTAAATAGAACGGCAGAATCGCGAAGTTGAAAACAGAGTCAAACATCTCTTTCAGATGGGGCTTCTCTGCGAAAGGATAGAAGCTGGAATTGTCCTTCGTGTAGCGGCTGAAGCCACCGGCACTGCCGAAGAGGAAGTTCTCCCGAATTTTATTGGCAGCGATGCGCGTTCTGGCTCGTTCTACCACCAGCAGTTCACCTGCCCACAGGCAGGCAGCCAGCGCCGTCATATTGAACTCTGCTGCTTTCGCAGAAGTTTCAGCCATCCGAAGCAGAGATTTTGCATCGTTGAGCTTGGAAATGCACTCTACAGAGGGAATAAAACCGCCCTTTTTCAGTTCCTCTTCCACCATGTATACTCTGCTGACAGCTGCCTCACGGACAAACTCAATATTTGCGCCATCCTTGTAACCCATACCACAGTTATTTGCCTCGACCCACATAAAACCATAACCAGGGATGACAATCTTTGCGTTCAGAATCACCGGATACTCTGGCGCAGTCAGCTCTATTTCTCCATCGTTATCAACCGAGATATTCCGCCGGAACGGAACATATTCCATATCCGCTGCGTACAGTGTATGAAGCTCATCACGTAGCATGGAGTCTCCATCGGAAGCAAGCATTTTAACTTTAATCATTTTCCTGCCTCATTTCCTTCTCATCCAATAATCGTTCCGTCAAAGAACGACTTGTATCTGGGAGTCCGGCTCCAGAATTCCTTGCTCAGCTCATCAATCATTACAAAATCCTCCGGATCCAGAGCCCAGCCGGTAGCGCCAACATTCTCCAGAACCTGTTTAGCTGTCCGTCCGCCCACGATGGGAGCGGTAATGCCCGGGAACTGCATGACCCAGTTGATAGCGATCTGTGCCACGGACTTGTTATACTTCTCCGTTAAAGGCTTGATTTTTTCGATAAGCTGGATGGCCCTGCTCCGGTTCTCGGGGAAAAACACGGGAACCGTGCTGCGGGCATCTCCCTCGCGGAAAGCAGAATCCATGGTAAACTTGCCGGACAGCAAGCCCTGTGCTATCGGAGAATATGCCATGATGGAAGTGCCTGTTTCTTTGCAGTAGGGTAGTTCCTTCTCTTCGATCCGCCTCCACAAGATATTAAAGGGGGGCTGATAAACATCCACATCCACGATCTTGCGCGCCTGTTCAAAGTCCTCCACCGTGAAGTTGGACAGGCCAATTGCACGGATCTTGCCTTCCTTCTTCAGTTCTGCCATTGCGCCGATCGTCTCATCGAAAGGTACCGGAGCTCCGCCAAACGCATCCGCCGGCCAGTGCACATAGTAAATGTCAATGAAGTCACGGCCCAGACGCTTCAGGCTGTTTTCACAGGCTTCCTTCAAATCATCATGCTTCAGGTGGCGTGCGCCAACCTTTGTGGAAATCACATAATCATGGGGATGCTCCCGAATGGCGCGGCCAACAACAGTTTCGGAACAACCGTTGCCGTAGCCCTCTGCGGTATCCAGCGTGTCGACACCGACATCCCTTGCTGCATGAATGGCACGGATAGAATCCTCATCCACCGCGCCGCCCCACTGAGTGCCGCCCATAACCCAGCAGCCCAACACCATTTCAGTAATCTGAACATCACTGCTGCCAACTCTTTTTTTCTGCATTACAGTACTCCTCCAGTAAGCTTTTCGAACAACTCTTTATTCTGAGGATACAGTGTTCTGAAGAATGCATATCTCCGGTTGTATGTAGCGACCCGATTCGGATCGGGCCTGTAGATTTCTCTGACGCGGATCAGTTGATCTGCCGCGTCACAGACATCTTTGTAAACACCGCAGCCAACGGCCGCTATGATCGCCGCGCCGAAGCTGGGTCCTTCTTCGATTTGTGTCAGTTCCACCGGCAGATTCATAATATCGGCCACCATTTGGCACAGCAACCTGGACTTTGCGCCGCCACCGCAGAGCCGGACACTGTCAAAGCTGATTCCCAGCCCCTTGGCTACTACCATAGAGTCCCGCAGGCCAAAGCAGACACCCTCATAAACCGCCTGTGTCATCTGGCCTCTGGTCGTACTCATGCTCATGCCGAAGAATACACCGCGGGCATCGGCATTGTTATGGGGAGATCTCTCGCCCATCAAGTATGGCAGGAAGTACACACTGTTGGTCGCATCCGGAGAGAACGCCGCCATTTCTTCGTTGTAATCGGTAGTCCCGAGAATATCCTCAATCCACCACTTGCCGCAGGAAGCCGCAGTCAGCATGCAGGCCAGCAGGTGGTATTTCCCGTTGGTATCACAGAACGAGTGAATGGAGTGGGACTCATCCGCGCGGAAAGCATTCAACGGGATGAAAATGGTTCCGGAAGTTCCCAAGGAGATCATGCACTGTCCCTCCCGAACAACACCGGTACCCACGGATGCGCCCGCATTATCGCCGGCACCTGCCGCTACGCGAACCTCTCCAAAGCCGAGATCTGCAGCAATCTCCGGTTTTATCTTCCCCACCACATCACAGCTCTCATGCACAGCTGCCAGCTGCACTTTGCTGATCCCACAGATCTCCATCATGCGCTCAGACCAGCAGCGCTTCTCCACATCATACAGCAGCATACCCGAAGCATCCGAAACATCTGTAACAAAAGTACCGGTCAGGCGGTACACCAGATAGTCCTTGGGAAGCATAATTCTGCGGATCCTCCGATAGTTTTCTGGTTCGTTTTTCCTCATCCACAGGATTTTCGGTGCCGTAAAGCCTGCAAAGGCGATATTTCCGGTATTGGCAGCAATAACATCCGCGCCGATCTCCCGGTTCAGATAAGAGGCCTCAGCCTCAGCACGCCCGTCATTCCAGAGAATCGCAGGCCGAATGACCCGATCCGTCTCGTCCAGCACCACCAGACCATGCATCTGTCCTGCACAGCTGATACCCTTTACCTTACCCGGATCAATCCCGGCAATCAGTTCCCGGATAGCATCCAAGCTACTATTGTACCAATCCTCAGGGCTCTGCTCCGACCAGCCCTCCCTGGGATAACATACATCGTAAGAGCGGGATGCCACATGAATGATCGCCCCGTTTTCGTCCATCAGAAGTGTTTTTACGGAAGAAGTTCCCAGATCAATTCCGATAAAGTACATTGTTCGCACTCCTTATATTCGGGATGGCTTCCCTTGGCTCTACACATATTCCATCTTTTTCTGGTTTATATAAACAGTTTATATAAACTATTTATATAAACTATAGTTAGTATAGCATCCTGCCCAGCTACTGTCAATATAATTATTTTATTGCAATCATTTTCTCTTCATTTTTAGTTATTTTTCACATTTTTTAACATTTTCTTTTGGGTAATCGGATATGCAACCGCCGCTCAAAACAGTATAAAATCCCGTTTGTTAATGTTTTATCGTCAAAACGCAACAACTTCCCAGGATTTTTTCAGAAGTTCATCTGATTTTTGGGAATATTTTCTTTTGCACCGTCTCCGGCACACCAACCAGACCCAAAACTGCCGATGTCAAACCGGAAGCAGACACCCACAACTTTGTCCACTTTTCCCGCCGTCGCTCTCTTCGCACGACAAAAAAGCACCCGGAGCAGTGTACAGCATCCGGATGCCTTATAAATTCCACGGGATCCCTTTTGTTCAGATCCCTTCTAAAAAACCAGCAATATAATGGAGCGCCGCGCCCACCGCTGAAGCTTCCTTTTTGAAATGGCATGTCCGCAGATAGCTGCCGTCCAGCTCAAAGGAGTTCAGCTGTGCCAGCCGTTCTCTGATCTCCGGCAAATATTCATCCAAATAACTGCCGACATATCCGCCCAGGATAACCTTGCAATCAAAAGACATTCGCAACATATCCGAGATCCGGCAAAGATTGGTTAGATAGGAGTCCAGAACTTTCCGGTTCTTTTCACTGGTCTTGGCCTCTTTGAAAAACCTCTCCAAATTACCCTCTGTATGGTTGGAGAGCACCTTTGCATTGCAGTATGCGTCTGCACACCCCCGTTTCCCGCAGTAGCACTTTTTCCCGTCCGGATGAATCACCACATGGCCGAACTCTGCACTGCGATAATTCTCCCCGTTATATATCTCATTGTTGATGAGGATTGCGCCTCCGACGCTGTTGCTGAGTGAAAGATAGACCACATTTTCAACATCCTCTTCCATCCAGTTTTCCGCCAGACACGCTGCGCTTGCATCGTTGATAAAGACACACGGATAATTCATGAATTCCGCAAAGGCGTCCGTACAGCCATCAGTAAACTGCAGGATCGGCGCGTAAGTCACCCGCTTCAGATTTCCAGAGATATGTGCCGGCAACGCAATCCCCACGCCCAAGATCTTGCTGCGGTCAATACCAGCATCCGTAATGATGCCCTCCATGATACTGTTGACCCGGGCAAAATATTTTTTGTCGTCCTTGAACCTCAGCCGCATCTTCTGCCGTGCCAGAATTTCAGACTTGACATTGACAATCACAACGGAGAGATGATTGACCGTAATGTCCAGTCCGATGGCATACCGAGCATTGTGCTCTATGGCATAAGCAACAGACTTTCTGCCGCCCTTGGATGGGAAAAAGCCAACCTCTGCAGCCAGCCCTTCCTTGATCAACTGTTTCAGATTCTGTGCAACCGTGGGTTCGCTGACATTCAGCGTATTGGCAATGCTCTGCTTAGAAACTATCCCCTGCTTGTAGATCAGGTTGTAAATATTGTTCCGATTGATCCTGCCGATTTCGATGGAATTGATTTTGTCATAAGTATTCGACTTCATGATATCCCCCATCAGTGCTCGCCAACTCCTGATTCCGCTCCCGCCGGTTTCAATGGCAATCGCCGGGATAACGCGGAAGTATTCTCCGGTTTCCATGCGGTGCGTCACAGCACATTAGCACTTATTCCGAGTCACTCACTTTCTCTGTGCGTCAGCAGATTTTTTGCTGTCAGGCAGAACACATTCCTGCATTTTCGTTCATTTTACGCTAAATGAATAGAATTGTAAAGCAATCATTCAAAAATTGCAAAATATGGAAAATATTTCCACCCCCTGCTCGTTCCTCCCCGAGAGGAAAATTTGTCAATGACTGCTTTGTACTTCTGTGCCGCGCATAAAGATCATCAGCCCCAGCTCAGAGGCTGACGATCTTTATGCATCCAGGCGCAGGCTTTTCTCCTGCCCTTTTATCCGGTTACTCGCAGAGGAGTTCAGAAATCTGATACTCACGACCGCGTTCCATCACAAAAGTGCGAACCTCAGGCGCATAGACAGGCATCGCATCTATAAACTCCTTGGGGTTCTCCGTATTGTGACAGATCATATCATAGTGCGTTGGAACGCCTACTTTTGTGCCAAGAATCCGGCAATAAGTCGCCGCCTCACGAAAATTCATGTTGCCCAGTTTGCCATTGATGCAGATAAAGGTGATATCGGGATTCATTCCGGCGTTGGGCATGATGGTCTTGGAGGTAAACAGCACATCACCGCTGAAATAGAGCTTCAAGCCATCAAACTCAATGACATAGCCCACGCTGTCGATATGGTGATCTGCCATCACGGCGGTAATCCTGAAGCCGCTGCGCTCCAACACATCGCCACAGTCCAGCCGAATTCCCTCTATGGGCAGTCCGGAATCCCGCAGCGCCTTCATGCAGCTCCCGGGGCCGACAATGACCTTTGGCTGAACATATTCCCGATATGTCGTAGGGTCAAAATGATCCCAATGGATATGCGTGGTCAGTACCATATCCACCTGCACACTGCCTTTTTCAATAAATGGCGGATAGATTCGCCGCGCATTGCCCTTCGCTTCTCCGCAGAATGGATCTACCGCAAGAGAGCCGTTATCCGTCCTCAGGATAAATCCGGCTTGTCCCAACCACTGAATCATTGTATTCATATGTAATTTCTCACTTTCTTTGGCATACAGAAAAACTCTACTCAATCCTTTTCAAAGGGATATCGGAAATTGTTGTCAGCTCGAACTTTATCACAAATACCAATCAGTGTCAAAGACTCTTCCGGCAGTGCCTGCGGACAATGCCGCAAGCCACGGCGTAGACAATCGTGTACAACCGCCGCCTCATACTGGAATCCGAATCTGGGGAATGCCAGCGTCCTGGTTTCCACCCTGGAGCCCTCAAGCCAAGATGCCGTGCCATCCCCCTCTCTGGCGGACTCGCCGCGGGGCAGACGGCCTTCGCTGTTACCCATGCGGGTCACTGTATATTCAGTAGGATTGCGGTGGCGAGGAATGTGGATGCTGCCCTTCTCGCAATAAATATTGATTTCGTGGTTCCGGCGATGGTGGCTGCAGGCAATGTGGACAGAAATATCTCCCTCCAGCTGTAGCAGCATATCGGTAAAATCATCCACACCACCGCCAAAGCGCATGGTGCTGTAAATCTTTTTTGGCATCTTCGTCAGGCCGCCCACCGCAACGGAAGTGGCTGCCAGAGCATAAATACCGGCATCTAGCGTTGCTCCGCCCGCCAGGTTAATATTGACGCGGCGATCCTCAGGGGGAATTCCATCCGGCCCCATCCGCCAGCCAAAGCAAGTCGCGGAATCCACAGACAGCACCTCGCCCAATTCACCGGAAGCCAGCAACTGCTTGACCTCTTGCCAGACCGGGAAGAAGCGCGACCATAGTCCTTCCATAATGAATACACCGGCTTCATCCGCCGCCTCGAACATCCGCTCCGCCTGCGCACGGTTGATGGCAAACGGCTTCTCGCAGAGGATGTTCTTCCCGTACTTAGCCGCTAAAATAACACTCTCCTCATGCACCATATGAGGGGTCGCAATATAGACCACATCCACATCCGGATCCTGCAGCATCTCTTCATAGCTTCCATAAGGCTTACCGCCGTAGACAGCGGCAAAACGCTTTGCATTCTCCATGCTACGAGAACCCACTGCCGCAATATAACAATCGTCCAGCAACTGCAGGCACTGGGCAAATTCTTTTGCGATTCGCCCAGGCCCCATGATGCCCCATCCGATTTTTTTCTTCGTAATTGGTTTCATATTGCATTCCTCCTTTAGAATTGGGCTCTGCACATCTTACAGCCCGCAGAAACCATCATCCTTCGCAGTTCCACAGCAAGTATTTCTATGCTTATTTATAGTTAAGGAACCTCTGAATAATAGCCTCTATCTTCTGCCTACTCGATGTATTAGCCGCCATTTGCCCTTGGTTAAGGTGAATTCAGTGCAAAACAGCCGTTATTTCTCTGCTTTTCTGCTCCTTTT
>Ga0129306_1002476_pt1 | contig 16276 bp, 15 predicted proteins | sample P827metagenome_FD_94438 | JGI IMG/M metagenome (GOLD analysis project Ga0129306, IMG submission 94438) | Capybara group fecal microbial communities from Wisconsin, USA - P827 metagenome | ecosystem: Host-associated > Mammals > Digestive system > Large intestine > Fecal | place: USA: Wisconsin... | reverse complement strand
TGCAACGCTGGTATCTACTCCGGTCACTCTGTTTGGATATCCGCTGCCGTCGATCCTCTCATGATGGTAAAGGATCATTTTCTTAGCAGATTCTGACAGCCAATCCTCATCCTTGACTATCAGGTATCCGATGATGGGATGCTTCTTATACTTCTCCGCATCCTCCTCTTTCATATCGAATATCTCAACGTTCTCATAGTCAATCTGCAGATCCTTAAGTCCTATCTCATGAAGCAGACAGGCTACTCCGATATCATGGACCTGTTCTTCACTCAAGTTGCGCTTGAGTGCTATCAGTGTAGCTATGGAACATACCGAAATGCAGTGCTCATAGATATCCGCACTGCGGCGCCTTATATCGTAGAGTTTCTCAACAACGTCATCCTCCTCCAGGATGTTGCTGATGATGACATCTGCAGTCTCACTGAGCTTGGATAATTCTGAATTCTCGGTATAGTTGTGTTTTTCAATAACCGATTGAAGAGTATTGTGTACTTCTTTGCGGACATCCTGCTTAAGGATCTCCACTTCACCAGGAATATCCTCTGTCCTGATATATACCTCAGTAACATTACTCTGCTTTAATCTGGCTATGATATCATTTGTCAGATTGGTGTCTGCCGCAAGCAGGACTGTATAATCCGAGTTGAGTACATCTATCGCCAATATGTCGGATTCTTTGAGATCATCTACCGGTGTTAATCTCATTACGCCTCTCCTTGTTTCGTATCAATCAGATACATGGTCGCTGCCGTTTAATGCACTGTCCAATGATTTCTGCTCTTCGGCACCCAGATCTATCTCACATCTGCCGCCTCGTATCTGCTTGAGATAATTATAGCATCCTGCTGAACTGTGTACAGAATTGAGAATGAATCCGTCATTATCTTCATTTAACAGAGTCAGGCAGAAGCTGAGCTTTCCTCCCATTTCCTGAAATGCATCATATCTGTTGATCGAACACTTCTGATATACTCCGCGCATCTGCTTATAGATGTTACGGATATCACGTCTTCCGTCGCTTATCTGTTCCTTCATGGATTTATTATCCTCAAACAGACCCACGATCTCCGACTCCAGACTCTTTACGTTCTTTCCGGTCATGAATTTTCTGTAGTTCTTTTTCAGCTTAGCGGTTCTGATCAAAAGAACTACAGACAGGACAGTCAGTATCAGAACCAGAGCAGTAAGAACGATCAGAAGGATACTGAGATCCATATTTGCCAGACCCATATTTTCTAAAATAGTATACTTCATAACTACTCCAATGTTATTTCGTCAAAAGTGCCGTGATGCGATCCAGATCGTCATGTGAGTAAAAATCTATTTCCAGCTTACCGGCGCCGTCACCCTTTGCGGTTATCTCTACTTTGGTTCCGACTGCTTTCTTAAGCTTCTCTTCATACTCACGGTATATCGTATCAAGTGCTTCATCTTTCTTGGCTTTGGTCTTTCTGGTTGATGACTTGCCCAGATCCTTTACCATCTTCTCAACGTCTCGTACATTGAGACCCTTATCGAGGATCTGCTGTGCCATCTCATACTGAAGATCAGGATCTTCAACGGGGATCAGTGCTCTGGCAGCGCCTTCACTGATCAGCTCTTCTATGATCATCTGCTGAACATTGTCACAGAGTTTGAGCAGACGGATGGAGTTGGTTACTGCGGAGCGGCTCTTGCTGACCTTCTCGGCTACTTCATCCTGTTTCATATTAAACTCTTCGAGCAGTTTCTTATATGCCAGAGCCTCTTCGATAGGATTTAAGTCCTTACGCTGGATATTATCAATAAGAGCGATCTCGGCAATCTCCTGCTCGGTATAATGCCTGATGATAACAGGTACTTCCTTCAGACCTGCAATCTGTGCGGCACGCCATCTACGCTCGCCGGCTACTATCTCATAGTGGTCCTTTCTATCCTGTACTATGATCGGGTTCAGAATACCATGTTGCTTGATGTTATCGGCCAGTTCCTGAAGTTCATCCTCATTAAAGTGTTTACGGGGCTGATCACGGTTGGGTTCCACCTTACCCCACTTAACTATGACGATCGCTTCGCCTTCCTTTGCATCTAAAGCTGAAGGAACAGCGCCGATCTTACTATTGCCTTTACCGGTTGAACCGGTAGGAATCAATGCATCAAGTCCTTTACCTAATCCGCCCTTGCCTTTGGCTGCCATCGTATTTCCTCCTTAACCTCTGATCACTTCTTTTGCCAGATTGATATATGCTTCTGCTCCCGCCGACTTGGAATCATACTCGGTGATCGGCTGGCCGTAACTCGGTGCTTCCGCAAGTCTGATATTCCTGGGTATTACAGTCTCATATACTCTGGTTCTGATATTTGACTTAACATTATCAACTACCTGTGCTGACAGATTGGTTCTGGAATCATACATGGTGAATACAACTCCCTCCATATCAAGCTCAGGATTTAATCCGCTCTTAACGAGATTGACAGTATGGATCAGCTGGCTGAGTCCTTCCAGTGCATAGTACTCGCACTGAATCGGAACAAGTACGGTATCTGCGGTAGTCATGGCATTAACCGTAAGCATACTCAGTGAGGGCGGGCAGTCTATAATGATGTAATCATATTTATCCTTTACCCACTCTACCTCGTTTCTGAGTACAAAGTTTCTGTTGTCATCATCGATCAATTCAATCTCGACTGCCGCAAGGTTTACATTGGATGCGATCATATCTATTCCGGGCTTTACATTTTTGATGATCGCTTCCTCTGTAGAACAGCTCCCGAGCATCAGTTCATATACCGTGTTTTCTACTTCGTTCTTATTAACACCGAATCCGCTGGTCATGTTACCCTGGGGATCTGTATCGATCACGAGGATCTTTTTTCCAAGTTCTGCCATGGCAGCGGACAGGTTGATAGCAGTAGTGGTCTTTCCTACTCCGCCTTTCTGATTGGTAATTGCAATTGTTTTTCCCATTCTTTTCCTCTTTTCCTATGTATTTGAGTGTGAATCACTTTGCAGTGTTTCACGGATATATCTTATTTATGTTTCACGTAGAAAAAATACAAAATCTAGTATCGTGAATTTTCTGAAAAATCATTATGTTGTATTTGCCACTCTGTTATATCACAATGTTTCACATGAAACATTTTATCGTTTTGGCGCAGATATGTTTTACTCATCTCTCTCAAAAACGGATGGGGAATCTTAAACTCATCGGTTAATTTTCGGGGGAGATATTTGCAAGACAAATCCATTTTTTAATCGGATTCTTGCTCGTTAGCAGGCATGGTTTTTCATCAATATTATGTTGCCCACAAGATATTGTTTCACGTGAAACAATATATACCACCCATAGAGTATTAACAAAACCTGAAGGTTTTCAAGGCACAAATGCTATTGTACACGATTGAACATCAAAATAAAAGTACAAAAAAAGATACAAATGGGTTAAAATGATTTAAAGAAAGGAGAGGTCATGGCTAAAGGATCCGGACTGATAAGAAACCTAACAATACTGACAGGATTATCTGTAGCTTCTATTCATGTATTAAACAGAATAGAAACCACATCTGCCTGCGGCATTACTCCTTCCAGAACCAGAGAAGATAAGACATACAACTGGCGTTACGGAGTAGTTGATTATAAAGTTAAAGGGTATGGTTCTCCCCTTTTGCTCCTTCATGATCTCACGATCGGCAGTTGTAAATCAGAGTATAAATATATCTACGATAATCTGAGCAGGAATAAAAAGGTATATATTCCCGACATGCTCGGATACGGATTCTCTGATAAACCTGTAATGACATATACAGCATCGGTATATGAAGACCTGATCACAGACTTCATCAAAAATGTGATCCGTACCAAGACCGATGTAGTAGCAACAGGAACAACTGCACCTATCGTTATCAAGCTTGCACACGATAATCCGAAGCTGATCAGAAATATCATAATGATCAATCCTCTCGGACTGTATGATCAGAATCTTATTCCTTCTACACAGACAAAGCTGCTTAAGATACTGATCAACATACCTGTCGTGGGAACATTTTTCTATAATATGAAGTGTAACCGTTCATCTATAGAGGAACACTTTGTAAATGAATATCTCTATGATGCAGACTCAATCGACAAAGATCGATTGGATGAGATAGTATCTGATTACTACAGAGCAGCACATGAGAGAGGTATATTCTCCAAGCATGCATATGCAAGTTACCTTTCTCAGTATATGAACTGCTCTATCTTAAGTGAACTCCAGGAAACCGATCATTCAATGATGATAATCGGTGGTGAAGGAGAACCGGATATCAATGACAATATAGAGAATTATAATTACTATAACAGTGCTATAGAATCAATTATAATTCCCGGTACATCTCATCTGCCTCAGATAGAACGACCGGATGAAGTCATCAGCAATATAGAGGTGTTCTTAAGTAATGAATAATGACACCATTGCTTCTATCTCAACTGCTCTATCGGAATCCGGGATCGGTATTATCAGGATAAGCGGACCGGATGCGATCACGATAGCAGATCAGATCTATACTGATAAAGAAGGAACACATTCTCTTAAGTCCCAAAAGTCTCATACCATACACTATGGTTTCATAGTAAACAGTTCCGGTGAGATCATAGACGAAGTAATGGTCTCCGTCATGAAGGCTCCTAATTCCTATACAAAGGAAAACGTTGTTGAGATCAACTGTCATGGCGGAATAAGAGTATGTCGAAATATTCTGGATACAGTACTTAACACCGGGGCGCGGCTAGCGGATCCCGGTGAGTTTACGAAGAGGGCATTCTTAAACGGCCGCCTGGATCTGACACGTGCAGAAGCAGTAATGGATACCATACGTGCAACATCGGATACCGCACTGGACCAGTCCATCAGACAGCTGCGCGGTGAACTGTATACAATATTAAATAACATATGTTCTGATATACTGTATGAGATCGCACACATAGAAGCAATCCTGGATGATCCGGACAGTTATGATATAAGTGATTACAGTGATGAACTGTCTGAAAAGATCGATCACATCTCATCAGATTTATCGACACTCATCAGATCATACGATGAAGGACGTATACTGTCAGAGGGAATACGGACCAGCATCCTGGGTAACCCGAACGCCGGTAAATCTTCTCTGATGAATCTGCTCTATGGTGAGAACAGAGCGATAGTTACCGACATACCCGGTACGACCAGAGATACTCTGACCGAAACGATAAGACTGGGAGATGCAACCATAGTACTGACAGATACCGCCGGCATAAGAGAGACCGACGATAAGATAGAACAGATCGGTGTAAACAGAGCAATCGATTCAGCCAGAGAATCCGATCTGATAATATATGTAGCAGATATATCGGATGCGGAGAGTACTTCTCCGGTTGTCGATCCTGTCGATGACACACTTGTAGATCTGCTTAAATCCACAAAGCTGATCCTTCTGCTGAATAAATGCGATCTGGCACAGACAGGAAGTCAAGATGATCACACTGAAGAAGTAATACATTCATTTACGGACAAAGGAATCACACCTGACAAAATCCTGTCTACCTCCATGATCACGCATGAAGGTATATCAGAATTAAAAAGCGTGATCAGAGAAATGTTCTACAGCGGAGAACTGACAGACGATCATCAGATAATGATCACCAATCTCCGCCATGTTGAATGTCTGAAAGAAGCACAGGCTTCACTGAATAAAGTAAAGGAATCGATAGCATCAGGAGTATCCGAAGATCTGTATTGTATAGATCTGACAGATGCATACAGATCTCTCGCCCGTATCACCGGAACAGAAGTAACGGAAGATATAGTTAACGAGATATTCTCAAGATTCTGTATGGGTAAATGACATCATGAAAAGTGTATATGCAGATAACCGAACAGAATACTATACAGATATATGTGTTGTAGGTGCAGGCCATGCCGGATGTGAAGCTGCGCTTGCCTGCTCAAGACTCGGATTCGAGACAGTCATATTCACCGTATCGGTTGAATCCATAGCATTGATGCCCTGCAATCCGAACATAGGCGGAACTTCCAAGGGGCACCTGGTCCGTGAGATAGATGCTCTCGGCGGTGAGATGGGAAAAAATATAGATAAGACATTTATTCAATCCCGTATGCTCAACGCATCAAAGGGTCCTGCAGTTCATTCTCTCAGAGCTCAGGCTGATAAATCCGAATACTCACGGTCAATGCGCAAGATTCTGGAGAATCAGGATAATCTCTATATCAGACAGGGAGAGGTATGCGAGATCCTGACTGAAGAAGGTCAGGACGGAAAAAGAAAGATAACGGGAGTAAAAACACTTAACGGAACCATATATCATTGCAGATCCGTCATTCTTGCAACCGGAACCTACTTAAGTGCCAGATGTCTGTGCGGAGAAGCGATCACCTATACCGGACCCAACGGATTACAGGCCGCTACACACTTAAGTGCATCTTTAGCAAAGATCGGAGTAAAGCTTCGCAGGTTTAAGACCGGAACTCCCGCAAGGATGGATGCCAGAAGTCTTGATTTCTCCAGGATGGAGGAACAAAAGGGAGATGTGCCGATCATACCCTTCTCATACAGCACGGATCCCGATTCCATACAGAAGGAACAGGTCAGCTGCTGGCTTACTTATACCAATGAGAAAACGCATGAGATCATAAGAGCAAACCTGGACAGATCTCCCATATATGCCGGTGTCATAGAAGGAACAGGTCCCAGATACTGCCCCTCCATAGAAGATAAAGTAGTAAAGTTCGCAGAAAAGGACAGACATCAGATATTCATAGAGCCCGAGGGACTGTATACAAATGAGATGTACTTAAGCGGTATGTCATCATCACTCCCTGAGGATGTTCAGATTCAGATGTACCGGACACTTCCCGGACTGGAGAACTGTCACATGGTAAGAAATGCCTATGCGATAGAGTACGACTGTCTCTGTCCCGGACAACTGTCACTGTCTCTGGAACTGCGAGACATATCAGGTCTGTTCTGTGCCGGCCAGTTCAACGGAAGCTCCGGATATGAAGAAGCTGCTGCTCAGGGTCTGATGGCCGGGATCAATGCTTCCCGCAAGCTCAACGGAAAAGAGCCCATCATACTTGACCGATCACAGGCTTATATCGGTGTACTCATCGATGATCTGGTCACAAAAGAAAACAACGAACCCTACAGGATGATGACCTCAAGAGCCGAGTATCGTCTGATACTCAGGCAGGATAATGCCGACTTAAGGCTCAGAGAGATCGGATACAATGCAGGCCTCGTATCCAAAGAGGAATACGAAAAGACAATAAAAAAGAAATCACAGATAGAATCAGAAATAAACAGACTGTCAAATATAAGCCTCGGCGGAAAGGCAACGGTTCAGGAGTTTATGGACAGACACGGGTCCGCCCAGCTTAAGACCGCTTTTACTCTGGCTGAACTCATGTGCAGGCCTGAGCTTGATTACGATTCACTTGCCGAACTTGATCCGGACAGACCGGATCTTCCACGTGATGTCATAGAGCAGGTAGAGATAGAGATCAAGTATCAGGGATACATAGACAGACAGAACTCTCAGATCGAAGATTTTAAGAAAAACGAGAAAAAGAAGATTCCGTCCGATATGGATTATGATGATGTAGAGAGTCTCCGTATAGAAGCCAGACAGAAACTCAAGGCTTTCCGTCCGGAGAATATCGGTCAGGCATCCAGGATATCCGGAGTATCACCATCGGATATCGCCGTTCTTCTCGTATACCTTAAGAATCTTTCATATCATATGCAGGCACATGATGAATAAAGAACAAACACTAACAGAACCTCTGTCAAAACAGGGTATTGAACTGTCAGATCAGCAGATCGCAAAGTTTATGAAATACTACGAGATGCTGATCGAAACAAATAAAGTAATGAATCTTACTGCTATCACCGATTACGAAGAAGTGTGCATCAAGCATTTTGCAGATTCTCTGTCCATTGTAAGATCATTCGATATCTCAGGAAATCAGGATATCCGTATACTGGATATCGGTACCGGTGCTGGTTTTCCCGGAATACCGCTCAAGATAGCATATCCTGAAATACATATCACTCTTCTTGACTCTCTGACCAAGAGGATCAGATTCCTTGATAATGTGATAGATACGCTTGATCTTAATGATACGGGAAGCATTACCACGGTAGATATGCGCGCTGAAGATTATGTCAGAGAGCCGGGCATAAGGGAATCATATGATCTAACAGTCTCCAGGGCTGTCGCAAATCTGAGAGTGCTTTCTGAATACGCACTTCCGTATGTAAGGACAGGCGGATCATTTATATCATATAAAGGAGATAATGCGCCTGAAGAGACAGCTGAAGCTGAAAACGCTATCAGCATACTCGGAGGTGAGATCACGGAAGTTAATGCATTTACTCTGCCCGGATCCGATATCACCAGAAACCTGATATGCATTAAAAAGACCCGCCCTACACCGGATAAATATCCTCGTAAGGCAGGTCTTCCGAATAAGAAACCTCTTTAAACTTCAGATCAGCTCAGATCAATATCTGCGGCCTCTTGAACCGTATCTGCTGCCTGATCTGTTATCGCTGTATGTCTCGCCCTTCTTGGGAGTAATGACTACATATCTGTAGGGTTCTTCTCCCTCGGAATGTGTCTCAACATACTTATCATCCTGAAGAACCGAATGAATGACTCTTCTCTCATAAGGATTCATAGGCTCAAGAGAGACTGTACGGCGTGATCTTTTAACTTTAAATGCCATGTTCTTGGCCAGATTCTCAAGTGTCTGCTTACGTCTCTCACGATAATTCTCTGTGTCAACCTTTACTCTGATATAGTCAGCCTCGCCCTTGTTAACTACAAGAGAAACAAGATACTGAAGAGAATCAAGTGTCTGTCCTCTCTTACCGATGAGTACACCCATCTCATCTCCGGATAACTCTATGGAGAGTTCTTTCTCGACATCATCATAGGTTGCCTCTGTATCAACAGCCATCTGCATTGAAGCAAAAATGTCATTGAGGAAGCTCTTTGCCTTGCTTACAACATCGGAATCCTTAACTCTGGCCTTGATGACCGCCTGCTTTGCACCAATACCGAGGAAACCCGAAGCTCCCTCTTCAACTACATGATACTCAACCTTATCGCTGGTAGCACAGAACTGCTCACATGCAGCAGTAAGTGCTTCCTCTATGGTCTTGCCTGTAAACTCTGTATATTCCATCTCGTATAAACCTCCGATCACTTATTGTTTCTTTCGTTGTATTCCTTGACCATATTGGCTTTGGCGGCCAGACTTCCGGGAGCGGGCTTGGAAGAGGATACAACTGAACTCTTATCAGCACTGTCCGAAGCTGTATCGGAGGATGAAGCTGATCCGATATTTGCCTTCTCGCTTAAGCTTCTCGTATTCATTGATGCGTACATCTGCATCTTCTGAGCCGTAACGCCTGCTTTTTCTATCTTCTTTTTAGCCTTTGCCTCATTCTTCTTGATGATCTCATCGATATCCATCTTATCGATATGCTTGTTAATGAATATCTGCTGAACTGTACGGACTACGCTACCTGCGATCCAGTAGATGCCCATACCGGAAGGAAGAGTAAAGCAGAAGAATGCAGACATCAGAGGCATCATCATGTTCATGGTCTTCATTGACTGCTGCATAGCTGCTCCGGTATCTCCCGAATTGGCATTTGCATTGTTATTATCTCCTGCCTGAGGCATGAGCTTAACATTAAGCCACTGAGTAAGAGCTGATAAAAGAGGGATGAGAATAGCCACAAAGCACATACCGTACTTGTGTGAACCCCACGCATCAGTAAACATGAACTGAGGAGAGTTGGCTATATTCAGTCCCAGGAAGTTGTTATAAGTATCGATCAGGCCTCTGTTTATGACTTTACCGGCACTGTCTAAAGTACTGAGAATCTTCTGACCGTTATATGCCAGATCAGCTAATCCGTAATGATCTGATAAAACAGCCATATCAGCGGTAGATACTTTATTAAGTACATCAATGATACCGTTTGTTATGTTGGAGTCCAGATTCTTTGAATACTGTCCGACTGCAGAAGCCACACTCTTCATGTCATCAGCTGATGCATTAAGTATGAAGCTTCCGTTATCCTGGCTTACTATCTTCTCAGCCAGAACTCTGAATGTATCGCCAACCTTGGTAACATATGCGGGAATTGAATAGATAACCCTGTAGAGTGCAAACAGAATGGGCATCTGGATCAGGAGCTGTACACAGCTGCCGGAAGGAGATACACCGTACTTTGCATATACTGCCTTAGTCTCCTGCTGCATTGCCATCGAAGACTCCGTATCCTTTTTATCCTTATATTTTGCCTGGATAGCCTGGATCTCAGGGTTCATCTTAGCAGACAGCTTGGAGAATTTCTGCTGCTTGATAGTAAGCGGCAGAAGACACAGATTGATCACTATAGTGAATATAATGATCGCAAGACCGATATTCGGTATATCGATCTTATCAAGTAAAATAAAAATCCCATTCATAAGATATCCGAGGATCCTGGCAATAGGTCCGAGGATAGCTCCTGAATAGGGAGTAAGTAGGATTCCTGACAAATCAATACCTCCGATCAATTTGGGACAGATCACGGAACCGGATCATATCCCCCTTTTGAAAAAGGATTACATCTCAAAATTCTCCACATAGCCAGAGCACTTCCCTTGAAGGCCCCATATTTCTCTACAGCCTCCAATCCGTATTCCGAACATGTAGGATAATACGGACATTTAGTCCTCTTAAGCGGAGAAAGATACTTTCTATAGATCTTTATCATCTGAATAATCAAATATTTCATCATTTACTTACCCAAGACATGATGAATCTTAGCCAGATGCATCAGGGAGTTCTCAATAACGTGATAATCACAATCCGATGCTCCCTTGCGCACAACCACTGCTACGTCCAAACCACTATCGAACATATCCTCATGCAGCCTGTAAGCTTCTCTGATCAGCCGGCATAAGCGGTGGCGCACTACACTGTTGCCTACTTTCTTGCTGACAGAGATTCCCAATCTGTTTCCATCCGTATTATTATCCAGGACATACATTACTAAATACTTGTCGGCACGAGACTTGCCGTTTTTATACACGGATCCGAATTGGTATGAGTTTTTTAATGACTCTGTTTTCTTCAATTAATATGGTGTTTTCTTTTTAGCGAAAAAAAAGGCCACATACATATGCGGCCTGAGACGCTAATACTTAGACTGTTAATTTATGTCTGCCCTTGGCTCTTCTGGAAGCCAGAACTTTACGTCCGCCTGCAGTACTCATTCTTGATCTGAAACCATGAACTTTATTACGCTGACGCTTCTTGGGCTGAAATGTCATCTTCATGAGTAGGTCACCTCCTTTACATAATGTCCAAAGGATAACAAACCGATTATATATAATGGATTTGGCTAAGTCAACTAATAAATCTGTTAAATCCCTATAAAATCGAATATGGAGACAATGTGTTCGGTTACCATAATTTTATCCCCATTATGTGGATAACAAGGTGGATAAGTTGTCGATATATTGTTAATTCTTTGTCGATATTTATCTGAAATGTCGATTTTACGGGAATTATACGGGTTGATAAACAATATGATCATTGATATACATAATCACCTGTTGATCTTGAAAATATGTAAACTATATACGTTAATCTCAGAAATATACAAGTTATCCACAAAAGTTATCCACATTTTGTGGGTATCACTTCATTGAAAAATCAACCTCATTAAGGTAAGATAGGTTTCAAAGCGTTTTGAGGTAACAGATATGGAAAACATTAAAGACAGCTGGGATCAGATAAAAGAGAAAATCGCTGATGAATACGGTTTATCAGACGTTTCATATTCTACATGGATCAAACCTCTTAAGATAGGCCCGGTAACAGAAGATACGGTAACCATCCTTATCCCTTCGGACCAGTCTCATGCTCTTAACTATATATCAAGTAAATATAAGGATTTCTTTCAGGTTACCATCTCAGAGATGTTTGACAGGAAATATGAGATAAGCTTCAGACTTGAAAAGGACTCTGATCTGGCAAATGTTATAAAATCAGATCAGGATCCCGTATATAACCTGAACTATGAGACCGCCAATCTTAATCCTAAGTATAAATTCAATTCATTTGTGGTAGGAGGCAGCAACAAACTGGCTCATTCCGCATGTCTGGCAGTAGCTGAATCCCCCGGACAGATATATAATCCCCTGTTTCTGTATGGAGGAGCAGGACTTGGTAAAACCCATCTGATGCATTCTATCGGACACTTTATATTGGAGAATAATCCGAATGCAAAGATACTGTATGTTACTTCTGAACAGTTTACCAATGAAGTAATAGATTCAATCAGAAGCGGTAATCCTGCATCAACCAAGAAATTACGTGATAAATACAGATATGTTGACGTACTTATCATAGATGATATCCAGTTTATTATAGGTAAGGAACAGACTCAGGAAGAGTTCTTTAATACTTTTAATACTCTTCATCAGAACGGAAAACAGATAATCCTTTCATCAGATAAGCCTCCGAAGGAGATGGAAACACTTGATGAACGTTTCAGATCCAGGTTCGGAATGGGTCTTATTGCCGATATCCAGCCGCCTGATTATGAAACGAGAATGGCTATTCTGGCAGAAAAGGCTAAATCAATAGGCAGGGATATCGACGAAGAAGTCTTTAATTACATAGCAACAAATATAAAATCAAATATCAGAGAGCTTGAAGGTGCCTTTAATAAGATAGTTGCTTATTCAAAGCTTAATAATGTTGATATAAACATGACAAATGCCGAAGAAGCTCTGAAAGACATAATATATCCGGACAAACCGAAGGAAATAAACCCTTCATATATATTAAAGGAAGTATGTGATGAATATAATGTCCTGATAGAAGATGTTGCAGGTAAAAAGAGAGATGCAAAGTATGTAGAACCCAGGTTCATAGTAATGTACCTGTGCAGGGAACTTACAGATGCTTCATTTAAAGAGATAGCAAAGGTTCTGGGTAAAAAAGATCATACGACCGTAATGCACGGAGTCAAAGATATAGAAGAAAGAATAAAGACAGAAGAAGAGTTATCAACAAGGGTAAAAGCCATAAAATCAAGAATAACCGAAAGCTAGGTGAATCTTAAGGGATAACCTCATACTTATCCTACACATTATCAACAACTAAAAGTTCCATTTTTCGTTGATATTTAGTATAATATTAAAGGTTATACACATTTAAACATCCTCTAATAATACTATTACTTTTACAAATTAATAAACAAAACAAAAAAGAATCAGAAAGGCTCATCCATGAAGATCATTTGTACAAAGTCAGAACTGTTAAACGGAGTATCGATCGTATCAAAAGCTGTTCCTTCCAAAACAACAATGTCCATACTTCAATGTATATTGATTGATGCAGAAGCTGATCAGATTAAGCTTGTTGCCAATGATATGGAGCTTGGTATTGAGACGGTTATTAAAGGAACCATAGCTGAAAAAGGTAAGATAGCTCTGGATGCCAGAATGCTTTTTGATATCATCCGTAAGCTCCCTGACAGTGATATAACCATTACTACAGATGCATCTTTGAAAGCAAATATCAGCTGCGAAAAGGCTAAATTCAATATTATAGGTAAGCCTGCAGATGAATTTCCGGTTCTTGCACAGCTTGATCATTCCGACAGTATCACTCTTTCACAGTATACTCTTAAGGAAGTTATAAGACAGACTATCTTCTCTATATCCGATAATGATAACAGTCCTCTTATGACCGGTGAACTGTTCGATATCAATGAAGATAACTTAAGAGTTGCTTCTCTCGACGGACACAGGATATCTATAAGAAACGTTAAGCTTAAAAACGTTTATTCTCCCAAAAAGGTAGTTGTTCCGGGTAAGAGCTTAAGTGAGATAAGCAAGATCATAGGCGATGATACCGATAAGAATGTAAGCATCTTCTTTACTCCCAACCATATTCTGTTTGAGTTTGATGAAACAGTAGTATTATCAAGACTTATAGAAGGTGAGTACTTCAATGTTGACCAGATGATAACCAAGGATTATGAGACCAAGGTTACTGTATCCAAGAAGGATCTGTTTGACTGTATTGACAGATCTACCCTTCTGGTCAAGGAAGGTGACAAGAGGCCTATCATTGTTGATATAAGAGAAGGCAGCCTTGAGCTTAAGATCAATTCAACATTCGGAAGCATGGATGAAGAAATCGATATTACCAAAGAAGGTAAAGACATAATGATAGGATTTAATCCTAAATTCGTTATGGATGTCCTTAAGGTAATAGACAGTGATGAGATCAATATGTACATGGTTAATCCCAAATCTCCCTGCTTTATAAGAGATGACGAGGACAGCTACATTTATCTGGTTCTGCCTATCAACTTTACAACTGTATCATAAAGTCTGTTTATGACTGATATAACTATAAAAGACGAATATATAAAACTTGGTCAGGCGCTCAAAAAAGCCGGTATTTCATTAAACGGAGCAGATGCCAAAATGGATATACTGGAAGGCCTGGTCACAGTAAACGGTGAGACAGAACTCCGTCGGGGACGAAAGTTATACGACGGAGATGTCTTTGCTTATGAAGGGGAAGAATTCAGGGTTACAGCAATGAAAGGTCAGTTATGATTATTAAAACCCTGGAACTTAAAGATTACAGAAATTACGAAACTCTTGAAATAAGCTTTGGTCCCGGTATAAACATACTGTACGGAGATAACGCACAGGGAAAGACCAATATACTTGAAGCTATTTATTTAGCAGCGACTACCAAATCACACCGCGGAACCAGAGATACCGATATAATCAGATTCGGATCCGAAGAAGGTCATATACGTATCATGTTGTTTAAGAACGACGTGGATACGAAGCTTGATATCCATCTTCGTAAGTCAAAGACCAAAGGGATCGCGATAGACGGAAAAAAAATTAAAAAGGCTTCTGAGTTATTAGGACTGTTGAATGTAGTCTTTTTTTCACCAGAGGATCTGAATATCATTAAAAACGGCCCGGGTGAAAGAAGAAGATTCACAGATATGGAGCTGTGTCAGCTCGATGACTTCTATCTGTATAATCTTAACAATTACAACAAGATAGTTAATCAGAGAAATACTCTTCTCAAGGATGTATATTTTAATCCTTCTCTCAAAGAAACCATAGAAATATGGGATTCTCAGTTAGTCAGTTACGGAAGCAAGGTAATAGAACGAAGAAAGACATTTGTAGATCAGCTTAATGAGGTGATAGGGCCTGTACACGAGAAACTGTCAGGCGGAAGAGAATCACTGAAGATCATATATGAACCGAACGTAGATATAGACGATTATGAGAGAGAGCTTTCCTCTTCTACAGAACGTGATATCAAATCTAAGATGACCAATGTAGGTCCCCATCGTGATGACTTCATATTCATGGCGGGAGATATAGATATCAGGAAGTTCGGATCCCAGGGTCAGCAGAGAACGGCAGCGCTCTCACTTAAGCTGGCGGAAATAGAGATAGTCAAGAAACTGACCGGTGATACTCCCATACTCCTGCTTGATGATGTTCTATCAGAGCTGGATTCGGGAAGACAACAGTTTCTGCTTGAGTCAATAGGTGAGGTTCAGACCATTATCACCTGCACCGGTGTAGAGGATTTCATAAACAGCAGACTTGAGATAGATAAGCTGTTTAATATATCAAACGGATCACTTATAGGCGAACAATAGAGGTTAACATGGCTGAAGAGAACAAAAAAGCAAATGAATATGGTGCCGACCAGATACAGATACTGGAAGGACTGGAAGCAGTCAGAAAAAGACCCGGTATGTATATAGGCAGTACATCGGCCAGAGGATTGCACCATCTCGTATATGAGATAGTGGATAATGCGGTGGATGAGGCATTGGCAGGATTCTGCAGTGAGATAGAAGTCACTATCAATCCTGATAATTCGATCACCGTAATTGACAACGGGCGAGGTATTCCTGTCGGAATAAACCATAAAGCCGGAATTCCCGCAGTTGAAGTCGTATTTACCATACTTCATGCCGGCGGTAAGTTCGGCGGTGGCGGATATAAGGTATCCGGCGGACTTCACGGTGTAGGTGCCTCGGTCGTTAATGCACTCTCAGACTGGCTCAGCGTTGAGATCCGCAGAGACGGTAAGCTCTATGAGCAGCGCTATGAGAGAGGACATACATGCTATCCGCTTAAGGAGATAGGAACCTGCGGAGCTGATGAGAGCGGTAC
>Ga0129306_1002475_pt1 | contig 16278 bp, 13 predicted proteins | sample P827metagenome_FD_94438 | JGI IMG/M metagenome (GOLD analysis project Ga0129306, IMG submission 94438) | Capybara group fecal microbial communities from Wisconsin, USA - P827 metagenome | ecosystem: Host-associated > Mammals > Digestive system > Large intestine > Fecal | place: USA: Wisconsin... | reverse complement strand
GGAGTTGCCTTAAGGTCATAAAATTCACTGCTCAACAGTCTGGCGCGGACAAGGTGCCGAAGGTTTTCGAATTTTTCAATGACAACTGTAAACATCGTTATTCTCCTTTCCCGCCATATTCTCTTCAGCGACTGATCTTAACACGTCGATAGTGACACCAGGCCATTCTTCAAGAAGAGTGTAGGTGATGTCCCATGGAGCACATCCATCAGGAGCAGGCAATGCAAGGTAATATGTTTTCCACATATCTTCAGCAACATGCTCTTTTACGATATTCTCAATGTTGTAGACTTGGTTGCTCAGCACACGGGTGCGAACGAGGCACCGAACGTCCTGGAACTTTCTCATGTCAATTCTTGGCATTTGTTATCGTCTCCTTTCGAAAGAATAGTTTCTTCATTACACCCGACAAAAAGCCCGTCAGGAAAATTTGGATTCCTGACGGGCTTATTAACCGATAAACGTTGAATTCTTCACACTTTTCTGTTATTATAGCGGAGCAAGGCTAAGGTACTATGTCCCTTTACACCGCCCTTTAACGTCCTGATGACACTTTTGATGAACGTCGCGGGATGACGAAACGTAAGGGTAAAGCAACGACATAGCGAAACGAAAAAACATTAGCCTTGTAGCTACAGAAACGCTGTAGTTACAAGGCTTTTTCTATATCCTGACGCCTTGAAATACCCAAGTCTCGATGATGACGAAACGACATCTAACGGACCGTAAGGAGGTTCAGCGAGAATGTCAATTATGGGCTGTGATGACGTTCAATGATATTGTCACTTCATAGCCCATCCACCCATACAAATACGGAGGCATCAACATGAAAAAGCTTCTTGTTCTGCTGCTCGCGGCGATCCTGCTCCTCACCATGGCCGCGTGCGGCGCGAAGGAAAAGGAAGAGGAGGATTCCGGAGAGGGATCGATCAATCCCTGGAAGGAAGCGGAAAGTGCGGAGAAAGCAGCGGACGGCGCAGGCGTCGGTTATTTCATGGTGCCTGAGAACGGTACGGAGACGTCCGGCGGCCCGATCGATATTCTCAGCTTCCAGTACATGAAGGGCATCGCGGAAGCGGACGGCGCGATCGGCACGGCGGATCTGACGATCCGCAAGGGCCTCAAGCAGGGCAGTGAGGACGTGTCCGGCGACTACACCGCCTACCCCTATGCATGGACGCAGGAGGTGGACGGCTGGGAAGTCTACTGCCTCGGCAACGAAGACGGCAAGATGATGAAGGCGATCTGGCTTTCCGACAACTTCAGCTACAGCATCGTGATCCGCGGACAGGGCGACTTGGCCGAGTCCTACGGCGTCGATGCGGATGCCGTTGCCGCGCTCGTGAGCGGGATTCAGTAATCTGCCGCCGCACAGACAATCCGATCCGAAACAGACATCTCTCCGGGGGTGTCTGTTTTTCCGTCTTGATTGTGCGGGATTTCTGTGGTATAATACCATCACGATGCCGGATCCACGGCACGGGGAGGCATGTACATGGGAAATTATCTTGTCACGGGCGCGTGCGGCGGCATGGGCTCGGCGATCTGCCGGCGGCTGACGGAGAACGGTCATCAAGTCTGGGGCATTGATCGGGCGGAAGGCGCGCCGGCGGAGGGCTGGACGTTCGTGCGGGCCGATCTCACCGATCCGGACACGCTGCGGGCTGCCGCGGAACAGATCGGCGCGGTGGAGCTCGACGGGATCGTCCACGCCGCGGGCATCTATGATCTGAATTCCCTCATCGAGATGCCGGAGGAGGATTTCGTGCGGGATTTCGACGTCAACCTCTTCGGGATGTTCCGCGTCAACCGGCTCTTTGTCCCGCTTCTGCGCCGGGGAGGCCGGATCGTCATGATCTCGAGCGAGCTTGCCCCGCTGTGCCCGATGCCGTTCACCGGGATCTACGCCGTCACGAAGACCGCCGTCGAGCGGTATGCCGCCGCCTTGCGCATGGAGGTGCAGCTGCTCGGACACCGGGTCGCACTGATCCGGCCCGGCGCGGTGAAGACGAACATGCTCCCGGCGTCGACGGCAAAACTGGACCGCTTCTGCGCATCTACCGCGCTCTACCGCTGCAACGCCGACCGCTTCCGCCGCATCGTGAACCGGGTCGAGGCGAAGAACGTCCCGCCGGAGAGGATCGCACAGACCGTCGAGGCAGCGCTGACGGCGGCGCATCCGAAGCTGACCTACTGCGTGAACCGCAATCCGCTGCTCCTCCTCTACGGCGCGCTGCCGGCACGGATGCAGCTGTGGGCGATCCGTAAGATTCTTAAATAAAATACCCAGATCGTGGACGCGACGATCTGGGTCAAAGCATATTCTTTAAGAATATGATTCACAAAACATGAGTGCTAAACACTATACGTTATAGGGTCTTATTTCTTCAACATAACCGTCCTTAACGTAGATATCAACTTTCTTCACACCAGTATAAGAACGATATCCATAACGTCCATAACTTGAGCTGTTGATGCGCCATTCGTATTTTTGCCGGTTATTCTTCAAAGAGCTGACATTATAGTTTCTTCCCATAATAGTTAGCATTTCATCCGAGGACATACCAATATAAATCCTTGTATATCTTTTTAACTGCTTGTTTTTATAGACAGAAACGACGACTGACAGAACAATTCCTGCAAAAATGAACGCAAGCCCAATAGCGAGCAAAACCATAAAAGTATTATTATTCATATTGTTTCTTCTCCTTGAAAATCTGAGATAAGTCGAAAAAGACAAAGCATTTAAGATGAAACTCTATGAAATGTTTTCCTGTGATATAATTACTCCCAATATTTTACAACAATATCTCCCCTTTTTCAACCCCTTTTGCATAGATTCTGTGATATGAAAGCAATCTGATGTTGATCCTTCTGCTTTGTGTTGTATATGATCCAAGGGGCCTGTTTTTTCGCAATATATAAAGCCCTCCGCTGCTTTTCCGCAGGGAAGGGCTTCTTTCTGTTGCGCAGACTTCACGCCTGCCAGTGCTTCAGCGTCGCGAGGTATGCGCCCCATCCCGCGCGGCGTTCCGGATCGGGCGTGTTGTCGGGATTCGGCACGTGGGCGAGGAGAAAGTCGAGCAGGGTGTCCTTCGAGGCGTAGACGAACTTCCCGTCGGCGTAGCACCATTTGCAGTAGTCTTCGTTGATCGTCCCGTCCGGCTCCCGGCTGAGGTTCCCGTCCTCGTCGAGCGGCATCCCGCAGCACTGGCAGACGAGCTGCCGCGGGGAGCCGAGCAGGGTGTTGATCGAGACGTCGAAGGTCTTCGAGAGCAGCCGGAGCGTGTCCGTGTTCGGCTGGGTTTCGCCGTTTTCCCAGCGGCTGATTGCCTGACGGGTCACCATCACCCGCTCGGCCAGCTGCTCCTGCGTCATGCCGCGCGCCTCGCGCAGATTTTTGAGGATATCCTTGATTTCCATGAAAATACTCCTTTCGCGTTGTCCTGTCTCCATTGTACCGCCGCGCGGCGCATTTTGCAAGCAACCCGCTGTTGCTGTGTTCACTTTTTCCGCGTCGCCGTTTCCATCGTCAGCCCGGTCGCGTAGTCGAGCTGCCGGGGCTCTCCCGGCTCGTTCTCGCGCTGGCGGGTGTATCCGTCCACGTCCCATGAGGGTTCCTTGTCCCTCCGCCACGGACGGCACGCCCATTGGTACCCGCGGAACGGATCGCGCGTGCGGTTCATCCAGTCGAGCAGCTCGTCGTGCATCGCGTCCCGCAGCGCCGCCGATTCGGGATCATTGATCCGGTTGTCGAGATCGTAGGGATCGGAGGCGGTGAGGTAGAGTTCGTCCGTGTCCGTCAGGTGCAGGGCGAGCTTGGCCTCGTCCGTGACAGAGGCGCGCATCGGCTGGAATCCCCCGAAGCCGTCGTGATCGATCTCATACCGCGCGAATTCGATGTGCGCCGCGCGTCCCGTCTCCAGATCCGGATCGGCAAGCTGCGGCCGGAGGCTCTCGCCCTCGCACATCACGGGCTTATCGAGGCCGAGCAGATCGAGCACCGTCGCGGGCAGGTCGATGTGCGAGACGACATGCCGGTAGACCGATCCCGCCGGGATGCCCGGGCCTTCGAAGAGCAGCGGCACCCGCGCGATCTCGTCGTAGACCGCCGGGCCTTTCGCGTACAGCCCGTGCGCCGAGGCCGCGTCCCCGTGATCGGAGGTGTACATCCGCACGGACTCCGGGGCGACCTCACGCGCGAGGTCGAGGATGCGTCCGATCTCGGAATCGATGTAGCTCTGGCAGGCCGCGAGCCGCACCCCGATCCCGTGACCGCGCCGCGCCGGATCGAGTCCACCCGCGCGTCTGGCCCAGATCCGCTGGTATTCCGGCTTGCCGCTCAGATCGTCGTCATACGCGGGCGTTCGCTCCCCCTGCCGCGCGTCGTACATGTGCGCGTACGGTTCGGGACAGAGGCAGGGATCGTGCGGTTCGTCATAGGAGACCACGAGGAAGAAGTCCTCGTCCCGGTGTTCCCGCAAAAAGGCGAGCGCGCGCTCCGTCACCCGGTGCCCGTAGAGGAATTCCGGCGGGAGATCCCGGTCGCTGTTCGCCGCCTTGCGGGAGAAGAGCCGCTCCTCGTCCGTGAGCTCGTCGAGGTAGCACTTCATGTCATACCAGTACTTCGCCTCCCAGCCGTCCGGGCAGACGCCGTACCCGAAATAGTCCCCGCCGTCGAGGTGCCATTTGCCGATGTACCCGCACGTGATGCCCGCCGCCGTCAGCCGCTGCCCGAGGGTCTTGACGTTCGCGTAGAGCGGCATACAGTTGCCCCAGCTCCCGTTCGTGTGCGGGTAGAGCCCGGTGAAGAGCGCGCTCCGCGCCGGTCCGCAGACGGGCTGGCAGGTGTAGGTCCGCTCGAAGCGCATTCCGCGCTCCGCGAGGGAATCGATGTGCGGCGTCCGGACGGGCGAGCCGTAGCAGCTCACCATGTTATAGCCCGTGGAATCGGTCATGATCCAGAGAAACTGCCGTTTTGCCATGAAAAGTCCTCCTCTGTTCCGGTGCTGGTTCTCTCTGGCTATCGTAGCAGACCGGGGAGGCGAAGTCAAGGGCAGAGATGTAAAGAATCGCGTTCGGTCAGCGATTCCTCTTTCTTTTTGGAAAAACCTGTGTTATAATAAAAGAAAAACCGCGAAAGGATCGCAGATCATGACGAGATCCCCTGATAAAGCCGTGCGTCTCGCCGCCGTTCTGGGATTGGTGATCGGTATGGCCATTCTGTTTTCTTCCCTTGTTCCCGCGTCGGCGGCGTCCCCCGTTCTCACCCTGGCTCCCGCGGACGGAGAGCTCGGCGGAGGCGCGTCAAAGAGCGGCCCGAAGATCGGGAACGTCGGCAAAAACGGCGGCACCGTCGAAGGGACTGTCACGTTCCGGGAACTGGATCTTCCCGCGGACGGGTATTACACCCTCATCGTCACCTACTATTCCGGCTCCGACGACCGGTATTTCAACCTCACAGCGGACGGCGAGGTCTACAAGCTCCCCTGTCCCTCGACCGGGGGATTCGATATAAAAGGGACGATCTCGCTCGATGTGCGCCTGACGAAGGGCGGGACGCTGACGGTCGGCTCGGACTGGTACGGCCCGGATTTCGGCGGCATCGCGATCTATGAACCCGAACGCGGAGAGACATCCGTCCGCGTGTATGAAAACCGCCGGGAAGAGACGTTCACCGAGGGCGGGCTCGCGCTGACGCTGGACGGGGCGAACGGGATCTGGTCCTTCGCGTCCGACGGAGAGACTGTCGTGACGGACGCGCGCGCGGAATGCGTGATCGGGGGCGAGATGATCGCCTCAGACGGGTTCGCGCGCCATCGGATCACCGCGGACGGCAGCACCGTCGTCTTCACCCACGAGGATCACCCGGATTTCCCCGGCACCCTGATCCAGACCTTCGTCTTCGGGGAGGACGCGCTCTTCACGGAAGCGGCGGTCATGGCGGAGGGCGGCGTCACGGTCGGCCGGATCGTCCCGCTCGCTGCCGATCGGATCGGCACGGGGGACGGTACGTTCCTCACGATCCCCTACGACAACGATATGTGGGTCGAACCGGCGTTCACGGAGATCGGCAAGATCAGCGGCACGGCGGTCTCCTATGAGGTCGGTGCGCTCCTCGACGCGGAGGGAACCGGCGGCACGGTGTTCGGCTCGGTGGAGCATGATCTCTGGAAGACCGGGGTGCTCCTTGATGCGCGGCTCGGGGAAATCACGGGCTTCGCGGTCGCGGGCGGATATGCGGACAGCGGCACCCGGGACGTCGAGCCGCACGGGACGGTTTCCGGGGAGTGTGTCAAATCGCCGCGGATCTTCATCGGGCGCTATACCGACTGGCGCGACGGGATGACGGCCTTTGCCGAGGCGTGCGCGGCGGTTGTCCCGCCCGTCGAATCGGTCCCGGACGTGCCGTTCGGATACAATTCCTGGGGTGTTCTGCAGTCGAAAGTGAGCTATGGCGCGATGACGGCGGTCTCCGATTATATCCGCGACAAGCTCGCGGACGTTTGGGGACAGGACGGTGCGCCGGTGTACGTCAACATCGACTCCTTCTGGGACTATCTCACGGCAAACGACCCGGACTGCGGCCTCTCCCTCGACGAAGCGCTGCGCGCCTTCGTGCGGCACTGTCACGACAACGGCCAGAAGGCCGGGATCTATTTCACCCCCTTCGCCGCATGGCAGGGCGACGAGGAGGCCCTGAAGCGCAGCAAAATCGACGGCACTCCGTACACCTATTACGACGCGGCCCTGAAAAAAGCGGACGGGACCCTTTACGGCAAGCTCGACGGCGGGTACGCGCTCGATCCGACGCATCCAGGCACGATCCGGCGCATGGAGGACAAACTCCGGTACTTCATCGACCTCGGCTTTGCTTACGTTAAGCTCGACTTCATGGCGCACGGCGCGTGCGAAGGCATGCATTACGATCCCGGGATCACGACGGGGATCGAAGCCTATAACGCAGGCATGGCGCGGATCCGGGAGATCTGCGCGGGGAAGATGTTCGTCAACCTTTCCATCGCGCCGCTCTTTCCGTACCAGTACGCGGATGGACGCCGGATGAGTTGCGACGCGTTCTCCTCTCTCGACAATACGCGCCACGTTCTCAGTTATCTCACGGCATGCTTCTGGGAAAAGGAGATCTATCCCTATCCCGATCCGGATCATCTCGTGGTGTGGGGCAAGGACGGCGGCGTGACGGAAGGCGAGGCGCGGTGCCGGGTGAGCTGCGGCGCGATCGCGGGGACGAGCTTCCTCGCGGGTGACGACCTCTCCGACGTGACGGAAGGCTCCGCGAAGGATGTCCGGATCACGTCGATGCTCGCGAATCCGGCAATCGTCGCCGTCGCGAAACTGGGGCAGGCGTTTCGGCCGTGGAAGGTGACGCCCGGCGAGCGGAGCGCGGATGTCTTCTTCCTGCGAAACGGGGACGACACGTATTACGCATTCTTCAATTTCGGCGGGGAAGCCCGGGAATTCACGGTTCGGCCGGAAACGGGCAATAATCTCCTCATCCGCGAGCTATGGCGCGGGGAGGAATGGGAGACGATGGACGGCATGCTTGTGTACACCGTTCCGGCGGGCGACGCAGCGATCTGCAAGGTCACGGCGGTCCCGTCTCAGGCCGAAGAGCATCCGGGGACGGAAGAATCGGAGCAAGGACCCGATTCGCAACCGGCAGGAGAATCCATCGGGAAGCCGACGTCACAGAGGTGGCTCGCTCCGCTGATCGGCGTTCTGGGATGTGCGTCGGTCGGGCTCGCGGCGGCATTGGTTTTGAAAAAGCGCCGGGCAGGGAAGTAGGAAATCAGAAGCACAAGGGAGGGCGGCAGGATGATCGAAGAGAAGCCGAAGACGAGGGGCACGGCGGACGAGCGAGTCCGGCAGCGTTATCCGACTGCCTACGCGAAGGTCGCCGCCTCTTTCCGCGCGAAAGCGCCGAACGAAGCGCGCCCGGTCACGGCGGCAGAGATCGAAGAGGCGACCGGATTCATCACCCGCGAAGCAGTGATCGCCGAGATCCTGCGCGCGGCGGACTGGTCGCGGGAGATCGCCCCCGGCCGGTTTGTCTCCGCGGAGGAGAGGGCGGAAGAACGCACGGCAGCCCAGACCCGGTCGTCTTCCCGGGGATCGCGTACGGCGGACGATCCGTTCGTGTCGCTCCTGAAGCGCGCGCTGGAGCGGGAGACGAGCCGCAACCGCCTGGGCGTGTCCGCGGCCTATCTGCGCCATTTCTGCGGGAATCCGGATCCCGCCGCGCTCGGGGAACTGCTCGACGGCGCGCCGTGGGCCGTGAAGCAGTTCGGGCTGTACCGATACGCCGGGGAACCCGGACCGGATTCCCCGTCCGCATCCGGAGAAAACGCGCAGCTCCCGCTCGATCCGGCCCTGACGCCGCAGCGCGCGGAACCCGCAGAGAGCGACGCCGGGCCTTCCCGGATGAAGAGCACGGAGGCGCCGCGGTTCGAGCAGCTCTCGTTTCTGCCGCCGGAGAGGGATCGCGAGGAGGTGCGGGTCGGGACGCTCTTATACGCACGGGAAAACCGCCGGGAGAAGACGACCGCGTTCGCCGTCGATTTCGGGCACGACATCGGGGTGAAGAAGGCGCGCGTCCCGACGGCGGATATGCCCGCGGGAGAACCGCTCGCCGGACGTCAGGTCGTCTGCCGGATGACCTACGCGGACGGGGAGCTGGCGCTCCGGATCCTCACGACGGATTCCGAAGACGGCGCTGCTGCAGTGATCCCGGCTGTGCAGGTCGCGAACGGGGACCGGGTGAAATAAGGGAAACAAAGGAAAACGGCTGCCGTTTTGTGGACGGTCAGCCGTTCTTTTCGTGATGATCCTTTATTCTTCCGCCGGGATGATCCGGAAGTCCCCGGTGTCGAGGTCGATCTCCGTGACGGTCCCGTCGGAGAAGGTCGCGCGCTGACGGCGGATGTTCCCATCGATGAATTCGTGCTTCACCATCTCCTGATAGGCGAGCCGCTCCGCCGATGCGCACGCCGTCTGCACCGCCGCGATCTGCTCCTCGTTCGCGCCGATCGGGCAGTAGACCGGATCGCCGCAGAGGATCGCGTAGAGGTAGGCGGAATCCTTGCCCGGGATGCCCCAGCCGCCGCGCTGACCGGGCAGGCCGATCCACGGGATCACCGCGCAGTCGTGGTAGACGAGATTGAGAAGCGGGATCGGGATGCCGAGGGCCTCGGAATGCCCGCTGCCGAGATCCGAGGTGAAGAACGGCGCGTGATGGCAGAGGACCTGGGACGGGAGGATGCAGTCGAGGATCTCCTCAGAGGACGGGATGATCCCGCGGTCCGTGAGGATGTCGAGGCAGCGGCGGCGGTTTTCCGCGCAGTCGCGCCGCGTGGCCGGATGATCTTTCGAGAAGCACTCGTCGAGCCCGACCACAGAGAAGACGTCGAGATACGACGCCTCCACCCGGATGCCAAGCCGCGCGAACTCGTCGTAATTGCGCCGGACATAGTCGATCGCCCGCGCGGAGCAGAGGAAGGAGTGCGGGCCGCCGTACCATACGGAGCAGTAGGGATGGGACCCGTCCGCGTATTCGATGGCCTCGCCGAAGGAGAAGTCCGGGCCGTCGTAGTAATAATCGCGGTACTGATCGTGGATGCCGAAGATGTAGCCGAGCTCCCGGCAGGTGTCCGCGAGCCGCCGCATCCCGTCCGCGCCGCCCGCCGCTTCATGGGGCGGGAAGGGCGAGGGATGGAGGTTGTCGTATCCGTGGTTCCCCCAGCCGTCGAAGTGCGTGTAGGCTTTTTCGAGCCCTTTCTTTTTCAGTTCCCGGAGCTGTTCGGCGCGCGTGTCGAACGGCGTATAGTAGTCGTTGTTTTCCGGATGATCCTTGTCATAGTAATCCGACTCGGGCGAGATGTGCACGGCGATGCCCTCGTGGATGACGGGACAGCCGAGGAGGCGCTCGATGTTCGGGTTCCGCGCCGCCTTTTCGCGCAGGGTGACAAGCTGCCCGCGCTCCTTCACGTAGGCCCGGTAGCTCTTCGCGATGACGTTGTAGTCGCAGGGATCATAGAACCGGAAGAGCATCCGGCGGGCATAGCGCATCCGCCCGAGCGAGGGGACCCAGCGCACCTCGATGCGGTCCTCGTCGGGGGCGTACTTCGCGTCGTAGGGCGTGTCGTAGATCGCCGCGTATCCGGCTCCGTCCCGGACCTGTCCGCAGAGCGGCATGTAGGCGTCGCGCTCGAAGACGGTGCCGCCCGCCCACGGGATCGGATCGCCCGCGGGGACGAGCGTGCCCTGCATCCGGGAGAGGACGGTATAGCCGTGACCGGGCGCCGCGCCGAAATCAAAGGGAGCGGGGAAGACGACGAAAGCGATCTCGCCCGCCCGGTCGTCTTCGACGCGGACCTCGAAAAAGAGATCCCCGTTCGTGCGCTCCAGCGTGACGTGCGTGACGACGGTGATCCCGGAGCTCTCGAAGCCCTCGTAGACCGCGCGGATGCCGTCGTAGGTGCCGGTGGACGTGCGCTCCTCGCTTACCGGGGCGGGGAAGGGGATCACGCGTCCGTCGGCGAAATGGACCGCAGGGCGGCGTGTCATTTCCCAGCGGGCGCCGGAGGGCAGGGTGACGGTATAGCGAAAATCGGACGGAGAACCCGTGAGGATCAGACGGGATGAGACAAGACGGTATTCAGACATGATGACCTCCTTTGGCCGGACTCGGTGCGGCCTTTGCCGCTATTATAGCATGCCGCCCCTCCGCTGTCAATCGTCCGGCAGGGGGATTTTCTCCGTTTTCGCCGGATTTTCTCTTGCAATCGGCGGGTAAATCTGCTATAATGAACAAAAACAGGCGGAGGGACAGCGCATGACGACGAGAGAGCGGTTTCAGAGAATGTACGAACACCGGGAGGCGGACCGGATCCCGATCATCGACAGCCCGTGGGCGGGGACCCTGCGCCGTTGGCACCGCGAGGGCATGCCGGAGGGCGTCGACTGGCGGGATTATTTCGCCGTCGACAAGGTCGATTCGATCGGCGTGGACATCACGCCGCGGTACGAGGTCAAGGTCCTCGAGGACACGGACCGGTATCAGATCGCCACGACTTCCTGGGGCGTCACGCTGAAAAACTTCAAGGAGCTCGACTCCACGCCGGAATTCCTCGACTACAAAGTGACCTCCCCGGAGGCATGGGCGGACGCAAAGGCCCGGATGACGCTCGAGGACGACCGGATCCCGTGGGGCTGGCTGCGCGCCAACTATGACCGGTGCCGCGCGGAGGGACACTGGATCGAGGCGGGCTTCTGGTTCGGCTTCGACGTGACGCACTCGTGGATGGCCGGGACGGAGACGGTCCTCATCGCCATGATGGAGGAGCCGGAATGGGCCGTCGACATGTTTGAGACCTACCTCGACCGCTGCATGGCGCTGTTCGGGCGGATCTGGGACGCCGGGTATCACTTCGACGCGATCACGTGGCCGGACGATATGGGCTACAAGGGGACGACGTTCTTCTCGAACGAGATGTACCGCGAGCTGCTCAAGCCCACGCACAAGCGCGCGGTCGACTGGGCGCACGAACGCGGCATCTACGCCCGCCTGCACTCCTGCGGCAACGTCATGACGCGCATTGACGACCTCATCGAGATCGGGATCGACTGCCTCAACCCGCTCGAGGTCAAGGCTGGGATGGATCCCATCGGGCTGAAGGAGCGCGTCGGGGACCGGCTCGTCCTGCACGGCGGGATCAACGCGGTCCTCTGGGACGATCGGGAGGCCATTGTGGAGGAGATCCGCCGCACCGTCCCGCGGCTGAAGGAGAACGGGGGATATATCTTCTCCTCCGACCACTCGATCCCGAACGTCGTGAGCCTCGAAAACATGAAGGCGATCGTCGAGGCCGTGAAGGAAGCGGGGAAATACTGACGCAAATCAAAAGCCGGATCCAGGACGAATCCGGCTCTTTTGTTTTCGTATCAGTCAAAATCCTTGCACGCGATGAGGTTCGTTCCGGGCTCGATGAAGTCCGCGATGAGGACGTCTCCCGTGCGGACCGGGGCCTTCGCTTCCGTCGCGCGCACGATCTTCATCGCCTCGAACAGCTTTTCGCGCGGGATCCCGGCGTCGGTGCGGACCGGGAGCATCTTTTTGCCCTGTGCCGTCGTGACCGGGACCGTCGAGGTCAGGGTCCGGACCGGGTGGGTGACTTCGTTCGCCGCATAGGTCTTGCCGCGCTGGCAGGTGTATCCTTCGATCGATTCGATCGCGCCGGCGTCGTTCAGCGTGACGGTGATGCGGCATCCCGCCGGACAGACGACGCAGGTCAGTTCTTTCGTGGTCATGTCATCTCCCCTCCGTTTCTGTCAGCTTCACCAGGATTTCCTCTTCGCCGGAGCGGAGCACCTGGGCGAGCTTCGATGCCGGGATCGTGAGCGATTCCATCTCGCCCGGCGCGACGGCGGATTTCGCCCTGTTCACGAGGATCTCGCCCGTACCCGTTTCGATGACCAGCCGGACCTTCTTGTACACGTCGGACACGCGGAAGAAGATCCGCACGTCTTCGGGCTCCTCGGCGAGGTCGATGCGCTCCGGCACGGTGTAGCGGACACCGTGCCCGGTCGTGAGCTTCACGGAACGGACGACGGGCGCGGCATTCCCGAGGATCCGGGCGGCAGCCGCGCGTCCGGCGGTGTCGGCCTCCTCGGATACATAGTCGACGAGGTCGTGCACGTGGAGCACGTTTCCGCAGGCATAGACGCCGGGGGCGGAGGTCTCGCGGAACTGATTGACGGACGCGCCGTTCGTCATCCGGTCGAGATCAATCCCCGCGCCGCGCGTCAGCTCGTTCTCCGGGATCAGGCCGACGGAGAGCAAGAGCGTGTCGCATGCAAAATACTCTTCGGTCCCCGGGATCGGGCGGCGTCCGTTCGCTTCGTCCACGGCGGCGACGGTCACGCCTTCCACGCGGTCGCGTCCGTGGATCTGCACCACGGTGTGGGAGAGCTTCAGCGGGATGCCGAAGTCGTCGAGGCACTGCACGATGTTGCGCGCCAGTCCGCCCGAATAGGGCATGATCTCACAGACCGCGAGGACCTTCGCGCCTTCGAGCGTCATGCGGCGCGCCATGATGAGGCCGATGTCGCCCGAACCGAGGATGACCACGCGGTGGCCGGGCATGTAGCCCTCGATATTGATGTACCGCTGTGCGCATCCCGCCGTGTAGACGCCGGAGGGACGGGTGCCCGGAATGCTCAGCGCGCCGCGGGTCCGTTCCCGGCATCCCATGGCGAGGATGACGGCTTCTGCCTGGATCGTGGTATATCCGGTCTCCGGAGAGACAAAGGTCACGCGGCGGTCGTCCGTGAGGGAGAGCACCATCGCATTGCAGAGGATCGGAATCCCCCGCTCGCGCGCCATGGCGATGTAGCGGCCGCTGTATTCGGGTCCGGTCAGCTCCTCGCCGAAGCGGTGGAGGCCGAAGCCCGCGTGGATGCACTGATTGAGGATGCCGCCGGGCTCACTGTCCCGCTCGAGGACGAGGATGTCTTCGGGCGCGAGTCCCGCGTCGACGGCTGCGACCGCCGCGGACAGACCCGCCGGACCGCCGCCGATGATGACGAGCTTGTGTTCAGCCATCTTCACGCCTCCTCTCTCTTTGTCACGAGCCAAGAGCCGGGCCCGGATTTGTTGATCTCGTCAAGGCCATGCCCGGTGCGCTCGGCGATCAGCGCGGCGACGCGGGGAGAACAGAAGCCTCCCTGACACCGCCCCATGCCTGCGCGCAGCCGCTTCTTCATCATGTCGATCGTGACGGCGGGGATCGGCGCGTCGAGCATGTCGAGCAAATCCCCCTCGGTCACGGTTTCGCAGCGGCAGACGATCTTGCCGTACGCCGGATTCTCGCGGCACTTCGCGGCCTTCTCTTTCTCGGAGAGGCGGTTCCACTGGATGTGGTTGCCGTCGCGCCGCCGGGTCGGGATGTAGTCCGGCTTGTCCGTGAGCGCGAGGCCCGCTTCTTCGAGCAGACCGACGAGGTATTCCGCCGTCGCCGGGGAGGACGCGAAGCCGGGGGATTCCACGCCGACCGCATGGATGACGCCCGGGATCTGATCCGAGGCCTTGAGATAGAAATCGTACTGATTCGGGGTCGAGCGGACGCCCGCGAAGGACGTGATCGCCATGTTCATCGGGATATCCGGCATGATGCGCCGCGCGCCCGCCGTGATCTCCGCGAGTCCTTCGGCAGTCGTGCTCCGGTCATCGCTGTCCCCGATCGGATAGGCGTTCGGGCCGACGATGAGGTTGCCGTCCACCGTGGGGGAGACGAGGATGCCCTTGCCGCGGTCGGAGGGGCAGACGAAGAGGGTGGAGTGCGCCAGCCCGCCGACGGCTTTGTCGAGGATGAAGTATTCGCCCCGGCGCGGCGTGATGGTGATCGGGAAGTCGTTTTCCCCGAGGATAGCGGCGACCTCGGCGGAGTGCACGCCCGCGCAGTTGACGACGTAGCGCGCCGCGAGGGTTTCCGTGCCGTTCGTGATATAGTGGATGTCACCCGCGCGGGAGGCATCGGTCACGCGGAAGTGGAAATAGAAGTCGACTCCGTTGGTGACTGCATTTTCCGCGGCGGCGATGGTGATGCCGTAGGGGCAGGTGATCGCGGCGGTGGGCGCCCAGAGGGAATGCGTCGCCTCGGGGGAGACGTTCGGCTCCATCGCGCGGAGCCTGTCCTGTCCGATGATTTCGAGATCCGGAATGCCGTTCGCGCGTCCGCGGGCGAGGAGCTCCTCGAGCATCGGGAGGTCACCCTCGCCGAATCCGATGACGTGGGAGCCGACGTTCTTGCATTCCACGCCGAGCGCGGCACAGAGTTCCTTCATGAGCCGGTTCCCGCGCACGTTGAGCTGCGCCTTCAGGGTGCCGGGTTTTGCGTCGTAGCCCGCGTGGACGATGGCGGAGTTCGCTGCCGTCGCGCCCGTGGCCACGTCCGGACCCGCTTCGGCGACGGCGACCTTCACGTTCTTCGCGGAGAGCAGCCGCGCCGTCATGACACCGGTGCACCCGGCGCCGATGATGAGTACGTCGTAGAGCATGGTTGATACCGTCCTGTTTATCGTTCGCCGGTATGACCCGGCGGAGTCGTTCTGATAGGGGCTTCATGGTTCCCCCGACAGTATAGCATAATCGTGCCTCCAAAACAACAGATTTATGAAAAAAAGTCTCCCGCGGCGCGGATTTTGGGAAAAGCGGCGAAAGCGGCGGGGGAGGGCAGGGCCGGATCTGTGGGAAAATGCCTCTCCCCGGCGGCGCCTCAGCGGCATGCGGCGGGCCGGAGAATGATTTTTCTTCTGAAAAAACGAAAAAATCGTAATTATTCACGAAATTGTACTTGCATTTGCGCCGGAAATATGGTAAAATACTTCCGAAAAACTATAACAGTAAAAACCATACCTTTCACGGAGGAAGCGGTCTCTGTCACCGCAGCGCAAATCATGGCAAACGAAGCAAAAATTTCCGTACCCGAAAGCTCCTACAAGGCAGCGCAGGCACTCATCTCCGAGGTGGAGAAAGTCGTCATCGGCAAGCACAACGAAATCGTGCTCCTCGTCACCGCGATGCTCTCCGGCGGCCATGTCCTGATCGAGGACGTCCCCGGAACCGGCAAGACCACGCTGGCAGCCGCCCTCGCGCGCTCCGCGGGTCTCGACTTCAACCGCGCCCAGTTCACCCCCGACGTCATGGCGTCCGACATCACCGGCTTCAACGTCTATAACCGCCAGAAGGAAATGTTCGAGTTCCGCGAAGGCCTCGTCATGACCAACATCCTGCTCGCGGACGAAATCAACCGCGCTTCCCCGAAGACGCAGTCCGCGCTTCTCGAGGCGATGGAAGAATCGAAGGTCACCGTCGACGGCACGACCTACCGCGTTCCGGATCCCTTCATGGTCATCGCGACCCAGAACCCGACCGGCTACGTCGGCACCTACCCCCTGCCGGAAGCGCAGCTCGACCGTTTCGCGATCCGCCTCTCCATGGGCTACCCGACCGAAGAGGAAGAGGTCAACATCATCACGGATCGCCGCGGCATCAACCCGATCGAGAAGGTCAACGCTGTCACCGACGTCGAGACCATCCGCGGGATCCGCGCCGCCATCCAGCAGGTCGCCCTCGAGCCGGAGATCTGCCGCTACATCGTGCGTCTGGTCCATGCGACGAGAAAGTCCTCGAAGCTCTCCCTCGGCGCGTCCCCCCGTGCGTCCCTGCTTCTCATGAAGCTCTCCCAGGCGTATGCGTTC
>Ga0129306_1002471_pt1 | contig 16322 bp, 16 predicted proteins | sample P827metagenome_FD_94438 | JGI IMG/M metagenome (GOLD analysis project Ga0129306, IMG submission 94438) | Capybara group fecal microbial communities from Wisconsin, USA - P827 metagenome | ecosystem: Host-associated > Mammals > Digestive system > Large intestine > Fecal | place: USA: Wisconsin... | reverse complement strand
GCTCTCAGCCATGCCGCTAGCAAAACGGCCGGTCCACATGTTGGTCTGGGTGCCTTTCTTGGCAGAATCCTTCTTTGCTGTTTTCTTTGCGCTGGTCTTGGCCATTTTCAAATCCTCTATTCAAAATCAAATATAAAATTTAGGCAGGTAGCCGAGTCTTAATGAATTCCATGGCCTCGTCTGCGGCGGTCTCGAAGTTGCCAACCAGAGGCGACGGGTCCAGTTCAATAGAGCCTTCGGTTTTTTCTACAGAAAGCCTCAGGGCCAGGGCGCAGTAGGCGTTGGGGTAAGAAACACCTGCCACGGGGGCGTATGTTTCTGGAATCTTTTCGTCGGCGAAGACAAAAATTCGTTCTTTTTCGGAACCCGATTCCAGTGCGGCGGCACAGTCCGTAAGTCCGTGCCTGAAGGCGTCCTTTCCCGAAAACACGGCTGAGTATCCGGCGGTGTTCTTTTCGAGAATGGTGGCGTTGGCGATAGAAGCGTTGAATACAGATAAACTAAAATGTGCCGGAGATACGTTGCCCGTCTGCAAAAGCGTGTCCGAAATTTTCAGTTGTTGGGAGATTTCGCCATATTGGGAGGCGAAGGTCACCTTGCAGGGCGGTAAGTCCTTGGAGACGGCGTCGTTTACGAACACTACCATCTTGGAAAGGAGGCTGAGCCTGCGCCGGGTGAGCATAGGCACGAATTTCACGTCGGGCTGAGGCGCCTCTTCGCTCGGGACAAAAACCTTGAATTTTTCGATATAGATCATTTGACTCTGAACCGCAGCAGCGAATAGCTGTTGGGGCCAACGTTGTGGTGGGCTTCTTTCAGTTCGAAGCCTGCAATTTCAACGGCGTGCTTCAGTTCCTCGAAACGGTACATCTTGGAGTTTCCGTTGGCGATGCAGGTGAAGTAGAGGGATGTGGCCTGCAGGGAGTAGGCGGCCGCTTCGAAGCGTTGCTTGTCCCACAGGGGTTCCAGCACGTACACGTCTGTCTCTGCAGTGGCGGCGGTGCGGATCTTTGTCAAAATCTTGGTGATTTCTTCCAGGGAGAAGCAGTCCAGGAACTGGCTCATCCACACGGCGTCGGCCCCCTTCGGGAACTCGGTGGTGTTGTCCAGCACGTTGCAGGGCACCATGTCGATACGGTTCTCGAATCCGGCGGCCTTGGCGTTCTTTTCGGCCACGGCGGTCTGGCCCGGCAAGTCGATGATGGAAACCTTTACATCGGGGTTGTACTTGCAGCAGGCGATGGCCCACTTGGCGGTATTCCCGCCGATGTCGAACAGGCGGCCCACGGGATTGGAGAACACGATGGGGAGCGCTTCGGGGAAGGCAAGGTCGGAATAGAAATGGTCAAAGCCGAACCAACTCTTCTTTTGCTGGTCGGTGAGCTGCGAAAGTCCCTGATAGACCGTGCTCCAGTTGCCCAGGTGCTTGAGGCCGGTAGGTTTTCCTTCGCGGATGGCCTGTTGCATATCCTCTGCGCCCAGGTAGCAGATGTCTTCGGAAAAATCCATGTTCACCTGGGTCATTTCGTCCTTCATCAGGAAAAATCCAATTTTCCCGAGGGTGAGCCGCAGGTCGTCTTCTTTGGAATCCTTGTGGAGCTTGATGGCACCCATGCCGAGGCCCATCTCGATAAGAACGCCCACGCCATAGAGGGAAATGCCCAGTTTCTTGGAAAGTTCCGAAACCGTAATGCCGTTCTTGCGGGCATTACTGATTTCTTCCAGGATTCCCATGTCCCGGAGGGCCTTGGCGGCATGGAAACTGAGGGGGGCGAAAGCGATTTTTTGAGCCTCGAACTTGGCGTCCACGGCGTTGATCTTGTCTTCGGTATAAAAGTCAAACATAGCGGTTCTCTTTTTTGTGCGCTGAAATATAGTTTTTTTACTATATTTGCCACGAACAATGGAGATTTTATGTCAGATTTGAACCAGAAGATCAAGGAAGTGATTATCAAGTCCTTGGAACTTGAAGATATCACTCCGGAAGATATTTACGACGACGCGCCCCTTTTCGGGGAAGGCGACCGCAGCCTTGGGCTCGACAGTATCGATGCCCTGGAACTGGGGATTGCCATCAAGGAGAACTTCGGCGTTTCTTTCTCTACCGTGAACGAAGAGACCAAGAAGCACTTTGCCTCCGTCAACGCCCTGGCCGCCTACATTTCTGCCAACTCCCCTAGCTGATTAAAGGACTGAACATGGAAAAACAGGAAATTTTCGACAGAATCAAGAACGCCCTGGTCGAGGAATTCGACATGGACGCCTCCAAGCTTGTTCCCGAGGCTAGGCTTTACGAAGATTTGGAACTGGACAGCATCGACGCCGTGGACCTGATCGTGAAGCTCAAGTCCATGCTGCCCCGCAATATCGACCCCGAAGTGTTCAAGGCCGTGCGCACCCTGCAAGACGTGGTGGACGCCATCTACGGTCTGATCCACGAAACGGAATCCAAGTAATGAAATCCGTGGCGGGAAAGGTCATCTTTGCCGCACTTTCGGTACTCTACCCGGCGCTGGTCTTTTGCGGACTGGTGTTTTGGGATATTTCGCCCCGACGCCTGAGCCTCTTGCTCATAGGCCTTGCTTTTGTGCTGTTCTTTAACACGACCCAGGGCCGCAGGAACGCGGCCGGTGGGGCCGGCACGGTTCAAGGAAACGGCGCGGTTCCGGCCGGTGGGGAAGGCGCGGTTTCGACCGGCGCATCTATAGCTGGTAGGGAAAGCGCGGCGAACAGCCTCAAGGACTACGCCCTGGCGGTGTTGATGCTTGCCTGCGGGGGCGTCTCGTTTTTTGCGGACAGCCTCTTGTTCCTGGAGTTTTACCCCGTGCTGGTGAGCCTCTCGCTCTTGGCTTTTTTCGGGATTTCCCTCTGGAAAAAGCCCAGCTTCGCCTTCCGCATGGCCTGCCTCGGCGACCGGCGGCTGCAGGCCTCGCCGGAACGGGCCTTCGTGGAGCGTTACTGCGACCGGGTGACTCTCGCCTGGTGCTTTTTTTTCGTGTTCAACGCCGTGGTGGCGTCTTTTACAGTTTTTGTAGGCGATGAGAAAATCTGGTCGCTGTACAACGGCCTAATCTCCTATATTTTAATCGGTATATTTTTTGCCGTAGAATTCATGGTTCGTAAAATGATGCAGAAAAAGATGCATTCCTATATTCCCGTGTGTGAGCTTCAGCGGGATTCCCGCCCGGCCGGCATGGTGGTCTGCTTTGACGGTGACTCCGTACGCACCTGGGCCGACTTCACCGACGACGTATCCAAGGTCCGTCGCTATCTGGAGGAGCGTGAAAACGCCCCCTGGATTTTGCACTGCGAGGATTCCTACTACTTTATGGTGGGCCTGCTGGCCATGCTCCAGGGAGGCCGCAAGGCGCTGGTGACGGCGAACCGGCAAGAGGCTTTTATCAAGGAAATCCAGAAGCCCGGCTATGGATTCTTGACGGACGAGCCTTTTGCGGGGGCTACCCTGATACAGGATGTCTTGCAGAACACGGAATCCGACGGTCGCTGGAATACCTTCGACAAGGACAGCGCCCCTATGGTGATGTACACCTCCGGCACTACCGGCGAGCCCAAGATGGTCCCCAAGATGTTCTGCCAGTTCGAGAACGAACTTTTCGAGCTGGTGAAGGTCTTTGGCGACGACTGGGTGAACCGCAAGGTCTATAGCACGGTGAACCACCACCACATTTACGGCCTGCTGTTCACGGTGCTGCTCCCCACGGCTACGGGGCTGCCTTACCGCAGGCACCGCATCGATTACCCCAGCGAACTGGCAAGCATTGCGGGGGAGGCGGCTGTGATTGCCTCCAGCCCGGCCTACCTGAAACGCCTTGCCGCCGATGCCGAAGGGCCCATCGCGTTCAAGACGACGCCCATCATTTATTCGTCGGGTGGCCCCCTGCCAGAGGAAGTGGCCCGCAAGTGCGAGGGCATTACGGGCTACTGGACCACCGAAATCTACGGCAGTACAGAAACTGGCGGAATCGTCTATCGCCAGTCCAAGAACGGCCCCATCTGGACGCCATTCGAGGTCTGCAAGATGAGCATCGGCGAAAACGACTGCCTGAACGTGAAGTCCAGCTACATTTTGGAGCCCGAAGGCTTTACCACCGGCGACCTGGTGGAAATCTACGACGACGGACGGTTCCTGTTGAAGGGCCGTGCCGATTCCATCGTAAAAATTGAGGAAAAGCGCATTTCCCTGCCGGAGGTGGAAAACCGCCTGAAGCAGACGGGCCTGGTGCAGGACGTGCGTGTGGTGCCCATGGTGGGCAAACGGCAGTACCTGGCCGCCGCCATCGTGCTGAATGCCGATGGGGTGGCGCGGTTCAAGGACCAGCCCAAGCTGGAGATAAACAATTTCTTCAAGGCTCACCTGAACCAGTTCCTGGAAAACACGGTGACGCCCAAGAAATGGCGCTACCTGGAAGAATTGCCCCAGGATACCCAAGGAAAAATCAAGATGCGCGATATCCAGGCCCTGTTCGGCCTCCCCGAATCCAAGAATTTCAGGATCCTGAAAATGCACAAGGAACCGGGCACCCTTTCGCTCAAGCTGGTGTTCCCTGCGGACAGCGACTTTTACGACGGGCACTTTCCGGCCTTCAAGCTGCTGCCTGCCGTTGCCCAGGTGGACATGGTGGCCCTGCTGGCCCACGCCCTGCTGGATACGCCCCGGGCGGTACAGAGAATCCAGCGGACCAAGTTCAGCTACCCGGTGCTGCCCGACGCGGTAACCAACCTGGAGATGTCCTACAAGGCGGAGTCGAACAAGGTGCAGTTCACTTACACGAACGATGCAGGTCGTATGCTTTCTACGGGAACCTTAGTCATGCAGGCGGAAACATGAGAGAATTGGCCGACTTAAAATTTTGCGCTATCGTGCCCGTGTATAGGCACGAATCTACCACCCGCAAGGTGGCGGAAAGCCTTTCTGCCCAGGGACTTTCGGTTATTTTGGTAGATGACGGCAATGCTCCCGAGGGTCATGCCATCTTGGAGGCTGTGGCCAGTGAAGTGCCGAATACGGTGCTCGTGACCCGCGCCCAGAACGGTGGCAAGGGCGCGGCCGTGATAAGCGGGCTTGAAAAGGCCCATGAACTGGGATTTACTCACGCCCTGCAGATGGATGCCGACGGCCAGCACGACGCCGACGCTATCCCCTTCTTTTTGAAGGCCGCCCGCAAGCATCCGGAGGATTTGATTGCGGGGCTACCGCAGTACGACGGCAGCGTGCCCAAGTCGAGGGAACAGGGCCGGAAAATTACCAACTTCTGGGTGGCCATCGAGACGCTTTCGAAGGACATTCCCGATTCCATGTGTGGTTTCCGGATTTATCCGGTAAAGTCCACGATGCCCGTGGCAAAGAAAGTGACCAGCTACCGCATGGGTTTCGACATCGAGATTCTGGTCCGCCTTTCTTGGGCGGGAGTCAAGATGCGCTTTTACCCCATCAAGGTCACTTACCCCGAAGACGGTGTTTCGAATTTCAGGGTTTTCGGGAGCAATGTTGAAATTTCCTGGACCCACACCAAGCTCTGTGTGGGAATGCTCCTGCGCCTGCCCATGCTTTGGGCCCGCCGCTTGGCGAAAAAGAAATGAGTGCCGAAAATCAAAACTGGTTTGAACTGAAAGAAGTGGGCGGAAGTCTTTGGCATTTCCGCTTTATGCTGTGGATTACCTGCCACCTGCCGCTTCCGGTGGTGGAATTTCTGGTGGCCGTGGTGTGCTTTTTCTTTTGGCTTGGGGCGGCCCCTGTGCGGGCTCGGTCCAAGGCCTACCTGAAACGGCTCTACGCCTTGCAGGGCCGGAACGTTCCGCCCTTTGCCACCTACAGGCACGTGCTTTCTTTTGCCCTTTCCATGATAGAAAAGCTTTTGGGTTGGCGGGGCGTGATTCCCCTTAAGAACGTGGAAACCCAGGGAGATGACCTGGACATGCTGGTGGAACAGCTGGACCGTGGGGAAGGTGCTTTTTTAATTTGTTCGCACCTGGGGAACATGGAAATGTTGCGCTCCCTCACGGGGTATGGCAAGATTCATACCCACAGGCAGTTTACGGTACACCCGGTGGTGGATTTTTCGGGAACATCCAAGTTCAATGCCCTCCTGTACGAGCTGAATCCGGACCTGATGAATACGGTGGTGGACGCCAACAAGATCGGGGTGGACAGCGCCGTAGGGATGAAGGACTGGATTGCTTCTGGCGACCTGGTGGTGATTGCCGGGGACCGCACCTCGGCCAACTCTACCGACCGCAATGTAGAGATGAAGTTCCTGGGGGAGACCGCCAATTTCCCGGAGGGGGCTTTTACCTTGGCCAGCATCTTGAATGCCCCGATTTATTTTGCCTTTGCTATCCGCAAGAAGGACTTTGATATCCGTTCTTCTTACGAGATGCATATCGTGCGGGCCAAGACTTCTTTTGACTGCAGCCGCAAGGAGCGCTTAGCCCGTGTGGCGGCTCTGGTACAAGAATACGTGGGAATGCTCGAAAAGCATTGCCAGCGTCACCCGTACCAGTGGTATAATTTCTATAATTTCTGGCACAAAAATTTTTAAAGGACTGTTGAAATGGACAAGGTCGTAATTGGAAGTGGAAAGCTCACTATCGAACAGGTGGTGGCCATCGCAAAACGCAAGGTTTCCGTAGAATTGGAAAGCTCTCCCGAGTTCCAGAAGAAAATCAACGCCGGTGCTGAATTCTTGGACGAGGCCCTGGCAAAGCACGGCGGCATTTACGGCGTGACCACGGGTTACGGCGATTCCTGCACCCAGGTGGTGCCGCCTGACCATTATTACGACCTGCCGGTAAACCTGACCCGTTTCCACGGTTGCGGTCTCGGTGCCTACTTTGACGAAGAGACTACCCGCGCCATCATGGCGGTGCGCCTGAACACCCTGGCTCAGGGCTTTTCCGGTGTGAGCTACGCCCTGCTGAAGATTATCATGGACTTTTTGCAGAACGACATTTTGCCGCTGATTCCGCAAGAAGGTTCCGTTGGGGCCAGTGGCGACCTGACGCCGCTTTCTTACCTGGCCGGGGCCGTCATTGGCGAGCGGGATGTGCTGTACAAGGGCGAACGCCGCCCGTCGATGGACGTGATGAAGGAATTGGGTATTACGCCCCACCGTTTCCGCCCCAAGGAAGCTATCGCCATCATGAACGGAACGGCTGTGATGAATGCCGTGGCCTGCATGGCCTTTAGCCGTGCCGAATACCTTTCTGACCTGAGCTGCCGCATTACGGCCATGAACACCATCGCCATGAAGGGTAACGCCTACCATTTCTACGAAAGGCTCTTTGCCGTAAAGCCCCATCCGGGCCTGGTGACCGCCGCAAAGAAAATGCGCGACGCCCTGAACCTGGAAGTGGAAAAGAACATTGTTCCCGAAAAGATCCAGGACCCTTATTCCCTGCGTTGCGCACCCCACGTGGTGGGCGTGTTCTACGATTCTGAACCCCTGCTCCGCCAGCTCATCGAAATCGAGATGAACAGCGCCAACGACAACCCCATCGTGGACCCCGAAACCAAGAACATTTTCCACGGCGGGCATTTCTACGGCGGTCATATCTGCCTGGCCATGGATACACTCAAGAACATCGTGGCGAACCTGGCCGACCTTCTGGACCGTCAGCTGGCTACCATCGTGGATATCAAGTTCAACCGCAACCTGCCGCCCAACTTGTCCGGTAGTAACGGGGAATTCTCCATCAACCACGGTTTCAAGGCGGTGCAGATTGGCGTGTCGGCCTGGACGGCAGAAGCCCTCCACAACACCATGCCCATGAGCGTCTTTAGCCGCTCTACCGAATGCCACAACCAGGACAAGGTAAGCATGGGCACTATCGCTTCCCGCGACTGCATCCGGGTGATTGAGCTTACTGAACAGGTGGCTGCGGCCGTGCTTTTGGCCGCCTCCCAGGCCCTGCATTTCCGCTTGGAACGGGGCGAGGTGGATTCCAAGCGCCTGGATGGCGTGCGCAAGACTCTGGACCAGGTCTTTGAGCATTTCAAGCCCCTGACCTGCGACCGCCAGCTGGAAGGCGACCTGCGCAAGACTCTTGAACTGATTCGCCAAAAGCATTACGCGGTATAGCGGGGGCCCGCCATGGCACAGAAAAAACTGAAGGCGACGGTGGAATTCCAGGTGGAATTCTACGACGTAGATTCCATGAAGGTGGCCTGGCACGGCAATTATGTGAAGTACATGGAAATGGCCCGCTGTGCCTTGCTCACCAAGATCAAGTACGACTACTACGCCATGGAAAAGAGCGGCTTTGCCTGGCCCGTGGTAGATATGCACGTGCGTTACTTGCGCCCCATGGTCTTTATGCAGCGGATTCGCGCCGAGGTGACCCTGGAAGAATACGAGGTGTGCCTCAAGCTTTCGTACAAGTTCTTCGATGCCGAATCGGGCACGCTTCTTTGCAAGGCCGAAAGCATGCAGATGGCCGTGAACATGCAGACGCTGGAGTCCCTGATGGTGTGCCCGCCCTGCTTTGTGGATCAGGTCCGTGCGGCCCTGGAGGCGGAACCCTGATTTTGAAGATGGCCGGTAGTTTCAAATCCCCTGGTTGCAAGATGCGCCACCTGTTGGGGCTGCTGGCGTGTGTTTTGCTGTTGGTTAGCTGCAGCCGCTCCAACGTAAAGCCCGGAACCGCCCCCGTGTATTATTCGGACGCCCGCTCCGTGGCGCTGCTCCCCACGGCGGCCATGACCGAAAAGTTGGACATGCCCCAGCATCTGCGTGGGGAATTCACCCAGCAGGACGGTTCCTTGAAGTCCTTCGAGGGGGATTCCTGGGTCAGGGCCAACGATAGCGTTCTTTCCATTATGCTGTTTAGCGGGTTCGGTACTACCATTGCCGAAATCACCTATGGTAAGGATTCCCTGCATTTTGAAAGTTCCGTGATGGATGTGGAAAAGATGAAGGCGGAATATGTGCTTGCGGATTTCCAGGTGTGCTTTTATCCTTACGATGCTCTGAAAAAGAATTTTGAGGCGGCAGGTTTTGTTTTTGAAGAGGCCCGCGGGACTGCACATGACTTTGTGCGGACATTGAAGGACGGAAACACTCTAGTACTTACCGCCGAGCGCAAGGGTAAAGAGATAACGCTGGTCAACAGCCTGCGCCATTATAGTTACCACATCACCTTGGGAGAGGAGCAATGAACCGTCCGCTTTATGTCAATGATTTCGGTCTTCACTGCATTTGGGGTGGTGACAAGGAAAGAGTTTTTGAAAAGCTTACCCGCGGGGAACGGGGCATTTTTACCATGCACGACGTGGCCGGAGTCATGCGGCCAGCGGCCACCATCGAGCCGGACATGCTTCCGCGGGTGGAGAATGCCGAATTTGACAACCGGGTGAACCGCCTGAGCCGTGCGGCCCTGGACCAGATGGACGATACCGTGCGGCATGCGGTGGAAAAGTTCGGCCCCGACAGGGTGGGCATCTTCATTGGTTCCTGCGACAATGGCTCCGAATCGTCGCTTGCGGCCCTCAAGTGCTTCAAGGAAACGGGCAAGTTTCCCGAGGGTTACAAGCTGGAATACCAGTGTGCAGAATTTCCGGCCCGCTACATTGCGGAACGTTTCGGCATCACGGGAATGTGCCAGGTCCATTCTACGGCCTGTGCGTCAAGTGCCAGCGCCTTCGTGTCGGCCCGGAACAACATTTACGCTGGCACTTGCGACGCCGCCATCGTTGGCGGCGTGGACATTGCTTCCCTTTCTGTGATTCTTGGCTTTGCCTCCTTGGAAGCAATGTCCGACAGGCCCACCAACCCTTTCAGCGCGAACCGTTCGGGCCTGACTCTGGGCGATGCTGCGGCCTACTTCGTGGTGACCCGGGAAAGCTGCCCGGACCTGTGCCGCCCCGGCTACGAAGGCTTGCAGGTGCTGGGCTTTGGCGAAAGTGCCGACGCCGACCACATTACCGCTCCCCGCGCCGACGGGGAAGGAGCATACCTTGCCATGTCTGCCGCTCTTGCCGATGCGGGCCTTGACGCCTCCGACATCGGCTACATCAACCTTCATGGTACAGGCACCAAGCTGAACGACGCCATGGAATCCCGTGCGGTAAACCGAATTTTTGGCGAAAATGTTCCTGCAAGTTCCACCAAGGCCATTACGGGCCATACCCTCGGGGCGGCAGGCGCCCTGGAAGCCGCCTTCTGCTGCCTGGCCTTGACTCACGACGGGGCGCTGCCCGCACACCTGTACGATGGCGTTATGGACCCGGAACTTCCGGCGCTGAACCTGGTGAAGCCCGGCAAAACGGTTCCTGGCCTGCGTTACTGCATCAGCAATTCCTTCGCCTTTGGCGGCTGTAATGTATCTTTAGTCTTGGGGAAAAAGTAAGATGGACAAGATGGAATTCAAGACCCGCGACGAAATTTCCACCCTGGTACCTCACAAGGGCAAGATGCTCCTGCTGGACCGTATCCAGGGCTTTGACCTGCAAGAAATCACCATCACGACCCAGGTGGACATTTCCGCAGACTGCATGTTCTACAGCGAAGAGCTGGGCGGTGTTCCCTCTTATGTGGCTTTTGAATACATGGCCCAGAGCATTTCCGCCCTTTCGGGAATCCACGGACGCTCTTGCGGCAAGAGCCCCAAGGAAGGCTTTATCATGAGCGTGTCCAACTGCAAGGCCGAACTGACGGCGTTCAAGCCCGGTGACGTGGTGGAAATCTGCGTCAAGCAGACTATGCGCATGGACATGGCGGTCACTTTCGACGGTATTGCGACCGTAGGCGGCAAGCAGGTGCTGTCTGCCACTCTCAGCACCGTCGAGGTGGAAGACGCCAAGTCTATAATTGATTCTAAAGACTAATCCAGCAACTTCTCTACTTCGGCGATAATCCGGTCCCGCTCGCCGCACCAGTTGGGGGCGATGAGCATTTCGCTGGGGCTTTCGCCGCTGAACCGCTCGATGGCGGTATCCTTCCCGATAATCTTGATCATCTCGGCCACGGCGTAGCAGTATTCCTCGAATTCCAGCAGCTTGAACTGCCCCGCGATGTAGTCCTGGGCCATGACTGTTCCGGTCACGATATGCAGCGGGTGGATTTTTACGGCGGCAAGCTTCATGTCGCGAATCACTTCGGCGGTGTGCTTGAAATCTATGAGAGTTTCACCCGGGAGCCCAACGATCACGTGGGTGGTCACGGTAAGTCCTGCTCCCTGACAACGTTTGACGGCATCGGTCCATTCGGCCAGGGTGTGCCTCCGGTTGATGGCGGCAAGGGTCAGGTCGTTTGCCGTTTGTAACCCGATTTCCACGATGATGGGCTTCTTGCGGTTCAGTTCCGCGAGGTAGGCAATCTTTTCGTCTTCCAGGCAGTCCGGCCGGGTGCCTATAGCAAGCCCCGCGATCTCTTTGTGCTTGATAATTGGGTCGATAATTCCCTGCAGTTTTTCCAGAGGTGCGTGGGTGTTGGTGTAGGGCTGCAGATAGGCGAGGATTCCCGCGTTGGGGTACTTTTCCCGGAGCTTTGGCACGAACTTGTCCAGCTGCTCCTGGATGGCGACCTGCGCCTGGTCAAAGACAGGGCTGAAACTGCGGTTGTTGCAGTAAGAGCAGCCGGCAAAACCCTTGGTGCCGTCCAGGTTCGGACAGCTCATGCCACCGTTCAGGGGGAGTTTCCGCACCTTCAGGTAGTTGGGGAAAAGTTTCAGCAGTAAATCGCGGTAAGGGGTGTAGTGCATGCCGAAAAAGATAACATATTGTCAGGCAGGGTAGAAAAAAACGCCACCGGATTTCTTCGATGGCGCTTTGTGTGTCTATTGAGCAACAGGGGAGTTAGTAAATAAACAACATCTCTCTGTACTTCGGCAGGGGCCACTTTTCGTCGGGGATGACCTTTTCGAGCTTGTCCACCTGCACGCGGAGATCCGCCATCGCCTCGAGGATGTTCTCGTGCTTTTCGCCCAGGGCCTTTTCCATGCGCTCGATTGCAGAGGCGAGAGCCTTGTAGCCTTCACCGAGTTCCTGGGCGTAGGAATCCACCGCGGCAAAGCCCTGTTCCTTGGCCATGGCGTTGGTCTTGAGGGCGGCATTGTAGGCGCAGAGCACCTGTGGCAAGATAACGTTCTTTGCGATGTCGTCGGAAATCTTTCCTTCGATGTGGATCTTCTTGTGGTATTCTTCCAGGTTCACCTCGTAGCGGGATTCCAGTTCGCGCTTGTTGAACACGCCGTACTTTTCGAAGAGGGCGATGTTTTCGGCCTTGTTGAGGGCCTGCAGCGCTTCCATGGTGGTGCGGGTGTTGGGGAGGCCGCGCTTGGCTGCCTCTTCCACCCATTCGTCGGTGTAGCCGTTGCCGTTGAAGATAACGCGCTTGTGTTCCTTCACGATCTTCTGCAGCAAGGACTGCAGTTCTTCGTGGAACTTGTCGGCCGGAACCTTTTCGAGCTTGTCGGCAATGATGTCGAATGCTTCGGCAACAATCGTGTTCAAGATGACGTTCGGTTCGGAGCAGCTCTGGCTGGAGCCCGGAGCGCGGAATTCGAACTTGTTGCCGGTGAAGGCGAACGGAGAAGTACGGTTACGGTCGGTGGCGTCGCGCGGGAGAGGCGGCAGCGTGTCGGAACCGAGCTTCATGACGCCAGCCTGTTTGCTGGACTTCGGGTCACCCTTTTCGAGCTGGTCGATGACGTCGGCAAGCTGGTCGCCCAGGTACATGGAGATGATTGCCGGAGGAGCCTCGTTGGCACCGAGACGGTGGTCGTTGCCTGCGCCCGAAACTGCCATACGGAGCAGGTCGGCGTGAGTATCCACGGCGTAGATCACGGCGCAGAGCGTGGTGAGGAAGATGGCGTTCTGGTGCGGGTCCTTGCCCGGGTTCAAAAGGTTGGTCTTGCCGTAGTTCACGGACCAGTTGTTGTGCTTACCGGAACCGTTGATGCCGGCAAAGGGCTTTTCGTGCAGCAGGCAAACGAGACCGTGGCGGTCGGCTACCTGGCGGAGCACTTCCATAATCTGCATGTTGTGGTCGCAGGCCAGGTTCACTTCTTCGAACATGGGGGCAAGTTCGAACTGGGCCGGGGCCACTTCGTTGTGGCGGGTCTTGGCCGGAATGCCGAGCTTCCAGAGTTCCTTTTCCACGTCGTTCATGAAGTTCAGAATGCGGGCCGGAATGCTACCGAAGTAGTGGTCTTCCATCTGCTGGTGCTTAGCCGGGGCGGCACCGAACAGCGTACGGCCGGCCTGGTACAGGTCGGGGCGCTGCAGGTAGAAACGCTTGTCGATGAGGAAGTATTCCTGTTCGGCACCGAGAGTGACAGTGACCTTCTGCTGAGCCACGCCGAACATACCCATGAGGCGGTCGGCGGACTTCTGCAGGGCCTGAATAGAGCGCAGGAGCGGAGTCTTCTTATCCAAGGCTTCGCCGGTATAGCTACAGAAAGCGGTGGGGATGCAAAGCGTTGCACCGTTACCGTGACGCTTGATGAAAGCAGGAGAGGTGGGGTCCCAGGCGGTGTAGCCACGGGCTTCGAAGGTGGAACGCAGGCCGCCGCTGGGGAAAGAAGAAGCGTCCGGTTCGCCCACGATCAGGTTCTTGCCGCTGAAGGCCATGATGGCCTTGCCGTTTTCGGGCTCCAGGAAGGAGTCGTGCTTTTCGGCGGTGGAACCGGTAAGAGGCTGGAACCAGTGAGTAAAGTGGGTGGCACCGCGGTCGATGGCCCACTTCTTCATGGCGTGGGCGACTTCGTTAGCGATGCTAGAATCCAGCGGTGCGCCCTCGTCGATAGTGGCGAAGAGTTTCTTGCAGATGTCCTTGGGCAGGTAGGCACGCATGGCCTCCGCATTAAAGACGTCCTCGCCGTAAAAGTCCAAACTTGCGGGTGCGGCAGGCAGGTTTTCGCCTGCGGCTTCGCTCGCGATTTCCTTGATGGCCTTTAGCCTGTATTCGTTGCTCATTGTGAGTCTCCTAGTTTGAAATTTTTTCGGAGACCCTATTGCAAAATGTGTGCCAAAAGCGAAAACGGCGAAATTGCGCGATTTTGCTGGAAATTTGACAGGTTACAGAAAATGAGTGCTTTTCAAAAACTGAAAAACCAAAGCTGTTGTTACGGAAAATGTAAAATAAGGGCGAATCAACGTTTTACGGAACAATGTTCCTTATTTTTCTTTTGTGTTTATTTTGAATACCTGACCGCATTGTAAGCACATTAGCGGCATGCCATTCGTAATTCGAATACGGCTGTTTGATATGGCCAGAATTTTTTTATTTCGTGGAATGATTTCTTTGTTCGATCCCTCTTTCTTTTTGAACTTTATTATTTGACATGCGAAGAGCCCTTTGCATTTTGGACATGTCAGCTTTGTGGGCATCGCATTTTTAATTCCAATGGAATTCATTATCTTTTTAGCCAGATTAATTCTTACGGCCTCGTAATTAGAAAGTTTCTTACCTTCTTCATGTTTTTTAAACTCGCAAAAATCATTCTTTATCATTAATTTGGATAAATAATCGTCATCATGGCCTTCAAGAACACGTTGTTTGTCAGCGTTATATTTTTCACGCAGATTTAGGAGCTTTTCCACTTCTGTTTCAGAAATTTTTTGAACAGGTTCGTTCTTTTCAAAATAACTGCCAACAACGTTGCCTTTGAGTTTAGGCTTATCTGTTACATAATCTACAAACGAAGCTCCACATTTGGGGCAACTTGAAGACTGCTTTATGCTCATGCCGTATTTCTGCCATATATAACCACACGAAGAACAGTGATGAGTAATTCTTATCGGTGGACCATAAATGGCTCTAGGTCTATTTCTTTGAGGCTTAAATTTGCCATCGCCTTTCTTTGTACCGCATGCATCACAATACAATGCGTTTTTGGGCAATGTTGCGTGACAATTGGCACATTTGTTCCCCTTGTCCGTAGTTTTGTTTATGTTTCCCTGCATATTATGCCTCCAGCATTTTGAAAACGCAGTAATTGGGTTCGTTGTTTTGAAAGTTCCAGGTATGGGTTGAATCTCCCATGCAAAATTCCCTTTCGCTACATTGTTTGCATTGCGGATTTAATTCCGCCTTGTCTTGACGGAAAATTTCAAACCGTTTTTTCCAAACATCTACGAAGGAATCTTTATAAATGTTTCCCTGTATTGTTAATTCGTTTCGTTCAATGTCCAGACATGCTCCGATATCGCCATTTGCCATGACGCTTGCGATTTTAGTTCCTGCTCCGCATTGAAAATAAAAATCGCGAACCATGTACTCGTATTGCATTCCGAGATAGTGTGAACAACCTAAATTAATTTCCATCTTGTTGTTCGGATGGAATCGTGTCCGTTTGACGAAATCGAGCAACATTTTGTATTCGTGAGCGTCGAGGAACATCGATGAGTTCTCTTTTGCTCTGCCGATGGGCTCGATGTTCGCAATTTTCCATGATTCGATTTTCTCATCGCAAAGGAATTCGTATAGGATATCCAGTTCTTTCAAATTGTTTTTGTGGACGACGGTTACGACTTCAGGATATAACCCAGCTTTTTTCGCATTTCGGATACCTGTCAGCGCTTGTTGGAATGCATTTGGGGAACATCGAAAGTTGTTGTGAGTCTCTTCTAGACCGTCCAAGCTGATAGAAATTGTGTCAAGTCCGGCTTTTTTGAACTGCTCACCGACGGCTTCTGACAATAAAGTTCCGTTGGTCGTTATTCCGCAAGAAAAATTCAGGTGTTTGGAATAGGCGATGATCTTGAATAGTTCCTTGTTCAAGATAGGCTCGCCGCCTGTGATGCAAATGAATATCTGCGATGCATCGTATTCCTTGGCGACTTCGTCCAGCACTTTTTTGGCAGTTTCAAAAGGCAAGTAGTTACGGTTTGTGGATAGGCAGCCACTGCCGCAATGCTTGCATTTTAAATTGCAGCAATCGGTCACTTCAAGAAACAAATATGCGAGTTGCGGATTTTTCCACAACTTTCGTTGGTATTCTGCCAACGAGTGCATGTTTTTTCGTTTTGAAATGTATTGATTTTTCACCATACACGATAAATATATATTCGTCCACGTGTCAAAAAACGACACTTGCGTGAGAAAATACAATTTACGAGTCTTTTTTTGTCAAAACCTCTTGACAATCGCCATCTAGTAATTTATATTCGGTGCACAAGTGTGTAGAAAAATGCTTTTCGTACACGAAGCAAAACAATCAAAGCCCCGCCTTTTTATGCATGTAGGCGGAGGGAGGAAAGATGAAGAATGGCGTAAACGCTGGTGGTGTCGGCATATGGCTCGACGAAATTGTTCCCTGCCTCAAGGATACCGAAACTGGGGAAATCAAGGAAACTGTGGTGT
>Ga0129306_1002469_pt1 | contig 16341 bp, 14 predicted proteins | sample P827metagenome_FD_94438 | JGI IMG/M metagenome (GOLD analysis project Ga0129306, IMG submission 94438) | Capybara group fecal microbial communities from Wisconsin, USA - P827 metagenome | ecosystem: Host-associated > Mammals > Digestive system > Large intestine > Fecal | place: USA: Wisconsin... | reverse complement strand
GTCAGACCTCCTTGCATTCCCGCGTGGTTCCTACTCCCTTTGATGCGGGAGATCCGGAACGGACGGGGTTATCCGCAAGGGAAGGAGGGCTTGAGGCTGCGGATCGTTCGCAATCGATGCGGCCGTCCGGGGAACCTCTCTCTGTTCCTTTGTTCGTGACCTATTATAGCACGGTTGGTTAGCACTGTCAAGGGGCGAGTGCTAAAAACTGCGTGAAAAGTATGTGAAAAAACCGTCACATAAGGAGCTTTCCCCGCTGCTTGACATTCCTTCCCGGAGTGTGGTATAATCTTTTCGGACAGGGTTTATGCCCACAGGTTCAGGTTCCGATCTTTTTTCTTTGCCTATGCGACAGCAGTCCTTGCCCGTCTTGTGCGAGGGCTTTTTCCATGGCAGAATCATCTTTTTCAGGAGACTGACTCATGAAGGTTTGCTTACTGAACGACTCGTTCGCTCCGGTCATCGACGGCGTTGTCAATGTCGTGATGAATTACGCCGAGCATTTGATCAGGGATCACGGCGCGGAAGTGATCGTGGGAACCCCCCAATATCCGGGGGCCGATTACAGCGCTTACCCGTACAAAGTTGTACCCTATCAGAGCTTCGATACGACCGCTTTTGCGAGCGGGTACAGGGCGGGAAATCCGTTTTCTTCGGAAGCGGCGGCAGAACTGGCGGCCTTTGCTCCCGATATCCTCCATTCCCACTGCCCGGCCACGGCGACGATCATAGCCCGTATTCTGCGGGAAGACACTGATGCCCCGATCATTTTCACCTATCACACGAAATTTGATATTGATATCGAACGCGTTGTAAAAAGCAGACTTGCCGTGAAAGCGAGTATCCATGCCATGGTGAGCAATATTGAAGCCTGTGACGACGTCTGGGTGGTCAGCCGCGGGGCGGGCGAGAGCTTGAAGGCACTGGGCTTTCAGGGCGAATACCGGGTCATGAACAACGGCGTGGATTTTGAAAAAGGCAAGGCGGATCCGGGAAAGGTAGCCGAGGTCACGGAGGGGTATGATCTCCCCGAGGGCGTACCTGTCTTTTTGTTCGTCGGACGGATGATGACATACAAAGGCTTGCCGCTGATCCTCGACGCCCTGAAACAGCTGTCGGACGCTGGGCAGGATTTCCGCATGGTGTTCGTCGGAAAAGGCCCTGACAAGGGGAGCATGGAGCAGAAAGCGGAGGAACTCGGCCTGAAACGAAAGTGTTTCTTCACCGGTCCGATCTATGACCGGGAAGCCCTGAGGGCGTGGAATACGCGCGCCGATCTATTCCTGTTCCCCTCCACTTTTGACACCAACGGACTGGTCGTAAGGGAAGCGGCGGCCTGCGGACTGGCCAGCGTCCTGATCGAGGGCTCCTGCGCCGCTGAGGGGATCACGGACGGTCGAAACGGATTTACGATTCGGGAGAGTCCGGAAGCCATGGCTGCCCTTCTTCAGACAGCGTGCCAGGATCTTGACCATCTGCGCGGGGTGGGTCAGAATGCCATGGATGAAATCGTTCTGTCATGGCAGGACAGCGTGTCGGAAGCGTATAAACGCTACGGAGAGATCCTTGAGAAGAAAAAGAGCGGCCTTCTGCAGAAAAAGAAGCTCCCCGCGGACTATTTCATGTCCGTGACGGCCCATACACTGGAGGAGCGGGAAAGACACAGACAGATACGCCAGGAGATCTTCCGTGATTTCAGGGAGACTGCTGTAGGGATGATGGAGAATATTCAGGACGCCGGGGAGAGCGTGGAGAGCTTCCTCGACCGGGTTGCAGAGAACATCCATGAAAAAATCGATTCCCATAAAAGAGGATGAACGGTATGGAACAGTTTGATTTCAGAAGCATGTCCCTGTATCAGATTTGGATCCGCAGTTTTTGCGACGGCAACGGCGACGGTATCGGGGACCTGTACGGCGTGTACGACAAGCTCGACTATATCAGATCACTTGGCGTGGACGGTATATGGTTTTCCCCAATCTATCCGTCTCCAAACGCGGATTACGGTTACGATATTTCGGACTACAAGAATATCCACCCGGATTACGGTGATCTGGCTCAGTTCAGAAAGGTGCTGGACAAGGCTCACAGCCTCGGGCTTAAAGTCATTCTCGATCTCGTCATCAATCACACCTCCGACGAGCACCCCTGGTTTCTCGAAAGCCGGAAGGGGAAGGACAACCCGTACAGCGATTACTATATCTGGCGGGATCCGAAATGGAAACGAAGCAAAAAACGACCGCCGAACAATTGGTTCAGTCAGTTTGAAGGACTCGCATGGGAGTACGGCGAAGAGCGGGAGCAGTATTATCTTCATTTGTTTGCGAAGAAACAGCCGGACCTGAACATGGACAATCCGAAAGTCCGGGAAGAGGTCAAAAGCATCATGCGCTTCTGGCTGGATATGGGCGTGGACGGGTTCCGGGAAGACGTGATCACCTATATCTCAAAGCACCCCCGCCTGCCGGACGGCATCCCGTTTCTGCCCATCATCAACGGACTTCCGTATTACAAGGACGGCCCGAATCTTCTGACTTACCTGCGGGAATTCCGGAAAGTTGCTCTCGACTATGGAGCGGTGCAGATCGGGGAAGCGCCGATGACCCCGGTGAAGACTGCTCTCCGGTATCTGACAGGAGAGGACCGGGTACTCGATATGATGATCCAGTTCGACACTATGATGGCGGACTGCTTCATGACCGAATATATCCATCACGGCTTTCGGCTGAGAAAGCTCAAGCGCGCTTTTTCACGGTGGCAGAACAAGCTGGCCGGAAAGGCGTGGAACGCCCTCTATCTGGAGAACCATGACCATCCGCGGGTAATCAGTCGGTATGGGAGCGAGAAATACTGGCGGGAATCCGGAACCATGCTGGCGGCCTGCTATCTTCTGCAGCAGGGAACGCCCTTCATCTATCAGGGGCAGGAGATCGGCATGACGAATATCCGACTCCCTTCCATTGAACATTATCGCGATGTTTCCTCCATCAACAACTATCACAGCTTTCATAAGAGCGAGCCGGAAGAAAAGCGGCTGCAGCGGATCCATTTGTCGTCAAGGGATTCTGCCCGTACGCCGATGCAGTGGAGCGGGACGAAGAACGCAGGCTTTTCGGAGGCTGAGCCGTGGTTCATCGTGAATCCGAACTATCCGGAGGTCAACGTGGAACGGGAAGAGGAGGATCCGGACAGCATCCTGAACTTCTACCGACGTTGTCTGGCTTTGCGTAAAAACAGCCGAGCCATACTGTCCGGCACTTACCGGGAATATGCCCCTTGGAACGACAAATTCTATATGTATGAGCGATATACTCAGGATGAACGGGTTCTGGTGGTCTGTTCGTTTTCGGATCGGGAGTGCGGGATCAAACTGCCGAAGCACTTTGATTCTGAAAAAGCGGAACTTGTTCTGTGCAATTATCCCGAGCCGGAAGCACATGCCGCTTTCCGACCGTATGAAGTACGGGTCTTTCGGCAGCGGTGAATATGCTGTCCCCGCTATTATTTCTGATAAGGAAACAATGATTTATTCGGCAGCAGCTCTGACTGTAGTCTGTTTTGCGGTCGTCATCGGACGTAGATATAAACCGGAACGCTCTTGTCTGTATGTATCGTCAGCATAGCGCAAGACGCTGACGCCTGTTCACAGTCGATACCGCGAACTCCGTTTATTGAAAGCGAGCCTCCGTTCCCTTTGAAGGTCATACAGTTCGGGTTGAGCATCGTGCACACGGCGTCAAACCGAATGCGGATTCTCGGCTGTTGCCCTTCTCTGCCTTTCTGGCTGTCCGTTTCGTAATAGTACGCACAGCCGTTCCAGTCTCCGCGCCTCAGTTGTATATAAAAATCTGCTAAACTCATTTTCATATCTGGATGCTCCTATTATGTTGCATGTTCATTTTGATTTGCTTTACAGATTTCGTTCTGTGTGCTTATGGACGCTCACGTCGTTTATCGCTTCTGTTCGTCCGTTAATTAGCGTACACACGAGACCGTGCGGCACGGTAGGGGTAGTATAGGCCCCCTCCCCCTGTCACCTCAGCGGACGAGACTCTTAATTCGATATTTAACGTGAGAATTGACGCCACGGGCACGGGAGAGGGTGCGGGGAGTGGTTGGGCTCCCCGTGTCTCCCGTCCGGCTTGGGTGGGCTTAGGTGGTTTCGTCGAATCGTTCGAGACAGTCGCCGCAGATGAGATTGACAGTTCGGGTGCTTCGGACGATCGCTCCGCACTTCGGACACGTCCAGCGGCGCGAGTTGTTCGTCTTTCTTCCAGTGACGCTCACGGGCGGGTTGTTCTCTCCCCCGATGACGGTGACGGTCACGACGTCCGGCTCCTTCGCTCTACACAATTCGATCTCCCGGATTTCGTCGTGGTCGAGAAGGAATTGAAGGAGCTCGTCGGACGGAGAGGTCAGGGCGTAGCCGTAACGCGGAACGCGCTCGCAGTTCAGCCCGTGCGTGACGGCGGCGCGGTAGAACAGGTCATTGTGATAATAACCGTCACGGGAGTCACGGACGTGAAGAATGGTGTCGTTATACAGGTGGCAAAGTTCGTGCAATAAGGTTGCAATCACTTCTTCAAGCGGACGGTCGAGCGTTGCGGAGGCTATATTGATCTCTTTCTTCCCCTCTCCGTTTGATGTCCACGCGTCATAAGGCGTATAGTGGCCGTAAGCGCGGGACGTAGGGGCGACGGTGATGATGGGTGCTTCAAGTTGATTGTCAAAGAAGTGCTCATTGAGAAGACGGAAGGCTTTCTCGAGTTGTCCGGTCAAGCGGCTCATGGTTGTGGTCTGTTTCGGCATAATGTTCTCCTTTTCTTTCCCGTGGGGGTTGAACCGGAGAGGGGATTGTGTTATACTATGTTATCCCCTCTCCTTGCTTTGGTCGGTAGGGTGTTCGGGGTGACGGCTCTCTCCTTCGTTGGTAGCTTGGGAGAGAGCCTTTTTTTCAGTTCGAGATTGTAAAGCGGCGGGAGGTCGTCTGCTTCGTGTATTCGAGATACAGGTCTTCGTGGCGTTTCTTGAACGCGGTAGAATCGAAACGCGTTGTGAGGACTGTGCTCCACCTCACGATATGCTTCCCGGCGACGAGCTCTTCGGTGTTCTTTTCAAGCATGGTCGCCTTGATGATGTTGCGGATGCTCTCCGCTTCTTCTTCGGCTTCTTTGATGAGTTGCTCAAGATCTTTCAGTTCTTCAATACGGGAGATGATCTCAGATGTGTTCATGATATGCTCCTTTTTATTCGGGAGAAGGTGTGACGGCTCCGGATGGCATTAGGTTTATCTCGGCGTTGTAGCGTTTTCCTGTCCGTTTCCGGTGTTACGTTGTCGCGTTGGCGGTGTCTCTGTGTCCGGCGTTCGACCTTCGCCGCTGGCCTGTCCCCTTGACTGGCCATATTATAGCATACTTGCGCAAGTATGTCAACCCTGTTTTTACATTTTCTTTGACTTTGTAGGCTTGCACAATTTTCACGGGGCGTTTTTGTGCAAAAAGCATACTTGCGCAATACCATCAGGCGTGTTATAATCATACGGAAGTTAGTTATAACCTAAAAAATAAATACCGGGAGGGATCATGGGAAGAACGTCCGCAAAAGTGAAAAATGCGTACAATGCACGAAATTATGATAGAATCAATTTAACAATCCCGAAAGGATTAAAAGAGCTTTGGCAATCCGCCGCGCAAAAGGCTGGGCTCTCTCTTAACGCCTATATCACGGAGGCAGTGGAGGCAAGGCGCGCGGGGGCTGGTTTTAGTTTTTCCGGGAAGGTCTCCCCTTCCGAGGGTAATAGTCGGTTCATCTCCCAGCCGGGGGCTTTCGCTGAACCCGCAGACACGGGCGGCAACGTAGCGGAAGACACAACGGCCAAGTGAGCCCGAGAATGAAACCTTTGTATTAACAGCGATCAAAAATGTGTAAACGGACACATATAAGGAGGCGAGCGCAAGAGAAGCAAAAGAGCGCAAGGCGCAGAACAGTATCTGTTTATGGATGATTTCAGAGTATGTGCAAATAATTCTACAAATAGTTTTAGCCGGTACACGGGCAGTCGGAGCATGACGTTTCCGTCCGTCAGTGATACCGGCTTTTTTTGCCCGATAAGTCCTCTACAAAAATAGGGGCAGAAAAAACCGCAAAAAACCCGATAACAATCGGCGTTTTTTGAGACGTGCAGAAATATATAAGTGAGAGGTATATGCGGAGTTATAACCTCGGGGCAGAAAATAATTGAAATAGCTCCGATAACAATCGGCGGTTTTTGAGACGTGCGGAAATCTTATAAAGGTGGAGATAGTTTACGTGAGTACCCGGAAGACACCCGGAAGACCGGCTCTTCGTGACAAGGTTTTTCGATACGCTCAGCGGTGGCTGGCTCGGCGGACAGCTATCGTCCCTTTTACTGCCCTTCCACACGGCGTCCGTGGATGGCTTTGAGGCGCGTTTCATACGCACGGTTTATATACCTCATTTCAACCGTGTGCGCTCTGGGCGAGCTTCTCGCACGCCATAAGGGGCATAAGAAACGCACATTCATTACACATTCTGAAAGGAGAACGAATGAAAGAAAGAAGTACACAAGGCAGCACACAAGCGGAAGGCTATGACTACACGGCCAAAGATGACGGCACATTCGTGGCGGTCAGTCAAAGGACGGGAGAGATCAGTTCCGTCGTCAATATCACCGCACCGTCCGGGTCATACGTAATAACGCCGGACGCACAGCAGGCCCGGAAAGAGGTCGAAGAGCGGGAAAGGAAGGAATATTTTGCCGCGATCGGAAGAGACAACAGATCGGAGAAATTCTATTTCATCCCGTCAAGCGAAAGTTTTGACGGTCTGTCTCCGGCAGACGTGACAAGGATGATTTATCTATGCACCTACATGAATTACGACGGACGTCTCATGAAAAGCGAGAGAATCCCCATGATGCGGGGAGACCTTGAAGACGTTCTCGGGCTGTCCCATTCGCAAACGTGGAGATTTTTATGCGCGGTAACAGATAAAGGGTATCTTGCGGAAGATGGGAACGGCGGCTTGTTCCCGGATCGTAAACGGTTTCGTAAGAAAGCGATGAAACGCGGGGGGATATGGTATCAAAAAATCTATGTTAAGGGCGTCCGGAGCCTTTACAAATCGTCAGACGTCGGACAACACGGGCAGGCTGGCTCCCTATTCGCACTTCTTCCGTATGTGAACATTGAGCATAACGTCCTATGTTATAACATTGAAGAAAAAGATCTGGACAGGGTATCGTTCATGAATCTCCGACAATTCTGTGAGGCGATCCACTACGACGTAAAAGGCTTGAAGCGCAAGCTAAGGGAGCTCAGAGAAATCACGTTCGACGTGGGCGGGCACAAGGAAAGGTTTTATTCCGTGACTGGTGACGGAGTTGATCTGGAAGCATCGCACCTGTTCGTAAATCCGAACATACTGTATAGCGGTACGAATCCGGATGCTGTCCGTAGTCTCGGGGCGTTCTGTGATCCGTCGAGATGAAGAAAAGCACGGTGGTTCTCGTTCGCCGCATTTATGAAACGGGCTTTTCGCAGGATAAACAGACTGAAAATGCGGTAACTTCCGCGTTTTTACCGGGGTATTTCCGGGCGATTTGTCGCCGCATGGATGAAACGGATGAAAAGTGCCGTCCGGCCTTATGGGATAAGGGTTTCAGGCACTTTTCGGGGGCGTCGAGTTCTCTTTTCTATCGTATAGTCTGTATCACACGATGCGGCATGGCTCACCGGGCATAACGAAGAGAACACGCTATTCATCCAGAAGAGAAATAGGAGAGGGTATTCCCTCTCTGTTTTTTTGTTACACGTTATTTTTATATTATTCTACAAAGGTACTACAAAGGGGGACAATTTATTGGATGTAATACATACAAAGACGCATGATATTCTGTCAGATGGGAAATACGTACAGTACAACGCGTTGAAAACTGGCATTGTCGATTGGTACAGTTATAACGATGAACTGTTGAAGATATTATCAAATCATGTTTATCTGGATATTGACAGACACACAGGAAGAACGCGATTCGTGGTAACTGTTTCGGGAAAGACAAAACACATCAGGGCGCATGATTTAGCGCTTGGCTGTTATTTGGGGCGTATCCATGCAGAGTCATTTTTGTCTGAATGGGAAGAGTTCGTCCGGTATAAACACGAGAACAATCTAACGGTCGATCACATCGACGGCAACGGGAACAATTTGACACAGTTAAACCTATCCCTTATGGAGAGGGCGGCCAACTGTCGAAAGTACAATACAATCCAGCGAATTCGACTCCCGAACGCTTTGAGTGCCGCGTATGTAAACGGAAAGTATAGGGTTGAATTTCTCGCCTATCCGGATATGGGAGATGTAGAAAAAGACGGTATTTCGGTTCGGTTTCTTTGCGATAGCGCGGAAAACTTTGTTCATCGTCTTCTATGGCTGACGGAGTGCAGATTTGAATGGGCTACACCAATCAAAGAGAGGGGCAAATGGATTCCGACTGAGGGTGGGTATTTATATGGAGATACATACAAATCCATCCAGAAACAAGAAACGCTTGCCATGATGGACGAATTGGAATTCGTGAGATCGAAAGACTTTTTGACGGGATGATGGTGAGATGATTTCATGTACTTTCTCTCATCGTTCGGTGGCTGTCGTACTTTCTGTGCTGCCTTGACAACAATATTTTCAGAATAATTTAATTTATCCGTTAAACTATTGTGTGTCTTGATGTTTTGGGTGATAGATATATCCTTCGATCGCCCGCAAAGATGCATGGGTGTCGAGATTATTACAAGGTTTTTGTATCAAAACAATACTCTTTTTTCGCTGAAAATCCCGAAACGACGGGATTTCTTTTAATATTAAATTAACTTAAGTATTATTTCAAAAGGAGAAAAAACATGGAAAACAAAAAGAAGAATTACGATTATTCAGAGCTCGCCAATAAGTACACACTTTCTTTCGACGAGGCCCAGCGCTATTTCCGTATCGGAGAGCGTCGCATGCGTACACTCATCCATGAAAACGAAGACGCAGACTGGTTGCTCTGGGTGGGCAATAGGCATTACATCAAACGAGAATTGTTCGAGAAGTACCTCGCAAAAGCTAACCGTCTGTAATTGATTAAAAACAGCTTGACAAGGGAGTGCTCCGCGTGGCATAATGGTGTCGCGCGGGGTTCTCTCTTCCCGAAAGAAAGGAGAATTCCATGATGAAACGAAAAGACAACAAAGGGCGGGTATTAAAGGATGGTGAGTATCAAAGGGCAGATGGCAGATATGAGTATAGATACATAGAGAGATTTTCAGGGAAGCCAAGAAGCGCCTATTCTTGGAGGCTAAATGAAACGGACGGCGTGCCGGAAGGGAAAAAACGGGATAAATCGTTGCGCGAGTTGGAGAGGGAAATTCGGGACTGCGACGCGCTCGGCATTGATTCGTATGCGGCGGATAGGATAACCTTAAACGAATTGTATGAGAAACGTATGCGTTTGAGCACTCATCTTTTAGAAACAACACGGGCAAATCAAAATGCTTTCTATAATCGACACGTTAGGGACACGCTTGGTCGAAGGGAGGTCGGAAGCATTCGCTACTCCGACGTTATGGCTCTGTATGTCTCCTTGATGGATGAATCCGGACTCGCCGTATCGTCAGTGGAAAGGCTCAATACTATCATCCACGGAGCCTTGACGCTTGCCGTGCGTGACGGGCTGATTCTTCGCAATCCAGCGGACGGCGTGATGAAAGAATTAAAGAAGCGAGCATCCAGAAAGCCGGAAACAGAAAGGATTCTTGTGCTATCAAGGGAGCAGGAAGCAGCGTTCAGAACTTTTCTCATGTGTGCAAATCGTTTCAGACGATGGCGTTTGATTTTCACCGTCCTGTTTGAAACTGGAATCCGGGTGGGAGAACTATGCGGGTTGACTTGGGCGGACGTGGACTTTCAGCGGCGCGTCCTCTGTATCAATCGCAGTCTTGCATATGGCAAGGGAGGCGGGGAGCGATGCAGGTTCACGATTCATCCTACAAAGACGAAAGCCGGACAAAGAGAAATTCCCATGACAAGCGAGCTCTTTGACGCATTGAAAAAAGAATATGCCGCGCGTTCACTCACGGGATTCTGTCCGACGGAGGTCGACGGTGTGACAGGTTTCGTTTTCTGGAAGCCTTCGGGGAGCCTGTATCAGAAGGGCGAAATCGATCTTGCGATAGACAATATCCGGAATGCTTATAACAAGATTGAAACGGAAAGAGCAGGAGAAGAAAGCAGGCTTCCGCTTCTGATTCCTCATTTCAGCGCCCATTCTATCCGGCATACATTTCTCTCCCGTCTCGTCGAGGTCGGCGCAAATATCAAGGCGATTCAGAACATAGCCGGTCATGCTTCTGTGAAAATGACCGTGGACATCAGAAATCCTAACACAATTCAGTCAAGAAAACAGCCGACCGTATCTGTAGTCCTGACAAATCGTGTACAGTTAACCGGGCATCAAAATGGTAAAACAATCCCCTCAAGCTGTCTCTACATCAGCATGAGGGGATCTTGTCGTTGAAGGAAACGAATGAGGTTGTTGTAAGCAAGAGGGCAGACGTGATGGATAATCTTGGAACATGTTATTGTGTAATGATTTGTGATAGGTGTATCATCCCCGCCGGACTTTCCCACAGGCTAAAGCCTGCGCGCTGCGCCGCTCTGGCGGTGGAAAAGGTCACGGCGGGTCGTTTGTGTAGCTGACAGCCGGGGAGCGAACTGTAAGCGCACATTGAAATCTTACCTAATCTTGGAGAGAGAGCGATATTCATATCAACGACGTAGTGGGGCGGTAAAGCCAATGTCCGAGTTCACAAAAATGTTTCTGGACTTCCGACAGGAGGTGTGGTATCGTTGTGTGCCGGAAGGACGGTGATCCCGATGAAACTGCTCAAAGAGCTCGCTCTCGGCAATATCCAGCCGATGGCGCGGAACTTCAAAAAAGACGATGTTTACGCCAAACTGCTGGCAGAGGTAACAGCGCGTCAGGAGAAGCTGACCGAAACCTTGTCCCCGGAGCAGAAAGCACTGTTCGACGCCGCATCCCAAGCTGAAATCGATCTCTCCGTTGAGAACGACCATGACCTCTTCGTCAAAGGTTTCGTCCTCGGCGCGCAGATGATGCTCGAAATCCTAACGGCGGATCCGATGGAAGACGTGGTCAGATGAGCACGGAAAGAGTCATTGGCCTGTACAAAGCCCGCTTGCTGGAGATTTCCTGCCATACAGACGACCCTGACTGCGCATGGCGGAAGTGGTACGAAGGCAAGACGGGGCAGTTGTATCTGATGCGGAGCCGGACAGACCGGACGGCATTCCATGTTTGCTTCAATCTCCGCCACATACGCTGGCTGACAACGAGCCGGGGAACCTACGAAATCCGGGATATGAACCTCATCTTCACGACGGAACACAGCGTATATACCTTCGAGATACAGAATGAAGCCGATCGGGAGGATCTCATGGGCTTCATTCGAACGGATTCTGTCGAGTCCTAATGTGCGGTGGGGTAGGTATTGTTACGATACCCACCCTAAAACCTAATAAAGACAACGCCTGAAACGCCCTCGTCGTTTGCGAGGCCGTATTTGAAACGCAGAAAAAGATAGGGGAAAACCGTCAGCCGAACTGACGGAAACCCCGCCTTGTACGCCCCGTCCGAGCGATTTGGCAGGGGTACATTGTCGGGCAGAGCAAGGGATCCCTCCCGTAAAGAGACCGCCCACTAGCTATACCTACCCGTCAGCTGAGACTTATCCACCACATTAGAGGCGTGAAACCTAGGCTTCAACCCGCGGGAAAGTCTCGGTGGGATAACCATCTTGGAAACAGCACTTTTCCTTTCGGCGTAATTTGTTGATTTTGGGATTTTTTCTGTTGACATGCCTTTCTGAATCTGTTATAATTTAACAAACCATGCAGAATACAAAAGAATCAGCTCGATGTTTGTCGGCCTTTGTGGGGCAGCATATCTAGCTGAAGGGAGACATAAAGACGGATCTCAAAAAAGCGTGTAGTTCACACGTTGCAGAGGAACTTTTTCGCGGCAATTAGAAATACAGAAATATACAGTTTGTCTGAGGAACTGTGACTATTGCCACGATAACGAAGGAGGAAACATTTGCAGATTACATCTTATAATGCGTTGTTGCAGCAAGAAACAATGCACAAGGATAGCGTTTATCGGAAACTCGAACAAGACATAGCCGAACTAAAAAAGAGCGCAGACTATAATAAACAATATGTAGAATCCGGTGCATTTGAAGAACAGGAAGCGTTCTCGGCTTATAGTGATTTGACCAGTGCTCAAGCGAAATTGTCGCAAGCGGAACACAGACTCAGCGCTTTATATAGAACACCATATTTCGCGCATGTTGAGGCGGAGTTTGGCGGACAAGACATAGAACACTTTTACTTATCTCAGTGCGAATCCTTGAATGAAACCATACCGGTGGAATTGGATGGATGCCGCGGTTCGCTGATTCCCTTCAAACAAGATAGAAACCGGCCAATATCGGAAGCTTTATTCCATTGCTATCAAGCAAAAGACGGAACCACTGTCACTTATAAGGTTAAGGAGAATCCCTATCCTGTCAGTTTCAAGCCGCAATTCATCTGTGACGTGGACATTAAGAACAGGAAGATTTTGCAGGTCGTTCAGTTCTTCCCGAAAGCAGATTACACCCAGATCAATGCGGATGAACTCCTCGATCTCAGGCTTCGTGAAAACCGTGATAACCCTTCGCTCACCAATATAATCGCTACACTGCAACACAAGCAATTTGAGATTATCGGAACGAATGCGACGATGAGTTTTGTGGTGCAGGGATGTGCCGGTTCAGGAAAGTCACAGTGTTTGCTGCATCGCCTCTTTTATCTTCGGGACGAATTGTCTGAGGAGGGATGGGAACATATTCTTCTTTTAACGCCTACGCAATTGTTCCGAAACTATTCTGCAGATTTGATCCGAAGGTATCGGTTGACCGATATCAATAACTGTTCTATCGCCGATCTCTATATGAGACTGTTATTGTCTTATGATGAAAGATTTCAGAGTCGTCATTATAAGTTCGATTTATCCGAAGAATACCTCCCTGATGACTATCTTCAGATTGTGTACGCAGAAGACACTATAAGAGGTGTTGAACAAAAGATTGACTCCGCAATAAAAAAATACGTTTATACCGCCTGCGAGGCTTTGGGAAGAGACAGTATTTCTGAAATCAATATCGAGACGGTCGCAGAATTGCTTCGGGAAATCGACAATGGAATCAGGTCTTTTGAGTCGCGCGAACGCGTTCTTGCGGCGGATAAAGAGTATGAAGAAAAACGTACAGAATATGAACGGCTTCAAAAGCAGATTGACGAACTCCAGAAGAAGCAAAAACGTTTGCTTAAGGAGCAAGAGAAATATGAGCGTGACAGTGAGTCGTTAGTTGAGTATTTGAATCGAGTCAGGGAAGCCGAACGGGATTTATTAGAATGGACGAATGAGAGAGAGCAAAAAATCACACGGTCAAGAAAAGCTTTGGAGGAAACCGCAAAAGCTTTTTTAGGTGATTATGCTCCAGAACTTCCTGCACAGTATGCCCGTCTACTCTACGAAACTGAAGATATGACAGCAGGTGATGAATTTCGTGCAGATGAAGATTTTTCCCAGTTGCTAAGAAATGAGGTAGAGCAGGCAAAAAACCAACTTTTCAAGTTTGTTGGCAAACGCAATCCGGATCGATTAAAGTCGCAGGTACAGAAGCGTTTGGAAGAGATATTAGAACAGATAAGGACTTCCTCTTTCGAACTGGCAGAAGTGGAGCGAGAGGCGGAAGAGTGCATGGATTGGCTAAGGGAAAGAGCGGGGCGGATTGAAGGGGAGAAATCAAAAATCACGTTCCAGCGGTCGGCTTTGGATCAATCGCGCTATTTTCTCTCCCGAATCGAGAGTACTATATTTGAGCGCGAAGTTTGGAATCATCTTCTGCCGATAAAGGAACGGCATCGCGTAAAAGCTCTGGAGGTTACACCCGTGGAAGGCGGGAGGCGCGAGACAAGGATCTTGTACAAGGCGGATCTTTTGTTCTACATGATGATATATGCGAAGCTGCATCCTAACGCCAACCTTCCCGATTACCGTTTGTTTTGTATTGATGAAGGCCAGGATCTTCACAAAGCAGATTACGATATGCTTCACAACCTGTACCCGAAAGCTGTTTTCAATGTATTCGGTGACACCGAGCAGGTATTACATACAGCCTGCGGTATCAAAGCATGGAAAGAGGAAACGGGAATACCAACTGTCTATTCCCTTAATCGGAACTATCGAAATGCTGCTGCTATCACTGAATTCTGCAATAAGCACTTCGGTTCCGACATGGAATCGATAGGAAAAATCTACACGGAAGAGGCTCCCTGTATTATTGCGGATGAAAACATCTTGCGGAAAGAAGTGACAAGAGACGGAGCGGTTATAATTGTAAAGGATAGGGATTGTTATGAGAAGCTGTGCGAGAGCAGCGGGGTAGACGTCGATTTCTTTGAGTTCCTTGATACACGCGCTGAAAGAGCAGAGAGTATGAAGAATAGATGCTATACCGTTTTTGCGGCAAAAGGGCTTGAATTCAGCAGTGTAGTCGTTTATGCGGTTGGAATGACGAAAAATCAAAAAGTAGTCGCATGTACGAGAGCTATGGGGAGATTAGCGTATTATGAGTGATATTATTATGAAAGAATCAGTTCGTCCATACGGCGAATTGATTGCATATCTTCTTCCTGTTGCAGATGACCTCGTTTGTTGTCTGCGTCAAAAGCATATTCCTGAGTCAGAGACGATAAGCACTGCGGAAGCGTTGCTGAAAGAAGCAATCCTCCGAATAGATCTGGATCAGATGACGGATCGTCAAATCGGTACAGCAATATTTCACGATTCTTTTGGGCGGGAACCGTCGGAGGATTACGTTTTTAATTTACTGAACCGTTTCCCTGATATTTGGAATACTCTCACAGAGATTGCCAGACGCAAGGTGGTTTCCTCGGATGATACGCTGGTTGAGGGAGAAACCGGGCAGCAACTGATTAAAGAAGAGTTTTTGGCCCCTGTTGAAATCCGGACTTGCTTTGGCAGCGGGGAGTTGTACACTCTGACTTCCGGAGGATATCGATGGCTTTCATTTTGCAGGTCATTACAGACAACGGAAGCGGTTCAACCTTTAGACTCTCTTCCCGAAGGACTACATTATCTCCCTAAGGATTGGAGTGCTGTATCATTTTGCAAAGTCTTTCTTTTACAGCAGTATTTCAAAACGCAGAATATCAGCAGATATCTGATTTACTCCACTCCGGGAAACGCGAACATCTTACTGGGGTGTCCAATATCCGCATCACCGGAGGTCAGATACTGTTATGCTTGGATACCCGGCTCAGCGAATTCTATCGGGGGTCACGACTATTTGCGCGAACTCATTGGTTCCGCATCAGTCAACGAGGTGGTTATCGTTTACCCATTTGAGAAGGATAAGGAAGAGATTATGGAGTGCATTAATTCTTTTCCATACCGAGAAAAAATTATGCTGTTTTGTTTGGAGGTTGAGAATAAATGAGGGATGAAATGCTTCAAAACGCACTTAATCATGCGGAGAGTTTAAAGACTGGGTTGGAAAAAGGGGCTATTACCAAAGATGAATGTGAAGCAATGCTGGAGGTTCTGAAGGATCTGAAGTTGAGCAGTGATGAGGTCGACATATCGGAGAAAAGCGAAGGCATTGAAAAACTCTTTCTTGATTTTGAACAGTATGCAACGGAAACCAAGCGTATTCTTCATGAAATGCTAACGCTGATCTCGGAAGGAAAGGTTCCTGCTCAGGGAAGTGTCCGTGATTTGGATGAATCGATCGTTACACTACAGAATAAATACAATTCGATTTATCAAAGTGCGCTGTCACAACTGGAACCTGATGAAATGCCGTCTGCTGATTCCTCTGCAGATCAGTATGTCGAAGCAGTCAGAAATAGCAAGACGTTGAGATATAAAAAGCAGCTCGAAGAGGCCAAGACCTGTCTGATCCGATTCCTCGCAGTACGTTCAAAGGTGATCATTTACAGCAACGCACTTGCGCCTTATCAGGGTAATGCAGCAGATTTGTTGGATAGTTTGCGCTCCGGTTTCGATGCGGAAACGTTCAAAGAGAGAGTTGCGGGACCAAAGGCCTTTTTGACTGCGCTGGAATATCACGATAAGGATTCTGATGAAGGTATCGCGCTATGCGAGATGGTGGATACCCTATTGGATTCCCGTGT
>Ga0129306_1002468_pt1 | contig 16351 bp, 20 predicted proteins | sample P827metagenome_FD_94438 | JGI IMG/M metagenome (GOLD analysis project Ga0129306, IMG submission 94438) | Capybara group fecal microbial communities from Wisconsin, USA - P827 metagenome | ecosystem: Host-associated > Mammals > Digestive system > Large intestine > Fecal | place: USA: Wisconsin... | reverse complement strand
CTAAACAAACGAAAAAGTCTCTAAGTTTTGTTGCTTAGAGACCTTGTAAAGTGTTGATAATCAAGCGATTAACCTTGTGGAGCATAGGAGAATCGAACTCCTGACCTTTTGAATGCCATTCAAGAATTCAATCGCCCTCTCAACTATCTCAGAGGCCGTTTTTGGCCCCTTTTTCGAATTTTCCTTGGAACATACTTGGAACAAAACCAAGCACTTTTTCCTTGCACAAAAATAGACGTTTTGAATGATTTTTGCAAGGTATTTGCGTAAAAAGGACATAGAAAATCCCGGTCTGGCTATCACGAGTTCGAATCCCCAAAACTCCGCAACTCCTACGACTCAGTGACCATACCATCATGGCTCTTATTGCAAAAAGCGAATGCACCTTTCACCAGAAGCACCAGGGCTCCTACATACAATGCAACGGAAATAACAATCTCAAACATGGCTCAAATCATTTGTTGATGCAAAGCTAATCCTTACATGTGCCAAGACATTGCTCAAGCTCCAAATCCCACGAAAAATCCGTAAATTCGCATCCGATATGAGCACCACCAACGAAAAATACCGCGAAGACCTTACTACGTACCTTCTGGAGGTGGCCACCGGAAACGGCTATCTGAAAGGCACGCTACTGAATACCCCCGACCTGGACGAGGCCTGGCAGCGCTACGCAACCTCCTTCTATCCCGAGGCTGTGAAGGAATTTAACGGCTATCCGGAGTATTGCCTGGCTTGCGCCGGCTACCTGGGCATGGCCGTCGCGCATCTCTGGGACAGGGATTGGCCGAAGTACAAGGACGCGCCCTACAGCTTCTTCCAGAGCAACAGGGGATTCGACGATATGGACGACTACATTACCGGTAATATCCTCAAAGAGGGCAAACACAGCGTCGCCGCCATGCAGTCTCTATCGGCCGAAACCTATCACTTCCTGATGAAATCCGGCGCCGAAGCAGGAACTGCCGAAGCCTACCGCTTCTTCCTCATCAGCATCGAGCTGATGTACAAGTTTGGTGCAGCCATCTGGCTTAACCGCCTGGGATACAAGTTTGAAAAGGTCAACCTGGCATAGAGATGAAAAAGAAGAGAACCAACCCCTACAAGGAAGCCAACGAAGCCTTCCTGGCCGAGAAAGCCAAGGAGGAGGGGATTATCGCCCTCGATAACGGCGTCCTCTATAAAGTCTTAGAAGAAGGCCACGGTACCAAGAAACCCACGCCCCGCAGCATCGTCTACGCTCATTATACCGGCAAGCTCATTGACGGAACCGTCTTCGACACCACGGAAGGAGACCAGCTCCCAGCACTGTTCACGGTGGGCGACCTCATCATGGGTTGGCAGATTGCCCTCACCCGTATGCGCGAAGGTGATAAATGGGAAGTGTACATCCCCGCCAAATGGGGATACGGCGCCATGAAGATGGACGATATCCTAGCCCACAGCACACTCATTTTTACTCTCCAACTGGTTAGGATAGAACGTTAAACAAATATTTATCATGAAAAGAATTCTTGTAACACTCGCGCTTATTTGCATGACCCTTTGCGCCTATGCCCAGAGAGATATTCCCGCAGGGGGTAGCATGGAGGTTGCTTCGATAGAGTCGGACGATTCCGTCGGAGGTGTCGGCCAGGGCAAACAGATTTCTATGTACAAGGTCAAGGACAATGACGGGAATCCCAGTTTCCTGCTTTGTGTCAGTCACACCATGCTCTCTTTAACCTTTGGAACGGAGGATTCGAACACTTCGTTCAGTCTCCCCGGCGGGGCTGTCCTGTTGGATTTTGGGACAACTTACCAGGAGGCGATGGACAATCTGGACGTTCTTCTTGAGATGTTTGCCGAAAAAGACGGAACGCAAAAGGAACTTACCTGCCGGGACGGAAGCAAAACCGTTTGCACGCTTAATAAGGGCTTTCTGGGAAAGCACCTGGACATCGCGGAGACATCCATCACCAAGAGCGACATCAAGTCTCTCAAATTCAGCTTCAAGATTTCCAAGAAACTGCATCCGGACTTGTAGTATGACTGCAAGTGCCAGTTCACGGAGTTAGTGAATGCTTTATGACCGAAAAAGAGAAAAGAGACGCTGGAGAGCTCTATTATGCCGGAGCCGAGTCTAATTTCCTTGACGAGGTAATCAGGGCTAAGGACCTCTGTTATGAGTACAACCAGATCCGGCCGACGGACTTCAAAGCCCAGCGGGAAATCCTGGAGAAACTGCTGGGTAAGATAGGGGAGGACAGCGTCATCTATCCTCCCTTCTGGTGTGACTACGGCTACAACATCGAAATGGGCAAAGGCTGCCTGGCTAATCATGGCCTGACAATCCTAGACGGCGCGAAGGTGCGCTTTGGTGATAACGTCCTCATTGGCCCCGGATGCTACTTCCACACGGCCGGCCACCCGATTGACCCGGACCAGCGGAAACAATGGCTGGTATACACTAAACCCATCACCGTGGGCAATAACGTTTGGTTTGGCGCCGGTGTTCACGTGTTACCGGGCGTCACCATTGGCGACAATGCCGTCATCGGTGCCGGAAGCATCGTGACGAAGGATATCCCGGCCGATTGCGTAGCCGTCGGCAACCCCTGTAAAGTGGTGAAAAAGGTAAAGTAATGGACCACCTTCCGCTCAGCGATATCCCCATGCTGGTCTCCACCATCAACTTCCTCCTGAGGGATGAGATCTTCGACAACCTGGACCAAATCTGCTACTGCTATGGCGTGGAGCGGGAGGAGATGGACCGTCTGCTGGCCAGCCAGGGCTACGCCTATCAGGAACAATACAATTGTGTGAAATGAAGGCCAACAGAAACGCCATTGAGCAGGCATATTCCTTCTTCCACCAGAAGCTGAAGGTGTACGAGCATTCCACTTCCGAGAAGGAAATGGACCATATTGAGGACTGCATTGCGAACTACGCAAACTCCATGTCAAAGGAACTCTTCACAGAGCTCTCAAATGGCGACGAAGCCTTCTTACACGAACACACCACCTTCCAGGATGACCTGACGAAGGCGGTGTGTATGATGGAGAAATGGCTGCAGATTTAATCAGTAGCGCCCTCAGAATACCACTGTGTCAGTGTAATTTTGACAGGATGCGCGTTAAAAACGTAGTCTTCGGCCGTAAAGACCTGATCTGTTCCCTCAAGATATGCCGTTTCCTCCTTCTGGAGTCCCGAAGCTGTTAACTTTGTCCCGGAGAACAGCATGCCTTTGTAGAGCAAACCTTCGTACCCATAATTATCGCAGAGGGCTTTTGCTCCGGCTAATAGCAGCTCCGCCGGAGTGGTCAGAATACTGAATCCTTCATCTGTCTTCAAGAGGTCGGTGTAGATTTCGATAGAGTTAATCTTCCCTTCATTCTCTGAAAGAGCGACGATCCTTTTCCCGTTCAAGCGGAGATGATACACCACCCCTTCGTAGTCGAAATCCTCAATCTCTTCTTCCTCGATTTCGTCGTACAGGCCATCAATAGATTTGGGCAGGGCACTGATCTGGGCTCCGAGTTGAACGACGTTAAAACCGGTTTTCGTCAGAGTGTTATTACCGTTCCCGGCATTTGAACAGCCCATAATGGCCAGCAAAGCGGCCGTAAATATGATAAGTCCTTTCTTCATTGTTTTCCAAACACATATTGGTCAAAGAAATCAGCGTACTTTTTCTTGTGAAGGTCGGTGCCCAGCCAATCATACATTCCTTCGGCCTGCAATGCCTCAGCCCTGACTTTCACTTCATCTCCGTACATTCCTTCGAGCGTACCCATATTCCGCTGGAATTGGACACCGGCATCCTTGAACGCCTTGTAATCATCCATTTTCAGGAAAAGATAACGCTCCGGGTGAGCCAGCACAGGCTGGTAACCCTCTCCAATGAGCCATTTGGCCTCTGCAAGAGGAATCAGGTTCCCGATTTTGGTGGGGTCATGGATAGGAAGTTCAATCAAGATGTGATTGCCCTCCCAGGGCAGAAGCCACTTCCCGGCTTTGACATCCGGCCAGGTCTCCGGGATGAAACGGTACTCCATCGAGGGCACGAGTTCCAACGGAATTCCGGACCTGTTCAGTTCCGCCTGCAGCAACTCGCAGGCAGCCTTCACGCTTGAAGGAGTGTTCCGATAAAGGTAGGAACTGTGCGAAGTGCACACGGCCCGCCGGTATCCCCATTCTACCAGTTTTCCAGCCAGGAATACGGAATCCTCCAGCGTCTGCGCCCCGTCATCCAGCCCGGGGAGAATATGACAATGACAATCGACCTTCATTGCTGCAAATTTAGTAAAAAAGACCGGGACGATGGTGTCGGAGCCCGGTCTGCCGCCCCATACTTTCACGCTTACCGTGTATATAGACGGATAAAGAATAGAATTCTATCACACCGATAGAATGTATTAGCGCCTTCCAAAGCGCCACGCCCTTGCAGTTTGGGTGACCTCCCGGAACTCGGCGTTCCAGATCCGGTGGACATTGGTTACGACATCCCACTCTTGACGCAACTTGTGCCACTGGACACTTCCCTTGATGGCGGGGTGCTCTTCGGCCAAGTCGCGGCATCGGTTGTACATGGCAAGGAAACGATGTTCCAGGGGAGTGTGCAGGAGGAAGCCGACTTCGGCATCATTCCAGCGGTCGTCGGAGCAGTTGGTAATCAGCAAGGCCGCATCTGCGAATTGGAGGAAAGCGTCCTCCCAATAGCCGACCCGCATAAAGAAGCGGGCGAGTGCTTCGTGTGCCCTGCTGCGCCGAATCAGTTGTTCCGTCTCTGCGTCTTCGCCGTGTGCCCGAGGCTCATCCTCCAAGTCTTGGATTCTCTGCACATAGGGCTCGGCCAGTTCGGCAACGAGCGAAGGAACCATTTTGACCTGTCCCTTGTCGGTCCAGGCCATGAGTTGATAAGTTTTAGCCATAATAATACAGTGATTAAGTTCAACATTTAGAGCATCAGCGCTTTCACGTCCGATACTCTCTCGATAGTAGCGATATAGTCCCTCACCACCTGATCCCCGTCCTTTTCCACGATGTGGATTTCCGAGGCTTTATTCAGTGCCTCGATGGTCTCCTGTGACATGTTCCTGATGGCGATGCCTGTGAAAAGGCTGAGCATCAGAAGCGCGGTAGGGGAGCCGTCAAAGCAGAAAAAAGCGCAGTCGGGCTTGCGGGAACAAGGGCCGATGAGGAGCATGAGTTCGCCCTCTTTGTTTTGTAAGATACTGTACATACTCGCATGTATTTCAAAGAACTACAAACCCGGCCACCCAGTCTCCCGTAAGGGTACAATACGCCCTGTCAGGGTGGACCATCGTCCGGGTTTTAGAAATACATGCTATGGCTTAAAGTATGATCAAGTGTGCATAAGAAATGCTTCGGGTTGCAAAGTTACACCTTAAAGACGGAATAACAAGCCAAATCTATCACGCGTTATATTGTTTTTTGTATCGATATACGCGATATCCTTCCCGGGCGATATCCTTCAGAAGCTTTTCCACTTCTACCTTTGTGTAACCCAAGCCGGCCATTCTCCGCATCAGCAGGCGTGTATCCTGGGGCAATACAATCTCGGATTTGTCAATCGGTTTAGGAACATAATCACGTCCAAAGCGGTATGCAATACTTCTGTCCACTTGCTTCTCCGCTTCAGCAGTTATGTTCCACTTTCGTTTCCGTCCGTTTTCATCGGTCCAGGTATGCCAAACCAGAAAATCAGAATCAATATCAATTCCTTTGCCTTCCTGACGCGGAATAATTATCCCTCCAGTCTGATCAATCAGCGATTCACAACCATCCTCGTCAGTTACGACGGCAACTCCCTTGCGGAAGTCGTTCACATCTTTCCATCGGCATGGAACGACCAATTCGCCTTTGGTGTTTATAAGACCCTTCTTTCCGTTATCGTCCATCACGATGGCAAGCCCTTCATGGAAATCAGACGCCCAAGCCCATTGGGCGGGCAAGATTTGCTGCCCGAAATCGTTCACAAAGCCAAACCTGCCATTCTGCTCAACAGCGCTGTATTGTAGCCAGCAGAATTGGAATTCGTGCAGGATGAATTGAATGAAGGTCTCTTCCAGGTAGGCCTTCCCATATCCTTTGTCAGATAGTCTGTCAGCCAACCTGCGCAACTCTCCAGGTAGTTGCAGGGCATTTTTATCAAAGTAGGTAGAGAGATTGGTCTTGCAGAATTCTGGTTTAAAAACCTGGTCTTTCCACCAACCGTGGCCGTCGGGCACTTCTATCCGTCGCCTTGCGGTCAATCGGCCAAGATCGTCATAGGAATAATCGATTTTCACATATTTATTCCCTATTCTTACGCCACAGTCGCAATAATTGTGGTAGCCTCCTCCACCAGTGAGGTAGCGCCATTTGCAGGGAACAACCAAGTCTCCTTCTTTATTGATTAAACCCCATTTCCCTTCAAATGATTCAACTCCTGCCAGTCCTGCACAAAATTGCGTATTACTCCAGTATTGCGGTGGAATTACCCACTTACCGGTTCTGTCCACAAAGCCCCAATAAGTGCAGCTTCTGGTAATCACTCCAGAAGGATATCTGACTTCTGCCGGGTTTTGGGGGAAACTAACGCTGGCTTCGGCGACTCCTTCATTGAAGGAAAACATCTGGTGGATTTTCCAATTCAGGGGCGTTACATTCTCTCCATTTTTATCGATTGTTCCCCAGCCCCGATAATAATCCTTGACTACGGCAAGTCCTTCTTTAAAATCAAATGCCTCGGCCCATTTACAAGGAGAAATCTCATTGCCATCCATGTCAATGAATCCCCAATTAGTGCACGAATCCTGTACCCGTGCACGACCATCAACATAACGCTCGATTGCCTTCCATTTGCAGGGAGTGATATAGTTTCCTTTAGGGTCTATTATTCCATAATGCTTTCCGTCACTGACAATGGCCCTCTCATCAAAGAATCGCCAGCATTGGATATAGTAATTTGCTTTCCAATGGAACGGAAGAATAACCTTCCCGGTTTCGTCAATATAACCATATTCCCAATCGTCGTTGGCTACTGGTGCCAGCCCACAAGTAAAGCAGTCAGCATCGTTATACTGATAAGGGATTACAACTTCTCGTTTATCATTGGCAAATCCCCATTTACGATGGCCGTTGATTTCTTTATAGACGGGAGTCAACTCACCCTCGTAGAAATCTCCATAGAGGGTGAAGCGGGTCGATGGTACAATTTCTTTCATAAATATCAATTAGTCACAGCATAAAGACGATAAGAACTGTCAATTCTATCACGGAAGATGAAAAGTGATAGATTATTCCCGACACACTGTCTTTAGTGTGTATGAATAGAACAATCTCCCATATCGCAGCAACACTGACCTATTTCATAGAGCGCCTGAAGACCAACAGGCGCAAAGCCCAAAAAGCCCTCGCAGATGCCTTGATGCAGATGAGGGAAGTGGATTCATTGGATGAAGAAGCATTGGCCGACGCGTGTAAACGTGTGGCTGACTGCTACGCAGACCTCGCCATAAAGGATTACGAAGGGGCCTGGACATATTACGAACGGGCTAGGGAAATCAAAGCAAAGGTGAAAGGGGAGCGCCACCAGGAGGTGGGGCTTCTGTGCAACGATATCGGCCGATGCTTTGCCTATCTGCACAACCACACAATGGCTATTGTCTTCTTTTTGGAAGCTCTGGATATTCTTGAAAAACAGGTGCCCATCAACGAAGATTACCTGTCCATGGTGCACCTGAATCTGGCTAATATCTACGATGAGATGGGGGAGATGGGGCTATCAGATGAGCATCGGCACTTTTTTGCCTCGATGAAGTAGTGCTTCTGATTCTTCCATTTCCCCTCAGAGTAGCAGTCGTCAATATGTCTGACTGAAACCAGCTCAAAACCGGAAAAGAGTTTCTTAATATCATCTTTATCGGCGAAGAAATGAGGCACTCCCTGCTCCGGACCATCGGTCTTAATGACCGTGTTTGCATCCACTTTGAGAATGCCGGATTCAGTAAAGGTCCATGTCTCTTTGGAGCATAAGGTAATGAAGATAGCGCCGCCAGGCTTGAGCACCCGCATGATTTCACTCATATTTTTGTACATCCCTGCCGTATAGGCATGGCCTGCCGAGTGCATGGCAAAGATGCAATCGAAGGATCTGTCTGGAAAAGGCATCGACTCCATTCTGGCAAGGACGCAGGATATCTTCAGACCTTGCTTATCCGCATCTTTTTCTAGAAATGATAAGGCCTCCTCTGAAATATCCAGTGCCGTCACATCGAATCCGTTCTTTGCAAAAAGGATGGAGTGACGTCCCAATCCGCAGCCCATATCCAGTACGCTCTTGCGCCCTTCCCGGCGCCACTTCTCTACGTAGTAGTAACTTTCTTCGCACGGAGTCAGCCACAAAGTTTTATCTGTGACCATGCTCCAGTCAAAAGGAACATAGTTCCAGGGACTGATTTCCTCTCCATTCTCCAATATACGGTAAACATCCACGTAAAGCGCCGCAGGGTAAATTACTGAGATATGATACTTTTTGCCAGTTTTAAGATTGGTTACATAGATGTGAGATTCGTCAATATCAACTATGTTCCAGTCTATGTGGTAGTTCATTTCTACCCCATGAAGTAGTTCTTTTTCCGCATCAGATAACTCTTGAAATAACGGATGCTTTGCTAGCCCGCGGCAATTCAGATCTCTTAATGCCAAAGAGAAATCCTTCTCGATTCGCTCCTTACCATCACTCATTATTTCTCTCCTCCTTTTGTTTTGGATGCTCCGGGAGCGTCCTTTTGAAGGTTTTGTATATAGTCTCGGCAATTAGCCGGGAGCCTTCTGCATTCGGATGCACACCATCTGAAAACAGGCTCTCGTTATCGCCAAAGGCTTTGTATAAGTCAATCAGACTGACCCATGGCCGTTCCCGGACAACGGCAGCAATGGCTTTGTTGATCTTCTTAACAGGTTCATCCTCTCCAGGCCTATACAGCTGCGGGACCGGAGGAATGGTAGTAACAAAAACCTGATATGGAACAGACCTCTCTTCAAATGTATTTACAAGGGAATCCAGGTCTTCTTTAAAAGCCTTAATGAACTTGTCGTCTATGGTTTGGACCAGGTCATTGGTGCCGAGGCTGATTACGTAAATATCGGCATCATAATCAACTGCGCGGAAATACTCGATGGTCGAAGTATAAGGGAAGGCGCCGCCTTTCCATAGACCAGCTCCGCTGCGGCCGAAGTTCTTAACCTCATATTTGGGGCCTAAAAGTTTGCCAAGCAGGGAAGGATAACTCTCCTCTTTTATGTCTTTCAGGCCGAAGCCATATGTAATGGAATCTCCGACGCAGGCGACCCGGTATAGCTTAAACAAGATGGGCTCATTCTGGACGCCGACCGTAAAATGAATTGGCTGGCGAATCGGCTGCTTCTGGTTGTCGCAGCAGGCCACGTTGGCCATTTCCGTATGGTGCCCCCCGAAGTCCATGTGAGCAACCCGTTCACGCGTCTCGTGGATGTGGCCACCGACGAGGAATCGGATATGACGGGAAGCAACGGCATCGCGGAGCTCCTTGCTTCCAAGGTCCTTCATGTCGCGGTCGGAAAAGCCGATATAATTGCAGTCGTAAGGAACGGTATGGGTAATAAGAAGGTCAACGTCCTGCGGGATGTGTGCGTACTTTTCGCGCAGCTGGCTATCATCACTGAGAGAAAAGGCCTTATTGACGAAGGGCGTGGGCATCCAGGGTGTCCCGTAAACCTTCAGCCCCTTAAAAACCGTCCCGCTGTCGGAGAGATAAATCAGCTTTTCCCCAGCCGACGGAGCAAACTCTTCCAATAACTCCTCATTGTGTGCCGCAATCCAATGGTCGTGATTACCGGCCACAAGGATGACATGGTCGCACTCCTGCTTCTCTACCCAGGGGAGAAAAACTGCCCGGAACCACTCTCCCTGCCCTTCGGGGTCCTTATCCAGCTCACCGGGAAAGATGTCACCGGCAACAACGGCCAAATCTGAATATTGCATCTGAGGAAGATGCCCGTGAAGGTCAGCTATTGCCGATATGGAAATGAGTTTAGTCATAGGTGCTTCTTTGTCTTTCTCTGTTGCTGTCGCGCCGGATGATAATCTTGACAATCCGCTTGAGCAGAGTCATGTGCTCTGCATATTCAAGCGTCGGGGTTTCGTCTGTTTTGCGGGTTGAGTCTTTCTTTTTTGGCATACGAAAAATGTTTGCAATAAAAAGACGCATCCCGGGCGAAATTCTATCAACAGCAAAGAAATTTCTATCAGTTCGATAGATTTGTTCCGAATTGCTGTCTATAAAGGAGATTTTTTCTTAAATTTGTAAGTCAACCCACGCAAGTTACACATTTTATTGCACTAAACAAACCGACCCTGGAGGAAATACTGGCCAATCCCGACGAGCGGGTAAAGACCCTTCTGCGCTTCATAGACGAAGCCATGGAGAGCAAAATGGCCCGTAAGAACATAGTCAGAGCGATGACTCAAGTGTACAGGGATGATGAGGAGACACTCCGTTACGGCGAGGCATATCTGTCATATAAGATGCCTTTAGAGGAGGAAGAAGATGACGAGGAAGATATGTTCGAGCACTTGCTGAACTCCTTTATCAAAGGTTCAGACGAACCTGAGCGTACGAACGAGGACATTCTGGAGTTCGGTGACCTGGACGATGATGACGAAGACGACGATGACGAGGATATCGAAGTAATTGTCTGGCCCGACGGCTACCGTTTCTACTGCGAAGCGAATAATAGCATGGCCGAGCTTCCTGTAGAAGGAGTAGTCCGGCACTTCCGCCCGGCCGAAGGCCTTTATCTTCATATCGACATTGAGTTGCCGGATGAAAACGAGAAGAATACCCTGCACGTGCTGGTATCTACAACAAAAGGCAGCAAGAAGGTTGATGCCTGGTTTGACAAGAACAATATTCCGCTGTTCAGGGACGGAAACCGTCTGCATGTGGCGCCTATTGAAGTGGTCGGCCTGTTTGATAAGGACTTCAAGTTATCGGAGGAAGAATGCTGTTACATTGATATCGCACTATTCAAGAACGATAAGATGGTCGGCGAATTCCAGGTAGAAGTTGACGGCCCCTGGCCGGAAGAAAAGGCCTCTGAGAATAATGAGGCTCCATCATCCTATCTTGACGAAATCCGCAAATACAAAGGCTGGGACAACTTCAAGGCCCGGATGGAAGAAATGCAGACTCGCTGCGTAGTGGGGGACATGCGTGAACGGAAAGGCCTTGCCAAGAATCCGCCGCGCCTTCATACTGCCATCGTCGGCAATACGGGGACGGGGAAGACTACGGCCGTGGAACTGATGGCCAAGTTCTACAAGCAGCTGGGCCTGCTGGACACAGATCAAGTCTGGACAACCCGTGTTTCCACCATTGCCACTTCCAGCATCAACGGAGAGAACGAGACCATCAATTCGGCGGTGGAGAGCGCTCAGGGCGGTACGCTTGTGATTGACCGTGCCCACGACCTTTTCAAGACCGACAAGCCCAGTTATGACACCGAAGGACGCATCGTCCGCGCTCTGGTGGATGCCTTGAACAATAAAAAATACAAGCGCTGGATGCTGGTGCTGGTGGGAGAACCCGAAGGAATGGAGTATCTTCTTGCTGCTTATCCGGAGCTGAAGAAATGCCTGACAGCGCCCATCTATCTGGAGGATTTTAAGCCGGACGAGCTGTTCAGCATGTTTGACATTTACTGTGAAACACGCGGTCTCGTACTCTCTGACGAGGCCAGGCAGAAGCTCCAGATGTACATCCTTCATAAGTACAATATCCGGAGTGTCGGTTTCCAGAACGCCCTGCTGGTACAGAATCTTTTAGACGATGAGATTATCCCGGCCATGTACCGGAGGCTCAAGAATGCAGCCCCCAGGTCCAAGGATCACTTGGAACTTGTCTTGCCTGAAGACATTCCAGTTGTTGGCAACAGTTCCAATGACGGGATGGCCGAACTGGATGAACTCATCGGCCTTGGAAAGATTAAGACCAAGGTGAAGGATTATCTCAATGCCATCAAGCTGGCCAGCCGCCGAATGGAAATGGGCCTTCCCACCAACATGCCGCGTCTGCATATGGCCTTCCTGGGCAACCCCGGCACAGGTAAGACCACGGTGGCCGAGATAATCGGCAAGGTCTTCGCTTCCTGGGGTATCCTTTCCGGGGGCCGCGTCATCCGCACTGAAAAGAGCCAGATGGTTGGACAGTACATCGGCGAAACCGAGTTCAAGATGACCAACCTCCTGGCCCGCGCCCGCGGCAACATCCTCTTCATCGACGAGGCGTACCAGCTGGTCGAAGATGCCGGCGACCGCAAGGACTTCGGCCGCATCGTGATGAACTCTCTCCTGACTGAACTTGGAAAGGATAATCTGGATATGGTGGTGATCCTGGCGGGTTATACTGCCCCCATGAAGAAGCTGCTGGAGAGCAACGAGGGTATCGAAAGTCGCTTCCCGAATGTCTTCAACTTCGAGGACTATACCACCGACGAACTGGTGGAAATCGGCCGCCTGATGGTACGTAAGCAGGGCTTCACCCTGACGGATGGGGCCGAAAAGAATATGCGCGCCATCATTGAGGAAGAATCGGATAAGCCTAGCCCCCGTTTCGGCAATGGCCGCTTCGTGTCGAACCTCCTGCAGAACGAAATTCTGGCAACGCTCGGCGCCCGAACCGCGAAGCTGGAGAATCCCACCAAGGAGGATCTGAGCACTATCCTTCCGGAGGACGTAGTCATCGGAAAGGCGCAGAAAGATATCGTTTTCGACGATGTGGCCATCGACGCTGCACTGGCCCGGCTGGATGCCCTGGCAGGGCTCTCTGGCGTAAAGACTGCCATCCACAACTTTGTGAAATCGGCCCGCTACCTTCACTCGATCGGCGAACCTTATGTGGGGAAAGGCCTTTTGAGCTGGCGATTCATCGGCAAGAGCGGCACCGGCAAGAGCACCGTGGCCGAGATCATGGCCAGCATCCTCAGGGGTATGCGTCTGATTGCCAACAGCCATATCACCGAGGTCAAGGGCGAGCGTATCTTGGGCGCATACGATGAGAGTGAGCAAGTGCTTCGGGAGGCTGTCAAGAAGTCCTGCAACGGGCTCATCTTCATCGATGTGGATGACTCCAGGTTCAACGATGACCGTGCCCACTACGGCCGCATCGTGGAGCAGATGCTTCTGAAACTGAAGGAGATGACCGTGGAAGCCGGCGGCGAATGTGCCCTGATTCTGGCCGAACTCGATGCGCCTAACGTGGATGTGGCGGAGCAGCTGTCCGAAGCCGGAGTCTATGAATTTGACCATACGCTCATCTTCAAGGACTTCACGGCCGATGAGCTGTACGACATTCTATGCTACTGCCTGAAGAAGTTCGAGGTTACTCTTACTCTGGAGGCCGAGAAGCATATTAGGGGCTACATAAGCAACTTGTGTTCATCCATCTATGCCAATGCCCGCACGATGAAGCTGATGGCCAGGGCTATCTACCAGAAGGTAATTCTGCGGGAGAGTGAAGCCGGTAACGTTCCGGAAAAGCACGTAGTGGAACTGGCCGATATTGAGACGTTCAAGTGGGACGGAAAGAAGGGGAAGATAGGGTTTTAATTAATTGGAATTGAATTTTTAACAATTATTTGTTAAATTTGTCCTCAATGTACTAAAACTTAAGAATGCTGCTTCAGTTCATCATAAATGGTCTTATCACCGGGCTGCTCTATTCGCTGCTTGCAATAGGCTTCGCTCTGGTGTATAATACCACGCATATTTTCCACATTGCGGCCGCAGGCATTTATGTGTTTGCGGCGTATATGTTTTGGTGGCTGGCAGCTAAATTGGGAGTGCCCACTTTTCTCGCAGCGGTGCTGGCCGTCGCCTTGACAATGGGACTAAGCCTGCTCTCGGAGTCTACCCTTTACAGACCGCTCAGAAACAAGAAGACCTCTTTGAGCGTCATAATGATTGCTTCGATTGGTCTGATGACGGTCATCGTGAATCTGATTGCCATGTTCTTTGGCAATGAGACCAAGGTGGTGGAGAGCTCCATTCTTAAGACCTACCAGTGGGGAGAACTGATAATAACAACACCGCAGTTGTACCAAGTAATAGTCGCAGTCATTGCGATTGGGGTTTTCCTGTTTATCCTTGGCCGCACGAAGTTTGGTTTGAAGGTCAGAGCACTTAGTGCGGATGAAACGCTCTTCGAGACGCTCGGGTATAATAAGCAGCAGACTTTCTCTGTTGTGTTCCTGGCCAGCGGCCTATTCATTGGCCTTGCAAGTTGTGTCACGGTATACGATGTGGGACTGGATCCCAATATGGGTATGACGGTTCTAATCAATGCAATGGTGGCAATGATTATTGGCGGAACCGGCCGGTTTAATACCTGTGTTTTGGGCGGATTGCTTTTAGGTGTGTTGCAGTCATTGACGGTGTTTTTCTTCGCCTCCAATTGGCAGAACGCTATCACCTTCGCACTGCTGCTCGGATTCCTGTTCCTGCGGCCTCAGGGCATAGCCGGTTATAAACAAAGAGTGGTGTAACGTATGGAGTATATCTTTCATATTGTTATCATGCTGAACATCTACATTATGTTGGTGCTCAGCGCCAATCTTACCATCGGTATGGCCAACCTGCTAACGATGTGTCAAGCCGCATTCTACGGCATAGGCGCGTATATCGGGACCTTCTTCCTGATGCAGTTCCATATACCTCTAGTGGCTATCATCGCGATAGTGTCGCTCGTTACCGGGCTCTTCAGTTTCGTTGTCTCTTACGCATCAGTCAAACTGAAGGGGGATTACTTCGTATTGGCCACAATGGGATTCCAGCTTATTGTTTATACTATTCTGTACAACTGGACATCGGTTACAAGAGGCCCTTACGGCATCCCTGGTATCCCAGGCATTCGTATTTTTGGTATCTGGGAACTTTCTGGCGTTTATGCGTATCTGGCCCTCTCTGTGGTTCTGGCCGTGGCCGTCGTCCTTCTTTTCAACAACCTTCACGATTCCCCGTATGGAAGGGAACTGCGGGCCATTAAGGCCGACGAACTGATGGTTCAGTCCATGGGCCGTAACACCGTTGCTGCTAAGGCGTGGGCTTTCTTCATCTCCGCCGCAGTTGCAGGCGTGGCTGGAGTCATTTACGCCTCTTATGTCAGCTATATCGACCCCACCAGTTTCACGCTGAATGAGAGTATATTTATCATCAGTGCCTTGTTCATCGGGGGTATAGGTAACATAAAGGGACCTATCTTCGGTGCTTTGTTTGTAGTCTTGCTTCCGGAACTTCTGCGTTTCGTAGGACTTCCGGATGCTACTGCCGCAAATCTGCGACAAATTATCTACGGGCTCGCGCTTATTCTTGTTGTATATTTCCGCCCCCAGGGCTTGTTCGGTAAAACGGTATTGAAGTAACATGTTCCTGGAGATAAAGAATATCGAGTTAAGTTTTACGAACGCCCGAAAAGAGACGTTCAATCTGCTCAATGGCGTCAACCTCAATGTTGATGCAGGGAAGATTACGGCCCTTGTCGGCGGAAACGGTACCGGAAAGACAACGCTGTTCAATATTATTACCGGCTTTGAGAAAGGCTATTCGGGTGATGTTATTTTTGAGGGCAACAACTTGAATAAGGTATCCCCCCATAAGATTTCACTGATGGGTATTGGCAGGCTTTTCCAGGGTGGACAGCTATTAGAGGGGCTAACCCTAATGGAGAACATGAAGGTGGCCTCTGACGATGAGACTGGGGAACGCCCTTTCCAGTCGCTGATTCTCCCGAGGAAGGTGAAAGTAATTGAGGAAATGAAGGAGAAGCAGGCCAAGGAGATTTTGACGAAAATCTTTGGGCCGGACAACAAATACCTTCAGATGCTAGATAACGATGCGTCAACCTTCTCTTACGGCGAGCAGCGCCTGTTGTCGCTAGCCCGTCTACTGATGGGCAATGACCGTCTGCTTCTTTTGGATGAGCCCACATCCGGTGTTAACCCGGTATACATAGAAACTATCGAACGGATTGTTAAGGAGATGGTAGAAAAGGCTGGTATAACCGTTCTGTTAATTGAGCACAATATGCAGTTCGTCCGGAAAGTGGCTGATGTCTGTGCATATCTTGAAGATGGTGTCATCACAAAGATTGGCCCCACTGCGGAGGTTCTGGATGACAAGAGCGTTAGAAACAGTTACCTTGGCCTATGAGTGAGATAGTGAGAATATCAGGCCTCTGGGGAGGATACAAGGAGGGTGTGGACATCCTTTGGGGAATTGATATGACCATTCAGGAGGGCGAAGCTGTCGGCATCATTGGCCTCAATG
>Ga0129306_1002466_pt1 | contig 16358 bp, 17 predicted proteins | sample P827metagenome_FD_94438 | JGI IMG/M metagenome (GOLD analysis project Ga0129306, IMG submission 94438) | Capybara group fecal microbial communities from Wisconsin, USA - P827 metagenome | ecosystem: Host-associated > Mammals > Digestive system > Large intestine > Fecal | place: USA: Wisconsin... | reverse complement strand
TGATTTAAAGAGCATTTTGTTTCTCATATTTAGTGAATTTTAACCACTTAAAATGGGAAATTCGCAAATTTTAAATTTCCCATTTTTTGTGGTTGAGTTTCTCAAAATTCGTGGTCGGCAACACAGAATGTGCTGACCTATGCCTATTATTATCAACGCTTGCAAAATCTGCCGATACAAAAATTTACCCAAGAGGAATATAATCGATTATACTAGTGCACCAGTACTACGCTATGAGGTGAATTTATGTATGTAAGTCGCAATATGGAACAATGGCACGCCTTTATCACAATATTACGTCATGCCTTTGAGCAGGGCAAAGAACAGGAGCTGTTGACCCTGCTGCTGACGGCGGACGAACGGGATGCGGTGGGGCTGCGGTTGCAAATTGTCGCACAGTTGCTGGACAAAGCCCTGCCGCAGCGGGAAATTCAGCAGAATCTGAATACCAGCGCGGCAACGATTACTCGCGGCTCGAATATGATCAAAACCATGCCACCCGATTTTATGCAATGGGTAAAAGAGCAGCTTGATGGGCAAACGGAAGAAAATTAGCCTGCAAAACGCGGTTCGCCGGCTGCGACAAAACGGCTGGCGCTGGCTATGCCGTCTGGTATTGGTATGCTGCGGCGTCACTTTGTTTTTTCGTTTCGTGCCGGTGCCGTTTTCCGCCTATATGGCACAACAGAAAATAGCCCATATGCTGCAAGGGGAAAGCTATTCGCTGCATTATCGCTGGACAAGTATCGAACAGATCCCATGGCAAATGCAGCTGGCGGTGATCGCCGCCGAAGATCAGTTTTTTCCCGAACATAACGGCTTTGACTGGCAGGCCATTGAAAGCGCATTTAAGCATAACCGGCATTCGAAACGGATTCGCGGCGCATCAACCATTTCGCAGCAAACGGCGAAAAACCTGTATTTATGGCATGGCCAGAGCTGGCTGCGTAAGGGGCTGGAAGTGCCGGCGACGTTGATGCTTGAACTGTTATGGTCAAAGCGCCGGATTTTGGAAGTCTATTTAAATATCGCCGAATTCGGGGACGGTATTTTCGGGGTCGAGGCCGCCAGCCGGCATTATTTCAAAAAACCGGCACGGGATCTGAGCCAGCAGGAAGCGGCGCTGCTGGCCGCCGTGCTGCCGAATCCGCGGTTATTTAAGGTCAACCGCCCTTCTGCCTACGTTCAGCAGCGACAACGCTGGATAATCCGGCAAATGAACGCATTAGGCAAAAATTATCTGCAACAACTGTAAGGAGTAACATTATGACTATTCTCGTCACCGGTGCCTCCGCCGGTTTTGGTAAAGCTATCTGTACCGCCTTTGTCAAGGCTGGTTATTCGGTGATCGGCGCGGCACGCCGTGCGGATAAATTACAGGCTTTAAAACAGGAACTGGGCGATCAGTTTTATCCGCTGCAAATGGATGTGTCCGATCCTGCGCAAATTGACACCGCACTTCGCCAACTGCCTGAAAGCCTGCAACAACTCGATGGGCTGATTAACAATGCCGGGCTGGCTTTAGGTCTGGAACCGGCGCACCAAGCCGACTTTAACGACTGGCAGACTATGATCAACACCAATGTGGTGGGGCTGGTCTATCTGACCCGCCAGATTTTACCGCAAATGGTCGAGCGCAATCGGGGACATATTATTAATCTGGGTTCCATTGCCGGCACTTATCCTTATCCGGGCGGCAATGTGTACGGCGCAACCAAGGCGTTCGTGGCGCAGTTCAGCCTCAATTTACGCGCCGATTTAGCCGGTACGCCAATCCGCGTGTCCAATATCGAACCGGGTTTATGCGGCGGTACGGAATTTTCTAACGTGCGTTTTAAAGGCGACGACGCCAAGGCCGCCGGTCTTTATCAGAATGTGGACTATATCCGCCCCGAAGATATCGCCAACACGATTTTATGGATCTATCAGCAACCGCCGCATGTCAATATCAATCGGATTGAGATCATGCCGGTGGCGCAAACCTTCTCACCGCTGGCGGTCAGCCGTAAGTAAAAGAAGAAAAAACGGGCGGAAGCATCTCGCCTTCCGCCCTTAGCCGTTTTGTGCGTGATCTTCCAGCCATGGAATTAAATAACCGTAATTTTCCTCTTCCATTTTGTGCAGCGGAATAAAACGTATTGCCGCGCTATTGATACAATAGCGCAATCCGCCGCTTGTCGCCGGCCCGTCATCAAAAACATGACCTAAATGCGCATTGCCCGAACGGCTCAGCACTTCTGTTCTGATCATCGTAAAGCCGATATCTTTTTGATACTTCACGACTTCCGGCACAATCGGCTTGCTAAAACTCGGCCAGCCGCAGGGAGAATCGAATTTATCCGCAGAACGGAATAAAGGCTCGCCGGTAGTAATATCCACATAAATTCCCGGCTCAAAATGATCCCAGTATTCATTCCGAAACGGATATTCCGTCTCTTTTTCCTGCGTCACCCGATATTGCAGCTCGTTTAACCGCACTTTTAATGCCTCTTGGCTCGGTTTCGGATATGCATTCGGATCAATATGCGGCTGTTTTGCTTGCGCCGAATCCATCGGATAATCATCGTCGGGATAAGTCATCGCCTCGCCTCCTCGCGGTATTTAATGCTTTACTCACTACGGCAACCGCGTTATCGCTTGCCGAGCAATGTATCTCCTCGGTCAATTAACGGTGCCGTTATAACTCTTTGCCTTCATCCGGCATAAACCGTTTTCGAATCAACTAGTTAAAGTGCGGTGAAAACTGACTGTAATTTCACCGCTCTTTTTTAGAAGAAATACCGCCGGCGATTATCTGCCGAACATCATCATTGCCGCAAACAACGCCATCTGCACTTCCTGATCGGAAAGTGGCGCGCCGTTGAAATTCAATTGATGATTGTCCAGCAACAAATGCAGGCTTAACTGTTCGTCCGTTTCGTTGAACAGATTGGCCTGTCTGGCCTGACGCAGCAATTCCTGCATTTGGCTGTCGGCAAGCGCCGCCGCGGCTTCACGGCCGAGCGTCGGCGAATTGGCTTGCTCAATCAGGGTCAGATATTCGCTTAATGCCGCTTTATCCAGCTCAATATCAAGCCCCAGCTCGTTAAATAATCCCAGCACGGTTTTCTGTTCCCGCACCCGCTGCTCGACATCTTTGGTTAACACCAGATTAAACTGCGCCGATAACTTCCCTTTCGGATTGAAAAAAGCGAACGGAGTAATTTTGATCTGCGGCGAACGGTTCAGAATCACTTTCAGCGCATCGTCGGCAAGCGGTGTCAACGTCAGGTTATCCCCCTGTTGTTTATCCATTTCATCCGTGAGCGTGTTTAAGGCCTGAACGTCCAGATGATTAAACTGCATAATCATATCGGCACCGCCGAAAGACAGGCCGTTATGAGCGATATCCTCCGCTTTGTACATCACCGCCGCATCGGCAAAACCCTGCTCCGCTTTTATCGCCAGCCCCAGTTCGGCATTTTTAAACGCCGTGCTGATTGTCTGACCGGCATGATTTTTACCGTCCAGACGGAGATCCTCGCTTTTAAGGTAATAAGATCCCGGCAACAACGCTTTCAATGCTTCGTCCGGCGTTCTGTCCAGCTCAATATGACTGTTGACGGCGGTCAGCACACCACTTTGCAGCCCGTCGCGCTCGGAAGCCGTCTCGTGCGGCAATGCATCTAGCGTAATTTTTGCCGACGGGATAGTCACCCGGGTTTTGCCGTATCCGTCTTTATCCGTATCAAAATCAGCGGACAGCGACCATTCCAGCCGGCCGTTATTCAACTCACCCGAGACATCGGAATATGCCGTTCCTTTCAGCCGCTGATCATAGGTCATCATAAAGGTGCTTTTCAGCGGGTTGGATTGATTGTCTTTAAACCAGTTTTCGGTCTGTTGATTTTTTACCATCGCCACTTCCGCCGAAAACATGGCGACGGAAAAATCATTAATCGTCAGCGGGCCGTGATACACCTTGCCGGCAAACGGGATGACATAGCTTTTATTCTCTTTTGTCGAGCGAATCACCGCATCATAGCTGACTGCCGAGCTAAACAGACCGCGTTCGAATTTGACATTTTCAAGCTGCGCGCTCATCTCGCCGCCGAGGCTGAGCGTTGCCAGTCTTTCGTTGCTTTTATTCAGCTGATACTGATACTGCGCTTCCGCCGTTTTCCCGGTGTACCACGCCCCGCCCGTCCACAGCGCGCCGAGTGCGACAATAACCCCGAGGGCTATCGATGATTTTCTCATAATCAGTTCCTTTATATTGAATATTATTTTATCTACCGGGGTTAAATTAGCATAAATACGCCATAAGTTAAAAAATTTTTAGCTTTTCCCCTTGAATTCCGCTTTTCCGCTCGCATTTAGTCTGGCAAGAGCAGACGGCCCGCAGAAATTCGGTATTTTATCACCGCACTTTTGCAAACTTTTTACTGACATTCACTTGAAATAGTAAAAGCCGGCCCAATCTTAGCGACATGCAGCAAATTTAACAGGAGAAAACATATTATGGGAAAAATTATTGGTATTGACTTAGGTACAACAAACTCTTGTGTCGCCGTTATGGACGGTGACAAACCGCGCGTTATTGAAAATGCGGAAGGCGATCGTACCACTCCGTCAATCATTGCATATACGAATGATAACGAAACTTTAGTCGGTCAACCGGCAAAACGTCAGGCGGTAACCAATCCGAAAAACACATTATTCGCCATCAAACGCTTAATCGGCCGTCGTTTTGAAGATCAGGAAGTTCAGCGCGACGTCAGCATTATGCCGTTTGACATTGTCAAAGCGGATAACGGCGATGCCTGGGTGTCGGTGAAAGGCGACAAAATGGCGCCGCCGCAGATTTCCGCCGAAGTGCTGAAAAAAATGAAGAAAACCGCAGAAGATTTTCTGGGTGAAAGCGTAACCGAAGCGGTAATTACGGTGCCGGCATATTTTAACGACGCTCAGCGTCAGGCTACCAAAGACGCCGGCCGTATCGCCGGTTTGGAAGTTAAACGTATTATTAACGAACCAACTGCGGCGGCACTGGCTTACGGGCTGGATAAAGGTAAAGGCAACCATACCATCGCGGTGTATGACTTGGGCGGCGGTACATTCGACTTATCCATTATCGAAATTGACGAAGTGGGCGGCGAAAAAACCTTTGAAGTGTTATCCACTAACGGGGATACCCATTTAGGCGGTGAAGACTTCGACAACCGTGTCATTAATTATTTGGTCGACGAGTTCAAAAAAGAACAAGGCGTGGATTTACGCAACGATCCGTTAGCCATGCAGCGTTTGAAAGAAGCGGGCGAGAAAGCCAAAATCGAATTGTCTTCCGCACAGCAGACCGATGTCAACCTGCCGTACATTACCGCGGATGCGACCGGCCCTAAACACCTAAACATCAAACTGACCCGCGCGAAACTGGAAGCGTTGGTGGAAGATTTGGTAACCCGTTCAATGGAACCGGTGAAAACCGCATTGGCAGATGCAGGGTTGAGCGTATCACAAATTGACGACGTTATTTTGGTGGGCGGTCAGACCCGTATGCCGTTAGTACAGCAGAAAGTTGCCGAGTTCTTCGGTAAAGAACCGCGTAAAGACGTCAACCCGGACGAAGCCGTTGCGATCGGTGCGGCGGTACAGGGCGGCGTATTAGCCGGTGATGTCACCGACGTGTTGCTGTTAGACGTTACACCGTTATCCCTTGGTATCGAAACCATGGGCGGTGTGATGACAACGCTGATTGAGAAAAACACCACGATTCCGACCAAGAAATCGCAAGTGTTCTCCACCGCGGAAGATAATCAGAGTGCGGTAACGATCCATGTGCTGCAAGGTGAACGTAAACAAGCCTCGGCGAACAAATCGCTGGGTCAGTTCAATCTGGAAGGAATTAACCCTGCACCGCGCGGTATGCCGCAGATTGAAGTTACCTTCGATATTGATGCGGACGGTATCATCCATGTATCAGCCAAAGACAAAGGCACCGGTAAAGAACAGCAGATTACCATTAAAGCCTCTTCCGGTTTAAGCGATGAAGAAATTCAGCAAATGGTACGCGACGCCGAAGCGAACGCCGAAGCCGACCGTAAATTTGAAGAATTAGTGCAGGCGCGTAACCAGGCGGATCATTTAGTTCACTCCACTCGCAAACAATTAAGCGAAGCGGGTGATAAATTACCGGCGGAAGACAGAGCGGCGATTGAATCTGCGGTGAATGATCTTGAAAGCGCAGCGAAAGGCGAAGATAAAGCCGCTATCGATGCCAAAGTTCAAGCCTTAATTCAGGTTTCGGAAAAACTGGTTCAGGCCGGTCAGCAACAAGCGCAGGCGGATGCACAAGCGCAGAGCCAGAACGCAAAAGGCAACGACGATGTAGTCGATGCCGAATTCGAAGAAATGAAAGACAATAAATAACGGCTTTTCATTCACTCATCACAAGGGCGTAGCGATACGCCCTTTTGGCATGTAAACAAGCTTAAAACGCGGAGACCCGTTCGGGCGTCCGCACTCAACCTCGAAGCATTATTATGGCGAAAAAAGATTATTACGAAGTCCTTGGTGTGGAACGCAACGCGGACGAAAAGGCGATAAAAAAAGCCTATAAACGTCTGGCGATGAAATATCATCCCGACCGCACCAAGGGTGACAAAGCAAGCGAAGAAAAATTCAAAGAAGTCAACGAAGCCTATGAAATTCTCGCCGATAAAGAAAAGCGCGCCGCTTATGATCAATACGGTCATCAGGCCTTTGAACAAGGCGGTGCGGGCGGATTCGGCGGCGGTTTCGGCGGTGCCGATTTCGGCGATATTTTCGGTGATATGTTCGGCGATATTTTTGGCGGCGGACGCACGCGTCAGCGTGTGGTGCGCGGCGAAGATTTACGCTACGACATAGAAATTACGCTGGAAGAAGCGGTACGCGGGGCGAAAAAAGATATTCAGATCAATACCCTTGCGCAGTGCGATCATTGCCACGGTTCCGGTGCGGAAGCCGGTTCTAAAGTGGAAACCTGTCCGACCTGTCACGGTTCCGGCCGGATTCGTCGTCAGCAGGGTTTCTTTATGACCGAGCAAACCTGTCCGACCTGCCACGGCAGCGGTAAAAAAATCGAAAAACCTTGTAGCCACTGTCACGGCGAAGGGCGCGTACATAAACGCAAAAATCTGTCCGTCACCATTCCGCCGGGTGTGGATACCGGCAATCAGCTACGTCTGTCGGGTGAAGGCGCGGCGGGAGAAAACGGCGCGCCGGCCGGTGATTTGTATGTGGTTATCCATGTCAAGGAACATCATATTTTTGAACGTGACGGCAACAATCTTTATTGCGAAGTGCCGATCGGTTTCACCATGGCGGCATTAGGCGGCGAAATCGAAGTGCCGACTTTAGACGGTCGTCTGAAAGTGAAAATTCCGGCGGAAACCCAAACCGGCAAACTGCTGCGCTTGCGCGGCAAAGGCGTCAGTTCGGCACGCGGCGGCTATGTGGGTGATTTAATTTGTAAAATCACCGTTGAAACGCCGATCAAATTAAATGAAGAGCAAAAAGAGCTGTTGCGCAAACTGGGCGAAAGCCTCGACGGCAAACAGCACAGCCCGAAATCCTCCAGCTTTTTGGACGGGGTAAAAAAATTCTTCGATAATTTAGGCAAATAAGCAAAAGTGCGGTAAAATCGACCGCACTTTTTTCTTTGGGTGGTATTGCTATGTTTCCGTGTACTTTGATTAAAAAAGCGATGAATCTGTTTTTTCGTCAGGGCATTAACGAAAAAAACAGACAGGAGCTGCAAAACCACAATATGTCGCTTCTCGCCAGCAACTGCAACGGCGCCTTGATTCTGCATGATCTCGGCGAACGCTTTAACTCGCCGTTCGTCAATCTGTATCTGACCCCGCAGGATTTTATCCGTTACCTACAGCATATGGAGTATTACCAGCACCATCCGCTGCGCTTTGCGGCGGAAAATACCCCTTATCCTATCGGGTATCTGGATGATCTTACCATTCATTTTATGCATTACCATTCCGCTCAGGAAGCGGAGGCGAAATGGCAGGAACGCAGCCGGCGGATCGACCCGGACAATCTGTTTATTATGATGACCGACCGCGACGGCTGCCGCTATCAGGATTTACAGGCGTTTGATCAACTGCCTTTCGCTCACAAAGTGGTGTTCACCCGCAAACCTTATGCGGATATCAACTCTGCGTTTTATATCAAAGGGTTCGAAGCGCAGGAATGCGTCGGCGATCTCTTCGATTATTCCGGCCTGTTCGGTAAAAAATATTATGATCAGTTCGATTATGTGGCGTGGTTTAACCAAAACCTGCGGCGGACGTAAATGCCATGCCCGACGGCTCGGCTAAGATCTCGGCTAAGATAAAGTGCGGTAAAAAAATGTGCGGTTTTTTCACCGCACTTTTGTCTTTTCACCTACAAGGTGATTTCATCAATACTGCGCCCGAAACTCGGCACGAAAACCCGTACAAAATACTCCATTTCGTCGCTGTGCCATTCATCCATCAGTTTTTCCAGCCGCACTTTTGCCTGCGCGAATTCCTGATTACCGTTTTCCAGTTCGAACTTGACTTTGATATAGGCGCACAGTAAATCCGCCTGTTTAACGATATGTTTTTCCTGCGCGGAAAACCGCTCGCTGTCCAGATAGGACTCGAAATCCTGCTGCAATTCCGTCGGCAGCAGGCTCAGCAGATGCAGTTCGGCGGCACTTTCGATTTGTTTATAGGCCTCGGTGATCGCCGGATTGAAATATTTAATCGGCGTCGGCAAATCGCCGGTGAAAATTTCCGAGCTGTCGTGATACATGGCCAGCACCGCGATCCGATCGGGATTCAGCCTGCCGGCATAAAATTTGTTTTTGATCAGCGCCAGCATATGCGCCACAAACGCAACCTGTAAACTGTGTTCCGCCAGATTCTCTTTTTCAATATTACGCATTAACGACCAGCGCTGAATCAGCCGCAGGCGATCCAGACAGGCGAAAAAATGACTGATTTTCAGCTCGTTTTGCCACATATCAGTTCACCGTATATTCTTCAATAGTCACCGGCAATACCAGCGTTTTGCCCAACCGGGAAATCACCACGTTCATGGTAGTATTCGGCTTCATATTGCTGATCACATTCATCATCTGCGCCGGCGATTCGGCCTCTACATCACCGAATTTCAAAATCACATCGCCGGGCTGAATACCGGCTTTCGCCGCCGGACTGTTTTCCATCACGCTGGTAATCACGATGCCTTTTTCCGTTTTGGCGCCCTGCCCGTTGCTGAACAGAATATCGCTCTGCACGCCGAAAAAGCCGCGAATCACCCGACCGTCGCGAATAATCTTATGCATCACATCGCTGGCAAGCTCAATCGGAATGGCGAAATTCAATCCTTCCGCAATTTCATTGGCGTTTTTACCGATACTCAAGGTGCTGATTCCCACCAACTCGCCCGCCGAGTTAATCAAAGCGCCGCCGGAATTGCCACGGTTAATGGAGGCGTCGGTCTGAATAAAATTCTGCCGTCCGATAAAATCGCCCACGGCGTTACGCCCCAGCGCACTGATAATCCCCTGCGACACGCTTTGTCCCAGATTATAAGGATTGCCGATCGCCAGCACGATATCGCCCACATGATCTTGACGCCGCGGATTTTGCGGAATGGTGGATAAATTGTCCGCCTTAATTTTCAGCACCGCCAGATCGGTCAGATTATCCGAACCGACCAGACTGGCTTCAAAAATTTTGCCGTTTTGCAGCGCCACCACAATTTGATCGGCATTTTGGATCACATGTTTATTGGTCAGGATATAGCCGTCTTTCGACATAATCACGCCGGAACCCAGATTATTGACCTGAGACTGATAATTATTGTTTGCTGAGGCAAACGCCTGATTATATACATTCACCACCGCCGGCGAGGCAATCCGCACGGCGTCTTTAAAAGAGGCGACATCCGTCTGTAAAATTGCCGGCGTGCTGCGAAACCACGGCAACACGAATAAAATCAGCGCGGCGGCAAGCAGACCGATCAAGATTGATTGAATGATTTTTTTTAACATGACTGTTTCCTTTTTAACTGTCATCGTAAGGTCGGTAAACCAGTTTAACGTCCGATTCGATTTGCCGTACGGATTGCAGCCGCCACAACGGCGCATCGGCAAGCCGGTGGATATGAGATAAAGGGAATAACCCTTTCGCCTGTTCGCCGAGCAACTTCGGCGCCATATAAACGATAAGTTCGTCCACCAGCTTCTGTTCGATCAATGCGCCGGCCAGCCCAGCGCCCGCTTCAATCCACAGGCTGTTAATCTGGCGGCGTCCCAGCTCGCGCATCAGTGCAGGCAGATAATGGGCGTTATCATCCGCCGTTAATCGGATCTGCTGACAAAAATCGGGAAAGGCGGACATCTCGCGCGCATTGCGGCTGACCAGCCACACCGGCGATGGGGTTTGAAACAGCTTGTGATCAGGCCGAACCAAATGCTGATTATCCACAATAATTCTTACCGGCTGACGCAAATCCGCCTGCCGGAAATCGTTGCGTACCGCCTCCGGCAATTGTTCCCAACGCACATTCAGCAACGGATCATCGGCCGCCACAGTTTTACCGGTGGATAAAATCGCCGCGGCTTGCGCCCGCGCCGCCTGCACATCCTGCCGGGCCAGCGCTCCGGTCAGCCATTTGCTTTCGCCGCTCGCCATTGCGGTTTTGCCGTCAATGCTGATCGCCATTTTCAGCTGTACGAAAGGCACGCCGCAGCGCATGCGTTTGAGAAACCCCTTATTCAGCGCTTCCGCCTGTTCCTGCAATAAACCGACCACCGTTTCCACTCCGGCCGCCTTTAACATCGCCAGCCCGTTACCCGCCACCTGCGGATTCGGATCCTGCATGGCGGCAATAACGCGCACCACACCGGCATCAATCAAAGCGCGGGCGCAAGGCGGTGTCCGACCGAAATGCGAACAAGGTTCCAGTGTCACATAAGCGGTGGCTCCTTTCGCCCGCTCGCCGGCATCACGCAATGCCATCACTTCCGCGTGCGGTTGTCCCGCTTTGAAATGAAATCCTTGCCCGACCACCTTGCCGTTGTTAACCAACACACAACCCACCGCCGGATTCGGTGCGGTGGTAAACAAGCCTTTGGCAGCCAGTTGCAGCGCCATTTGCATAAATCGCCCGTCATCCCGGGTAAATCCGCGTTGCATATTAATCCTTTAAATTTTCAATTTCCTGACTGAACTGGTTAATGTCGTCAAAACTTAAATATACCGAAGCAAAACGGATATACGCCACTTTATCCAACACTTTTAACTCGTTCATCGCCAGTTTGCCGATAAGTTTGCTCGGCACTTCCCGCTCACCGGTGGCGCGCAGCTGATGAGTGATATGGCTGATGGCTTTCTCCACATCGTCGGAACTGACCGGGCGTTTTTCCAGCGCATGTAAAATACCGCGGCGCAATTTATCTTCGTTGAACGGCTCACGGCTGTGATCGCTTTTTATCACTTTCGGAATGATCAATTCCGCGGTTTCAAAGGTGGTAAAGCGTTCGTGGCACTTCCCGCATTCGCGGCGGCGGCGAACCTGATAGCCGTCGGAAACCAAACGGCTGTCAATCACTTTGGTTTCTTCGGTGGAACAAAAAGGACAGTGCATAAGCTCCTCTGATAGATAACAGATACAGACCGCTGCATTTTAACAAGATTTACATTGATTTACGATATTTTTCGCCCGCCGCTCGCCATCTTACCGACGGTGCAGACGAATGGCAGCGCAATATTTTTTTGCCGACCGCTTGCATATCGGCAGGTTATTTCCTACTATATCGCTCAACTTTTTATATTTGGAGAAACCGATGTCAAACGACTTAATCTGTTATAAAAAAATGCCGGTCTGGCATAAAGACAGCCTGCCGCAAATGTTTCAGGAAAAACACAACACCAAAGCCGGCACTTGGGGCAAGCTGACGGTGCTACAGGGCAAACTTAAATTTTATGTGCTGACCGAAGCGGGTGATATTGTCAGCGAACATATTTTCAGCGCCGGACAGGAAACGCCGTTTGTGCCGCCGCAACAATGGCATAAAGTGGAGGCTTTATCCGATGATTTGGCCTGTTATCTGGAATTTTATTGCCAGAAAGCGGATTATTTCAGCAAAAAATATAATATGACCGCCACCCATTCGGAAGTCAAAAATGCGGTGCAACTAATCAAACCTTGCAAAACGCTCGATCTCGGCTGCGGACAAGGACGCAATGCGCTGTTTTTAAGTCTGCTGGGCCATACGGTCACCGCGTGGGATCACAATGAAGCCAGTGTAGCATTTCTCAACCAGACCGCGGAGAAAGAAAATTTAACGATAAACACCGCACTTTACGATATTAACTCGGCGGCCATTGCAGAAAATTATGATTTTATTCTGTCCACCGTGGTATTTATGTTTTTAGATCGCAGCGCGGTGCCGGCGATTATCCGTAATATGCAGCAGCATACCAATCCGGGCGGTTATAATCTGATCGTGGCGGCGATGAGTACGGACGATGTGCCTTGCCCAGTGCCGTTTTCCTTTACCTTCAAGCAAAATGAGCTTAAGGCGTATTATCAGGATTGGGAATTTATAAAATATAACGAGGAAATGGGCGAATTACACAAAACCGATGCAAACGGCAATCGGATTAAAATGAAATTCGTCACCATGTTGGCGAAAAAGCGCTGATCATGGTCTGTAACGGGATGCCGTTGCGGCATCCTTAACGGATCACCGAAACCGCTTTGATCTGCGCATAAACCTGCTGCCCGATTTGCAGGTTTAACTCGTTGCAGGACCATTTACTGACCGTCGCCCAAATGCGCTGTCGTTCAATCTCGATCTGCACGTCCATACGATCTTCCCGCGCGGCAAGGGCGCAGACGGTGCCGTGCAGAATATTGCGGATACTGCTTTTCTGCGGCTGCACCAAGGCAACGGAAACATCGGAGGCGGCAATACAGACCCGCACTTTTTGATTAACGTGCGGCTCAACCTGGCTGACCCATAACGATTGTTCGCCGATAGCAAGTGCGGTCATTTTATACAACGGATGATGAAAATGCACCGGCAGCGCCAGCACGGTACTTTGTTCGTTTTCCGTTTTCCACGCATCGAATAACGGATTTTGCCAGATATTTTCCAAGAGGTCATAGGCTTTGACTTTGCCGTCGTCCAACAATACCACCCGTTCCGCCAGACGCAATAATTCGTCCAGACTATGCGTGACATACAAAATGGGAATATTAATTCGTTTGGACAGGATTTCTAGATAATTAAGCAATTCCCGTTTGCGCGGCAAATCCAATGCCGACAAGGGTTCGTCCATCAGCAGAATTTCAGGATCGGTCAACAATGCGCGCCCGATGGCAACCCGCTGTTTTTCGCCGCCGGACAACGTAATCGGATAGCGTTTCAGCAAATGTCCGATCCCCAGCAACGCCACAATCTCATCAAATTCCTGCCGACTGGCATTTTTCATGCCGTAACGCAAATTGCCTTTTACCGTGTAATGCGGGAATAAGCGCGCATCCTGAAACACACAGCCGATATGACGCCGGTTCGGTGCCAGATTAATATGACGGCGCGTGTCCACCAAAGTGCGGTGATTTAACTGAATATATCCCTGATCCGGTTGCAGCAGCCCGCCGATTAAATTGATTAACGACGACTTGCCCGAGCCCGATAGCCCGAATAAGGCGGTAATGCCCTGATTCGGAATCTGTAGATTGGCGGCAAATGCCATTTGCCCCAGCCTTTTACTGACATTAATCTCTAACATCCGCCTGCCCCAGTTTTTTCTGTGTTCGCTTCGCCAGCCATTCCGAGACCAATAACGAAAGCAGCGAAATCAAAATGGCGATCAAACAAAGCCGCGCCGCCGCACCTTCCTCCCCCGGAGTTTCAATGAAAGAAAACATCGCCAGCGGAATGGTTTGCGTTACTTTCGGAATATTGGAGACAAACGTAATCGTCGCGCCGAACTCGCCCAAAGAGCGGGCAAAACCGAGGATCAATCCGGCTAACACCCCCGGCAGAGAAAGCGGCAACGTGACGGTAAAAAACGTTCTTACCCCGGACGCGCCGAGCGTTCTTGCCGCCTGTTCCAGCCTGAAATCCACACTTTCCAATGCCAGCCGGACTGAGCGCACCACCAGCGGCAACGCCACAATCGCCGACGCCAGCGCCGCGCCGTACCAGTTAAAGCTGAAACTGAAATCAAACCATTGCAGCAGATAGCGCCCGACAAGCCCGTTGCGCCCCATCACGATCAACAATAAATAACCGATCACCACCGGCGGCAGCACCAGCGGCAGATGAATAATGCCGTTCAGTACGGATTTGCCCCAGAATGTTTTACGCGCCAATAACCAAGCGAGAAAAACCGCAAGGGGCAAACTGGCGAAAATAGAAATCAGCGCCACTTTAAGACTTAATAAAATCGCGTTAATTTCAGGCTGGGATAACTGAAAATATTCAAACAATGATGACATAAAATGCGGGATAGCGCGTTTCCTTTGCAATCAACTTGACGATAAGGCGCGGAGGACAATGATGTCCCCCGCCCGCGTATTATTCACTGGAAAAACCGAATTTTTCAAATATTTTTTTCGCCGGTTCGGATGTTAAATAATCCAGAAATGCCCGGCTTTCCGGATTGTCATGGCCGGCGATAATCGCGGCAGGGTATTCCACCGGCGGGTGAGAGCCATCTGGGAACACTGCAACCACTTTGACTTTCTGGCTTGCTGCCGCATCCGTCGCATACACCACACCTAACGGCGATTCGCCCTGTTCGACCAACGCCAGCGCTGCGCGCACGTTATTGGCGCGGGCAAGTTTATCCTGCAACTGATCCCATTGTTTTAAATAGGTAAACGCCGCTTTGGCATAAATGCCCGCCGGCACATGCGCCGGATCACCGACCGCCAGATAAGAACCTTTTAACGCCGCCTGCCATTGGTCATTGCTTAAATCGACTGCGCTGAGCTGACTTTGCTGCGGTGCGATCATCACCAGTTTATTGCCGACCAAATCAATGCGCGAATCCGCCGCAATGGCCTTTTTCTCCGCCAAAAAATCCATCCATTTCTGATCTGCGGAAACAAACACATCGGCCGGCGCGCCTTCCGTAATCTGGCGGGCAAGCACGGAAGAGGAAGCAAATGAAAAATCGATTTCTTGCTGCGGGTTGGCTTTGACATAATCAGCTTTCACGGCTTCCAGCGCATTGGTCATCGAGGCCGCAGCGAACACGGTAAGTTTTGCCTGCGCGGATAAAGCCAGTGCGGCACAGGCCAACACACAAGAAAGAGCAAGTTTTTTAAATTTAAGCATAAGTTTCTCCATGACTGTGATTGACGCAATATGCACGGAATTATATAACGATTAAAAAAATAAAAGCTACATAAAAAAAGGACTTTCCATTAAAATACCCAGAACGGTTGAAACGGAGTCATCATGATGTCGGAAAGCGAAATTCTTCTTACCATAAAACTACAGCAGCAACTGTTTGTCGATCCGAAACGGATTCGGCTATTAAAAGAAATTCAGCACTGCGGTTCGATTAACCAAGCGGCCAAAAATGCGCAGGTCAGCTATAAAAGCGCATGGGATCATTTGGAAGCAATGAACAATATCAGCCCGAAACCGTTGCTTGAGCGCAATATCGGCGGCAAAAACGGCGGCGGCACGGCATTGACGGTTTATGCCCAGCGTTTGCTGCAACTGTATGATTTACTGGAAAAAACACAGCAAAAAGCGTTTGAAATCTTGCAAGATGAAACCGTTCCGCTGGATAGCCTGCTGTCCGCCACCGCGCGTTTTTCGCTGCAAAGCAGCGCGCGCAATCAGTTTTTCGGTAAAGTCGTTCGTTTGGGCCGGCAAGATATTCATTGCTATGTGGAAATTGAGGTGGACGATTTCCCTCATCCGTTTATCGCCTCCATCACGGCGCAAAGTGCGGTGCGTTTACAGCTTGTTGCGGGTAAAGAAGTGATGATTATGGTAAAAGCGCCTTGGGTGAAACTGTATCACAGTCGCCCGGAAAACGCGCCGAACTGTTTTAATGCCACCGTCAGCGCGATTACGGATAAAGATCAGGTGAAAGAAGTGATTCTGAGCCTGCACGGCAACACCACATGCTGCGCCACCGTGGGTAAAGATGAAGCGTTCGCCTTAAACGAGCAGGTTTATTGCACGATCGATCCGGAACAGATTGTACTGGTGACGCTTTACTAAACAACGCCCGCCGCCGGAAAGCCGGAAAGCCGGAAAGCCGGAAAGCCGGAAAGCCGGAAAGCCGGAAAGCCGGAAAGCCGGAAAGCCG
>Ga0129306_1002461_pt1 | contig 16376 bp, 14 predicted proteins | sample P827metagenome_FD_94438 | JGI IMG/M metagenome (GOLD analysis project Ga0129306, IMG submission 94438) | Capybara group fecal microbial communities from Wisconsin, USA - P827 metagenome | ecosystem: Host-associated > Mammals > Digestive system > Large intestine > Fecal | place: USA: Wisconsin... | reverse complement strand
TCGAGGCATACATATCGAGTCCCTCGCGATTGGGGAATGTGCTGGGCACCATCGACATCTGGATATCGCGGGCAATGCGCAGCTCACCTTCCATCCGCTCCTGTTCAGCCTTCACCTCAGCCAGCCTGCGGGCATCCCTCTGACGCAGGATGATGTAGGTGGCAATGGCTATGACCACGATGGCTCCGATGACTATCATAAGGTACATGCGCTGGCGTTCGTGCTGCATGGTTTCACGCTCCTGTTGTATCTTGTCGCGCTCCTGCTGGGCTCGTAGCTCATCCAGCTCGAAGCGCTTGTTCAGCTCGTTCAGCTGCTTGCGCGTCTCTTCCTGATTGACTGATACCAGCATATCCTGATGCTCCTCGAGACTTTTGAAAGCCTCTTTCCACTGGCCGATGCCCGACAGAATCTTGGCGCGCTGCCTCAGTATGCCGGCATAGGCGTTGATGTCGAGCTCCTTGCCTTCAGGCAATTGCTGGTTGTTCAGCTTCAGCGCCTCGGCATATTGCTTGCGCTCGATGGCCAGCTGAGTGCGATAGGCCAAGACCTCGTTGCGCGTAATCTTCGACCATCCCACAGCCTCGATGTGCTTCACCACCGAGTCGACGTGCATCTCCGCCCTGTCCCAGTCCTTCTTCATCATATAATAGTAGTAGCACGAGTGGTGATAGTAGTAGAGCCAGTTGTCAAACTGTATGGGAGCGATGGTCGTGTCGCGTCGGCATTCGTTGATGTAGGCATCCCATTCGTCCAGCGTCTTGCGCATCTTCAGCGTGTCCTCCATGCTCTTCAGCTCAGTGGCATAGTAGACGTAGATACTGTTTTTCAGGAAGGCATCGGCATCTGGCGGATAGCTGGCCAGCGCGCGCTCGAAGCTTCGCGAGGCCTCCTCGCGGTTTATCTGGTTGTCGTACACCAGTCCTTTGATGTATTCGGCTACGGTCAGTCCGTAGTTATTGTCGCGCTTGGTGGCATCGTCGTGTATCTCCTTGGCCACCTTGATAGCCATGTTGGTCTCGCCGCTGAAGTTATACTCCTGTCCCAGCAGCATCCACGTGTCGTAGTAGTCGGCCCAAAGCTCGTGCTTGCGGCAGTATTCGAGCACCTCGGGCACCTTCATCACCAGCGAATCGTGGATATTGTTGTTGTAGTAATAGGCCAGCACCTTATACTGCCTGTTAGCCTCTTTCTTCCACTTCTTAATCTCCGCTGGCTGCACCGCTTTCGGGCCACTGTCGCCAGCAGCCTTATCGCTACTGCCGCCCGAGCATCCCCACGCGGCGGTCAGCATCAGTAGCACGATGAGATAGTAGCATCTTTTCATTTTTCTTGTCGTTTGAGCTGAGTTACTCCCAAAAAGTGTCAAACCCCAAGTACAATGGCGGGATCGATGTTCAACTTACGGCTGATTTCCCTTCCTGTTTTCAACGAAGGTTCGCCCTTGCCGGTAATAATCTCACTAATACGGGCAGTGCTCAGTCCCAACATCTCTGCAAGTTTCGTCTGGGTCAGCCCCATCTCATACATGCGGAGTTTGATAGTCTCCACCAAAGTAGGAGCTGCTATGGGGTAATGCTCCTCCTCATAGTCTGCCACAAGGTCGGAAATCAAATCTAGCTCCAACATATTCTTGTCATCGGCAGGCGTATCGTTGCCGACAACCTTCAAGAGCTCATTGATGCGGTCGCAAGCAGCCTTGTACTGCTGTTCATTCTTAATCTGTGCCATAACTATATGTTTTTTATATCCTTTATCTTTTCATATTCTTTATGCGTGCCAATGAATCGCATATACACTTTCTGGTTAATGAATAGGACGATGGCTACTATTCGGTAGTTGTTGCCCTTAATGTCGAATACATAGCGGTCATTGCCCACATAGTCCACCGTATTGAACGTTTGCTTGATATCTGCCAAGTTTGTCCAATTGGCCTTTGACGTCCTCTTATACCAATCACGGAGAGCCACATCTGCATCAGCATGTTTGGCTATGAAATCCCGTATCATAGAGAATGATATAACACGCATACTTACTTGTTTTGTGTGCAAAGATAAGGAGATTATTCGGTTTAACCAAATATTTTTCGGAAAATATTAAAATATCAAAATTCCCATACTGGGAAGAATTTATTCCCAGCCTGGGAATAAAATATTCCCTGCCTTGGGAATAAAAAAGTGTCAGCAGTGACGATGACATCATGCTGAAATGCTGTGATTTTTTGAAGTTTTTCGAAAAATGTCTCCATCTCTCCCATGACAGCGCTGAAAGCCCGATAAATAAAGGATTCTTGGCTTTTCATCTCTCCCATCATCCCTCCCTTATCCTCCCGTTTTTCCCTCTTGGGGTCCGTATGAGGTCAGATGGGAGGGATGATGGGAGAGATATGGGAGGGATCAGAAACATCTCTCCCATACCCCAAACCCTTTGTACAAAGGCGTTCCAGGTGGATCATGGGAGAGATGAGAGATTTTTACTTCAACAGCTTGTCGAAGCACAGGGATACGCGCGCGGATACCTCTTTTTTACGTAAGGGATGGATGTCGTTCTCTTCGCCTAAGTCGAAGATGTCGCAAGGTTCGGCATAGGGGTCGGAATCGGCTACGAGGCGCTGTTGGTCGCGCAAGCGGAGCCAGTTGTCGTAGGCAGGCTGTTGCGAGGGGTCCATATATTTGGCTAACTGAACGATGCAGAAAGGTAGCGTGGGTTCGTTCCAGAGGGTTCGCCAGTTGCCCATCAGCTTACGCAGGAGGTCGGCATAGGGCTCCGGATTGCCTGAGTTCGACTCGCCCTGATACCACACGACACCGCTGAGGGCATAGGGAGCCAAGGGATAGAGCACGGCATTGTAGAGCGTGGTGGCCATATTCTGCAGGTTGACATCGCCACTGGGGCACGCAGGCATATCGGCACCCGCATGGTGCTTCCATTGCTCGCTTAGGGGGATGATGTCCTTCGGCATGGGATTCTGACTAAATCGGTCGTCGCCAAAAGCTAACAGATAGGGCTTGTCCTTGATGAAATGCACCGTACCGTATTTATTCACGAAGCGGATGGTAATTACATTGTCACCTTCGCGCAACAAGCCCTCAGGGATGTCGTAGCGACGGGGAGGGTACTGATAGTAGGTACGCCCGATCTCCTTGCCATTCAGATAGGTAAAATCGGCATCGAAGAGCGTACCCAGCAACAGGCGGGCTGGCTTGCCAGCATGAGCCTTGTCAATCTGGATGTGCTGACGAAGCCAGATGCTGCCAACAATGCCCTGACCATTCTTTTTTGCCCATTCCATCGAATACTGATGAACGGTGGGCCACTTAGAATCATCGCAATCTAGGGCTGTAAAATGGCCAGCAATACCTGGGTCGCACTCGTCGAGCAACTGGCGCCAGCGGTTGTCAGCCAGTTGGTTGGCTTGCTTTTGTGCAGCTACCATCTCGTCGTTCTGATAGAGACGCGTCTTTTCCAGTGCCAAGGGATAGTCGCGTTGCAGCGAATCGGCTGAAATCCAAGCCTCAATGGGCGTACCACCCCAACTATTGACAATAATGCCCTGAGCGACACCCGTCTGCTGATGACGGAGAATACCCAGGAAGGTGCCTAAGGCCGAGAAGCCCCACGCATTCTGTTTGGTCAGCGGCTTCCAATTGGTGGCCGTCTGTCGGATGTCATCCTGCACCCCAAGCGTATTGGTCTCATTTTGCACACGAAACAGGCGCACCTTATTATTATTAAAATGATCGATTTCATCGACATATTGCGGATAGACACGCTCGATGTGCACATCGACATTTGACTGACCCGAACAGAGCCACACGTCACCTACCATCACATCAGTCAGTTCGATGTCGCCCACCATCATCGTATAAGGGCCGCCCGCCTTCATCTTAGGCAAGTCAATGCGCCAACGGCCATTGGCATCAGCCTCTGTTGTGTACTGACGCTTCTGCCAGCAGATGACGACTTTTTCATGAGGGTCGGCCTTGCCCCAAACGGGAACGGGCTTTCCGCGCTGGAGTACCATACCCGACTGGAAGAGTTGGGGGAGAGACACTTTGGCTTGGGCAGTCAACGAACAAGCGACGACTGAAAGGAGTAGAAACAGGTTGCGTATCATCATTCTATTGTCATTTGTGATGATGCAAAAATAAACAAAATATATCAAACAAGTAACAAAAATACCACCTTTATTTAATGATGCTACAAAAGCAGTAGTTTTTGTAACATGAAAAAACATCCATTTCATCAGATTATACTAATTTTGCAGCAGTAATAATTAAAAAACTTGCAATCATCATGGCATCTAACGAAACTCAAGCCGCCAAAGGCTTCTACAAACTCTCCTGGCTACAGCGTGTAGGCTTTGGTTCAGGAGACCTGGCTCAAAACCTGATCTACCAAACCATCAGCATGTATTTGCTGTTCTTCTACACCAACGTCTACGGACTCGATCCTGCTGACGCTGCCACGATGTTCCTCGTAGTCCGTCTGGTCGACGTGCTCTGGGACCCCTTGGTAGGAACCTATGTTGACAAGCACAACCCACGATTGGGTAAATACCGCTCCTATCTGGTATTGGGCGGCATTCCGCTGACAGGTTTTGCCATTCTCTGTTTCTGGAATGGTTTTGCACCGTCACTCGTCTACGCCTACGTCACCTATGTAGGTATGTCGATGCTCTATACCTTGATTAATGTACCCTATGGCGCCCTGAACTCGTCGCTGACCCGCGATACTGACGAGATTACCACGCTGACCTCTGTCCGCATGTTCTTGGCTAACGTAGGTGGACTCTGTGTAGCATCGGGTATTCCCTTGGTGGTTGCTGCCTTTGCACCAAAAGATGCCAGTGGCGAGGCTATCATCAACACCCCTGAAGCCAGCGGAGCCTGGTTTATGACGATGGCCATCTACGCCATCACGGGTATGGTGCTGCTCTTCTTCTGCTTCACACAGACCAAGGAGCGCGTGGTGATGGACGCCAAAGATATGGAGGACGTGAAGGTGTCCGACCTCTGGACGGAATTCGTTCGCAACAGGCCCTTGCGCATCCTGGCTTTCTTCTTCATCACGGCTTTCGCTATGATGTCAGTAGGCAATGCTGCCGGTTCTTACTACATGACATGTAACCTACAGGCCACCAGCGACCAGCTGGCCATCTTCATGGGCTTGGGCTCTGTACCTGCTTTCATCTTCATGCCCCTCGTACCCGCTATTAAGAAAAAGGTGGGCAAGCGCGGCATGTTCAACATCTTCCTGACCATCGCCATTGTAGGTATGGCCATCCTCTATGTGGTGAGCGTTGTAGAATCGCTGAAGTCGCAGATGTGGATTGTCTACGTGGCCCAGTTCATCAAATCGACGGGTGTCATCGTAGCTACTGGTTACATGTGGGCGCTGGTGCCTGAAGTTATCTCGTATGGCGAATACACCACAGGCAAGCGTATCTCGGGTATCGTGAATGCGCTGACGGGCATCTTCTTCAAGGCAGGTATGGCCTTAGGCGGTGTGGTTCCTGGACTGGTGTTGGCCTATGTGGGCTTCAACGCCAAGGAGACCGTTCAGACCCCATTTGCCGAACAGGGTATCCTGTGGCTGGTATGCGTCATCCCCGCCCTGCTGCTTGGTTTTGCTATGTTCATCATCTCCAGATATGAACTGACCGACGAGGTGATTGACAAGATTAACATGGAAATCGAAAAACGTTCGCATTAAGCTATGAAATTTTTTAAGTTAGTAGTAATATTATTGATCCTCACAGCGGAGACAGCGGTCTCGCAGACCTTGAAGGAAGCCTATCGCGACTATTGGTACACTGGTGTTAGTGTGAACCAATGGGAGGTAGAAGCCGATCATCAGGGTGGAAATGCTTTCGACGTGACAGGGTTTGTCAGCGGTGACCAAACGGCTGACTGGCCTGTCATCGTCGAGAACTTCAACTGGGTAGTGGCTGAGAACTGCATGAAGTGCGAAGTGATTCATCCGCAAGAGGGTGTCTACGACTTCACGTTGGCCGACCAGTTTGTCGACAAAGCCCGTGCAGCCGGACTGAAAGTGCAGGGCCATGCCCTCATCTGGCACTCGCAGTGTGCCCCTTGGTTCCACTACGACAAAGAAGGAAAGCTCGTGTCGCCTGAAGTGCTGAAGAAGCGCATGCGCGAACATATTTATACCGTTGTCAGCCATTTCAAGGGTCGTGTAGACGCCTGGGATGTGGTCAACGAAGCCTTTGAGGACGATGGCACACCCCGCAAGAGCCTCTTCTACCAAATCCTGGGTGCTGACTATATCCCATTGGCTTTCCAGTATGCCCACGAGGCTGACCCCACCATCCAGCTCTTCTACAACGATTACTCGATGAACAAGAAGACCAAGGTGGAGGGAGTGGCCAATTTCTTCCGTCCGCTCATCAAACAGGGACTGCCCATCACAGCTATTGGCATGCAGGGGCACATGATTCTGGAGGACAACGTCAACAACAGCGTCATCAAGCAGTACGAGCAGTCCATCAACACCATCGTATCAGCTGGCGTTCCTACGTTCTTCTCTGAGCTCGACCTCTCCGTACTGCCCAATCCCTATGGCTTCTCTGGTGCCAACATCAGCGACAAGTTTGCCTATCGCCCTGAGATGGACCCCTTCAAGAAAGGACTCTCTAAGAAGAAGGAGGCAGAGATGGAGCAGTTCTGGGTTGACTTCTACAAGATGCTGATACCCCACCATAAGGACATCCTGCGCCTGGGATTCTGGTGCCTGAACGATGCCAACTCGTGGCGCAACGACTTCCCCATCAAGGGACGTACCGACTATGCCACCCTCTTTGATCGCCAGAACAAGCCTAAACCATTGATCAAGAAACTCGTTGAACTCGTAAAATAATAAGCAATATGAAACCACGTTATCTTTATCCAAAGGATTATTATGCAGACCCCTCTGCCAATGTGTTTAACGGCAAGCTTTTCGTCTATCCCAGTCACGACTGGGAGGCTGGTGCAGCTTTCGACGATGATGGCGGCCATTTCCAGATGCGCGACTATCACGTCATCTCGATGGACGATGTGGAGAACGGTGAAGTGACGGATCACGGCGTGATTTTGAGCGTCGACCAGGTGAAATGGGCTGAGAAGCAGATGTGGGACAATGACGTCGTTGAGAAAAACGGCAAATACTACCTCATCTTCTCTGCCAAGGACTACAATGGAGTCTTCCATCTGGGTGTCGCTATTGCCGACAAGCCCGAAGGCCCGTTCGTTCCTCAGGAGCACCCCATTCGCGGCTCTTTCTCGATTGACCCATGCGTCTTCAAGGATGATGACGGTGAGGTCTATACCTATTTCGGCGGACTCTGGGGTGGCCAGTTGCAGTGGTACCAGCCCATTAAGCATATCAAGAGCGAGAAGCCCGCAGAGCGTATCAACCCTATCGAGAATACTGGTTCAGTAGACCTGGGGCCTGCTCCCGACAAGAAGAGACAGCTCTTTGCTCATGCCGACGCACCTGCTCTGCCCAGCTGCGTGGTACGCATGAGTGACGATGTGCTCCAGTTTGCTGAAGCTCCACGCCCCGTTGTCATCCTCGACAAGAATGGTGAGCCCCTGAAGGCTGGCGATCCACATCGCTTCTTCGAGGCATCATGGATGCACAAATACAACGGCAAGTATTACTTCTCGTATTCTACGGGCGATAGCCACTTCCTCTGCTATGCCATCGGCGACAACCCTTACGGACCGTTCACCTATCAAGGTGTCATCCTCGACCCCGTTGTTGGTTGGACCACCCACCACAGCATCGTGGAATACAAGGGGCAGTGGTATCTGTTCTATCACGACTGCGTGCCCAGCAATGACGTCACTCACCTGCGCTCGCTGAAGGTGCAGAAACTGTTCTACAATGAGGACGGAACCATCCAGAAGGTAGTGAATGAATAACAACATTCTATTATCCAACTATTATGCTCAGCATCGCGCTGAAATCGTCGGTTTCATCGCGACAAGGACAAAAGACGCTGATGCAGCACAGGACATGGTGCAAGACCTGTTCCTGCGACTGCTCAGTAGTCATTGTCTGATTACTCCCCAAACCTTACCACACCTTATCTATACGATGGCACGTCACGCAGTAGCCGATTACTACCGCCGCCGACGTGTATATGAGGAATACGAACACTATATCCACCATTCCAGCGAAGCCGACGACTCGATGGAATCGGTATTTTCTGCCCAACAAATCATGGAGCGCATGGAGCACTCGCTGGCTCGTCTGTCAGAGGAGTGCGCCCAAATTTACCGTCTGCATATCTACGATGGTATGAAGGTGGGTGAGATATCCAAAGAACTGTCCCTACCCTATAAGCAGGTAGAGAACAGGTTAGGACAAGCTCGCAAGACCGTGCGCCAGCAACTGAGGGCTTGTATATGAGAAAGCACTAACTATAGTATCAACGTGTGGATGTGGTCTGGAGCAAAAACGCTCTGGGCCACATCTTGTATCTGGGCAGGCGTGATGGCATCAATACGCTGCAACAATTCGGTGATATCACGCTCACGTCCATAGTGCAGGAAGTTTTTGGCAAAATCCAGTGCATACTGCTCACGATTGTCGCAAGCAATGGCGATCTGCCCCTTCAACTGGCGCTTGGCAGCCATCAGCTGTCGTTCACTCATCGCGTGCTGCATCATACGGTCCAGTTCTTGATGCACCAGTCGCTGACAACGCTTCACGTCATGATGGTCACAGCCAAAGTAGACTGTCCAGCAACCCGTATCGCTATAGCTGGCCATCGAACTCTCCACCGTATACACCAACCCGTGCTTCTCGCGCAACTTCAGGTTCAGTCGGGCATTCATCCCAGGACCACCCAAGATATTATTGAGCAGATAAAGCGGCAGACGTCGTTCATCGTTATACCCAAAGGTGCGACTACCCATCATGACGTGAGCCTGGTGGTGACTCTCATTAACAAGAGGGACTGCGTTGGCATAAACAGGGTTATCAACAGGCTGCGAGCAACGTTCCGGATAGCTCTTGCTCTCCAATTCTTTGACTAATCGTGCAAAATCCAAATCGCCATAGGCAAAGAAGATGGCATTGTCAGGGCGATAGTAGCGCGACGTAAAGCGACGGGCATAAGCTGAAGTGTACGTCTGAACCTGCTCGCGCGTACCTAATATATTATGTCCTAAGGGATGACCCGCGAAGAGCTTGTTCTCAAACTCGTCATAGATGAGTTCGGCTGGTGAGTCGTTATAACTCTCGATTTCATCGCAAATCACATCCACTTCGTGGCGTATCTCCTGTTCCGGATACTCGCTGTTGAAAACGATATCTGTCAGCAAATCGACTGCCTTACGCAAATGCTCCTTCAGGATGGCAGCATAGAAAACGGTATCCTCCTTGTTGGTAAAGGCATTCAAGTCGCCACCCAGACGCTCCAGTCCGTTCAGCACCTGCAGGGCTGAGCGTTTCTTCGTTCCCTTGAAGGTGACATGCTCACAAAAATGGGCCACACCTTCCTCTCCCGGCTCCTCATGGCGCGAGCCGGCATTGATGCCAATGCCACAATAGACAACGGACGATGTGGAGGGCAGATGGATGATGCGCAGGCCGTTGCTGAGCGTTGTTGTGTTATATTTCGTCATAATTGTGTGCAAAGGTAGCAAATTTTTCACTTTCACTTTTCACTTTTCACTTTATTTTTGTATCTTTGCCGAAAATAATCAAACTATGCGTAAAGTCATCGGTATTGGCGAGACCGTTCTCGACATCATTTTCCAAGGCGACCAGCCCATTCATGCGGTGCCTGGTGGCAGCACTTTCAATGCCATCATTTCGCTGTCGCGTGCTGGCGTGCAAACCACTTTTATCAGCGAGACAGGCAACGACCGCGTAGGTCGCAACATCATTCAGTTTCTGCGCGACAATGGTTGCCAGGCCGACTGTATCAATGTCTACCCCGACTCCAAGTCACCCCTGTCGCTGGCCTTCCTCAACGAGCAGAACGATGCCGAGTACATCTTCTATAAAGACCATCCCCACGATCGTCTGGATTTCACTTTTCCTGATATTCAGCCCGATGACATCGTTGTGTTTGGCTCCTACTATGCTCTCAATCCCGTCATCCGTCCGCAGGTGAAAGGTTTTCTGGACTATGCCCATCAGCAGGGAGCTATCCTCTACTATGACGTCAACTTCCGCGCCTCCCACCAGCATGAGGTTATCAAACTGACGGCCAACCTCCTGGAGAACTTCGAGCTGGCTGACATCGTACGTGGCTCAGCTGAGGATTTCGAGATTCTATTCAAGAAGAACGATCCTGACGTAGTCTATCGCTCTCAGATCTCCTTCTACACCAAGAAGTTCATCTATACCCAGGCTGCCAACCCCATTGAGCTGCGTGCCGACGGCAACTTGGCCAAGCAATACCCCATCCCTCCCATCCAGACGGTAAGCACCATTGGTGCTGGCGACAACTTCAACGCCGGCTTCATCTATGGTCTCATCGCCAATGGCATCACGCGCCATGAGATAGAAAACGGACTCACTGAGCAGCAGTGGGACAGCATCATCGAGAGCGGACTGCAGTTCTCTGCCGAGGCCTGCAAGAGCCTCTACAACTACATCTCGCCTGAGTTTGGAGCCCAGAAGAAAAAAGAATTGGAAAACTGTTTAAACCAAGAATAATACTATGCAAAAGATTACTGAAAACATCTATTACGTGGGTGTGAACGACCGCAACAAGTCGCTCTTCGAAGGCCTGTGGCCCCTGCCCAACGGCGTTTCTTACAACTCCTACCTCATCGACGATGAGAAGGTTTGTCTCATTGATACGGTGGAGGTCGACTTCTTCACCCAGTACATTGAACATATCCATGAGGTCATTGGCGATCGCAAGGTCGACTATCTGGTCATCAACCACATGGAGCCCGACCATAGCGGTTCCATCGCCCTCATCAAGAAGTACTATCCTGAGATTCAGATTATCGGCAACAAGAAGACGTTCCAGATGATGGAGGGTTTCTATGGCATTGCCGATGGCACGGTAGAAGTAAAAAATGGCGATTCCATCGAGCTCGGCAAGCAGACGCTCAATTTCGTGCTCACCCCCATGGTGCACTGGCCTGAGACGATGGTCACCCTCTGTGGCACCACCCTTTTCAGTGGCGATGCCTTTGGCTGCTTCGGTGCCCTCAACGGAGGCATCATCGACTCACAGATCAACTGCGACACCTTCTGGCTCGAGATGGAGCGCTACTATTCGAACATCGTGGGCAAGTACGGCACACCCGTTCAGAATGCCCTCAAGAAGCTGGCCGATGTCAAGCTCGACTATATCTGCGCCACCCACGGCCCCGTATGGCACGAATATATTAATAAGGTGATTGGTATCTACGACCGTCTCTCGAAGTATGAGACAGAGCCAGGCCTTGTCATCTGCTATGGCACCATGTATGGCAACACAGAGCGCGCCGCTGAGGTCATTGCCCGTGCCGCCTCTGAGGCTGGAGTCAAGAATATCGTTGTTTACAACGTATCGAAGACCCACCACTCTTACATTATCCGCGACGTATTCCGCTACAAGGGTCTCATCGTGGGTGCTCCCACCTACAACACCGCCCTCTATCACGAGATGGACGTGCTGCTCTCTGAGTTGGCAGGCAAGGACATCAAGAACCACCTGCTGGGCTGGTTCGGTTCCTTTGGCTGGGCATCCAAGGCTGTCAGCGAGATAGCCCGATGGAATGAGGAGAAATTACACTTTGAAGCCGTTGGCGAGCCTGTAGAGATTAAGCAGAGCCTGACGCCAGAGACCAAGGCAGCCTGCGAGGCACTGGGTCGCGCGATGGCTGAGCGCCTGAAGGCTGAATAAGCAAAAAAGATAGCAAAAAGTAAGAGGATGCGTTTCTGCATCCTCTTTTCTTTTATTACTTCACTTTCGCTACCAGTTCAGCGGGATATTTAGGCATCGCGCCATTCTGGGTGCAGACATAAGCCGACACCTCGACAGCGATGCGATGAGCCTCCTCCATGGGTTTGCCGTTGAGGATGGCAGCGCAGAAAGAACCTGTGAACGAGTCACCTGCACCTACGGTATCAGCTACCGTCACCTTGGGAGTCTCCTGGAAAGAAGTCAGGCCAGGGGCGAAGACGTAAGAACCGTTGGTTCCACAGGTCAGCACGAGCATCTTCAGGTCGTATTCGGCCAGCATCTTCTCGCAGATACCACGCATATCCAGGTCCTCATAGCCATACATACGCTTGATGACTACCAGTTCCTCGTCGTTTATCTTCAGGATGTTGCAACGCTTCAGCGACTCTTCGATCACATCCTTGGTAAAGAACTGCTGACGCAGGTTGATATCGAATATCTTCAGGCAGTCGGCGGGTGTATCGTCGAGGAACTGACGGATGGTAGCCCACGAAGTGACGTTGCGCTGAGCCAGAGAGCCGAAGCATACGGCACGACAGTTCTTGGCCACATCATGAATCTCTGGGGTATAGGGGATGTTGTCCCAAGCCACGTTCTCCTTGATCTCATAGGCAGGAATACCATCGCCGCTCAGCGTCACCTGTACCGTACCAGTGGGATAAGGCACGCGTGGCATCAGGTATTTCAGTCCGTTTTGCTCCAGAGCAGCGATCGTCTCCTCAGCCAGCTCGTCTTCGCCCAGCGCACTGATAGCCATGGTGTTCAGTCCGAATTGTCCTGCATGATAGGCAAAGTTAGCAGGAGCTCCACCCAGTTTCTTTCCCTCGGGCAGCATGTCCCATAATGCCTCGCCCAAACCAATAATCAAATCCTTCATAATATGTTCGTTTTAATGTTTAATCTTATTGATGAATGTAAAGAGATAGATGACGCCCACAGCCATGACAGCTACTGCACCAGCCTGGCCCATAGCATCGCTCATGAAGCCCATGATGAGTGGGAATACGGTACCACCGAACAGACCCATGATCATCAGACCGGAAACCTCGTTCTGCTTGTCGGGCACGGAGAGCAATGCCTCAGAGAAGGCCATCGAGAAGATGTTGGAGTTGCCGTAGCCTACCATTGCAATAGCGACATAGAGCACAGCCTGCGACTGACCACCGAACATCAGGGCCATCGAACCTGCCATCAGCACCACGCTGATGATAAAGAACCAGCGGGTCTTCATGACACGAAGGAAGAACGAGCCCGTCAGCGCACCAATGGTACGGAAGATGAAATAGAGCGAAGTGGCAAAGGCAGCCTCGTTGAGCGTCATGCCCACACGTTCCATCAGCAGTTTGGGAGCCGTCGTGTTGGTACCTACGTCGATACCCACGTGACACATGATAGCCAGGAACGACAACAGTACGATGGGCTTGCCCAGCAGGCGCAGACAGTCCATAAACGATGAAGACTTACCCTCCGACAGTTCCTCATGGATAGGAGTCACCCACAACAGGGCCGTACCCAGCACACCCACGATGAAGTAGATCATGAACAGCACACGCCAGTCGTAGCCGAACGATGGAATGACCTGTGTGGCACCCCACATAGCCAGATAGGGAGCCAGGAACGAAGCGATAGCCTTTACAAACTGACCAAAGGTCAGCGTCGAAGCCAGGTTCTTGTCACCGATAATCAGCATGGCCAGCGGATTGATACTGGTCTGCATCAGCGCATTACCGATGCCCAGCAGCGAGAATGCCACCAGCATCACGATAAACGAATTGCCAAAGAGCGGAATAAGCAGCGAGATGACCGTCACCACCAGCGACAGCAGCACGGTGTTCTTGCGCCCTATCTTGTTCATCAGCATACCCGTAGGCACTGAGAAAATCAGGAACCAGAAGAATACCAGCGAGGGGAACACGTTAGCCACTGAGTCGCTCAGCCCTAAATCTTCTTTCACGTAATTCGATGCAATGCCCACCAGGTCGACGAAGCCCATGCAGAAGAAGCATAGCATCACAGGGATCAAATAGATCGATTTGTTTGTGTTGTTGTTCATATCTTTAGAAAGGATAAATAGTTACTTTTGCTTTATTGGTCACTTTAATCTGGTTGTAGGGCTCCGAGGGGAACACCAGATTGGTCATCGCCATCTTGCCGTCAGCATCGATAGCCTCGATGGAACTACGGTCGATGAAGATGCGCAATTGCTTCAGTTGTCCATGGGTAGGAGCCACCGTCGTGCAGGCGAAATTCTCGCTAAACGAGGTGATGCCGCTCTTGGTGCGATCCATCGAGAAGGTCTGCTTCTGGGCGTCATAGTGCATCACCACCTGCTCGCCTTTCGCATTCAACAGTGTGATGTCGGCAGTACCTTTCAGCGTCACCACCACCTCGCAGGCATCCGTCAACTGCTTCGACGGTTTCTGGCGCAGTGTCAGCATCTCCTCAGAGGGCAGCACACCGCAATAAGTCTCGGTTCCATCGATAAAGAGGTCCAGGTCGCGAGGTATCGCATTGGCCGAGCGAAACTGCTTCGTGGGCACCTCGTTGGCATACTGCCAGTTCGACATCCAGGCAATGGCCACACGACGGTTATTGGGAGCATTATCGAAGGTGACGGTAGCATAGTGGTCCTTACCGTAGTCCATCCACTTGGTCACCTCAGGACGCGACTCGCACGTAAACTTATGACCATCGAAGTCGCCTACAAAATACTGGGTAGCCGAGCCACCGAAGGGACCTCCAGGGTTGATGTTACAGATAAGCACCCACTTCTGCTGACCAGTACCACGAACGGGCAGACGGAACATGTCAGGGCACTCCCATACACCAGCATGGCAACCATACTCAGCACCAAAACGGCTCTCCATGGTCCATTTCTTCAGGTTGGACGAAGAGTAGATCTGCATCTCCTGACCCACAGCCAGCAGCATGATCCACCGGCCAGTCTCCTCATGCCAGAAGAGGTGAGGATCGCGGAAGTCGGGAGCCGTAGAAGTCAGCACGGGGTTGCCCTTATACTTGGTAAACGTCTTACCACCATCTGTCGAGTAAGCCATCGACTGCGTCTGAGCCTCTGCAGCTGAGGTATAGTAGGCAATGATGGCGTTCTTGCCGAATCCTGCCGTGTTCTCCTTATCTACTACGCACGAACCACTGAAGATAGTTCCCAATCCGTCGGGCTCAATGGTAGCAGGCTGAGCGTCCCAATGAATCAGATCCTTCGAGGTGGAGCATCCCCATGTCATGTTCTCCCACTGCGATCCGTAGGGGTTCCACTGATATGCCAGATGCCACACACCGTCTTTATAATACATACCATTGGGATCGTTCATCCACCCATACAATGGTGTGTGATGATATTTCGGACGGAAGCGCTCGCGATTCGTCGTGTCATACTCGTTGGCATACTTCATCTCACGCCAGCAAGCCAGCTCCGACAGCGCACCCTTCGTACGACGGTCACCACGGAAATGAATGTCCAGCGTCTCAGCCTTTCTCAATTCCAACGGCATGAAATAATCTACCTTATCCACAGCCAGGCGCACGTTCAGCTTCTGCTGGATGTTGTTGTCCTTTAGTACTCGGATTTGGGCAATCTCCGCCTTTTCCTCCACAGGCAGCAGCAGATAGCGGCTCTGTCCTTTGATGGTGAGCATGGCGTGGCTGTCGCTCAACACACGAGGTGTCAGCGTCTGAGCCTGCATCAGGCAGCACGTCATGACGGTCATGAGGGTCATCATCAGTTTCTTCATTTTTGCTTTTGTTTTTTAGTTATTATTAAAATTTCTGCTGCAAAATTACCTTTTTTCCCCATTCCACCCTATAAAATATGATACAAAGACTAAGAAAAATCGTTCATCGCACGATTTTTACGCACAATGAACGATTTTTATTATCCAAATCTTATACCTTAATATTGGCTGACCTTGACATCGCTGATGGTGATGTTACCACCATAGTTGTTGATGCTCCAGCAGTTCTTCTGGATGCCATAGAGGCGCTGGGTGTAGCACACGTTGTCGTTGATGTACATCACCATCACGGAATTGTCGGTAAAGATATCGATGTTATAGACATTGTCCGCAGGACGATAGAAACCGTATCCGTCAGCAGCTTCGATGAATCCCCTGCCGTAGACTTTTTTTTCCTCTTCCTTTTGCGTCTCTACGTTGTAGACCTTGACGATGCGATAGCCTTCCTGTTCAAGATTCACCTTACGCTCGTTTTCTCCTTCAGGATTGACCACCATTGTATAGTAGTAGTCGAGGTCGGTGCTGCGAACAAGGGAGATGCCGAACCTATCCCAGTTGTTGGAAGTCTTGACAGTGAACGAGATGTGATTGTGGGCACCCAGACGGTTGTAGAGCACATAGGCATCGTTGCCACTGAGCGCACCATTGTTGTAGCCATTGGATGCCATTACCTGCACATCCTGCTGCTGATAGTACTT
>Ga0129306_1002460_pt1 | contig 16380 bp, 11 predicted proteins | sample P827metagenome_FD_94438 | JGI IMG/M metagenome (GOLD analysis project Ga0129306, IMG submission 94438) | Capybara group fecal microbial communities from Wisconsin, USA - P827 metagenome | ecosystem: Host-associated > Mammals > Digestive system > Large intestine > Fecal | place: USA: Wisconsin... | reverse complement strand
CTTTCGACAAACAAGGATCTCCACAATGACCGTTATGGCTGCAAAAACAGCCATCGCGATAAATGTACGGAAGTCCGAAAAAGGAATTGTGTTAAAGAGCGAATAACCGAGACTGTTGACTGCTATAACGCTAAAGAAGCCGACAGCTGCTGAGCTTAGTATTATGCTGACATATCCAAGCCAGGGTGCGATGTGCTTCTTATAGATAAAGTCTGCGACGCACATGAACAGGAAGCCTAAGAACAATGTAAAGAATACGTTCTGGTAGGACATGGTGAAATAGGTGTTTCTGAAGGCCATGTCAAAGGGAACTTCCGAAATCAGTGCGAAGAGCCCGAGGCGGATTGCGTACTTCAAACGGTTACGCGTGTGCATAAAGCCCTGAATCAGTAAGAAAATGAAAAGAGGGAAGGCGATTCGCCCGATGCTTCTCATGATGCCGTCGGTAATGTTGAGTGCAACGTAGGTCGGGTCGCCTTCATAGTTCGGAACGGTTTCTTTGATTAAGGATAACCTGCGTTCCACAAAAACCGCGCCGCAATGATCGATAAACATTGTAACAATGGCTATGACTTTGATGGCAAAGCTCGTCAAGCCTTTTTTCTCTGTAGTCTCCATATTATACTCTCCTTATTTTTCTTTATGAAAATAATACCACCGCCATACTTGTATGGCTACAACTAAATGTGATGAATATGCGATTCTAATGTTGTATTTTGGGAAAAATAGCGATATTCTGTAAATAAGTAGGCATACAAGTCACATACAACTTGCCAAGACACCACAACAGACATACATACAACTACATCTATGCAGAATTCCAAGTACGAAATCATCACAGACTACATTAAGAAGAAAATAGCGGCGGGAAGCCTCAAGGACGGTGACAAGGTCCCTTCCGAGAATGCGCTTACCAACAAGTTTAGCGTAAGCCGTGACACGGTTCGCCGCGGCTTTAAGGCGCTCGAGCTTGAGGGCATACTGGTCAGCAAGCGCGGAAGCGGTACTTTTGTGCGCCTTCGCAAGGGCTTTTCTTCCGACCGAATCGCTGTGGTGACTACGTACGTCGAGAACTATATATTCCCCAAGATTATAAAGGGCATCGAGGCCACCCTTTCGCAGAGGGGCTACAGCATGCAACTTTCTTTTACCGACAATCAGTTTGAGAAAGAACGCGAAGTCTTAACCGATATCCTGGCCAAAGAAGACGTGGCAGGCATCATCATGGAACCTGTCAAGAGTGCGCTTCCGAACCCCAACCTTGAGATTTACGAAAGCTTAAGGGAGAAGGGCGTGCCCGTTCTTTTTATAAATACTTATTATCGCGAGACGGATATCCCGCATGTGTCGCTTAATGACGAGGCGATGGCTTACATGGCGACTAAGTACCTGATTTCCAAGGGTCACAAGCGTATCAGCGCGATACTTAAGATGGACGACGGGCAGGGGCACTTGAGGTTCGCAGGTTACAGGCGTGCACTGTACGAGCAGGGAGTCAAGAATCCCTCGGATTACGTGATGTGGTACGATACGGGCGACGAGGGACGCTACGATATGTTCGACAGTCATTCGATGAAGAGATTGAATGGATGTACGGCGGTTTTCTGCTATAATGATAAGGTGGCGCGTGAGCTTATCAACTACCTTCAGTCAAAGGGGCAGAAGGTTCCCGAGGATGTGTCGGTTATCAGCATGGACGACTCGGACCTTGCGAAGCTTGGCGACGTGAAAATTACATCGTGCCCGCACCCCATGGCGGAGCTTGGACGCGTTGCGGCGGAGAATCTGATTAAGCTTATCGACAATCCCAAATTCGACGCCACCAAGGAATTTGTGACAGAGGTCAAAGAACGCGGAAGCGTTAAAAATATATAAAAGAGAAAAGAGCAGCGCTTCGGGCGCAAGATTATTAAGGAGGTTTTATGGGCTACACAAGCGAAGACATCAAGAAACTTATTGAAGACGGAAAGGCAGTTCTCGGTATAGAGTTCGGTTCCACACGTATCAAGGCAGTTCTTGTAGACGACAAGAACGCACCCATCGCACAGGGAAGCTTTGACTGGGAGAATCACCTCGATAACGGTATCTGGACCTATCCATTGGAGGAGATTCACACAGGTTTTAAGACCTGCTACAGCGACCTTAAGAAAGACGTTAAGAATAAATACGGAGTAGGCATTAAGAAGCTTGCGGCTATCGGTATCAGCGGTATGATGCATGGCTATCTTGCTTTTGACAAGAGCGACAAGCTCCTCGTTCCTTTCAGAACCTGGCGCAACACCATCACCGAGGAAGCGGCTGCCAAGCTTACCAAGGAATTCAACTACAACATTCCTCAGCGTTGGAGCATCGCTCACCTTTATCAGGCAATTCTTAACAAGGAGCCTCACGTTAAGGACATCGCATTCCAGACCACACTTGCGGGCTACATCCACTGGATGCTCACCGGCGAGAAGTTCATGGGCGTAGGCGAAGCTTCCGGTATGTTCCCGGTTGACCCTGCTACCAGAGATTTCGATGCTGAGATGGTTGGCAAGTTCGATGCATTACTTGCCAAAGAAGGCATGCCTTACAAGCTTCGCGACATCTTCCCGAAGGTTGTCGTTGCGGGTGAGAACGCAGGCACATTGACCAAGGCAGGTGCAGCATTCCTTGACGAAAGCGGCGAGCTCGAAGCAGGCGTTCCCGTTGCTCCTTGTGAAGGCGACGCAGGCACCGGTATGGTAGCTACCAACGCAGTTAAGGTTCGTACCGGTAACGTTTCGGCCGGCACCAGCGTATTTGCTATGGTAGTACTTGAGAAAGTTCTTACCAAGGTTTATGAGGAAATCGACCTTGTTACCACTCCCGCAGGCGACCTCGTAGGTATGGTACATTGCAACAACTGTACTTCAGACCTTAACGCATGGGTTAACCTGTTCAAAGAAAGCCTAGAGAGCTACGGCGTATCCGTTGACATGACCAAGCTCTTCTCGGTTCTTTACAATAAGGCATTGGAAGGCGACAAGAACGCCGGCGGACTGATTTCTTTTAACTACTTCTCGGGCGAAGGCGTTACCAAGTTCGACGAAGGTCGTCCGTTATTCGTGCGTGAGCAGAATGCCAAGATGAACCTTGCCAACTTCATGAGAAGCAACCTTTTCGCATCACTTTCCACCCTTAAGATCGGTTGCGATATCCTCTTCAAAGAAGAAGGCGTTAAAGTTGATTCCATCACCGGTCACGGCGGATTGTTCAAGACCAAGGGCGTAGGCCAGTCTATCCTTGCAGCTGCACTCAACGCACCCGTTTCCGTTATGGAGACAGCAGGTGAAGGCGGTGCTTGGGGTATGGCAGTACTTGCCAACTTCATGGTTCAGAAGCAGGCAGGCGAGACTCTTGATACTTACCTTACCAACCGCGTATTCACCGGCATGAAGAAAGAAACCATCGCTCCCGACGCAGCAGACGTTAAGGGATTCGACGAATACATTGAGGCTTACAAGAAAGCTATTGAAGTGGAAAGAGCAGCGGTTAAAGCTGTCAAATAGAGTTTGTGGGCGTAAGCCCTGAGAGGAGAGAGAAAATGTTAGAGCAGTTGAAAAAAGAAGTATATGAAGCCAATATGCTTCTGCCCAAATACGAGCTTGTCACATTTACGTGGGGCAACGTAAGCGGGATTGACAGAGAGAGCGGCCTTTTCGTAATTAAGCCCAGCGGCGTTGATTATGACAAGCTTACTCCCGACGATATGGTAGTTATGAATCTTAACGGTGAAAAGGTTGAGGGTCGCTACAATCCTTCTTCCGACACCGCCACACACCTTGAGCTTTACAAGGCTTGTCCCGACATCGGCGGCGTAGTACATACACATTCTTCTTACGCTACCAGCTGGGCGCAGTCCGGCAGAAGCATTCCCTGCTACGGCACCACACACGCAGATTACATCTACGGCGAGGTTCCCTGCTTGAGATGCCTTACCAAGGAAGAGATTGACGGCGCGTATGAAAAGAACACCGGTATCCTTATTGTAGATTACTACAAGGACAAGGATTTCATGGCAGTTCCCGCAGTACTTTGCAAGAACCACGGACCCTTCACCTGGGGCAAGAATGCTCACGAAGCCGTTCACAACGCAGTAGTTCTTGAAGAAGTTGCCAAGATGGCTTTCAGAACAGAGCTTATCAATCCCGAAGTTAAGCCCGCACCTCAGGAGCTTCAGGACAAGCACTATTACAGAAAGCACGGAGCTAACGCTTATTACGGACAGAAAGAGCAGTAAAAAGTTTTACTCCCCCAATTAGCAAGAATTGATAAATATTTAGCATGAAGTTTGATGGACTGACGTGCTTAAATGTGCTAACTTGTAGCTTAGGATAGTATATTAATAACATTTTTAGGAGGCATCATGACTAACTTAGAACTTCAAAAAATGGCTAATGAAGTTCGTAAGGGTATCGTGACCGCCGTTCACAGCGCTAAGGCGGGTCATCCTGGCGGATCGCTTTCGGCAGCAGATATCTATACGTATCTTTATTTTGAAGAGATGAACATCGATCCCAAGAATCCTAACAAGGACGACAGAGACCGTTTCGTTCTTTCCAAGGGACACACAGCTCCCGGCCTTTATTCCACACTTGCCAACCGCGGTTACTTCCCGGTTGAAGATTTAAAGACACTTCGTAAGCTTGGTTCATATCTTCAGGGTCATCCCTGTATACACATTCCCGGTGTAGATATGTCTTCAGGTTCCCTCGGACAGGGTATCTCCGCAGCAGTCGGTATGGCTCTCGGTGCCAAGGTTCAGGGTAAGGACAACCGTGTTTACTGCTTAATAGGTGACGGTGAGGCCGAAGAAGGTCAGGTATGGGAAGCAGCAATGTTTGCAGGCCACAGAAAGCTTGACAACCTTTGCGTCATCCTTGACTACAACGGACTTCAGATTGACGGTAAGCTTGAGGAAGTTTGTTCTGCAGAGCCTTTCGCAGACAAGTTCAAGGCATTCCGTTTCCACGTAATTGAGATTAACGCTCATGATTTCGACGAGATCAGAGCAGCATTTAAAGAAGCAAGAGAGACCAAATGTCAGCCCACAGTTATCATTGCTCACTCTGTAAAGGGTAAGGGCGTTTCCTTCATGGAGAATAACTGCGGATGGCACGGCAAGGCTCCCAACGACGAGGAGTACGCAGTTGCTATGGCAGATCTTGAGAAAGTAGGTGAAGCATTATGTCAGAAGTAGTTAAAATCGCTACCAGAGAAAGCTACGGAAATGCTTTGAAAGAACTCGGCGCAGAGTTCCCCAACCTCGTAGTGCTTGATGCCGACCTTGCTGCAGCTACCAAGACAGGCGTATTCAAGAAAGCATATCCCGACAGATTTTTCGACTGCGGTATCGCAGAATGTAACATGATGGGTATCGCTGCCGGACTTGCAACAACAGGACTTATTCCTTTTGCATCTTCTTTTGCAATGTTCGCAGCAGGTCGTGCTTACGAGCAGGTTCGTAACTCAATCGGCTACCCTCATTTGAATGTTAAGATCGGTGCTACCCACGCAGGTATCACTGTAGGTGAAGACGGCGCTACTCACCAGTGCAACGAAGACCTTGCACTTATGCGCACCATCCCCGGTATGGTAGTTATGTGCCCTTCCGACGATGTAGAGGCTAAGGCAGCAGTTCGTGCGGCCATTGAGTACGAAGGCCCTGTATACATCCGTTTCGGTCGTGCGGCTGTTCCGGTAATCAATGACCGTCCCGACTACAAGTTCGAGATGGGCAAGGGCGTTCTTCTTAAAGAAGGTAAGGACGTAACAATCGTTGCTACAGGTATCTGTGTAGATTCCGCTCTTCAGGCAGCAGAAATGCTCAAGGCAGACGGTATCGATGCTGAGGTAATCAACATCCACACCATTAAGCCCCTCGATGAGGACATCATCGTTAAGAGTGCTACTAAGACCGGCAAGGTTGTAACCGTTGAAGAGCACTCCGTTATCGGCGGTCTCGGCAGCGCAGTATGCGACGCACTTTGCGCTAAGCATCCCGTACCCGTTAAGAAGCTTGGTATGCAGGACATCTTCGGTGAGTCCGGCTCCGCTTCCGCACTTGTTGAGAAGTATCATCTTGACGGCAAGGGCGTATATGCCGACATTAAGGATTTCCTTAAATAATTTAAGCTAAAGTAAATGCCTCGGACGAGTAATCGTTCGGGGCATTTTTGCGTCTTAGGTCATGGGAAATTTGGGCAAAAAAATAACCGATGCATCGGCACCAGATTCATATCGCACACTTCATTATGCATGATAGCATATTTTGAAATACAAGTCTATACCTTTTTGAAATTCTCTGATAAGATGTAGGAACAATAAAGGAGAGGACAGAATGAGCGAGAAGAAGTTAACCGGAACTTTCTACGGAACAACCCGGGAAGACGAAGAGAGAAAACTGAATAAGGTAAGACAAATCGCCGAAGATAAGCTCAAGGGAGTCAAGCAACAGGCGGCTAGGCTTCAGGACGATTTGAAGTCACTACGCGAAGTATACGACGTAGATGACAAAGAAGGCCTGGCGCAGTGGTTCAACACTGACGCAAGATTCAATGAAGTACGTAACGAGATGCGTAGAGCTGAGAGGGCTGGTAAGAAGCCTTTCTTTGGCCGAATCGACATCGAGGACCCGGAGGCAGGTAAGCGAGAGACCTTTTACATCGGTAAGACGGTTATCGCCATGAACCCGTCGGAGCCTGAGGTTATCGACTGGAGAGCGCCGATTTCGTCGGTCTACTATGACCACAGCCTCGGCATGTGTAATTACAAAGTGCCCAAGGAAGGAATCTTCAGAGTAGATCTCAAGAGAAAGCGCACCTACGAAATCGAAGAAGGCGCCATCAAGGACTTCTACGATTCAGACGTAGTGGCCAATGACGATCTGCTAACGAAGTACTTGTCGAAGAGCAAGCGCAACGTCTTAAGCGAAATCATCGCAACAATTCAGCAAGAACAGAACGAAGTAATACGCAAGAATCCCCGCCACAACGTGCTGGTGCAGGGAAGTGCTGGCTCGGGTAAGACCACCGTGGCCATGCACAGAATATCATACATACTCTACAACTACGATGTTGAGTTCAAGCCCGACGGCTTCTACATTGTAGGCAGCAACAAGGTTCTCCTTAACTACATTACCGGCGTTCTTCCGGACCTTGATGTATACGGGGTGCGCCAGATGACCATGGAGGAGCTATTCACCAGACTTCTCTATGAAGACTGGGATAAGAAGAAATACAAGGTCCGCACCTTCGATAAGAAAGAAAAAAGCATAGGCATCAAGGGAACCGGCGAGTGGTTCAAGCGCCTTAAGAAGTTCTGCGATAAGGTCGAGTGGGACCACATCCCCCGCGAGGACATCAGGATTGAAAAGAACAACCACCTGATAATGAGCCGCGCCGACATAGAAGAGGTAATTCATCAGTACCCCGACTGGCCCATGGCGCGCAAGTTCGAGCGCATGAACGACGTTCTCATGACCAAGCTCGAGAACGAAATATACGGTAAGTACTACTCATATAACGTTGAGGAGCAAAAGAAACTCACCAAGAAGTACAAGGACTACTTCAACAGGTTCTTCTGGGAAGACTCGGTATTCGATTTATATGAGGAGTTCGCACTGAAAGAGCAGTCTAAGAATCCTGACATAATCTACGAGAAGAACACCCCGGACCTTTACGATCTTGCATCGCTTGCATACATCTACAAGCGTATCAAAGAAAGTGAAGTCATTCAGGAAGCCAGCCACGTGGTAATCGACGAGGCTCAGGACTTCGGTATGATGATATACAACTCGCTTAAGTACTGCATGAGCAAATGTACCTTCACCATCATGGGCGACGTATCGCAGAACATCAATTTCGGCTGCGGTCTGTCGGACTGGGAAGAGCTTAAGAAAGTTATGCTTCCCGACAAGTACGACTACTTTGGACTGCTTAAGAAGAGCTACAGTAACACCGTTGAGATTTCGGAGTTTGCAACCGATATTCTCCGCCACGGAACCTTCCCGATATATCCGGTAGAGCCTATTGTGCGTCATGGTGACAAGGTAGAATGCGAGAAGTGCGCTGACGATGCGGCGCTTAAGAAGGCGGTTGTAAAGCGCGCCCTTGCTATGAAAGAAAAAGACTACGAGACTATAGCGGTCATCTGTAAGGACACCGCTGAGGCCAAAGCCGTATACGAATACATGAATAGCCTCACCGAGGTTAAGTACTTTTCAGGCGAAGACACAGAGTTCTCAAGCGGAATCTACGTCATTCCCATCGAGTACTCGAAAGGTCTCGAATTCGATGCGGTTATAATATATGATGCGTCAAGAGAAGCTTATCCCAAGGAAGACGGTTATGCGAAACTTCTGTATGTTGCAGCGACCAGAGCGCTTCACGAGCTTGCGGTATTCTATGTAGGCGAGCTCACGGGACTGGTGGCAGATCCGGTGCCTGAGGATAGAAAGAATATTTCTTTTGCCGAGGACGACTTCCATATCAAGCCTTACGTGTACGAGGAAGAGTTCAAGACCCGCGAGGAAATTGCGAGAGAGCAGGCGCTTGAAGGTGACAGAGAAAGGGCACTCAGAGATAAGTACGGTCCCAAGAAGATTGTGGTAAATACCATCAAGCCGGAGTCCGACAAGCCTGTAGCTAAGCCTAAACCCACAGTTCACGCGGTGACGGCAAGAACTCCTGTGAATACGCCGGCGCACTCTAAGGTGGCCATCAAGATGCCTTCGACCTACAAGCCAGAGGCACCCTATAAGATGCCTGCGGAGAAGCCCGCGAAACAATTTAAGTCGGAGTTCGGTACAATGCCTGAGACTTCGGCGCTCAAGCCCATCGGTCACGGTAAGATTGACAATGGTGTCAGATGGATGAATAAAGACAAGACCAAAGTCGAAATCGTAGGCGGTTACGGCACTTTGACCATAACACCTATTTCCGACGAGACTGTCAGAGTGACCTTCGCCAAGGGTTCGGTCGACAAACTCCTAGCACTTCCCGAAGAAATCACGAGACAGCCACAAGTAAAATGGATCTGCGCCGACATGCGAGACTCACTGGAGATTAGACTTGAGAAACTGACGGTTAAGATAGACAAAAGAAGCGGAGCGCTCACTTTTATTTCTAAGAGCGGTGCTACACTCCTCTCCGAGAATCCGATGACCGCAAGGCAGTACCACGGTGCCGCCGACATCTGGTGGAACTACTTCGACTGGTCCAAAAAAGAACTCTTAAGCGGCCGCGGCGAAGACGACATCTCCTGGACCGACCTCTGCAACACCGCCAAGTACATTTCCCACGGCTCTGCAGACCGTCCGGCAGTATTCATGTCCACCAAGGGCTACCAGATACTTGTGCCCGCAGGAATCAAGGTTATGTCCTGTACGATACCGACTTACGGAACATACCTGTGCTTCGAAGACACGCCTTGCATAGACTATATATTCAGAACGGCTAAATAATTACATGGCGGTACCCGGTTGTACCGCCAAAAGCTTTTTCTTGTAGAAAGAAATTCCCAAATGCTGTATACTATTCTAAGTAACATGGAGGATAGATACATGGCATATTTATTTTGGGGTTTTCTTCTTATTTTCAAATTCCCTTTCGCATATCTGACTTTCAATTTGTGGGGACTTACACTGGGATTGCCTGATTTTGTGGGATTCTTGCTGGTGTGGAGAGGGCTTGTGGTGTTAACGCCTGAGAGCCAGATTTTTAAGAAGTTGATTCCTGCGTCAATAGTGTTTATTTTTGCATCAACGGCCAAGTACATTTTGACTATGTTTAACCTTCTTGCGAGCGACAAGATGTCTACGTTCGTGGTGGGGATACTTTATAATACGGCAACACTTTTCTTTTGCTATCTTGTGGTGCGCGGCATCAGGGATATGGAGATTAAGAGAAATGCCGAGTTTTACAGCGCTAAGCTCTTCAGAGCGTGGGTGGCTGTGTTCGTGTTCACGATTTGCTCCATGCTTCCGGTCAACGGACTTAGGCTTGTGGGCGCGCTGGGAATCGTAGTGGTGAGCGCGATGTTCCTTGTGAGAATGTGGGACTCCATGAAGAACTACAAGGCCTGCCTTGAAAAGAACGGTCCCGCAACTGAATAACAGAGATTAGAGAAGCTTTCGAGAAAAGGCTTCTTTTTTTATAAAAGTTTTATTGACAAAAGAAAGAACCTATATTACTATTCACGTAGTACCAAAAAGGAACACTACGGTGATAACATGTCAGATAAAGCATTTCTGGATAATTTAAGAGCGTTTGGACTGACGGGTCAGGAGGCGCTGATTTATGAAGCGTTACTCAAGCACGGCACCATGACAGGCTACGAAGTGGCCAAGGAAACGGGCATTTCCCGCTCCAATGCCTACGGCTCCTTAAGCAGTCTTGTGGACAAGGGTGTGGCGTACGTATACGAGGGAGAGGTGACCAGATACACTCCTGAGGATGTGACGGTGTACACAGGCAACGTGCTCAAGAATCTTCAGAAGCGTGCCAAGGAACTTGCGGAACACGCTCCGGGCAAGGCGGACATGTCGGAAGGCTACATTACCATAAGCGGCACTGTCAATATCAAGAATAAGATTTCGGACATGCTTGATAAGTGTGAGTTAAGGCTCTACATTCTGGCGGAGGCGACACTGCTTGAAGAGTATCGCGACGACCTCGAGGCGCTCGTGCAAGCGGGTAAGAAGGTGGTAATCCTGACTGATAAGTTCGAGCTAAAGGGCGCCATAATTTACAAGACCACCCCGGAGAAGGGACAGCTTCGATTCATCACGGATTCTTCTTTTGTCCTGACCGGTACGCTTAATAACAACGACGACGATAAATGCCTCTATTCGGGCCAGAGCAACCTTGTGCTGGTCATGAAGGAAGCATTGAGAAATAAAATCTTACTAATACAAAACAACTTCAAGGAGGACATAGACATATGAAACTTGCAATACTCGGATACGGCAACTTAGGCAAAGGCGTTGAGTGTGCCGTTAAGCAGAATAAGGACGTTGAACTTAAATACGTATTTACCAGAAGAGATCCCGCAACCGTTAAGATTCTTACTGACGGCGTAGCGGTTAAGAACGTCAGCGAAATTCAGAACTACAAGGACGACATCGATGTGCTCATCATCTGCGGCGGAAGCGCTACCGACCTTCCCAAGATGACTCCCGAGTACGCTCAGTACTTCAACGTAATCGACAGCTTTGATACTCACGCTCGCATTCCCGAGCACTTCGCCAACGTTGACAAGGCAGCTAAGGCTTCCGGCCACACAGCCCTCATTTCCGCAGGCTGGGACCCCGGTATGTTCTCTCTTAACAGATTATATGCCAACTGCATTCTTCCCGACGGTAACGACTACACCTTCTGGGGCAAGGGCGTAAGCCAGGGCCATTCTGACGCAATCAGAAGAATCGACGGCGTTAAGGACGGCAAGCAGTACACCATCCCCGTTCCCGAAGCTTTGAAGGCAGTAAGGGCCGGCGAGAACCCTACTCTTACCACCAGACAGAAGCACACCAGAGAGTGCTTCGTAGTAGCTGAAGAAGGCGCAGATCTTGCCCGCATTGAAAAAGAAATCAAGACAATGCCCAACTACTTCGACGAGTATGATACAACCGTACACTTCATCACCGAAGAAGAGCTTAAGCGCGACCACGCAGGCATCCCTCACGGCGGCTTCGTATTCCGTTCAGGCTCAATCGGCTGGAACAAGGAGAACAAGGCCATCATCGAGTACAGCTTAAAGCTTGATTCCAACCCCGAGTTCACCGCTTCCGTACTCGTTGCATATGCAAGAGCCATCGCCAGACTTAACAAAGAAGGCGTAACCGGCTGCAAGACCGTATTCGACATTGCACCCGCTTACTTAAGCCCTCTTTCCAGCGACGAAATCAGAGCTCACTTATTATAATTCCGACAGGAGATTAGCATGGAATCGTATATCAACCACGTTGATTTTTTCAAGGGTAACAACCCCGAAGATATAGCAGGAGAATACGGCACACCCGTCTACGTATACAACGAAGACATTATCCGTGCCCACATGAAAAGCGTTGCACAAGTAATCACCAAGTATCCCTACACCGCCAACTATTCGGTTAAGGCCAATACCAACATTCATATCTTGAAGTTCGCGCTCGAAGAAGGTGTCAACTGCGATGCCATGAGCGAAGGCGAGATAAGAATGCTTGAGGCGGCCGGATTCCCTTACGACAGAATTTTCTTTGTGCCCAATAATGTGTCGAGGGAAGAGATGCAGTACGCAATCGACAGAAACATCATGACCAGCTGCGACTCTCTTTCTCAGCTTGAGCAGTACGGTGAGCTTAATCCCGGCGGCAAGTGCGCGGTCCGCATTAACCCCGGCGTAGGCGCAGGCCACCACGAGAAAGTCGTAACCGGCGGCAAGAAGACCAAGTTCGGTATTTCCGAATCCGACATCGACGAAATCTTCAAGATTTGCGATAAATACAACCTCACCATCGCAGGTATCAACCAGCACATCGGCTCCCTCTTCATGGAGCCCACGCCTTACCTTGATGCTGTGGCTAACCTTTTAAGAATTGCCAAGCGTTTCGATAACCTTGAGTTCATTGACTTCGGCGGCGGCTACGGTATCCCCTACCATAAGCTCGACGATGAAAAAGAATACGATATGGCAGACTTCAAAAAGCGTCTTGAGCCCATTATTGATTCTTTTGTCGCAGACTACGGCAAGGCTCCGCTCTTTAAGTCCGAGCCCGGCAGATACTGCGTGGCAGAAGGCAGCGTAATACTCGGCAGAGTGCATGCAACCAAGGACAACTCAGGCCACCACTTCATCGGAACCGACGTCGGCATGAATGTGCTCGTACGTCCTTCTATGTATGACTCATGGCACGATATCGAGATTTTAAGAGACGGCAAGCCTGTTTCGAGAAAAGAACTTGCACCGGCCAACGTCTGCGGTAACATCTGTGAGTCGGGCGACCTTCTTTGTAAGGACAGACCCCTTCCCAAGGCTGAAAAAGGCGACCTCGTATGCGTTCTTGATACAGGCGCGTACGGTTACAGCATGTGCTCGACATACAATTCCCGTCCGAGACCGGCCGAGGTACTTGTGAAGTCCGACGGAAGTCTTCAGCTTATTAGAAAGCGCGAGACTTACGAAGATCTTCTCAAACTTATGTAATGAGTGAAAACTACCAACAACTTTTTGCAAATTGAGGTCCTTTTTTTACAAAAAAGTTCTTGAAAATAAGCGTGAAGTGAATTAAATTATTATGGATAGCAAAAACCTCGCACAAAAGGATTGAAAATGATTTTATCACCTTCGATTTTGGCGGCAGATTTCAAAATACTGGGACAACAGTTACAGGAGCTCGAGCAGGCAGGCGCCGATTACATTCATATTGATGTAATGGACGGTTCCTTTGTCCCTTCTATTTCTTTCGGAATGCCCGTCATCACTTCAATCCGCAGTGCCACAGACAGGGTTTTTGATGTACATCTCATGGTTGTTGAGCCTATCCGTTACATTACGGAATTCGCTCAGTGCGGTGCCGATATTATCACAGTTCATTATGAAGCGTGCAGTGATGTTGAAGGTACCATCGATGCCATTCACGCAGCGGGATGTAAGGCAGGCTTATCTATTAAGCCCGGAACTCCCGTGGATTGCTTATTCCCTTATCTTAATAAGGTCGAGATGGTTCTCGTTATGACAGTTGAGCCCGGATTCGGCGGGCAGAAATACATGGATATCACCACTCCCAAGATACAGGCGGTTCGTCGGGAAATCGACGAGCGTGGCCTTTCCGTTGACGTTGAAATCGACGGAGGAGTTACAAGGGATAATATTTCCATGATTCTTGACGCCGGCGCCAATGTTATCGTTGCCGGCTCAGCGGTGTTTAAGGGAAATATCACTTCAAATGTTGAATATTTCAAAGGATTATAAACCTCTTTCATCGGAGGTTTTTTCTTTACCATTAATTTTTAGTGCAAAGGAGACACAAAATGGGAAAAAGAAACGATATTAAGAAAGTGTTGATAATAGGCTCCGGCCCCATTATCATCGGACAGGCCTGCGAGTTCGACTACTCGGGTACACAGGCATGTAAGGCATTAAGAAAGTTAGGCTACGAAATTGTACTGGTTAATTCCAACCCTGCCACAATTATGACAGACCCCGGAATTGCCGATGAGACATATATTGAGCCGCTTAACGTCACAAGACTCGAGGCAATCATTGCCAAAGAACGTCCCGACGCAATCCTGCCTAACCTCGGCGGACAGTCAGGACTTAACCTCTGCTCTGAGCTTGCAAGCAAGGGAATCCTTGACAAGTACAGTGTTAAGGTAATCGGTGTACAGATTGACGCCATCGAGAGAGGTGAAGACCGTATTGAATTCAAGAAGACCATGGAGAAGCTCGGCATCGAAATGGCTCGAAGCGAAGTTTCCTACTCTGTTCAGGAAGCACTTGATATCGCAGACAGACTTGGCTACCCCGTAGTTCTTCGTCCCGCTTACACCATGGGCGGTGCAGGCGGCGGCCTTGTATACAATAAGGAGGAGCTTACCACAGTATGCGAGAGAGGTCTTAAGGCTTCTTTGGTAGGACAGGTTCTTGTAGAGGAATCCATCCTCGGCTGGGAAGAGCTCGAGCTTGAGGTAGTAAGAGATGCAAAGGGTCAGATGATTACCGTATGTTTCATCGAGAACATCGATCCCCTCGGAGTACATACCGGCGACTCATTCTGCTCGGCTCCCATGCTTACCATTTCCGAAGACGTTCAGAAGGAATTACAGCGTCAGGCTTACAAGATTGTTAATGAAGTAGAGGTTATCGGCGGTACCAACGTTCAGTTCGCACACGACCCCGTAACCGGCAGAATCATCGTAATTGAAATTAACCCCAGAACTTCACGTTCTTCAGCGCTTGCATCTAAGGCAACAGGTTTCCCGATTGCTCTTGTATCCGCAATGCTTGCAAGCGGTCTTACCCTTGATGAGATTCCCTGCGGTAAGTACGGAACCCTCGATAAATACGTTCCCGACGGCGACTATGTGGTAATTAAGTTCGCACGCTGGGCATTTGAAAAATTCAAAGGTGTTCAGGACAAGCTCGGCACACAGATGCGTGCCGTAGGTGAGGTAATGAGCATCGGTAAGAACTTCAAGGAAGCATTCCAGAAGGCTATTCGAAGCTTAGAGACCGGTCGCTACGGCTTAGGCTGGGCCAAGGACTTTAACTCTAAGTCCAAGGAAGAACTCCTTAAGATGCTTGCAACACCTTCAAGCGAGCGTTATTTTGCAATGTACGAAGCAATCCGTAAGGGTGCTACAGCAGATGAAATCTTCGAGCTTACCAAGGTTAAGCACTACTTCATCAATCAGATGAAAGAACTTGTTGAGGAAGAAGAGGAACTCCTTAAGTCTAAGGGTTCAATGCCTTCCGACGCAGCTCTTACCAAGGCCAAGAAAGACGGTTTCTCCGACAAGTACTTAAGCAAACTCCTCGAGATTCCCGAAGAGCAGATTCGCAACAAGCGTATCTCCATCGGCGTAGAGGAAGCTTGGGAAGGCGTTCACGTAAGCGGTACAGAGAACAGCGCATACTACTACTCAACATACAACGCACCCGACAAGAACCCCGTTAACACCGACAAGCAGAAGATTATGATCTTAGGCGGCGGCCCCAACAGAATCGGTCAGGGTATCGAATTTGACTACTGCTCCGTTCATGCGGCACTTGCTCTTAAGAAGTTAGGCTTTGAGACTATTATCGTTAACTGTAACCCCGAGACGGTTTCCACAGACTACGATACATCCGACAAGCTTTATTTTGAGCCTCTTACACTTGAAGACGTACTCAGCATATACAACAAAGAAAAGCCTCTCGGCGTAATCGCTCAGTTCGGCGGTCAGACACCTCTTAACCTTGCGGCAGAGCTTAAGAAAAACGGTGTTAAGATTCTTGGTACTTCACCCGAAGTTATCGATCTTGCAGAGGACAGAGACCAGTTCAGAGCAATGATGGACAAGCTCGGAATTCCGATGCCCGAAGCAGGAATGGCTGTTACCACAGACGAAGCGCTTGAAGTAGCCAATAAGATCGGTTACCCAGTAATGGTACGTCCTTCCTACGTTCTCGGCGGACGAGGAATGGAAGTTGTACATGACGACGAAACTTTGGTAGAATATATGAAGGCGGCTATCGGCGTAACACCCGACAGACCCATCCTTATAGACAGATTCTTAAAGCACGCAACCGAGTGTGAGTCCGATGCAATCTGCGACGGCGAGCATGCATTTGTTCCTGCGGTTATGGAGCACATCGAGCTTGCAGGTATTCACTCAGGTG
>Ga0129306_1002459_pt1 | contig 16381 bp, 7 predicted proteins | sample P827metagenome_FD_94438 | JGI IMG/M metagenome (GOLD analysis project Ga0129306, IMG submission 94438) | Capybara group fecal microbial communities from Wisconsin, USA - P827 metagenome | ecosystem: Host-associated > Mammals > Digestive system > Large intestine > Fecal | place: USA: Wisconsin... | reverse complement strand
TTGGCGGTGAAACTGCCAATGGTACCGAACTTCACGTTGTTGGTCAGTCCGTAAGCCATCACGATGATGAAAGGCTTCACTTTTCCTTCTGCTATCAGATTGTCCATAATCAGACCGGCATAACCCTGCTTGCTCCAGCTCGTCTCGTTCTCACCCCAGCCATGCTGCAGATAGAGCACGGGGAATCGCTCCTGCTTGGCCTTGGCTCCCTTGCCCGTCAGCTTGCCGTACGTCGGGGGCAGATAGACCATAGCGCGCTGCATGCCACCCGTACTGGGCGATGGGAACAGCACCTCCGAGATGGTGCCATGCGGAATGTCCATGCGACACTGATAGAAGTCCTCATCGGGAGCGGGAATCTCAATACCACTCTCCCAGCGGCAAGAACCAAAGTAGTTGTGCGTGCTGGGGTCGTTCACCACCGCTCCGTCTATGGTCAGGTGGTAGTAATGGAAACCGGGGTCCATCGGACCTTCCGTCGTACCCGTCCACACACCGTCCTTGTCCTTGCGCAGCACCGTACCGCCACGGCCTCCCAGTCCCAGGCTGACAATCACCGACTTGGCGTCGGGAGCCACGATGCGGAATCGGGCGTAGCCCTCGCTGTTCACCTGCGGATACTCCTGTCCTGGCTGGTTCATCACGCTGGGGCGGAAGTCTTCTTTGACGGTATAATTGTCAAGGGCGGGGTTGAAGTCGCGTATGATGTTGTACACCTTCTTGGGCTTATACTGCTCGTCGAAGGGCAGCGGATGGTTGTTCACGCCCAGCCACGAATCGCGGTCGCTCAGATTCCAGAAGGTGACGCAATCAATCACGTCGCGGTGCTTGCGGAACACGCGGAAGATGCGGTTATACTGGTCGTTCTGCAACGTCTGCAGATAGGGAGCCAGCGGTTTGGCCTCACCACGCGAGAATCGCAGCTGTCCGCCCATCTCCGTATTGGTGCGTATGTCCAGTTCCGTCACGTGGATGTGCTTCACCAGCTCCGAATACTTCGTGATGGCGTCGTCGATATCCTTCTCCGACGGGCCGTAGATATTATAGTGGCCCTGCATGCCGATGCCGTGGATGGGCACGCCCTGCTCCTGCATCTTCTTCACCATATTATATATACGGTCGCGCTTGCCGGGCTCACACTCGTTGTAGTCGTTGTAGAACAGCAGCGCATTGGGGTCTGCCTCATGGGCAAACTCGAAGGCCTTAGCTATGAACTCGTCGCCGCAAAGCTTCCAGTGGCGGCTCTCGCGATAGGGATTGCCGGGTGTAAACTTGCCATCCACAAAGTTGGGACGCGGATTGTCTTCTATCGCCTCGTTCACGACATCCCAGCAGTAGACGATGTCCTTATAGCGGTTCACCACCGTGTGGATATGCTCGCGCAACCGCTGGTAGAACACTTCCTTCTTCACGGGACGACCCTTCTTGTCGGTGAACATCCAGTCGCTGAACTGCGAGTGCCAGCACAGACAGTGGCCTCTCAGCTTGATGCCGTTCTCGCGGCAGTAGTTGGCTATGCTGTCGGCAGCGCCCCAGTTCCACACACCCTCTGCCGGATGCACCGATACGGGCTTCATGTCGTTCTCTGCCGTCACACTGTTGAATTCACTCTTGATAAGCGCCATCTGACTGTCTATCGAGACATTACGCTTGTTCACGGCCACTCCGATGCTGAAGTAGTCCTTGTAGGCATCTTTCAGACCCTGTGCTCCTGCATTGCTACTGCCTATGAGCAGCAAGGCTGCCAGGGTCCATCTTACGGTTAGTTTCTTCATGTTGATCTTATTTAGTAATGTTATATGTTTTACCGGGTTTTGTCTCTAGGTCATACTCGTACACCGTGGGGACTTCTACCGTCGTGACGGCCGTCGTCAGCGGCTGTTTGATGGCAGCCGGCGCATATAGCGCGTTGGGGCATTCGCCCTTAGCCACCCGCAGTCCCTTTCCGCGAAGGGGCACATACGAGCGTAGGCGCAGCACGCCGCCTATCTTGCTGCTCACCTTGGCCGTCTTCAGCTGTCCGTCTGCCCATGTCATGTCAACGATGAATCCGCCTCGGGCTCTCAGTCCCCTGACCTCACCTTGCTGCCACTCGTCGGGCAGTGCCGGCAACAGGTGCACCGCTCCGTCGTGACTCTGCAGCAGCATCTCACAGACACCTGCTGACACCCCGAAGTTGCCGTCTATCTGGAAGGGCGGATGGGCATCCAGCAGGTTGGGATACGTACGCCCCTCAGGATACAGCTTCGCGCTGGCATCGTCGGGCAGTATTTTGAGCATGTTCTTGATAATCTGGAAGGCATGGTTACCGTCCAGCATGCGAGCCCAGAAGTTGGTCTTCCATCCCAGACTCCAGCCCGTAGCCATGTCGCCTCGCTGCTTCAGCGTGTTGGCAGCGGCGGCATACAGTTCCGGATGACTGAATGGCGATATCTGGTTCGAGGGATACAGTCCGTAGAGGTGTGAGATGTGGCGATGCTCGTCTTTCGGGTTGTCACCGTCCCACAACCACTCCTGCAGCTGTCCGTGCCGACCTATCTGCATGGGAGGGAGCTGGGAGAGATGAGAGATGAGAGATGAGAGATATGATGTGTCCTTGCCCAGAATCTGGGCAGACTTGATGGTCTGGCTGAGCACGTCGAACACAATCTGGTTGTCCATCGTTGATCCTGCCGTCACCGTCGTACGCTTGCCCATCGGTCCGTGCTCGGGCGATACGGTGGGCACCGTCACCAGCCATCCATATTCCGGATGCACACGCATGTAGTCCATCAGGAAGTCGGCAGCCCCCTTCATCACGGGGTAATACCGCTCCAGCAGCTCTTTGTCGCCTGTAAACAGGTATTGCTGCCAGATGTGCGTCGTCAGCCAGGCACCACCCGTCGGGAACATGCCCCATGTCGTGCCGTCCACCGGTCCGGCTATGCGCCAGAGGTCGGTATTGTGGTGAGCCACCCATCCTCGGCAACCGTACATCACGTCGGCCGTCTCGCGCCCCGTCTCACTCAGGTCGCTGATCATGCGGAGCAGCGGTTCCTGCGTCTCCACGAGATTACCCACCATAGCGGGCCAGTAGTTCATCTCGGCATTGATGTTGATGGTGTATTTCGAGTCCCAGGGGGCATTCATCTTGTCGTTCCACACCCCCTGCAGGTTAGCTGCCTGTCCGCCCGGCTGCGACGAGCTGATGAGCAGATAGCGCCCATACTGCATCATGAGCGACACCATGTCCAGGTCGCTGCCGTCAAAAGCTGCCAGCCGCTTATCCGTCGGCAAAGTACTATTCGTCTTACTAGCCAGATGAAGATACACCCGACCATACTGTTCGCGATATTTCTCCAGATGGCACTTCAGCAGCTGGTCATAGGTCATTCCCTTCAGGGCCGCCATCGTCTGGTTGTTCTTCTCCGCCGGATTGCCGCCGATGTCGTGGTAATTCCGGTAGTTGGTGGCCGCCACGATATAGAGCGTGGCCGTCGTGGCGTTCTTCACGCTGCGCCCGCTCTGCGTTCCGTCGCTCTCTATCCGGATGCGGCATTCCGCTGTCAGTCCAGCTTTCACGCCCTCCTGCTCCACGTTCTTCACCGTCACCGTCAGCCCCTCATCCGTCGTCCGGATGTCATGCTGCAGCTGCGTGTCGTAATCCACGTCAAACGAGAGGGCACCCTTCTTCGAGGCCGTCAGCCTCACGATGATAGCATGGTCCATCTGCGAGGCAAACACCGTACGCTGGTAGCTCACCCCTCGGCACGTATAGGTCGTGGTGGCCACGGCATCGGCTATGTTCAGCTCCCTGCGGTAGCCGCTCACCTCCTTGTGGCCCAACGTCAGCTTCACATTGCCTAACGGCAGGAATCGCATGCCGTGAGGACCGCGGAAGAAGTATCGGTCTATCAGGCCGTGAGCCTCCTCTTCCCTTCCCATCAGCACCAGGTCGCGCACCTCCGTCAGATGCGCCTTCGCCTCCGGACTGTTATTATTGTGCGGACTGCCGCTCCAGAAAGTCTCTTCGTTCAGCGCCAGCGTCTCCACCTCCGTTCCGCCATACACCATGGCTCCCATCTGCGAGTTTCCCACGGGCAGCGCTTCCAGCCATTGGCGTGCCGGCTGCTCATACCACAGCCGGTGCTGCTGTGCCAGCACGGGCATTGTCACCATCAGTGATAATAAGGCAAGTAGTTTCTTCATATCCGCACTTACTTCAACTTAGCAAACAGTTTGTTGCGCTCTACGGTCCAGTCCTTACGCTGGGAGAGTCCGCACTTCTTGCCGACAAAGAACTTGGCGGCCTGCTTGTCACCTTTCAGCTGCCACTGGAGCCAGGCGAGGGCCACCACGGTGAACTCACCGCCATGAGGCTGACGGTAGGTGCCGCCATGACCTACGGGGAAATTGGCGGCAAAGGCGGGGACGTGCTGGATGCGATGGAAATCGTCCATCCCATTCTCGTAAGCGATGTCTTCCTTGCCGCCGAGGATATAGATGACGGGGGAATGGAGGTCGTTGAGCTTCTCCTTCTTGGGCATGGGCATACCTCCGACGGCCTGGTGGGCATTCTGCTCGTTGAAGAGTCCGCTATTGCAGATCATGATGGTCTTGATGCGAGGATCGGCACAGTTGAAGAGGGTCTGCAGTCCACCACACGACATACCGGCCACACAGATGTTGCTGACATCGAGCTTCTGGTAATAGGGCGACTGGGGATTGGCATTCTGAGCAATGGCCCAGTCGATGCTCTCGATTTGCTGTTCGGAACGTGACATGGGACCTTTGTACCACTCGTCGACCATGGGGATGTTGCCAGTGGCAAGGACGATAAAGCCATGCGAGGCTATCTCGTTGAGGAAGTTCATGTGCTCCCAAGGTGAGTTGGCACAGGCGCCATTGCCCCATACCAGAACGGGCAAGGGGTGCTGGACATCGAAGGCAGAGAGGTCCTGGGGCTGGAAAACGGTATGCTCGGGCAATTCGCTGACTTCCGTCATGACGGCCTTATAGGGACCGGTACCTCCGTCTTCGACGATACGGCTCCTAGCTGTCTGCTTCTGACACCTGGCTTCATCGAGGAAGCGAACCATCTTCTGCAGGTTCTCCTCGGTGTACATCTCCGGACCGCCATGACTGCCCGCAGCGGGGAAGGTGGCCTGGGTCTTGACACCGGCAGACTGGAGCACCTCGTAGAACTTCTTGCCCTGACAGCAGGGTACGACGAAGTCTTTCTCGCCGTGGAAAATGATGATGGGGGGATCATTCTTGTCGACATAGGTATTAGCACTCAGGCTGAGGTACTTGTCGGGCGCATAGCGCCCGGCATCATCATATTCTTGGACCAGCTTCGAGTTTAGCAGGACATCCTCAGGACTGTTCTCGCCCATCTTCATACCCTCGCCGCAGTCCATAGCCGTCAGGTCGATGGGCCCCGACCAGTCGCAGGCTGCATCGACGGCACTACTCTCACCGGTATAGGCACCCAGCTGACCTTCCAGGTCGATGTCGACGGTGCCTACCTTCGTCTGCTTCATGCCGCTGGTGGTAGCCGTGATGGAAGCCAGATGGGCTCCGCTGGAGAATCCGCTAGTGGCGATGAACGAAGTGTCGAAATGGTACTTCTTGGCCTCGCCGCACACGAAGCGTACCACGGCACGGATGTCGTGGAGCTGGGCTGGCCACTTGGCATCCATGCTGGAACGATGGTTGGGGCAGACCACAGCATAGCCGGCATCGAGCAGGCTCTTGACAATTGTGCCCAGGTCGGCAGCACCTTTGCTGTTGTTAGAGAACCAGGCACTGCCATAGATATGAATGACGACGGGATAGCTCTCCTGCTGCTTCTGGGGCAGATAGATGTCGCAGGTGTGGTAAGCCTGATCGTCGCCGGCATAGTTAACATCCCGCCACTCCTTCGACGTAGCCAACTTCGTCTGTGGCAGCTGGAGGCCGCCGAAGCCTCCTGCGGGCTGTGCACTGGCGAGGACCGATAGACACAGCATACATACTGAGAATAGAATCTTTTTCATTATTTTGACAGATTTGATATAAGCTGTTGATAACCCGCACGCACGAAGACGGGAATATGGGCCTTGGTGACGGGGGTGGTGACATACTGGCCACCCTCGTAGTGCTGACCAGTGCGATAGTCGTACCAGCCGCCCGGCTGCTGGGGCAGATAGGTGCGCCAAAGGGTGACACCGGGCTGGGTGACGGGACTGATGAGCAGGGCGGGGCCGAACATATACTGGTACTGCTGCTTCAAAGCCTCAGCGTCGTGGGCAAAGTCGAAGACCAGCGGACGCATGAGGGTGCCGCCATGCCGGGCTACCTCCTGAGCACAACGCTCGATGTAAGGCAGCAGACGGTAGCGCTCCTTCAGACAGTCGGCAATGATGCGCTGTGCCTCAGGGCCATAGTTCCAGGGCTCGGTATTGCTCATATAGCCATGGACACGCATCAGAGGCAGATAGACGCTGGTCTCTATCCAACGGAGCATGCGCTCGATGTAAGCCGGGTCGGTGTACTGGTTCTGAGGACGGAAGAAACCACCGGCATCGTAGGTCCACCAGGGAACGCCTGCCGCCTGCACACCCAGTCCGGCGGTAATCTGGCGGCGGAAGGTCTCCCAGTCGTTACCCACATCGCCGCTCCACAGGGCTGAGCCATAACGCTGGATGCCCGGGAAACCGCAACGGGTGAGGATCATGGGAGAGGTGAGAGATGAGAGATGAGAGGTATGATTACCTTGAGCCTTCATAAGGCCCTCATAGACCGTCTTGTTGACCAGCAGGGGATAGACATTGCGAACCTGTTCGCCCGACCAACGACCATTGTTCACACGGCGCCCCACGAGGTCGTCATTCTCGGGCTCGGTAGCATCCTGCCACCAGGCATCGATGCCCAAGGGGAGCAGGCGCTCGGAGAAGTTCTTCCAATAGGCGGCAGCGGCATCGGGATTGAAGAAGTCAATCCAGTCGGTGCCGGGGATATAATACTGATGGGCCTCCATCTGGCGTCCCACATCGGAGTTCTTGTCAATCTTAGACCAGACGCTGAGCATCAGGCGGATATAGCCTAAAGCCCAAGAGGGCATCTGCGGACACTCGCCCGTCAAGGAACGATAGCTGGCGATGATCTCATCGGGAGTACCGACAAAGACGGTATAGTCGACAGCCTCGGACTCGGGAGAGCGGAACACGGTCTGGTCATTCACCCGACTGTAATAGAGCACGGGGACATCGTCCTTGGTGAGTTCGGCAGACAGACGGTGGCGACCTTTCGTGAGGCGCACAATCTTGGAGGCCGTAGGGGGCAGCCACAGGTTCTGCATGTCGATGACGGTCTTGCCATCGATAGTCAGATGGTGACGGCGGGCCATCTTCTGACCCACATCGAGCAGCAGGGCATAGTCGCCTGCCTCCTCAATCTGGATGGTGGCATCGAAGATATGACGCTCGCGCACCTCTTTTTTACCGCCCTCGGTGGAGGTCACATTGACCACCTCACGGGCACCGGCACCCTGACGCTTGACAAGCTGGACGCTCTCGTCGCAGGGGTTGAACTCGGTCATGCCGTAGTTGTTCCACAGCACACCATAGCCCTTGCTCGACAGGAGCATGGGGATGCTGATCTGCGTATTGACCTGCGTGAGGCGGCGGGAGAAGCCGCGCACATTGCTATAGCCGTCCTGAAACTGGCCCAGACCGAAGAGGAACTCGTCCTTGGGAGAGTCGAAGGCAAGGGTGGCCTGGCGGGACTGCAGCTGATGGGTGGTAGCACGGAACACGACACGGCCAGTCTTGTCCTTAACCAGCAGAGTATCGCCCTTCAGCACAGCGGTGATGTCGTGGGCTTTCACCTCGTCATGCTTGACGTAGATCCAGTCGGGCAGCTCGCTTTGGGCACCAGGCACGGCATATCTGACACGCACGGCATTAGGGGCCACATAGCTGACCATCAGCTGCTTCTCGCCCTGCGACGGTTCTACAACCATCACGAAACCGCCACGGGGCCGACAGACTATCTGCTGCGGGATACGGTCGGGATGGGTGATGCTCCAGGGAGACGCATCGGTGAAGAGGGTGATATGGCCCTGAGGCAGGAAATCGTGGGCCAGAGAAAGTACCTGCGCCTCATCACGGCCATTGATGCCTGCCACATACCACTTATTGCCACTGCGACGGGCCAGCACGGCACTCTCGCCGGGATAGCCGCTGACATAACGCGTCTCGTCCCAAGCGGCAGGCAGGGCAGAAAGGAACTGCTGCACCTCCTGAGGTTGCGACAGGAAACTCTCGGGGCGGTCGGCCAGATGCTGCAGTCCACTCTCGTAGAGCACCGTCAGCGCCAACTCGTGGGCATGGGTGGTGATATGCGGATGCTGGGAATCGGTAAATGCACAGGGGGTATAGTCCATCGGTCCGATGACATTGCGGGTAAAGGGCAGCGTGGCATTGTGGCGGGCAGCACGGTCCGTAAACGTCGGCACGTTGTTATACCACTCGGCACCATAGACGCCCTCGGTGGAAAGCAGGTTGGGATAGGTGCGCTGCCAACCACGAGGGATGGTGGCACCGTGGAAATTGACCAGCAGGTGGTGGCGGGCAGCACTCTCAAGCAGGTCAATGCAATAGTCCATGTTACGCTGGTTGTCGCCTGAGAAGAAGTCGATCTTCACACCGGCCACACCGATGCGCTCACACCAGGCAAACTCACGCTCGCGGTCTTCGGGCTTGTTCAGGCGATATTTAGGACCAGGAGCACCGTCAACCCACCCCACGCTGGAGTTGTACCATATCATAGGTTTCACGCCGCGTGACTTGGCATAAGCAACGGCATCCTCGATGGTCTTCCCGTTCGTCATCTCATCCCACTCAGCATCAATCAGCACGTAGGGCAGACGAAGCGCAGCGGCCATATCGACATATTTCTGGATAATCTGATAGTCGTTGGAACCGTGGTTATAGGCCCAATAGACCCAAGAGACAACGCCTGGATGAATCCAATGGGTATCAGCCAGACGGCAGGGGTCGCTGACATCGGTAATCAGCGTGGATTCCACCACGTCCTTCAGCGTTCCGATGATAGCCACTCGCCACGGGGAGAGGTGAGAGGTTAGAGCTGTGCGCTCAGCAGGAACCACCCGGAACTGCTCGCCATCATTCATCAGGCACGAGGCACTCTGGCCGCGGTCGACATTGGCCTCGCTGAGCAGGACGAAAACGCCATCGCGGGGCTCTATCAAAGCGGGATAGCCCCAACGGTTGTTCCAGCCGTCGGCAGACTTGAAGACACCGCTGAACGAGGGTTCGGGCAACACTTTATAAGTGGTAGAGAGGGGGAAGAAACCCTCATAGGCTTCGGTCCACTGCTGTATCCAGCGACGAGTGCCCTCGGGGATACGCCAGACGGTCTGCTCCTGGGCATCTTGCTCCATGCGGAAAGCAATACCATCGTCGTAGACACGCAACACGAGCGAGCCGCTACGGTATTCGTTGGCCTGATTGGTGCAATGCTGGCGCTTACCGGCCAACATCTGGTAATCAGCTTTCACGAGGCGGGTGAATGTCAGCTGCAACGGGCTGCCATCACCTACCGACGGCAGCTCCAGAACGGGACTATGCCGGTAACTGACGATGAATCCACTCCCCTTGGTCTCTACCTTCAACAGGCCATTGGGTGACACGCATTCGGCCATGATGGCCAATGGGAAGCAGATAACTGATAATATCAATAATATTCTCTTCATGCTGATCGTGTTTTAAGGTTGAACGATGACATCAGAGAAATAGCGGTCGCGGAGCGGCTTGCTGACAAGGTCGCCTCGCAGCACCACCTCGTCCTGCAGGCGGATATCGGCCGACGAGGCACCTATCTTGACAACATAAGAGCCGGGGGCGATGTTCCACTGGCGCTGTCCATTGTGGGTGTAGTAGCCCAGCTGATCGGTGTAAAGTTTCACACGGACGGTCTTGGTCTCACCGGGCTGAAGCGACACGCGGGCAAAGCCCTGGAGTTTCAGAGGTGAGAGGTAAATCTGGGCTATCTCATCGGCAGCCATCTCACCGGTGTTCGTTACCTCGAAGGAGAGTGTGACATACTCGTCAGTAGTCTTCGCCTCCTTGTCCATCACCAAGTGCTGGTACTCAAAGGTGGTGTAGCTCAGACCGTAGCCGAAAGGCCAAGCGATTTTACCATTTGACAATTTACTATTTGACAATTTATTATAGCAAAGGGGCTCGTAGATTTCCTCACTAGGATAGCTGACAGAGAGCTTGGCCGATGGCGACACTTTACCATAAAGGATGTCGGCAACGGCATTGCCTCCCTCCTCGCCGGGATACCAGGCCTGGATGACTGCTGCACAGCGCTCAGCAAGTCCGGAAATGACCTGAGCCCTGCCGCCAAACAGTACCAGCACAACGGGTTTGCCAGTGGCCAGCAATGCTTCGACGTACTCTTCCTGTCGACCTGGCAGGCGCAATCCCTGACGGTCGCGGTTCTCGCCACAGAGCATGACGTTCTCGCCCATAGCGGCGATAATCACATCAGCCTCCTGGGCCATCTGCAGCGCCTCAGCCCTGTCAGCCTTCTCACCGGAATCCACCTTGCGATGCAGTATCTTATATTCCCAGGCTCGCTCGTCGCCACCCTTGGTGTACTTGGTCTCTATCTTCTCCGTCCAGTCGCAACCACGGGAATAGAGAATGGTCATAGAGTCGGGCTTGTTATTGCGCATGCCCTCCAGCAGACCAACCACATGGGGATGGTCGAGGTCCTGCTCTACCCTCTTCCAGAAATAGCTCATGGCGGGGAAGGAATAATCGCCACACATGGCCCACATCGAATTGGCATTAGGACCCGTCAGCAGAATCTTTTCTGGCGACTTACCCTGGTTAAGCGGCAGGATGCTGTCGTTCTTCAGCAGGACGATACTCTGAGTGGCCATCTCATAGGCCGTCTTGCGCTCCTCCGGCGTATCGAGGGTTATCTGCTCTTTGCTGTACAGATAGGGGTTCTTGTCGAACAAGCCGGCACGGAACTTATAGCGCAGCACAGCCTTCACGGCACGCTCCAGCACCTCAGGACTCACCAAGCCTTCGTCAATGGCCTGTTGCAAGTACTGATAGTTGGCTCCCACAGGGAAATCGACATCGTTGCCGGCATTGATAGCTGCGGCGGCTTTTTGCACCGGATTGTCATAGCCGGGCAGCTGGTCGATGGCGGTATAGTCGCTGACCACCATGCCATCGAAGCCCATATAGCCACGCAGGATGTCTTGCAGTATCTTACCGTTGGCCACACAGTTTACCTGCTCACCGCTCTGGTCGGCCATCGCATGATAACCAGGCATCACGGCACGGCTACCAGCCAGGCGAATCATCGTCTCGTGGGGCAAGAGGATTTCTTCCATCAGCTCTTTCTCATCGGCATTGCCACCACCGCCATAGCCCAGATAATGCTTGGAGCAAGCACCAACACCCTTCTTCAGGTCGCCCTGCTGGAGTCCGCGAACGAAAGCAGTGCCCATCACGGCAGAGAGGTAGGCATCCTCGCCATACGATTCTTCCAGACGATTGAAACTGGGGATTCGGCACACATCGACCATCGGCGAGAGCGACAAAACGCCACCCATCTTTCGCATGGCAGTACCCGTTTGGCGGGTCTTTAACTCAGCCAGTTCGGGGTTGAACGAGCAAGCCTGCCCTATCTGTTGCGGATAAATGGTAGCTCCGCGGGTATTGATGCCCGACAGCACCTCTTCGTGGAAAAGGGCGGGAATGCCGCTGGGTGTATGGTGCATCAGCCAGTCTTGTACGGCAGCCACACGGTCGCGCAACACATTGGGGTCCAAGGGCTTCTGACTGGCATACTGGGAGAAATGGCCTATCCCGTTGGGAATCAGCTGGCGACATTTGGTTGTATCCAACTGTCCCTGTTCATCGAAGAGATCGTCCATAAACATACTTTGCAACTGGGCGATGCACTCTTCCTTAGACATCTTGAAATAAAGCTCATCCACCTGCTGTTCTACGTCGACAGCGGTGTTACATCCTACCATTAGTGCGCTCATACACATCATCAATACCTTTCTCATCTTTTAACTATTTTCTTACCATTTACGATATAGAGGCCACGGGGCAATGACTGCCACTGGTCCAACGAGCCGATCTTGACGCCTTGCAAGCTATAGACCGTATCATCGTCAATGATAGGACGACTGACGGAAGGAATCGTCACCTCTGTGGCAGCCTGTTTTTTCAGGGTGGCAAAGGTAAAGTAGGTGGGCTGGTCGTATTTGGCCGATGCAGCATCCTTCAGGTATTTGCCGGTATACAGATTCTTCAGGGTAAAGCCTTTGCCGGCAACATACTGGATATCCCAGACTGCCCCATTCTTCACATCCTGTCCGTTCTGGTTGTTCAGTCCGAGGATGAAGCTACAGTCTGTCTGTGTAGAATAACCATTCAGATAGCCCGGCAAGCCCCAAATGCTATACGGAGTTCCACTGGGTGTTATCAAGCGCAACAAGTAACGGCCTGAGACGGTGCTATTCTCCAGGCGGAAGAGGTAGCCGCTGTTGGTTTCGTTGAAAGCTGTTGACAGCAGATCGCAGCCCAGGTTCTGATTGTTGGAACCGTAGATGGCTTTATTCTCTGCCTCGTTGACCATAGCAAACGGGGTTGTGCCAATCTCAGCCAATGAAGTAAACTTGTGGTCAATCACCCATTCCGTAGCCACAGGTTCATCACTCTCGTTCACTTCAAGCCCCATCAGCTTCAAGGCTGCGGCGGCATAGCGTTTGCCCATGGTACGATAAGCGGCTGCTGTAAAGTGCAGCCCGTCTCCCTTTTGCGCACAACCCTCGGAAGAGATAATATGGGCGGTGGGGATGACATCAGGCACCTTGGCTATCACCGTATTGTGCCAGCTACAATAGCCTCCCTCAGCAGAGCTGACCGTCTCGCCAATGAAGAGAGGCACGTCAGCAGCCTTGAGGTTGAGATCGTTGAGCAGTCGCTCATAGACGGTCTTCACCTTCTGGGGCCAGTCAGACTCACCGTTATTGCTCTCTCCCTGGTGCAACAGGATGCCCTTGATAACACCCGATTGCTGAGCTATCTTCGTACCACCAATAGCCACATCGACCACACCGACGCGGACATGCTCCGGCAGACTGGCCACCATAGTGCGACCGAAATAGTCGGCCACGCCGAGACCAGTAAGGGGACGAACGATAGGAGGAAAGGCCGAAAGACGGTTGTAGCGGGTTCCATCAGTAGCCGTCACTACAGCTTTGAGCGTATACTGGCCCGCAGTTTGGGGAATATAAGTCATCGTATAAGGAGCTTTATTCATTGTTTTTACAAGACTGCCATTCACATAGAGTTCCACTTTATCAATGGTTTTCGTCTTCAGCCGGGCCCGCACCTCAATCAGTTGCTGGTCGCCCGTCTTTACCGTCAGCGCAGCAGGCTTCACATAGACGGAAGCTTCCTTCGTCAGTCCAGGGAAGGGACTTGTAGCATTCTTGGCTTTATCGGTCTTCATATAGTCACGCAGCCATTTTAAGGCTGAGCGTTCCTGCTTGTCTTTGACCAGTCCTGTACCACTATACCATGTCTTGCCGTACATCCAGCCCCAAAGGGTAACGCCGGCACAATAGTCGGCCTCCCACATGAGAGGGATATGTTGCTGGTAGTTCCATTTCTGATTAGCATCGTTGGCATCGTTGATGTCATACTCCGTGATATACATCGGTATCTTCAGCTCGTTCTGAATCCCATTCATCAGATATGCGAAATCACTACCGTTCATACCGCCCAAATCATGACTCTGACAGCCATAGGCATCGATAGGTGCTCCGGCATTGCGCAGCGTCTTCACCAAGTCAATGAACTCATTGATTTGCCAGGTGAAGGTATTGAAGTCGTTATAGATAAGGATGGCCTTCAATGGCCTCGTTCACCACGTCAATCATGGGAAGGTTGGGATATTTTGCCTTGACAGCGTCCATCCACTTGACTATCGCTATATAACGCTCCCTGACAGAGAGAGTCTTGAACCATTGGGGAAACTGGGAACCCCAGACCAGTGTATGAAACTTAAACGGGAAACCATGCTGAGTGGCATAGTTGTAGGCTTTGTCAGCACCCGTCCAGTCATACACACCGCGTGTACCTTCAACGCTTTCCCACTTCGTAGCATTCTCAGGGGTCACCTGGTTCCAATAGTTGGAGAATATAAAACCATCATAATCCATCTCGCTACTATAGTCAGTAGTGATATTACCCAAGAATTTTTGGGGATTAGAGGAAAGCTGGGCCCTTAATCCCAAGGGCAACAGACAGAGTATCGCAAACAGAACGTATTTCTTCATTATCAGTTAATTAAATAATTTTTTTCTTTTCCTTGATACACACACTTGACGGTGGCGCGACCCTCCACGATGGGACTCACGGTGATTTCGACTCCTTTTACATTAGCCTCAGCCTTCAACTGCGAACCAGCCTTCAGCGGAGCATACACCTGATAGCGGGTCAGATCGGTATAGCCGTTGGCTTTGGTGGTGCGGATGGGGTCTGCGGGAATGGCAAGGCGCTTGCCGTCGGCGGTAATTGTTATCTGAGGAACAACGGGAACCTGACAAGGCTGACCTTTCTTAGAGAAACCGATGCCGTGCAGATTGAAAAGCTTGTCGGCCCCACCTTCGGCTACGAGATAGATGGCATGCTTACCTGTCAGACCTTCAACAGCGGGAACAGCTGCAGAGCAGAGGTGAGAGGTGAGTGGAGAGAGGTGAGAAGGGATATCGAAGACGGCTATCTCCTGACCTCGCCAAGGATTATCAAGCAGCACATGAATCTTAAAGGCTCCGTGTCCGGCTGGGGTCAGACGGATATTCAACTGGGCACCATCGCCCTTCTGAATGCCCTCAAAGGCCGGCAGTCCCTTGGTGGCTTGCGAAAGACCACCAAAGCCGAAGTATTTGAATCCCACAATGCCTTTATTGGTGATGCCCGTGAGATCCATCGAGTTGTTCCACACGTCGAAGTTGTCCTGCATCCACTGCTGGTCGGTCATGAAACAGGCAATACCCGCAGAGTAATACTGATAAGGTGGCAGACCGAAAATCTGGAAACCCTCGCTGGTCACCTCAGCTCCGGTATACTCCATACCGTCAGCAGCACGGGCTGTTACCTCACCGGTAATCACCACTTTACCTCCCTTGCTCACGGGCTTCTTGTCCCACGTAATCTTTACGGGAGCAACCATTGCCTGACGGGCATAGCCAAAGCCACGTGGTGGACGATGATAGAAGACATACCACTGACCGTTGATCTGTTGCAAAGAACCATGCGTGTTATGACCGGCATTGGTTGTCATCAGGTGGGAACCGTCTTCATTCTCCACCACACCGCGACTGTCTACCAGCACGCCACCACTGGTCCACGGGCCAACAGGACTGTCGCCATAGGCATAGCGCAATGTCGAATTGCTACGGCCTAAGCCATACTCAGGACCACTGAAACCCGAATAGATCATGACATACTTATTACCTATCTGACGGATAGAAGATGCCTCGAAGAACTGCATATCATCGGGGATAAACCCATCGAGCACCTCACGGCCCTCACGCTTCAGGTACATCGAGGTCTGATCGAGCTCAAAGGCTGACGAATGCTGGAAACCATAGTAGACATAAGCACGATAGCCTTTGTTGAAGTCAGGGTCTTTCTTGTTGGTTACCGGTTCGATGAATACAGAGGGGTCGAAGTCAATCATAGAGCCCGGCAGGCACTTCGTACCATCGGCTGTCAGGTTGACGGGCACAAAGGGACCATTGGGACGGTCGCCCTTGCAAACCATCGGCACACGCTGCCAACCACGACTGTGAGGATAGAGCCAATAAGTCTTCTTGCCAGTAGTCTTATCTACCACCTCCACAAGGTCGGGAGCAAACATCGTGTCCCACTGTCCATTCACATAATAAGAGAAGATAGGACCTTCGTCGCGCCATTGCGTCAAATCCTCTACGGGAGCTGACCACATACGGATATCATTACCACAATACTGGGTAAAATGGGTATCGTGCGAACCAATGATATAAGCTCGCATCTTACCAGGATGATCGGGATCTTCAAACACACGGGGTTCACCGTCGGGCACATGCTCCCACAACGGCAGATAAGGGTTTTGAGCGTTGACAGAAACAGCCAACAGCGTCAGTAGCCAGAAAAACAGTCTTTTCATTTTTATTGGATAGTTATGGTTGTTTTCTTCAAATCTTTGTCCAGGGAGCTAGTACCGTAGAGAATCTCATAGGTGCCTGGCTTCACACGCATCGTATTGGTTTCAGCATCGAAGAACTCAAACGACTCACGTGTCA
>Ga0129306_1002456_pt1 | contig 16416 bp, 17 predicted proteins | sample P827metagenome_FD_94438 | JGI IMG/M metagenome (GOLD analysis project Ga0129306, IMG submission 94438) | Capybara group fecal microbial communities from Wisconsin, USA - P827 metagenome | ecosystem: Host-associated > Mammals > Digestive system > Large intestine > Fecal | place: USA: Wisconsin... | reverse complement strand
CGATAACTACATTGATATCGAATACACCCATCTGACGGAAGAAACCGCCAACCGCTGGCTGTCAAACAAAGGGCAGTTCGGCGCCGTGCAGGTTGGCAGCATCACCAAGATGCGCAACACCAGGGACGGTCTGAAAATGGTCATTTTCACCCAGGAAGGTTACTCTGTGGCAAGCGTTCTGGAATTTGTAGCCGACAAACCCATGGAAGCCAGCAACGCTATCGAAGCGGTTAACGGATTCCTCACCGATACCGGCAAAGTTCGGATTCTGGACGAATACACCCACTCCGCCGACAACTACATTGATATCGAAGCCTCTTATCTTTCCGAAGAAACTGCCAACCGCTGGCTGGCGAACGGCGGCCGCTTCTAATTCACAGCGCGTTGGAGTTCGCAAAATTTACTGTTACAACATAAAAAATCAGGGCACGCTGCCGTTGTAAAACGAAAGCGGCCCTGTTTTTTTGTGCTGATAATTTTAAAACGTAACGACTTCCGGTTTTTCCGTAAACGAAGAGAACGTTGCCACCGCATTTTTGAAATACAGCACCTGGGTGTTGTCGTCGTCTGCGCTGTACATATTTTTCAGGGTGGGGAACTTCTCCAGCATGGCAGCTTTCACGTCACGACTGTCATCATTCACCAGCTCGCCGGCAACGCGCAGCCATTTCCCGCCGTTGAACGCGCAGATCTCCACTTTCGGATTCGCGGCAATCTGTTTGGAAACGTCCTTTACCTTTCCGGTCTGGATATAAAGCTTTCCATCATACAGCAGCGAAGTGCCGAAGGGGCGGCACCGGGGCTGATCCCCGTCCACCGTTGCAAGATAGTACACATGGGCTTCATCGAGAAACTGACATACTTTTTCAATACCTTCCATTTTCAATACCTCCTGAATTAAAAGTCAGAGTCGTGTTTCCGGTTTATAAAAAGTGGACCAAGTTCACTTACTGAATGAGTTCCTGCCTGAAACAAGCCAGTACTTTTCCCCTTCACATCCACCGGTACAGAATCTCCGACGGAAGCAGGAAAAGATACGGAGCCGTCGCCACTGCCAGCCACAAGGCCGATTTCCGGCCCTGTTCTTCCGAAAGCCCGGCGCGTTTTAAAATGTATAAGTCGAACCGGTAAATGCAATATGCCGCCAGCAGGATCGAGCAAACCACAATAAGAAGCGCTGCAAAACTTTCAAAGGGATTGAGACCGAGCCCGTGGCTGATTGGCCTCAATGAATCCAGTTTATGGGAGCTCGTTATCATAAACGCGGCGAACAGAAACAGGCTGCCGATAAAATCGGCGGCAAAACCCGCGGCGCAGATTTTCCACACATATGTATTGCAAAATGCTTTCCGCGGGACACTGCTTGAAAAATTAATATTTCCCTGCCCACCGTTAAGAATACCATTCTCCCGCTCCACATCGTCCGGCAGACTTTTATACAAAACAAAGTAATCAATTACAAAATTCAATGGAACCAGCAGCAGCCACAGGGGAGAAGGAATCCATACCAGCAGCCAGATTGGGAACAGTATGTTATATAACGTTACGCTTTGTTTCTGCCGCATAGAACTTCCCCTTCGCCGTTTCACTTGCCCACAGCGTGGCAGGCCAGCACGATTCCCGCGTACATGACCGCAACAGTCCCGTACCAGTATTTTCTCTTATGCACATATTCCTCGCTCTGTTCCTCATCGTACAATCCTTTGAATAAACCCAGAGCGCCCAAAAATCCCAGAAGGGCCCCGAGCATGGCCGCGGGACCGGAGGCAATTCCGTCCGCAAAACCGTTCAGGACCGGCAGCATTACGTCCCGGTTGAACAGTACAAACACAGTGGCCAGAAGGACCGTCAGGACACCGGCCTTTTTCGTGCTGCTGACCATACGGATGCATAAGAAAATCACAAAAAGAGGCAGCAGGCACGCAATAATGTAATTCGCGTAAATGAGATCTGCGCGCAGTCCGGAAATTTCCGGACTGGCCGTCATAAACGGGAAAAAATTCCGCACCCTGCCCCTCCTTATTTAACGACAGAAGCACTACCGCGAAGCCGGAAGCAAGCGTCATGCTGCGCCCTTACCGCCAACGGCAGCTTTATTCCTTCTTTGCCAGGTCTTCCTGTTTGTCCTGTTCCGCCTTGCGGATATCTTCCCGCATATCCTTCGCCAGGTTGAACGTCTGGAACTTCCCATCCTCTTTTAGAACTCATAAAAACGCAACAACCCGTCTTCACCGCCAGGATTGACTGCAAAATATCTTGTCTTTCCATTAAGGTCCGTATAGGAAAAACCGTCAGCGTACTTTTTCCCATACTCTTTCATTCATTATAACAAAACAGCCGCGGAAAAGTCCACGGCTGTCAGAAAAACACGAATTTGTTTTATACCTTTGTATTATCAGTATTTCGAGTAGTGAACGAAATTACTTATACCCTTTAAATCCGCCTGCTCCGCCTGCTATAGCTTTAAGATTTGCATTGTCCAGTTCAACATCTGCCAGTTCCGCCATATAAGCTTCAGCTTCCTCTTTTGTGATTTCGTAGCCTTTGGTCTTAGCCAACGCGATCAGTTCGTCAGTTGTCTTGCATTGCAAAGCTTTTTCAATCATTTCTTTTGTGATTTCGTTTTTGTCAATAGGCATTTTCAGGGCCTCCTTTGGATAATTTTAATGCCTTTCATAAAAAAACAAAACAGTATTCCCAACACTGACGCGTGTGGGAATGTTTAAATTATTATATCACAAAAGCTTTATGAAGCAAAACAGCAATTTATCATGTCAATATCATTTGAACATGTGGGATTCCATCTTCCTTTTATAGATACTTTTCATTTAATATCTTCAGTTTTCGGTTCATCATTTCAAACAGGCCTGCAGAAGCCTCGCCTGCCGCCGGTTTATCCAGCCGTTTTTCCTGTACATCCAGCAGGCTTTTTTGTATGTCAAGCGCCTCCAGCATTTCATTCATCGTTGCCTGTGGCAGCCCGCTGCCCGCAATATACGCATGGATACCCGGGATCTTGTGCCGGTAATAATTGATTTCATCCATTTTTTCAGCCCGTTCTTTTTCGGACCATACCTGCCCACCGTTATAGCTGATACAGAAAATGACCTCGCCCAGGCGATCCAGCTCTATCATATACGGGCTGGTCTTCTTCATTTTGTTTTCAACCTGTTCCCAGCTGCCGACAAAATCCCGGTGCACAAAACGGGGAGACGCCTCCCGAATGATGGCATTCGTCGTCACCCTGACCTGCAGCCATTCTCCCAACTCCGCTACCACCTGCACCGGTTCGCCAAATTTATACTCGCCAATCACATTTTCCTCCGACGCGCTGGCAGAACTGCGCATGCGCACCTGGCGTCCAATGATGAAGCGGCTGGCAGAATCGGCAAACTCCTGGGCCGCGTTACGGATATTCCCCGGTTCGTTCAGGCCCTGAGCTTCATCCGCCAGTGCCGGCTGTGCAGCGAACAAAAATACACAGGTTAACAGTAAAACGATTCCGGTCAACACATGTTTCATTTTTTTCATAGAGATTTCCTCCATCTCCGGACTTCCCTTCATAATATTGATGCGGAAAACAACGATTTGTACGGTTAATATTGATTTACTTTATTATACCAAAACAGCCGCGGAAAAATCTACGGCTGTGAAAAAAACTGCAATTTGTCATACTAAAACAAAACAGCCGTGGAATTTCCACGGCTGTTGAATCATTTACTGCGATAAATTGTTGTTTTCGTAACCATAGACGCTTCCGCCGGCTCCACCTTTTATCACCGCGTGAGAGCCAAATTACATGATGTACTTCCAAATATGGATTCCCGTTCTTATCAATAAATGGAGCAGCCTTTTCTATCTGGGCAAAACCAATCGTCCAGGTCAGTTCTCATATAACACTTACCACCGGCTATATTCTTCATTTCACTGCTGTCCAGTTCATAGTCGGCCAGTTCCGCCAGATACGTTTCCGCTTCCTCTTTTGTCAGCTCATAACCGCCGGTCTTTGCCAGTGCAATCAGTTCATCGGCAGTTTTGCACTGCATGGCTTTTTCAATCATTTCTTTTGTGATTTCGTTTTTGTTGATTGCCATGATAGAATCCCCCTCGTAACTATTAAATATTAAGTGCCTTTTATTTATATACAAGACAGATCTTTTAAAATTAATTCTCACGGGAATATTTTTTTAATTATAGCATAAAAACCTTGCTAAGCAAAGCCCCAATTTACAGTAACATCCCAAATAACATGCTTTTCGCCCAATACTTCTTTTTGTAACGCAAAAGCCTGTTCCTGTAATGGCAACGCTTCTTTATATCGACCTGACAACGATAATAAACCAGCTAAACCTAAAAGCGCGCCCCGTTTTTGCCGGAACGCACCTTAATAATTATAAACCACTTTTTTAAGATTTTCCGGAAAAAATTGACGTGTGTACGGTTCTTTTGCATCCTGCAACATAGTTTCACTGAAGAGTTCTTCAACGATTCGACCTGTTTCCATTACATAAACACGATGAGACAGCAGACGTACTACAGAAGAATTATGCCCAACAAATATAAGGGACATGTTTCTTTCTTTGGCGATTTGCGAAAGCAATTCCAAAATGGCCCGCTGCGTGAGAATATCTAAAGCGCTGGTCGGTTCATCCAGCAAAATCACTTCCGGATTCAATGCTAATGCCCTGGCGATGACGACTCGCTGCAGTTGCCCACCGGATAGTTGATGCGGCAACCTGTCAAGAAATGTTTCATCTAATTCAACATGTTTTAAAAGGGCAACAGCCTGCTCTCTTCCATCCCCTTCCAGTCCTCCGAAACTGCGAAGGCTTTCCAGCAAATAAGTCTGAATCGTCATATACGGGCTGAATGTTGACATGGGATTCTGAAATACCATTTGGACTTTTCTATGATAATCCCGCAGGCTTTTCCGGGAATCAAAATCTAATGTCTGCCCACGAAACTGAACCGTTCCCGAAGCCGGAGTTTCCAGTCCGGCCAGAATACGCAATAATGTACTTTTTCCACATCCGCTGAGACCGATGATGCCAATCGATTCTCCGGAATGAACCTTTACGGAAACACCTTTCAATGCCTCTAAACGGTCTCTTCCTTTACCGTAAATCTGCCGTAACTCCCGTGTTTCCAAAAGAATATTGTCATTCAATAAGACGCGCCTCCTCCATCGTGGGCATAGATCGGATCAGTTCCTTTGTATAATCGTTGGAAGGATGGTGTAAAACCGTTTGGGTATCTCCTGATTCCACAATTTTTCCGCTATACATCACGCTAACAGTATCAGCCAGCGTTTCTGCAACTTTCATATTGTGCGTCACCATCAGTATGGCTGTACCGGTATTCTTATTCAAAACTTTTAATTCGCCCAGGATTTTTGCCTGTGTAACAATATCCAGCGCGCTGGTCGGTTCGTCTGCAAGAAGCAGTTTCGGTTTTGTCAGCATCGCCATTGCGATTGAACTGCGCTGTAACATTCCGCCAGACAGCTCAAACGGATACAGTTTTAACAGGCGTTCCGGATCATCCAGCCTCATTTCCCGCAAGGCTCGGGCAGAAACCTCCAGACATATTTCCTTTTTCATTGCAGGATTCCTGTACTGCAAAAATTCCACAAACTGATCCCCAACTGTCATCAGAGAATCAAAATAGGATTCCGGATTCTGGAAAACCAGGGCGATGCGGCTTCCTAACAACTGCCGCCGTTTCTTTTCATCCAGCGCCAGCAGATCTGTATTGTCAAACACAATCGTACCGGCAGTAATATGAACCGCTTTGGAAGAAATCCCCGCTATTGCGTGAAGTATGGTGGATTTTCCGCTCCCGGTCCCTCCTACCAGGCAATGAATCTCACCTTCGTCAACGCGCAGCGAAACACCTTTAACGGTGGGTTTGTTTCCGTATGAAATTGACAGATTGGTAATATCAAGCAGTTTCTTCATAAGTATTATGACAGCCTTTTTAAAAAGGCCATACCCGGTTAAAAGTATGGCCTTTCGGATTGCATTTTTTACATCGTAGTGTCCTTACTGATCAGATAATAATCCAAAGGATACTTTTTCAGATTCTTAACGCTGTTTTTGGTTACGATAATCGTCTTACCGGATACCAGGAACAGATCCGGGTTATCCTGCAGCAGGATCTTCTGGGCTTCTGTTTCCAGCTCGACGCGTTTGGCTGCGTCAAACTCACCTGCCAGTCTGACAATAACGGCATCGTATTCCGGATTGGAGTATTTGCCGTAGTTGTCCGCGCCTTTGGTGGAGAAGTTCTGCTCCAGAATACGCTGACCGTCACCGGTAACAGCGGTAATATAGCTGTTCAGAGACATATCAAATTTGCCCTCTTCCAGATTTTTCTGGGTATCGTCCATCTGGCGGATATTGATTTTGATACCGGCTTTGGCAAGCTGGGCCTGCAGGGCTTCCGGAATTGCCGTCTTCTTGAAAATCTGCAGATTCAGTTCAAAAGGCTTTCCGTCTTTCTCAATGACGCCGTCGCCGTTAGTATCCTTAAAGCCTTCCTGAGCCAGCAGTTTCTTGGCTTCTTCCAGGTTAAAGGTCTGTTTGTTCAGTTTATCAAATCCTATGCCGGCAGCTTTTGGGAATACAGTGCCGCAGGGTTCACCGTTGAACAGCTTCGCCATAGCGTCGCGATCCACTGCCATAGCCATGGCTTTACGGACATTGGCGTTCGCGAGGAAGGGGTGTTTTAGGTTCAGGAAAGCGAATTCAAGCCGCAGGGAAGGAACTTCCAGAGTGTTGAATTCACTCTTGCCTTTGAACAGGTCGGCACCTGCTTTGTCCAGTTTCTGTGCAATATCAATTTCGCCGGACTGCAGCGCCATCGCGCGGGTGTTATCGTCTTTAATCAGTTTCACGGTAATGGAATCCAGTCCCGGCTTGCCACCCCAGTAATTGGGGTTTGCTTTTAATTCGATCACTTCGCCTGATTTAAAGGACGTAACCATGTAGGGAGCAGTGGTTACCGGAGTTTTGGCTATCTCTTCCGCCGGTTTGGAAGTATCGATGATGGTAAACAGCGGCTCAGAAAGGTTATACATCAGGGCGCCGTAAGGGGCTTTTGTCTTATAGATGATGTTTTCACCGTCAACTTTAATGGAATCCAGGTTCGCGTTGGCCGCCGCCCGTTTGTCCTTGCCTACGGCGCGCTCAATGGTCTTCTTTACATCTTCCGGGGTCATTTCCTTGCCATTGCTGAATTTAACACCTTTACGGATGTGAATCTTCCAGGTCACCGGATCCACCTGTTCCCATTTGTCAGCCAGCACAGGGGCCAGCTTCATATTTTCATCAATGGTCGTCAGGCATTCGGAAGCGCCTGCACGGGCCAGGCTCCAGGCATTCCAGCCTTCTGCGGGTTCCAGGCTTTTATCCAACCAGAACAGGGCAATGTTCATATGCTTTGCCGCTGTTTTTTCCGTTTTGGCCGGAGCCGGTTTTTCCTCTTTTTTGTCCCCGCCGCCGCAGCCTGCAATCATGAGGACTGCCGCAAGCAGCGACAACACACACAGCAAAACCTTTTTCATTTGTTTCCCTCCTTTAATAAATATATAACTTATATAACTTATCTTTTATCAGGTCTCCTTGGGGTCAAGGATATCCTGTAAACGATCGCCTAATAGATTAAACATAATCACATGGATAAAAATCAGAAACCCCGGGTAAAACAAAAGCCAGGGCGCCCGCTGCATAAACTGCTTGCCTTCACTCAGCATATAACCCCATTCAGGAGTGGGCGGCTGCGCCCCCAGACCTAACAGGGACAAGGAAGAAAGCAACAGCAGTTTATCGCCAAAGTCCTGGGTAGCAACAACGATAATATGAGGAAATACATTGGGCAGAACATACTTGAATAAGATACGTACGGATCTGACGCCCCCCATATGCGCCTGTTTTATAAAATTGCTTTCCCTGAATTCCAGCACCAGGGAATGGGAAATCCGCGCATAGGTGATCCAGCTCACCGACATAATGGCAATCGTCGTCGTAACAATGCCGTTGCCGAAAATGCTGACCATAACAAGAACCAGAACCATGGACGGAATAGCAAGAACAACGTCAAGAAAACGCATGAAGATCTGTTCTGCAGCCCCGCCTGCCAGGGCCGCCATAATTCCCACAGTTGTACCTGCAAGAGAGATAAAAACTACAATACCGATCGTCATTAGCAGGGATGACTTCCCGCCATATAAGAGCCGTGACAGAAAACAGCGGCCAAGCTGATCCGTTCCCAGGGGATATTGCCCCGATGAATCCAGGAGCGTATGATCCGCATGAATCTCAATCGGACTATTGGGAGCGAACTGAGGCGCAAACAGGAAGAACACCACCAAAAGGATGTTAAGCGTCAGTAACAGGCAGAATATTTTGTTCTCTGTAATTTTCTTTATCCAGATATTCATACTGCTTTTTCTGTTAACCGGACTTTAGGGTTGATCAGGCATACCAGCATATCGGCTGCCAGATTTACAAATGTATAAATGATAGCCATCCAGACAACATACGCCTGCAGAACCACATAATCACGGTAGGCCACTGCTTCCAAAGCCACACTTCCTATACCCTGCCAGCCGAATATGACCTCAACAACCATGGAACCGCCAAGCAAATCGCCAATAGACAGGCCCAGCATCACAAGAATACTGATGGACGCGTTTGGAATAATATGGCGAAGATAGATTCTTGTATTGGAATATCCCCTGGCCTTCAAACCGGTAACATAATCTTTATTGATCTCCGCCACAATACCGGAACGGATCCGTCTGCAATATAGGGCAATCATCCAAATCGCAAGCGATGTTGCAGGCAAAACCAGATGCTTAAAATCGCCGCTTCCCATTACAGGCAAAAGGCGTAATCGCACTCCCATCCAGTACATCAATAATAGTCCCAGCCAAAATGTGGGCATGGCCGTACCCCAAAAAGAGAAAAGGCGTATCGCGTAATCAATCCACCTGTTACGGCAGACCGCTGCCAATATCCCCAACGGGTAAGCAAAAACAAGCATAATCAACACTGCTGAAAACGTCAGCAATACTGTGTTCGGAAGTTTGCTCTTCATGATTTCAGCTACCGGCTGATTTGTATCGTAGGACGAGCCCCAGTCGCCCCGCAGTGCCTTAGTAAGCCAGTTCGAATACTGTTGAACAAAGCCCTTGTCCAGGCCTAATGCAGCTTTTTCCTGGGCAATGACTTCAGCCGGCGGCATCTCTCCCCGTTTTGCATATTTCATAGTAATGGGATCCGATGGAGCCATATATAAAAGGGCAAAAGAAAACACTGATACGATAAAAACAACAGGAACAAGAGCAATAACCCGTCTAAAAAAATACCGTAACATCTTTTTTCCCGCTCCTTCACAGACTCCTAAATATTAATATTTTATATTTAATAATATCATTTACTGTTAAATAAGTCAACCTAAATTATCTTCATTATTGACAGATTAACCCCTTTTACAGAATTGCGCAATAAAAAAAACTATACAAAAACAGCCGCAGAAAAATCTACGGCTGTTAGAAAAACAGCAATTTGTTTCATAAAACTTATATAAACATTAAGTGGCTGCGGGAATCATACCTGCAGCATGGGTAAAAGATCATCACGCCAAAACCGGACATAAAGAATGGCGCGCCGGCCGGTTATCATGTCCGGTGCACGGCGTATAATAATATCATACAGCCATTCCTTTGCCACATAACAGGAGATATGATAAAATATACTTGGGTAATTATACATTCTGTTTAAATAGTGAAGAATCATACAGACGGTGTTGCATCAGGGTTGGGCCGGATGCGGTTCAAAACGGAGGGGCATGATGAACAAAATCTACAAAGTAATCTGGAGCAAAGTACGGAACTGCTATGTGGCGGTAAGCGAGATCGCGAAACGCAACGGGAAAGGCTGCGGCGCTGTTGTTGGCGGCGCAGCTGTGAATTGCGGCGCGAAAGGAAAAAGCGGGCGTATTATGTCATCGCTGCACAAAGCCGGGCGGTTGTCCGGTTCCCTGTGGGCACCCCGGTATGTGGCGGCGGCGCTGGCCCTTGCCGCCCTCTGCACCGTGCCGGGACACGCAATGGCCAACAGTGGGGGGCATGTTGACGGCGACAGCTATAGAGGAGATCCGCCGGATTACACGGTCGTGATTGACGAAGATTTTAACGGTAATGTTTATGGCCGATACGGGAGTGAAAGTACCGCTGCTGAAAACGCAACGGTGACCATCAGCGGCGGTGCGGTGGATGCAGATGTGGTTGGCGGTTACATTTACGGTAAGACAGGCAGCGCTACAGGTAACACGGTGAACATGTCCGGCGGCACGGTGTACGCTGTGTATGGCGGACATGTGTTCAGTCCTAGTTATTTCGGTAGTGGCAATGCCACTGGCAATACGGTGAGCATCAGCGGCGGCGAGGTGTGCTCTGTGTATGGCGGGTGCAGTAATGTAGGCAGCGCTACAGGTAACACGGTGAACATGTCCGGCGGCGCAGTGAAAGAAATGTATGGCGGACATGCGTCCGGTGATGCCATAAATAATATTGTTGAATTCAGCAAAGGTCAGATTTCAAACGGTTCGTTATATGGCGGATATGCGTCCGGTACCGGCGCAGCCAAAAGCAACACGGTGGAAATCAAAGGTGGTACTGTCGAAGCTGGTTCAGTGTATGGCGGGTACAGTAATAGCGGCACGGCAGGCGGTGAAAACGCAGGAGAAGGAAACAAAGTAATTTTTAATGTCGCAGAGGGTGCTGCTGATGGGTCGGTGACTGGCTCTGTGTATGGCGGGTACAGCGGTTCCGGCAGTGTTACGGGAAATAGCATTGAAGGGAATCGTGCCGTCGTGATTAACCTGTACGGTGGATATGTGGCCGGTGGCAGTGGTGCAGCCAGCAGGAACTCGATTAATGTCAACAAAGCAGACGGGGATTACGTTGTTGGCGGATATGCCGGAGGAACGGGTGAAGCAAATTACAACAAGGTTTCACTCGGAGAAGGCAGTATGATGAACTATTATGTGGCCGGCGGCTATAGCTTTTCCGGCGCTGCAGCCAATAATAATGATGTTACAATTAAAGGAGGCACGGTAACTGAAAATGTGTATGGAGGCTATGCAGCTAACGGCGATGCAAAAAACAACACTGTAAGTATCAGCGACAGTAATTTGTTAGAGGGGAATTTGTACGGCGGTTACGGGACGGGTGACGTTGTCACAGGCAATACACTTGTTATCAGTGGAAGCAATGATGTTAGCTTTGATAGTACTAAAGGCCATGTTAAAAACTTTAAGACCATTAAGCTCGCGGATGACCTGAAGTGGAGCGATGGCGCCACAGTATTGGCGGCAAACCAGTTTGACACCAATGCGGACGGCACCAGGGCTTCCCTTGACGTTACAAACGCGACGAAAGACGGAAGCGAATTTGTCAAAACTGCTGCCGATGGGCAGATGACGCTGCTGGCGTCCGAGACCGCAGATGATTTTGCGACCCTTGGCCTGGTTTACTCAGGTGGCTCGGAGACTTTGAATGCGTCGAAGCAAAGCCAGGTGGTAAAAGACGAGGAATTTACCGATGCAGATAAAGGAGTGACAGTAACAGCCCAGGCTGTTCACACGGTCTCCCTTGACGCGGAGAACAGTTATAAGAATGTCCTGTACGCGGTGGAGAATACGCCCAAGGGAATATCCCTGGGCGCAATGACCTGGGGCGAGGGCCGTGACCTGGCAGGCAAATATACCTTTGACGATACGATCACCATCGACGCGACGGACCTGAGCTTTAGCGGCACCGCCACCACGGCGCTGAAGAAGGACGACAGCGCAGTGCTGGTAAGCAACGCCACGGGCATCACCGCGGATAATGGGGTGACGCAGCCGGGTACAGGAAAGGGGACGGTGGCTGTCGACTATACCGATGCTGCCGGCATCAACTTTGCCGCCACGGCCAGCGGCCATGTGGCTGCGGTGAAGGACGCGGTGAACTACATGGTGGACGGCGTGGCAGTGAACAGCGTGAATCTGGCAGGTTGGAACGGCACAACGTCTGCCGTACCGGATGGCTGGACGGCCGGTGGTGCGACATCGGGTACGTCCGGCGGCGTGACGCCGGAGACGGAAGGCTCAGTGACGCCGGAGACGGAAGACCCGGCAGGCGGTTTGACGGTGGAGACGGACGGTATGACGGTGCCTGAAGTTGAAGCCGGAAAACATATAGATATCCTGCAGGCCAATACGGCCGGTTTCTTTACCGGCGCGTCGATCAACGGCGCCAACACCTACAAGACGACGGCGTTCACGGAAAGCGACCCGGCGCAGAGCGTAACGATCGCGGGTTCCCAGGGCAAAGGCGTAACGCTGAATGAAGAAAAGAATCATATCATTTACGCGTCGGGGATCAAAGATGTCGACACGGTTACCCTGGGCAGGGCGGATTTTGCAAAAGACGCGGTACTGTTTGACCGCAGCAGCACGGGGTATAATTATGCAAAAGTGAAAGCGCTGGGCGTTGATAACTTTGCCGTGGCCTATGACAAACCCGAAACGGTAGCGGCAGGCGATACCATGACGCTGCTGAAAGCGAATAAGACGCTGGCGGACATGGCGGCGCAGACGAAGACCAACAGTTACGAATATGAGCCGGTGACCGGCGTGAAGGTGAACGCGGCCGTTACGGGTAGCCTGGCGGCAAAAGGCGGGGCTGTCACCTACAGGGCAGAGGAGAACCGGGCGGGCAAGCTGACCTTCACCAATGTGGACTGGAAGGACAGCGGCGCGCTGCTGACCCGCCCGTCCAACATCGTGTTCGCGGGAGCGGACGTGGACACGGCGAAGATCCATTTCAAAAATATAGAATCACTGCAGGCGAAGAAAAAAATGACGCTGGTCTCCGACTTCGGCGACAGCGTGGGAACCATTACGGGTAACAAATACACGGTAGGCACCGGTCTGGAAGGCGAGGGCGCGGCGTCCCTTGCCGGCAGCGACCTGATCTTTACGGCAAAGACGGGTACGGGGAATCTGCAGCCTCAGGAGCAGGCCCACAAGGCCGTGATGGCCATGGAAGCGGGCATAGCGATGCTGGCGGCGGGCAGCGAACATGTGGGCATGGCGTTGGGTGGCCTGGCGGCGCAGGGGAACGGGGGCCCGGACGGTACCTCTACCTTCGCTTCGGTAGGCGGCGGCGCTTCGAGATACGAGACGGGCAGCCACGTGAACACCAACACATGGAACGCGCTGGTGGCGGTGGGCGGAAAGAAGGAACTGGAAAAAGGCACCTTGCAATACGGCCTCTTCGGGGAATACGGGAAAGGTAATTACACTTTGCACAGCAGCGCGGGCCGTGGCGACGGCGACGCCCATTACGCGGGCGGGGGACTGCTGGCCAGGTGGACCAACAAGTATAACGTGTACACCGAGGCCAGCTTCCGTCTGGGCCGCATGAACGACACTGCTTCCGATATCCTGCACGATGCGGCAGGCAACGGATACGGTTATGACGTGCATGCCAATTATTACGGCGGCCATGTGGGGTTTGGCAAAGTGTTCATTTACAAAGGCGGCCGGAGTCTGGACATATACGGGAAATATTTCTATACGAAGCGGGACGGCGTGAACTTCACGGCGGGCGGCAGCGCCTACGACCTGGACAGCGTGGCAAGCAGCGTGCTGCGTGTAGGGGCGCGGTACGGGACCACGGACAGGAAGTGGAACTGGTACGGGGGCCTGGCGTATGATTACGAGTTTGACGGGGAAGCCGCCGGGAAGGTAGACGGCGTGTCGATCCGTTCCGCCAGTGTGAAAGGTGGCAGCGTGCGGGGCGAACTGGGCCTGCGCATGGACGCCACGAAGGACAACCCCTGGAAGGCGGACATCAGCGTTTACGGTTACGGCGGCAAACACCGGGGCTTCGGCGGCAATGTGAGCGTGGCGTATACGTTCTGATTCCCGTATAAGAATACAACCTGCATTTTAAAACAGAAGACCTGGGTGTATGGCTTTACACCCAGGTCTTTTCATTTGTAATGGTTCTTTTTTTCGCCAGAAACCGTATCTTATTATCGGCGGCGCGCCGGCATAATACAAATGCCCGGTTACGTTAAAATATCAACGTAGCCGGGCAAGTGATTATTATGTACCAGCTTTCTACTTAATAGAACTGTCTACCATCGCTGACCAAAGAGGCCATGTCAACCTGCAGTTCCTCTGCCAACGCAACCAGCAACGGAAAACTGGAATTTGTCGGGTTGTTACAAATGGTTCGGCACATGCTCACCTTTTTGTCTTTTCGTGTTGACTGCCGAACGTCCATTTGATACCGAGATCCTTCAATGGAGTCTGTGCATCGCAGTAATAGTCCTCGATATGCCACTCACCATCGTTGTCCGTGTATATTTTGGCAAGATTGCCGATGTTGGACTGAACCCACCAATTACTGTTTGCCCCGGTATAGGGGATCGGCCAGATGTTGCCGTTGCCACCATGCAGGATAATATATAACAATTCTCCAAGTGTCGCGTCATCTGGCATCTCTATCGTATATTTACCATTCCATACATCATCGCCCATGCAGACGGATACCCTGTGAAACTCAATCAATAACATAATCCGCATCCCCTTTAATAAACTCCGATATGTATGCGTAACTACAATTATTTATAATTATAACAAAACAGCCGCAGAAAAATCTACGGCTGTCAGGATCAAACGGATTTACACAGGATATTTTACCTAACCCAGGCAAGGGCAAGTATAAGACTGACAATCAGCGTAGCATCCGCCGCCGGCCACATTCTTCAGTTTTTCGCTGTCCAGCTCAACGTCGGCCAACTCTTCCATGTACGCCTCGGCTTCCTCTTTGGTAATATCGTAGCCTTCAGCTTTTGCCAGAGCCATCAGTTCCTCCAGTGACTTGCACTGCATGGCTTTTTCAATCATTTCTTTTGTGATTTCGTTTTTGTTGATTGGCATACTATATCCCCCCCTTTTTAATAAAAATTCAACGGGTATCCATCTTATATTATTTATTATAACCGAAACACGAAAAATAAGTGACATTTGTTGAGATAAGCAGCAAAACAATCCTCCGGGCAACTTTGCGATCCTCATTCACCCACTCCACAAAATCATTCCATCCCTGTCTGGAAAAAGTTCTATTCAATTAAAAACTCCTCCAGATCTTCTGCCACTTTAGTGACTGTCTGACCTTGTTCCAGTTCCTCAATCCCTTGCAAAATGTGCTGATAGTTTTTCCGGTTTTGCATCAGGAACAGGTTTTCCCGCAGATTATTGTATTTTTCCAAACTCATAATGACAACATTTTTTTCATTTTTCCGTGTCACAATCACCGTTTCAGATTCGTCCGTCGCTTTATCACAATACGCTTTCAGGTTGTTTCGCAACGTTGAATAATTAACAGCCAGCATATTCCCGCCTCCTTTTGTCCTGTTTATTGTACAATATATTTGCCAATATGTAAAGAGACTTCCGGCAAAATATAAAACCTGACATGTGACAAACGTGTCAGGTTTTGCAACTTAGCACGATAAACCACGATTTGTACAATTAACATTGACTCACTTAATTATAACAAAACAGCCGTGGATGTTGAAGTTCCACGGCTGTTGAATAATTTACTGTGGTAAATTGCAATTTATGTCTCTACCCTCATTTAATTATATCTCATATAGAAAATGACCGGTATCTGCCGGTCATTTTTATTGAAACAAATTGGGGTTTTCCGTGAATTATTTATAGTTTGAAGGTCCTACAGGAGGAGCGCCAACAGCCCCACACAATCCTCCCGCAACATGTTTGAGATCGCCGTCTTGCAATTCACATTCTGACAACTCATCAAAGTAAGCCTCGGCTTCCTCTTTCGTAAGGTCAAAGCCTTCGGTTTTAGCGTATGCAATCAAATCTTCCACAGTCTTGCACTGCATGGCTTTTTCCAGCATTTCTTTTGTGATTTCGTTTTTGTTAACCGGCATAATAGAATCCTCCCATCACTGTAATTTAAAATGCCTTTTATTAATATATACAAAACAGGTTCAGCAGAATTGACGCTGACGGAGTACTTTTTTAAATTATATCACAAAAATCTTTGTTACGCTAAACAGCTGTCTTTTTCAGATTATGCAAATAACTCTCCTTCATATCGGCTGAACAGGCGCAAGACTGCGTCTGTATCGACCGGTTCTTCTGAACCGGCCAATACATATTCAGTATCCTCATAGCTGTAGTACTCGCCAGTTTTCTGAGTGTAATCATAGCGGGGTACCCTTTCATGAAATAGCAGCTTCATATACTTTTGTTTATTATAATAAATATCCACCGGCATAGCCGGTGGTTTTTCTTTTTCGGGCATAGCCCTAATGCTACCGG
>Ga0129306_1002455_pt1 | contig 16431 bp, 14 predicted proteins | sample P827metagenome_FD_94438 | JGI IMG/M metagenome (GOLD analysis project Ga0129306, IMG submission 94438) | Capybara group fecal microbial communities from Wisconsin, USA - P827 metagenome | ecosystem: Host-associated > Mammals > Digestive system > Large intestine > Fecal | place: USA: Wisconsin... | reverse complement strand
GCCATACAGAGTCGGCTTTTTTGTATATATAGATATTTTTATGATTGGAGGTCGATAGAACTGATACAGAACAAAAACAGCTATGATTCGCGGAATAATACTGGCGGTCCACAAAAACTGCGCCGCGGAACTGCGCGCGCCCGCTCGGCGCCATGGAAGAAAAAGCTCACGCCTCAACAGAAAGCTGAATATAAGGCAGAGAAGCGTGAAAAAATGCAGAACCTATTCGAAAAGATCGATGACGGAGTTAAGGCTGTTTTCGAGTCGGACAGCTACAAGAAATGTCTGCGATATATGAGTAAGTTCACAAACTATTCCGCAGGCAACTGCATACTGATTATGCTCCAGAAGCCCGATGCAAGCCTTGTGGCAGCATTCGGCAAGTGGAAAGAGCTCGGCAGGACTATCAACAAAGGCGAAAAAGGCATAGCGATACTTGCACCTATGCCCTTCAAAAGCAAGGAACTCAAGGAGCAGCCTGTCAGGGACAGCAGCGGTAATCAGGTATATAACGCCGACGGAACTGAGAAAAAGGAAAAGGTCGAGGTCGAGCAGACCTCTATAGGCTTCAAGAAGGTGTATGTCTTTGACGTATCCCAGACTAGCGGCGAACCTATACCCGAATATGTCCATGAGCTGAATGAGGCTGTCGAGGATGAACAGGTCGAAGCTGTTATAAATGCCGTCCACGATATAACAGGTCTGCCCGTGGATTTCGAGAACATAAAAAGCAGAGCAAAGGGATATTACAGCTACGGCGAGCAGCGTATAGTGATACAGGAGAATCTCAGCGGCGCACAAGCCATTAAGACTGCCATTCACGAATGCGCTCACGCCCTGCTGCACGATCCCGACAAAAAGCTCCCGACTGCTAATTCGACCCGAAGCGATAAGGAAGTTCAAGCGGAATCAGTGGCATATATTGTGGCTTCGAGGTATGGGATAGACACAAGCGAATACAGCTTCCCATATATAGCCTCATGGAGTCAGGGCAAACAGCTCGAACAGCTCAACCGCTTCCTCAACGAGATTCAGGAGACTGCAAGGGATATATGCAACGCCATTGACGCAGAGCTTCAGGCTCTGTCAGAGAATCAAACAGAAGAACTGACCGAGGACGAGTGCCTCGGTCTTGCCATGTAAGGAGATGAGAAAATGAAGATTGAAACCGTGAAAGCTCCCGTGACAGAGAGTGAAAAGCGACTGCTCGACGTCATATCCAAAGCCGCGGACAGGATAGCTACTTTTGCACATCTCAGACAGAGGGAGTTTTCCATAGAAGATGTGCTCGATGAACTGGACTGCGACTACCACGATATAAAGAGGCTGATACGGGATTCAGTCGCGGAAATACTGAAAGAAAAACCCGATATATCCGCTGTTGTGGTGAGCGACCTGGATCTCCCATGTCAGCCCGATATAACAGTAACAATCAAAGAGGAACAGGAAATGACCGCTGATGAAGATATCGGCGGTCTTTCTTTTTAGGAGGATTTTATGAAAGCAAGATTTCTGAAAATGAAGCTATTTTCCCCGATAATTGTAAAGGGAGAAGCTCCATACGAAAACCCGTGGGACGGCGGCGATGACTACCGCGTACTTGTGGAAACGGAAAAGAGAAAGTGCAGGGACGAGATATATGTGAACGCCTGTGAAGCTCTCGCTCCTGTTGTTCTGCCTCATCCCTTTGAACGCCGTATTTTATCAGCTGTTCCCGTCATTGAAGAAAAGGACGGAAATCTCATACTGTCGCTCAATTGCGAATGCTACCGCCGCCTTTCCGAGGCAGAGCTCGACGAGCTGTGCGACTGGTGGGAGAATACAGTTGCGGAAGCAAGCGAGGAGCTCAGTAAAAGGCGGATAAAAACCAAAAAACTCGGCGGTATATTCATTTACCTGTGGTTTATGAGCGGCTGGGCAATAGAGCCGGTGTACCCCGAAAAGGAAGGAGACTGATATATGAGAGTACCAAGCAGAAATGAAGTTGAGAGAATACGCAGGCAGTACCCTGCAGGAACAAGAATATGCTGCGACAGTATGCCCGATGATCCGCGACCTGTTCCTTCGGGAACTATGGGAACTGTTATCGGCGTCGATGATATGTGCAGCATTTTGATGAAATGGGATAACGGACAAGGGCTGTCCCTCGTTGTCGGACACGACAGCTTCCACGTTGTATCACAGGAGGAAGATGTATCCGCAGAGCCTGACATGGAGATGCATATATGAAGGTCAATGCCGCAGAGGAGAGCTTCGAGCTTATGGAGCTTTTCGGAAAGACAGTGCTTTTCACGAATATGAGGGTCGACCGCGATACCGTCCCTCAAGAGCTCTATGTATATGATGTTAGGCACGACGATGACTGTACAGGCGAAATATGCGAAATAAAGCCGTCGGTAATGGTCAATCACTGGGGAACGATTATCTGCAAAGAGCCTATTGAACTCGATACCAAATGGAACAGCAGATTCGTCGATAAGGACAATTACAGCTACCTCGGGGACGATGTCAGGCTCGATGAATACATAAATACGGACTGCTGTGAAGCTGAGTCCGATGGAATGGAGATGAGCTAATGGCAGAAAGAAACAGACCAAAATGTCCTATAATATGGTGGTAAAAACACAAAGGGGGTATGGATATGAAACGGATATCCGCAGTACTTGCATCGCTTCTCTTCCTTTCAGGCTGTGGAGTCAGCGCGGAGAACAGCGAAAGCTCACCTTATACCGAAACTGCATTTACTATACGCTGCCAATTCAACACAGCCTGCTAATGACAGCAAGGCTGCATTGAGCGGAACTGAGCCGGCTGGACAGGTCAAGACTTAATCAGCATATAATTAATGTGTACTCAATATTGAAGTGGGCGTTTGCACATCGGGAAGTCACCGCAGTTGAAGCGGAGACCGATCCAGGCAATACTGCGTCAAAAAGAGTGCTTGAAAAATGCAGATCTAAAGCTGAAAAAAGGCTCCCTCGGGAGCCTTTCGTTTTTATTCTGCCGCTGTAGTAGTCTCGACGTACTTGGGAACAGTCTTGGTGCATAGCCACTGACACCACTGCGTATAGTACATTCCCTCGGGATGTACGCCGTCGTGGGTGTAGCTTTGATTGAAGTAGCCATACTCGTCGTCGAACAGCTCATTGATATCGAGATAGAACACGCGCTTGTTGTCCGCGAGCGACGCGATACCGTTGTTGAGATCGTCTATCGCAGCATTTGTTATGACCTTTGTCTCTGCCGCGGAGGAAACGTGGAGGTTAGCCTGCACGTATATGACAGCGTCGGGCTGATGAACCTTCAGCTTTTCCACTATCGCGCGGTAGGAGGTCAGGACGTACTCGTGGTCGTTGCCGACCTCATTTATACCGAGCATTACATAGACCTTTCCGTACTGCTTGGCGTCGATGATCTCGTCGAACTTCTTGCCGTTCACCTCGGTCTTGTTTATCTTATCGGTAGCCAGTCCCTCTGTGCAGAAGAAATCAGAGCTCTTGAAGTCGCCGTACTCCTTCAGACCCACGGTACGCGAATCGCCGATGAAGAGGGCATCGTCGAAGTAGGCGAGGTCGCTCTCGACGAAGATATCGGGCTGAGCGGGAGTAGTCGCTGTCTCAGCGGCGGGAGCCTGTCCGTTCGCGGCGGTAGTGTCCGCGGGAGCCGCGCCCTCGGGCTGAGTGACGGGCTGACCGTTCTCGTCGGTGGTATTCTCCGTACCGCCGTTCTTATTGACGGTCGGCGGAGCGGAAGCCGCAGGCTTCTCGACGAAAGCGCTTGATTTCCATATCTTGTGAATCATCAGCGGTGAAGCGACGAAGCACGTTGACAGCAGAAGCAGAGTATATGCACACTGTTTGAATTTATTCATAAGACTTTAGTCTCCTTAGAATCTGTAATAGAGGAACGGGTCGTCCTTGCCCATATACATACAGTAAACGGACGCCCAGAACACTATGAGAAGCAATACCGCGCAGAAGTAGGAATCCTTTATCTTTTTGTATATCTTCTCGGGTATGTTTGTTGAGAAAACCAGGCACGCGAGGAAGTACTTCCAGTAGATGCCGAAATACTTCACGTAGTCCTTGTCCATTATGGAGTAGGTCTTGACGGGGATTATCGGGATAAGCCTCGAGAAGTAGATGCTGAGCTGACGGAAGTCCGTGACTGCGAACAGAAGCCACGTAAGCGGTATCACGAGGAACATATAGAGATGTCCGACTATCCTGTACTTTTTGAGGAAGTCGCCTATCACGAAGCGTTCGAGCATTATCAGTCCGAACAGCACCATTCCCCAGAGGATGAAGTTCCAGCTCGCACCGTGCCATACACCTGTAAGGAGCCAGACGATGAAGTAGTTGCGGACTATCAGCGAGGTCTTGACGCGGCTTCCTCCGAGAGGGATATAGACATACTCCTTGAACCAGTTGCCGAGGGTCATATGCCACCTGCGCCAGAACTCGCCCATTGTCGTGGACATATACGGATGATCGAAGTTCTTCGGGATATCGAAGCCCATTATCCTGCCCAGACCTATCGCCATATAGGAATAGCCGCAGAAATCGAAGTATATCTGGAACGTGAAGGCAAGTATTCCCAGCCACGCCAGCGGCGAGGAAATACTGCGGAAGCCGATATCGCCCATCTTTTTCCACAAGCCGCCTATCTGATTGGCGAGCAGCACCTTGTAGCCGAGACCAATAGTGAAGGTCTTGAGTCCGTCCTCCACGCGCTTTATGTTGTGGCTGCGCTCCTTGAGCTGAGCCGCGACAGTCTCGTACTTGACGATAGGTCCCGCGATGAGCTGCGGGAACATACTGATATAAGCGCCGTAGTTTATGAGGTTTGTCTCCGCCTTAGCCTTGCGCCTGTAGACGTCGATGATGTACGAGACATTCTGGAAGGTGTAGAAGCTGATGCCTATCGGGAGGATTATGTCCTTCACGAGGAAGTCATCGCGCACGAACACATTTACATTCTCGATAAAGAAGCCCGTGTACTTGAAGAAAACGAGCCAACCTATATTGAACAGTATGCCGAGGAGCAGCCACAGCCTGCCCGCTTTGCGGTAGCTCTCGATGAATTCGCCGATGATGAAGTTGAAAAGTATCGTGAGCAGAAAAAGCAGGATATATATCGGTCTTTTCAGCACGCCCATGCTGTAGAAGATGATACTGCCCGCGAATATCGTTGCATTTTTATATTTTTTCGGTACAAGCCCGTATACTATCATAAATGCAGGAAGGAATAAAAAAATAAACTCCAAGCTGCTGAATACCATTATACCACCCTTTTAATTACCTGTTTTTGTTCTACGGAGCGGCTTTCGTTAATATATTTTTCTAATTTTAAAGCCGTAAAATAAGGAACCTAACTGTCCCTATTTATTATTCTACACGGTATTTTCCCAAATGTCAATAACAAAAACGGCTTGTCGAAAAATGTAGCATTTCGTCGAAAAACGGCATAAAAAAACAGGGCTCTTTTATGCATTTTCCTCCCCTGCCCTCTCTCAGGTCAGTGCAGACCGAAACAGCCTCCTCGAAAACGTATTGACCAAAACTTGCGCTGAGTTTTTGTACATTACTTCCAAAGTTTACTCCGCAGTATTTACATCGGAGCAAAAAAATATTATAATAAAGTATGGATAATCGGTTAGTTTCGGGCTGTCAGGCAGTCCTGTAAAGGTCGGCGGAAGCCATCTGTCCGACCGCAATTTTCGGTGAGGTATTAATATGATAAAGCACCTATCAGGCGACTACGAAACTGTCGAATACGACAGCGAGCGTTCGATACTTCTGTATGATAACGACGATAACGAGGCATATCCCGTCCACTGGCACAACGCCGTGGAGATACTTATGCCGCTGAAAAACTACTATACGGTAAAGGTTGGCGGGACCGAATTCACCATCAGGGAGAACGAGGTCCTCATCGTGCCGCCCGGAGAGCTCCACGGTATGCCTGCCATACCGGGGCGCAGGCTCATTTTCCAGTGCGATAACTCTGTCCTCGGGGACGTGTATGCGCTCGCGCCCGTTATGCGAAGCCTCACGGCTCCCCTGCTTATCACTCCCGAGTACGACAAGGAGCTCCACGTCCTCGCGAAAAAGACAATGCTCGACATCTACGCTATGTACGGCACAAAGACCGAGCTCGCGGACGTGAAGATATATTCTATGCTGATACAGCTCCTCATAGCGATACGCGAGTTCCGCCTTGAGCAGAGCAAGAGCTCGCTCTCGTGCGACGACGGCAAGATAGACGAGTATTCCGAGAAATTCAGCACTGTGATGAAGTACATCGACGCAAACTATATGTACGACATCTCTCTCGATCAGCTCGCGGACGTCGCGGGCTACAGCAAGTACCACTTCTCGCGCATATTCAAGCAGTACAACTCGATGTCGTATCTACAGTACATAAACGCGCGCAGGACGCGCTCGGCGGAGAACCTGCTCCTCGACCCCGATATCCCGATAACCGAGGTCGCGATGCGCTCGGGCTTCAAGAGCCTGACCACGTTCAACCGCATATTCAAGGAGATAAAGCACTGCACTCCCACGGACTTCAAGAAGCTCTACTCCAAAACCGACTAAAGCTCCCCAAAGGACGGCATTTGCCGTCCTTTTTTGCTGCTTTTTGAAAAAATTGTACGTACAGGAAATATTTTTTCAAAAAAGTATGGTATTTTTTCTGCAAGTATGCTATAATAACTGTATATATATTCTATCAACCAAACAGGAGTGCTTGCCATAATGGAATTCAAACGGACAGAGCTCGGCGCGAATATCGGCTTTACCTCGATAATCGATGAAAAATTCAAGACCTGCTCTGTATACGTGAGGTTCGCGACACGCCTCGCACCTGCGGAAGCCGCTGCCAATTCCCTCGGGATAGGTGCGCTGTCCGCCTCAAACAGTAAGCTTCGCTCGGTCGCCGAGCTCAATGAGCGGCTGTCCTCGCTGTACGGCTCAGCCCTCGGCACCTTTACCCGAAAAAGAGGCGATATACAGATACTCGGGCTCTCTGCCTCGTGGATATGCAGCCGCTACTCCCTCGACGGCGAGGACATAGAGGGCGAAATGCTCGACCTCGTGAGGGACTGCCTCTTCTCACCGAACGTGCAGAACGGGGAATTTGACGCCACACCGTTCAGGATAACGAAAAATGACCTGCTCGACCACATCGACGCGGAGATGAACAACAAACGCAGCTACGCACTCGAACGTGCGTCTGAGACGGCATTCGCAGGCGAGAGCGCCGAGTGCCCGTGCTACGGCACGCGCAAGTCCGCTGAGTCTGTCACAGCCGCCGACGCCTACGCCGCGTACCTGCGGCTGCTGAGTACGGCGCAGGTGGAGATATACTACGTCGCGCCCGAGCCAAACGATACAGCCGCGGAGATGTTCCGCCGCGAATTTGCCGCAATAGAGCGGCACCCGCAGAAATTCCCGTTCCGAGCCGTCAGCCCTGCCAAGTCCGAGCCCGTGACAGTCACGGAGGAAATGGACGTGCTCCAGTGCAAGACCGTGCTCACCTTCAAGAGCGATTCCGACGATATATACGCTCTGCGCGTGCTGAGCGCCGTGCTCGGTGAAACTCCCGTATCGAAGCTGTTCCTGAGCGTCAGGGAGAAGCTGAGCCTGTGCTACTACTGCTCGAGCAGATATATCAGCTCGAAGAACACTCTCACCATAGATTCGGGCGTAGAGAAGGAAAACATCGAAGCCGCCGAGAACGAGATACTTCATCAGCTCGACGAGGTAAAGAGCGGCAACGTCACCGACGAGGAGCTTGAGAACGCCCTGTTCTCTATGGACAACGCCCTCGCCGCTGTAGGAGATACGCCTTCGTCGTACTCATCGTGGTACTTCGAGCGCTTCTGCGACGGGACAAACACCGACCCGCAGCAGCAGGCGGCGCTCTACCGTGAGGTCACAAGGGAGCGTGTCATAGCCGCCGCGAGGTCGCTGACGCTCGACACCCGCTACTATATGCTTTGCAGGGAGGATAACGCGTAATGGAAAAGAATATCCTCACAAGCAGGGTCACGGGCGACAGCTGTATACACGTCAAGCACCCGAGCGGACTCGACATCTACATCTGCGAGATGAAGGGCTTCAGCACCGTCGAGGCGCTGTTCGGGACGAAATACGGCTCTATCAACACTATGTTCAGAACATCGGGCGACGCGGATTATACCACCGTCCCCGAGGGAATAGCCCACTTCCTTGAGCACAAGCTCTTCGAGAACGAGGACTGCCCTGTCTTCGAGCTCTACGCCAAGACGGGAGCCTCGGGCAACGCCTTCACCTCCTTCGACAAGACCTGCTACCTCTTCGGGTGCTCGAAGAATTACACCGACAACCTGCGTATTCTGCTCGATTTCGTGCAGAAGCCTTACTTTACAGAAGAAAACGTCAGCAAGGAAATGGGTATCATCGGTCAGGAGATACAGATGACCAACGATAACCCCGAATGGCGCGTTTTCTTCAATATGCTGAGGTGTATGTACCACGCTCACCCCGTGCGTATCGACATCGCGGGAACAAAGGAGAGCATCGCGAAGATCGACGCTCCCCTGCTCTACAAGTGCTACGACACCTTCTATAACCTCAACAATATGGCACTTTCCGTTGCGGGCAACGTCAGCGCGGACGAGGTGCTCGCGGTATGCGACGAGGTTCTCCGCCCGTGCGAGGACAAGGGTCTCGAGACCGTCTTCCCCGACGAGCCCGACTCGATAGTCAAGCCCGAGATACGCGAGAAGCAGCACATCGGCACTACGATATTCCACATCGGGTACAAGTGCCTGCCGTGCTCGGGCGAGGAAAGGCTGAAAAAGTCAATGGCGGGTTCGCTCGCCGCGGCTATCCTCACCGACGCCTCCACTGATATGTACGTTAAGCTCCTCGAAAGCGAGGTCATCAACTCCACCTTCGGAGCAGAGGTCTTCTGCGGAGACGGCTACTTCACCGTGATATTCAGCGGCGAATCCGACGAGCCCGAAAGGGTGCGCGAGGCACTGCTCGGCGAGACAGAGCGTATTTCCCGCGAGGGTATCGACGACAGGATATTCCGCAGGATAAAGCGCTCGACCTACGGTCTGCTCATACGCGAGCTCAACAACGTCGATTCCGTGGCGAATCTGATGATAAACAGCCACTTTGAGGGCGTAGCGCCGTATGACGCGATAGATATCCTGTCCGCACTCACAGCGGACGATATAACCAACTTTATAAAGAATGAACTGCGGAGCGACAGGGTCGTTCTGTCAGTAATAGAAAAGGACGGTGGTTCACAATGATCAACGCTTCATCAACCATTTTCGCACAGATGCTCGACCCGCACAGGATCGAATTCCCGAACCTCGGCTTCGGGTTCAGCATAGACCCGACCGCATTTACCGTTTTCGGGCTCGATATCCAGTGGTACGGCATCATCATCACCCTCGGACTCATTCTCGCGATAATCTACGTGTTCCCGAGAATGAAGCGCTTCGGTATCGACTCCGACAGAGCCGTTGACGCTGTCATCGGGGGCGTGCTCGGCGGTATCGTCGGCGCGAGACTATACTACGTCGCGATGAAGTGGGACGAGTACAACAAGGGCTCGTTCGGAGCCACCTTCAAAGCCGTGATAAACACCCGCAACGGCGGACTTGCCATCTACGGCGGTATCATAGGCGCTATCATCGTGGGCTTCATCATCTGCAAGATACGCAAGGTAAGGATACTGCCTATGCTCGATATCACCGTGCTCGGACTGCTCATCGGTCAGGGCGTCGGACGCTGGGGCAACTTCGTCAATCAGGAGGCTTTCGGTACAAACACCGACCTCTTCATCGGTATGACTGGCGGCACGATACAGCGCACGATAAGCAACGCCACACAGCTCGGCGGCAGTATGCAGGACAGCGGTATGATGTGGGAAAAGGCAGTTCACCCGTGCTTCCTGTATGAATCTCTGTGGTGTCTGCTCGGATTCGCTCTGCTCGCGTTCATCTCCAAGAAGAGACGCTACGACGGTCAGATCTTACTTATGTATATGGCATGGTACGGCTTCGAGAGATTCTTCGTCGAGGGTCTCCGCACGGACAGCCTCATGCTCGGAAATATCCGCGTTTCGCAGGCTCTTTCCGCTATCATATTCATAGTATCCGTTATCATTCAGATAGTTATGTTCTTCCGCATAAAGCGCGACCCCGAGAGCTTCGTGCTCTACGCCTCGACCGAGGAATCCCGCAAGCTCATCGAGGAATCCCGCCGCAAGGCAATGGGTATCAAGGGCGCTGACGCAATAATGGGCGGTCAGGACGAGATAGGCGACCTCTCCGACGAGGACGAGATAGGCATACTCCCCGACGATGATGACGACGAGATCGGTATCCTCCCCGACGAGGACGACGATGACGACTTCTTCGCCGAGGCTGAGAAAAAGCTCAGCGGCGCAAAGGAGGAAGCCGAGGAAAAGGTCGAAGCTGCCAAGGATAAAGCCGAGGACGCAGTCGAAGCCGTAAAGGATAAGGCTGAGGAAGTAAAGGACAAGGCTGAAAAAGCTGTAGATACCGCCAAGGACAAAGCCGAGGACGCAGTCGAAGCCGTGAAGGACAAGGTCGAGGAAGTAAAGGACAAGACTGAGAAGGCTGTAGACACCGCCAAGGACAAGGCTGAGGACGCAGTTGAAGCCGCCGCTGACAAGGCTGAAAACGCCGCCGAGGCTGCAGAAGAAAAGGCTGAGGAAGCCGCAGACGCAGTAAACGACAAGTACGACCAGCTCGCGCAGGAGCACGACAAGCGCCTTTCGGGCGGCTCGGGCAAGGGCGGTCACAGCAAGAAGAAAAAGCACCACAAGAAATAAGGAGGACTTATAAATGGCACAGATAATCGACGGAAAAGCAGTTTCCGCAAGCGTAAAGGCAGAGGTAGCAGAGGAAGCCGCAAGGCTCAAGGAGGCAAACGGTCTCAAGGTAGGTCTCGCGGTGGTAATCGTGGGAAATGACTCGGCATCGCGGGTTTACGTCAACAACAAGAAGAAAGCCTGCGAGGCTGTGGGCTTCCAGTCGTTCGAGTATGCGCTCGACGAGAACACCACGCAGGAGCAGCTCCTCGACCTCGTGAACGTCCTCAACCGCGACGACCGCGTGAACGGTATCCTCGTACAGCTCCCGCTTCCCAAGCACATCGACGAGAAGGCTATCATCAATGCGATTTCGCCCTCCAAGGACGTTGACGCCTTCCACCCCGAAAACGTCGGCAGGATAATGATAGGCGAGTATTCCTTCCTCCCCTGCACACCCGCGGGAGTTATGCGCCTTATTGAGAGCACTGGCGTTGACATCACGGGCAAGCAGTGCGTCGTGATCGGCAGAAGCAACATCGTCGGCAAGCCGCAGGCGATGCTCCTTCTCCAGAAGAACGGAACTGTCACGATATGCCACTCCAAGACAAAGAACCTCAAGGAGATATGCCTCGGAGCCGATATCCTTGTAGTCGCTATCGGACGCGCTAAGTTCGTGACGGGCGATATGATCAAGGAGGGCGCAGTCGTTATCGACGTAGGTATGGACCGCGACGAGAATGGCAAGCTCTGCGGAGATGTGGACTTCGAGTCCGCCGAGAAGAGGGCAGGCTACATAACACCTGTTCCTGGCGGTGTCGGACCTATGACGATAGCAATGCTGATGAAAAATACCCTCACTGCCGCAAAGCAGCAGGCGGGCATAGAATAAAAACAAGCGCCGTTGGCAAATGCCTTCGGCGCTGATTTTTATATGTAGGGGGCGATGCCCACACCGACCCGCCGTTTATCGAGGGGCTGATGTAGACATCAGCCCCTACACTGTATGCTATTCAGCATTATATCGAACGGTTTTTTCGTTTATAAACGAAACATTGTAGTCGAAATTTGTGCCGTCGAACACCATATTGAGCGAGTAAATATGCTGCGGATCGTCAGTGAATTTCACGGTGTACTCCTTGTCGTCAGACCTGTAGCTTTCCTCCTTGGCAATGAAGCTCACACCCTCGTCGGTGACGTCGGTTATCTTCACTATCACCGAGCTCTGCTCATAGTCCGTATAGAGCGGCTCATTTTTCAGCCAGTCGCCGCCGTAGGGCTCAACGAACCAGTCACCCTTCTTCACGATGAATTCCTGCGTATACTCGCCGTGTCCGAGGTCCTGCCCCGCGATACCGAAGCCGCCGTAGGTGGTATGCACAGACATTATCGCATGAGGCTGGCTCAGCTCCTCGATGAGAGCCTGCCGCATAAGCACGAGGTCATAAGCATCGAGCACGCCGTCCTTGCAGTAGTCCACCGCCGTCCAGTCGTTCATCTTCACGTTCCCCGAGCCGAGCAGCCACTTCTGCATAAGCACCACGTCCGCGACCGTGAGCGTCCTGTCGTTGTTGAGGTCGCCCATAAACTTCGGTATATGGAGATATTCACCCGTGGGAACTATCAATCTGTCCCCCATCATAAAGAACTCGATCGTATCGCCGACTCTCAGGTCATCGAAGTTGTATTGGAAGTCAAGCCCTTTCAGCTTCATCGAGTAGTTGTAGTAGGCATCCTCGCCCGCATACATTCGCAGCTTCAGCATGTCAAGCGAGGGCTCAAGTCCCGTTTCGGTGGACACACTTGTAATGCGCAGGAACTCACGCGTACAGCTCTCATAAACTGTGCCCGACTTGCTGAAATTATCGAGCGGCGCGAGCTTCTGCTCGTAGGCAGTCCCCGTGACCACGGTAGGCTCGTCGGTCTTGTAGATGTCGCCGTACTGCGCGTCGCCGTCTATTTCGCCGAGATAGGTCAGCTGCCTTTTCTTCAATACGTCGGGCGTCTCCTCCGAAGCGGGATAGAACTGCACAAACTCAGGGTGAGCGCCGTCCTTCGTGTTTCCGATGTAGACGAAGAAGCTGTTGTACACGCCCGCCTTGTAGCTCTTTTTGAGGTAAACGTCCACAGTCTTTTCCTCGTCATTTTCGAGGGTGAACTCCTCAGCTGTTTTGTCGTAGTCTATCGTGTAGCAGTAGGAATCATACTGATTCCACGATAATACATAATAGTACGACCACTCGGGACTTACGGGGACTGTATCGCGGACGCGCGGGTTGCTCTCGTTGACGAACCAGCCGTCCAGCCCCGTTGAAACGCCTCTTTCACGTCCGAGCTCGGTGACTGCTTCAAGAGTGAGCATCACCTCGTCCTCGCCGAAGAGCTCGCCTGTGTCCTCGTTGTAGACATTCGTCGTCAGCGACGCATAGCCTGTTATCTCGGGCTGGAACTCCTCGTCAACGCCCGCAGCGTGCAAAATCGGCATAAAGCCCGTGAGCATTGCCGCAGATGTCAGAGCCGCCGCAGCTTTCGTGAGTAAACGTTTCATACTATCGACCTCCCGTCCCCTGTCGCAGGGAATATTCTTATGAAACAATTATAACACAGCTCTCCGAAAATAGCAAGGCAATTATTGCGGCAAAAAAAGCGAGGACAAAGGCTGGGAAACCTTTGTCCTCATACATCTATCTAAGGAATCTGAAAGGGAGGAATTATTACACAAGTTTAAGGGGTGGTTATTCATTCTTGGCTGTGACCTCGTCAAGTGTCACCTTGACTGTGTTCTCTTCGCCGTTTCTTGTATATGTGAGCTCTACGACATCGCCTGCCGAGTGCTTGTTCTTCTGAGCGTTGAGCGCCTCGACAGTCTCGACAGTCTTGCCGTCGATAGCGGTGATGATGTCGCCCTTCTGCAAGCCTGCCTTGTCAGCGGCACTGCCCTCGCCGACAGACATTACGTATATGCCAACGGGAAGGTCATACATCTGCGAGATAGCCTCTGTGATGTCCTGAGCGCTGATACCGAGCTGCGGCTTGCCTGTTACGTAGCCGTACTCCATAATATCGTCAACAATGGACGATACCTCGTTCGACGGGATAGCAAAGCCGATGCCCTCGATAGAAGCCTCGCCGCTGTAGCTGCTCGACATCTTGGAGGAGTTGATGCCGATGACCTGACCGTACTTGTTGATGAGCGGACCGCCCGAGTTGCCGCTGTTGATGGCAGCGTCGGTCTGGATGAGGTTCATAGCCTTGTCGTTTATTGTGATGTCTCTGTCAAGACCCGATATCATACCGCCTGTTACAGTATTCTTGAGCTCGAAGCCGAGCGGGTTGCCGATAGCGATAACGGATTCACCGAGACGGAGACTGTCGCTGTCGCCGAACTCAGCGGCTGTAAGACCGTCCTTGTCTATCTTGAGCACCGCGATATCGCAGTCTGTATCGTAGCCGACCACCTCGGCGTCGTACTTGGTATCGTCACTGAGGATAACGGACACGCTGTCAGCCTCGCCCGCGCCGTTCTCGCTGTCATAGATAACGTGCGCATTTGTAACGATGTAGCCGTCCTCTGTGATTACCACGCCCGTTCCTGTACCGGTTGCGGTGTATTCCGACGACTCTCTGCCGCCGCCGAATCCGAAGTAGAAGCCTGTGTTGCCGCCCATGCCTGCAACAGTGAACTTCGACTCAATGCCTACTACCGAGGGAAGGAGCTTCTCGACGATATCCTCAGTCTCGAGCACCTTGCCGCTCTTCTCCTCGTTGGTGATAAGACCCACATTCTCGAGTATGAGCGAGGACTCCTTTGCGATATCCTCAGCCTCCTCGGAAACGACAGCAGTCGCTGCCGCTGCCTTTGAGCGCATACCTGCTATCTCGCTGTATATTCCGATAGAGCCGACCGACACGAGAGCCATTGACATTGCAAGAGCTGTTATCTTGAGAGCGGTATGCTTCTTGGGCTTCTTGGGAGAGCCGCCTTCTGTCGGATAGCCTGTGGGGGTTGTATTCATCTCGGGAGTTGTGTAGTTATATTCATTCATATCATTCACGTTCCTTTTCAATTTTTAGGTCTTTTCCTTGACCTCTGAGCTTATTATAAAGCCCCTGTGTGAAAGGAATTTGGAGCAAATGTTAGATTTTCAGAAATATTACGTGAAACAGATTTCACTTTCACGTCAAATATGTGACATAATGTGAAAATCTTGTTAAATCATCTGTCACGAAAAAACTACACAAAGAAAAAACAGTCGGCTTGAACCGACTGTTTTTTCAGGGAAATTTGGGGATAATCAGAATGTGTGAATAGCGTTGATTAAGTTGGCAATCAGCAGCGGGTGTAGATCTGTCCGCCCTTGAGCTCCTTGCCGTTTACTGCAAACATCTCGGAGATAGTTACTACCTGCCAGCCCTGAGCCTTGAGGTAGGGAAGAACTTCCTCCATAGCGCTTGCTGTTGTGCTGTAGTTCTCGTGGCAGAGAACTATCGCATTCTTAAGGCTGCCATCATTCATGGCACCCTTTATCTTATTTACTATCTGATCCTTTGAAGCACCGTTCCAGTCGCCTGTGTCGATAGCGCAGCTGATAAGCGGAACATCGTTGAGAGTCTGCTGAACTGTAGCGTTAGACTGGAGATAAGGCAGTCTCATGAGCTTTGAAGGCTCAGTACCGATGATGTCCTTGAGCTTAGCGTGAGTCTGATCGAACTCGCTGCGGATCTCGGAAGCGGACTTCTGAGTCAGATAGGGGTGAGTTGTTGTGTGGTTAGCGATCTCCATACCGTTCTGATAAGCATATCTTACTGTATCAGGGCTGGTGATCCAGTTGCCTACGTAGAAGAATGTAGCGTGGAAGCCGTTCTTTACGAGTGCATCAATGATTCTCTTCTCCTGAGTAGCATCTCTTGTACCGTCATCGAAGCTGATAGCAACCATCGGCTTGCTGGGGTCTATCCATGAGATGTCGCCGCTGCCGTGGATCTCGGGCTCCTTGATCTCGCCGACTGTACCGCCGCCTGTTGTAACCGAGGACTTTGTGCCCTCTGCAGCGAACTGTACATCGTCAACGTAGAAGTCGAATGTACCCTCAGTGGTCTCGATGTAGAATACGAGGTTTGTTGCACCTGCGGGGATCGTATAAGCTGTGTTCTCAAGCTTTGTCCATGTCTTGCCGTCAACAGTTGCCTTTGCAATGTTGTCGTAATTGGTCTCGCCTGAAGCGTCCTTGTACTGAAGCTGGAGCTTCATCTCCTGAGCGGAGCTCGAAGGCTGCATTACTGCTGCCGAGAAGCTGTAGGTATTGCCTGCAGAGAAATCGCTGCCGAGCGAATAGCCTATACCATTCCACTCCTTGGTTCTGCCTGAAACCTTGATGGACTTGCTGCCTGAGTAGTAGTGGTCACTCTCGGAAGAGAGAGAAGCATCACCTCTGCCCTCCCAGCTGCCAGCACCTGACTCGAAAGACTCGGTCGATGTCTTGACAGAGGGAGCAGCAGTAGTAGCTCTTGTTGTAGTCGTAGTAGTTGTTGTAGTGGTAGTTGTAGTAGTTGTTGTGGTTGTAGTTACGTTGTCAGTTTTTTTTTCAG